>Ga0164243_10001256_pt1 | contig 43633 bp, 36 predicted proteins | sample OricompcompostOP_FD_108781 | JGI IMG/M metagenome (GOLD analysis project Ga0164243, IMG submission 108781) | Organic Plus compost microbial communities from Emeryville, California, USA - Original compost - Organic plus compost (OP) | ecosystem: Engineered > Solid waste > Mixed feedstock >...
ATGGTGGCCAGCAGCACCGGGTTGGTCACCACGGCACCGAAGTCGATCAACTCGGCACGGCCCAGCTCGGTGTTGATCGTGTAGCCCACCGGGTGCTGCATGAACGAGTTGGCGGCCAGGATCCAGAAGGCGCTCAACACGGTGCCGATGGCCACCAGCCAGATGCAGGCCAGGTGGATCTTCTTCGGCAGCTTGTCCCAGCCGAAGATCCACAGCCCGAGGAAGGTCGACTCCATGAAGAACGCCAGCAACCCCTCCAGTGCCAGCGGGGCGCCGAAGATGTCGCCGACGAAGCGGGAGAACTCGCTCCAGTTCATCCCGAACTGGAACTCCTGGACGATGCCGGTGACCACACCGATGGTGAAGTTGATCAGGAACAACTTGCCGTAGAACCGGGTGAGTCTGAGGTAACGGGGGTGTCCGGTACGCACCCAGGCGGTCTGCAACCCGGCGACCAGGCCTGCGAGACCGATGCTGACCGGGACGAAGAAGAAGTGGTAGACGATCGTGATCCCGAACTGCAATCGGGAGAGCAGCAGTGTGTCCATGTCTGGTTAGTGGCTCCCGTTGGCTTGACCTGTGGTCATGTCCAGAAACTACTACTTCACGTAGTACTAGACAACGTAGTACGCGTTTAGTAGTACGAGCGGCTAGACTGGAAGCCGTGGTGAGTTCCTTGGGTGACCTCGAACGTCGGGTGATGGAAGAGCTGTGGAGCTCGCCGTCACCTCGCTCGGTTCGAGAGGTCCACGCTGCGCTGATCCGCGACCGCGACCTCGCGTACACGACCGTGATGACGGTGCTGGACCGCCTGGCCAAGAAGGGTCTGGTGATCCGGAAGAGCGCCGGCCGGGCCTATCTCTATTCGGCGGTGCAGACCCGCGAGGAGATGGTCGCCGAGGTGATGCACGACGCCCTGGACGGCAGCGAACAGGACCGCACGGCCGCGCTGGTGGCGTTCGTCGACCGGGTCACGCCTGAGGAGGCCGCAACCATGCGTGATGCGCTGTCCCGCTTGGAGGCCAAGAACCCGACGCCGCAGAGCTGATCGCGCCGGACCTGACGAGATGATCGGTGTAGCGCTGGGGATCCTTGCGGTGATCCTGGTCGGCCCGGGTTCCATCTGGGTCGGCCGCTGGAGCTTCCTGCACCGGGCACCCCGCCCGGCGGTGGCGCTCTGGCAGGCGGGCTCGGTGTCGGCGTTGCTGTCGGTGGTCGGAGCCGGCCTCGCACTCAGCCTGGGGCTGTTCCACAATCCCGACCCCTCGGTCGCCGAGATCATCGTCTACTCGCTGATCCTGATCTTCACCGTTGTCGTGGTCGCACGGCTGATCTGGTCGCTGATCACCGTCGTCCGCACCTCCGGGGCGCGTCGGGCACGGCACCGGCGTGCGGTCGACCTGCTCGACCAGGTCGGGCGTCGGGCAGAACTGCCCGGACCGCCCGGACTGCGGGTGATGAACGAACCGATGCCGGTCGCGTACTGCCTGCCGTCGGTCCGCCATTCCCGGGTCGTGGTCAGCGACGGTGCGCTGCGCACCCTGTCCCGCGACGAGGTGGCGGCCGTGCTCGCCCACGAGGAAGCCCACGTCCGCGCCCGGCACGACCTGGTGTTGGACACGTTCACCGCACTGCACCGGGCGTTTCCCATCGCGGTCCGCAGCGACGTACCGCTGAACGAGGCCCGGCTGCTGGTCGAACTGTTGGCCGACGACGCGGCCCGGCGCCGTACCGGCGCGGTGCCGCTGGCCCGGGCGCTGGTCGCGATGGCGGCCGCGCCGGTACCGCGGTTCGCGATGGGGGTCAGCTACGGCACCGTCGTCCGGGTCTCTCGGCTGGCCGAGGACGTCCGCCCGCACCGGTTGCTCAGCGCCGGGATCTACCTGCTGGCGTTGGGCCTGATCGCCCTGCCGGTGGTCATCATCGGGGCGCCGCAGATCCTCGACTGGCTGGGCGTCTCGGTCAACCTCGGCTGGTTCTGAACCCGGTCAGCGGCGGCGCCCGGTCGGGTCGATGCCGGCCAACATCATGCCCTGACCCAGCGAGTGGCTGTGCGCATCGGTGAGCGGCGGGTCGGCCGGATCGCGGAACTGGACCAGCCAGGTGGTCCGGGCCTCGTTGCTGACGTTGACCCCTGAGCCGTGCACTGTCAGACAGCTGAAGAACAGTACGTCTCCGGCCTTGGCCGGCTGCGGTACGGCCTCCTCGAACGGAACATCGGTGAGGTGGAAGCCGCCCTCGGAATCATGCTCCCGTGGCCCGGCGAGATGACTGCCGGGAACGACCCGGACACAGCCCTTCTCGTCCGGGGCGTCGTCGAAGTGGAAGATCGCCGCAGCGACCCGGTTGTCGGTGTGCGGGAAGAACGGATGATCCTGGTGCAACGGGAACGGAGACCCGTTCTCCGGCGGCTTGACGAACAACTTGGTGTGGTGCAGCTGCACGTTCGGCGTGCCGAGGACCGCTGCGGCGACCTGTGTGAACCGCGGGTCGGTGAGCAACCGGCTGAACGCGGCGTCGTAGAACTGGGCGTCGTGCAGGTGCTGCAGGCTGGTCGCCTGCCCCATCGACACCGTCGCCGCCGAACCCCAGGTCGGGTCGTCGGCCTTGTCCAGCCGCTGCAACAGTTCGTGGCTGGTCCGGCGGTAGTCGGCGGCTTCCTCGGGGGTGAGCAGCCCGGAGACCTTGACGAACCCGTCGCGTTGGTAGTCGGCGGCCAGTTGATCAAGGTCAGGGGATGCGATGGCAGTCATCGTTGACGATCCTTCTCATCGGTGGGCGAAGCAGCCGGCGGTCCGCCGGCCGCACAGGATCAACCTACCGATCAGCTGACCGACACCGTCCGGGTGTCCCAGCCGGTCGCGCCGTCCGGCGCCGGAGGTGCCTGCTGCGAGGTCTGGATCCGCCCGTCGGCGTCGGTGGCCCGGACGGTCAGCGTGTGATCGCCGGGTTCGGCATCCCAGACCCACACCCACTGCCGCCAGGTGTCCGGTCCGACCGTATCGGCGAGCTTCGCGGTCTGCCACGGTTTGTCGTCGACCCGCACCTCGACCTTGCTGATCCCGGTGTGCTGGGCCCAGGCCACTCCGGCGACCGGCACCTTTCCGGCCCGGACGTTGTCCGACGGCGTGTCGATCCGCGAGGCGAGCTTGATCGGCCCGCGGGGTGCCCAGCCCAGCGGCGTCCAGTAGCCGTGGTCCCCGGCGAAGGTGGTGACCTTGAGCGACCGGATCCACTTGGTCGCCGAGACGTAGCCGTACAGTCCGGGGACCACCATCCGGGCCGGGAACCCGTGCTCGGCGGGCAGCGGCTGGCCGTTCATCCCGATCGCGATGATCGCCTCCCGGCCGGGATCGGTCAGCACGTCCAGCGGGGTGCTGGCGGTGAATCCGTCGACGCTGCGGGACAGCACCATGTCGGCGTCGGCGTGCGGCCCGGCGAGTTTGAGCAGCTCTCGGACCGGATAGCCCAACCAGCGGGCGTTTCCGGCCAGCCCGCCGCCGACCTCGTTGGACACGCAGGTCAGCGTCACGTAGTGCTCGGTCAGCGGCAGCTGCAGCAGTTGTTGCCAGGTGATCGTCACCTCATGATCAACCATGCCGGTGATGGTCAGCGACCAGCTGTCCGGGTCGACGATCGGCACCTGGAACGCGGTGTCGATCCGGTAGAAGGTGCCGTTCGCGGTGACGTACGGCGTGAGCCCGTCGATCTTGAGGTCTGCGCCGGCCGGAACCGGTTCCGCCGGGGTCGCCGGAGCGGGCAGTTGCACCAGCGATCTGGCCTTCAGGGCCATCGACTTGCCGCTGGACAGTGCACGGGACGCCGTACCGACGACGATCGACACGCCACCGATCGCTGCACTGGTGATCAAGAACCGTCGCCGGTCGGTACGCAGCCGGCTCTCCGGTGGTGGCGGCTGCAGTACCGACGGGTCGGACCAGCCGTGCAGTAGGCCGATCAACACCCGGAGCACCAGGTAGCAGATCAGCGTGCCGATGATCACCGGTGGGAATGCGGAGAAGCCGACGTCTGGTCGGGTGCCGATGGCGATGATCGCCAACCCGCACAGCACCACCGGCCCGACCACACCGGCGAAGCGGCGACTGTATTCCATCCGGCCGGCGAATCCGGTGATCACCAGCGCGACGACCGCCACGATGATCAGCAGCACCGGTTTGTCGGCGAACCGCAGGGTGTCCTTGCCGAAGTTGATCAGACCGCCGGGCAGCAGTCCGACGACGAATTCGCTGATCGCGCTGAGCGGATCTCCCAGTGGCGTGAGCAGCCAGCTGATCACCTCGGCGGTCGCCAGCCCGGCCATTCCGGCGACAACGCCGGAGAGCCAGGCCAGGAGCCGCGGTGAGGGCCCCGAGCCACGCCCGGAGTCACTCGGAACCTGGGTTGCGCCTCCCCGTCGGAAGGCTGTCATTGCCATTTCTTCATCGTGCTCCGCCTCAGCGCCCGATCCAACCCGGCAGCGGATCCGTCCTCGATCCGTAATCGTCGGCCGGGTGGTTGCTGACGGCTATCGTGGCGATGTGACCGCCCTGCCCGACTGCTTCAGCTATCTGCCCTCCTGGGTCGACCGGCCGGAACAGCTCTTCGACGAGCTGGTCGAACACCTCGACTGGGAACAGAAGGACATCACCATCGCCGGGCGGACCTCGAAGACCCCGCGACTGACCTGTTGGATGGGCGACCACGCCTACACCTACTCGGGTGTCCGCAACGATCCCCGGCCGCTGCCACCGTCGCTGGCGCGGCTGCAGGAACGGCTGGTTGCCGAATCCGGGGCGACGTACAACTCCTGCCTGGCGAATCTGTACCGCGACGGCCGCGACTCGATCGGTTATCACAGCGACAACGAGCCCGAGCTCGGTGACCGACCGACGATCGCCTCGATCAGCCTCGGGAGTCGCCGCGCCTTCCACGTCAAGCAGCTGGCCACCGGAGAACGGTGGACCCTCGACCTCGGCGCCGGTGACCTGTTGATCATGCGCGACGAATCACAGGCCGACTATCGGCACGCGGTTCCCAAGACGACCCGTCCGGTCGGGCCCCGGATGAATCTGACCTTCCGGGATTTCCTGGCGTGACCAGTGGCAGGATGCGGGCAGCACGATCGAGGAGGATCCATGACCGCTGACACCGAGCGCCCTGTCGGACAGGAACTTGATGTCGACGCCGTTCTGGCGCAGCTGACCCTTGAGGAGAAGGCCGCGCTGAGCATCGGCGGCGACATCTGGCACACCGCGGCAGCCGACCGGCTCGGTATCGAGCAGATCATGGTCTCCGACGGTCCGCACGGGCTGCGGGCGCAGTTCCGGACCGGTGACCATGTGGGGCTGAGTGGCAGCGTGCCGGCGACCTGCTTCCCGACCGCCTCGGCGCTGGCGTCCTCCTGGAATCCCGATCTTGTTCGCCGGGTGGGGGAGGCGATCGGCCGGGAGGCGCTGCGTTGGCAGGTGTCGGTGGTGCTGGGACCCGGGATCAACATGAAGCGGTCGCCGCTGTGCGGCCGCAACTTCGAGTACCTGTCCGAGGACCCGTACCTGGCCGGCGAGCTGGCGACCGCCATGGTGCAGGGCATCCAGAGTCAGGGCGTCGGCACCTCGCTGAAACATTTCGCGGTGAACAACCAGGAGACTGACCGGATGCGGGTCAGTGCCGAGGTTGATCAACGCACCCTGCGGGAGATCTACCTGCCGGCCTTCGAACGGGTGATCAAGGCCGCCGACCCGTGGACGGTGATGTGTTCCTACAACAAGATCAACGGAACGTACGCCTCCGAACACCGCTGGCTGCTGACTGAGCTGCTCCGCGAGGAGTGGGGATACGACGGCCTGGTGATGTCGGACTGGGGTGCGGTCCATGATCGTCCGGCTGCTGTGGCCGCCGGCCTCGATCTGGAGATGCCGCCGCAGATCGGCTACAGCGACATTGCGGTGGTCCGGGCCGTACGCTCCGGTGAGCTGCCGGAATCGACTCTCGACGAAACCGTACGCCGCGTGCTGCGCCTGGTAGCCAGGTCCCGTCCGGCCCGGCAGGCAGAGCACACCGTCGACGAGGATGATCACCATCGGATAGCCCGCGAGGCGGCCACGCAGTCAGCCGTGCTGCTGAAGAATTCGGGTGACCTGTTGCCGCTCGGATCGGCGGGGCAACGTGTCCTGGTGATCGGCGAGTTCGCCCGCACCCCACGCTTCCAGGGCGCCGGGTCCTCGCAGGTCAACCCGACGAAGGTCGACATCCCGTTGGACGAACTGACCGCGCTGGCCGGTCCGAAGGTCACCATCGACTTCGTCCGGGGTTTCAGCCTGCAGGATGGCGCGGCCGACGACGCTCTCCGCCAGGAGGCGATCGCCGCAGCAGAGGAGGCCGACGTGGTCGTCGCCTTCCTGGGTCTACCGCCCGCTGCCGAATCGGAAGGCTTCGACCGGACCGGGCTGGATCTGCCCGACAACCAACTGGCTCTTCTCGAAGCCCTGCGGGGTCACCGGGACAAGCTGGCCGTGGTGCTGACCAACGGGTCGGCCGTGCGGACCTCGACCTGGCAGGACGACGTCGCCGCGATCTTGGAATGCTGGCTGTCCGGGCAGGCGGCCGGCGGAGCGGTGGCCGATCTGTTGCTGGGCCGGGCGAATCCGTCGGGCAAGCTCGCCGAAACCCTCCCGATGCGGTTGCAGGACAACAGTTCCTACCTGAACTTTCCCGGAGGCGACGGGATCGTCCGCTACGGCGAAGGAATCTTCATCGGCTATCGCGGCCACGACCGCTGCGCGCAGGAGGTGAGTTTCCCGTTCGGGCACGGACTCTCCTACACCAGCTTCGCCATCTCCGAACCGACCGTCACCGTCGACGGCGGTGTCGCCACCGGTGATCTTGAGGTCACGATCACGGCAACGGTGACCAACACCGGTGGTCGTGCCGGCGCGGAAGTGGTGCAGGCCTACGTCGGCGATCCGGAGTCCAGCGTTGCCCGCCCGGTGCGGGAGCTGAAAGGCTTTGTGCGGGTCGAGCTGCAACCCGGGGAGAGTAGGCCGGTGACCATGCGGCTGGACGAGCGGGCGTTCGCGTTCTGGTCCGAACGGCTCAACCGCTGGGCCGTCGAGTCCGGTGAGTTCGTGATCAGCATCGGCTCCTCCTCGCGTGATCTTGCCGGCTCGGCCACGATCGTGATCGATGCCCCGTCGCTGGCCGGCCCCCTCGACCGGGACTCCACGATGTCGGAGTGGCTGGCCGATCCTGCCGCCCGGGCGCTGTTGACCGCCGACCCGCGGGTCGGCGCTGCTCTGGAGGCGATGGATGAGCCGATGCGCGCCATGTTCGGTGACATGCCGGCCTCGACGGTCGCCGGATTCGGCTTCCTCGGATTCGATCAGACGGCACTGGATGCCATGATCAGCAAGTTGAACAACGACGTGAAGGAGACCGATGTCTGAGGCCCATCCCCTTGCCGGTAAGCGAATCCTGGTCACCGGTGCCGAAGGCAACATCGGCAGTGCGGTGTGTCGGCGACTCGCCGGGCACGGTGCGTTGATCACCGGGCTGTCCCTGGTGCCGGCGGCCGAGGCCGGGCGCCCCGAACCGCCGATGGACCGGGTGCTGCACGGTGACACCGCCGACGTCGACACCGTTGCCGACGCCTTGGAGGGCGTGGAGCTGGTGGTGCACCTGGCGGCCATTCCCAGTCCGCACGGGCATCCGCCGTACACCGTCTTCCGAACCAACGTGAACTCCACGTTCAACGTGCTCTCCCAGGCGGCCGAGCGCGGCGTGCAGCGGGCGGTGTTCGCCAGCAGCATCAACCACACCGGACTGCCGTTCAACTCCCACGACGTGCTGCCGGCGTACTACCCGATGGACGAACAGCTGCCGTCCGATCTCGACGACGGCTACGCGCTGAGCAAATACGTCGACGAGCTCACCGCGCGGATGGTGCACCGGCACTGGGGGATGGATTCGATCGGGTTCCGGTTCCCGTTCGTCGCGCCGTCGGAAATGATCGCCCGGCATTCGGAGAGCTCGACGAAGAATCCTGCTCCCGGGGCTCGGGAGGGCTGGTCCTATCTCGACGTCCGCGATGCCGCGCTGGCGGTTGAACTGGCATTGACCGCGCCGACGACCGGATCGGTACCGGTCTACGTGGCTGCCGACAACACACTGGTGCCATATCGGACCGAGGAACTGCTCGACCGCTATGCGCCGCGGGTGCCGCGTACGCGGCGGTTCGTCGAGCGTGAGGTGGCGGTCGATCTGACCCGGGCCCGTACCCTGCTCGGGTTCCGGGCCGAACATCAACTCGAACTGTCCACCAGACCGCTGCCGTGATCGGGTCGGCGGTCCCCGGCTACATCTGCCCGCGCGACGGCCGGACCAGTGCGGCCGACGCGTTGCAGTGGCGATGCCCGGACTGCGGGTCGCCGTGGGACCTGGCGTTCACGGCCGGTGGGGTGGACCAGGCCGCTCTCCCGCACCGGGTCTCGTCGCTGTGGCGGTATGCCGAGGCACTGCCGCTGGACGAACCGGTGATCAGTTCCGGTGAGGGACGTACGCCGCTGGTGGCGATCAACAGCAGGCTGTCGGTCAAGCTGGACTTCCTGATGCCGACGTTGTCCTTCAAGGATCGCGGGGCGGTGATGCTGCTGGAAGCGGCACGCCGGGTCGAGCCCGACCTGGTGATCGCCGACAGCAGCGGCAACGCCGGCACCGCCATCGCCGCGTACGCGGCCCGCGCCGGGCTGCCGTGCGTGATCTTCGTCCCGGGTGCGACCTCGGCCAAGAAGGTCGAGCAGATCCGGGCACACGGTGCCGAGGTGATGATCATCGAGGGTGATCGCGAGGCCACCGCCCGGGCGGCGCAACAGGCCGCCGACCGACCCGGCACCTTCTATGCCAGCCACGTCTACAACCCGTACTTCCTGCACGGCACCAAGACCTATGCCTACGAGATCTGGGAGGATCTGGGCGGACGGCTGCCCGAGGTGATCGTCGTCCCGGTCGGCAACGGCACGTTGGTGCTCGGCGTCGCCCAGTGCCTGACCGAACTTGTCGATCATGGTCTGATCGATCGGGTGCCGCCGATCGTCGCCGTGCAGGCCGAGGCGGTGTCGCCGTTGGCCCGCGCCCGGGCAGAGGGTCTGGCCGAGGTGCCGGCGGGTTTCGCCGGTTCGGCGGACACGATCGCCGAGGGCATTGCCATTGCCGAGCCCGCCAGGTCGGCGCAGATCCTGGCAGCCGTCGACAACTCCGGCGGCGACATCGTCACAGTGTCCGATGCTGCGGTCCGCGCGGCCCAACGTGATCTTGCCGGCCGCGGTTTCTATGTCGAAGCCACTGCCGCCGTCTGTTGGGCTGCCGTCCGGCACGCCGAGAATCCCGACCGTGATCACCAGGATCGTGATCAACTCGGCTGGCGACTGCTCCGCGACCGGCAGACCGTCGTTCCGCTCTGCGGTGCCGGCCTGAAGACCGGCCTGCTGTAACCCCCACACCCGCGAGGGGTCAGATAATCCCGCATCTGAGCGGCGTGTCGTCGCGGGCGCCAGCGCCCGGACGACGACACGCCGCCAAGATGCGGGATTATCCGACCCCTCGCCGGGAAGGGCGGCCCCGAGGTCTCAGGTCATCTCGGCGGTCGATAGCGGAATTCGATTGGTGCCGGACGGTTTCCCAGTTCCAGTCACCAAAACCCGGCCGCGTCTCCGTCGCGCTGCTGGCCTCTCGCGATGGTCGACCGGTGGCTGCCGCCGAGGCTCATGTCGATCCCGGTGAAGTGCCGAGGTCGAGTTGTCGGTGCTGCCGGATTGTCGGCGTGACCACGTGGGCCTGGCGCTGGCTGATGCGGTCCGGACGTCGCTGGCCGGTCGGGCGGCGCGGGTCCAGGTGGAGACCTATTCCGATGCCGGGATCGCGTTCGCTGAGCACCTCGGGCTGGAGGTGGGGAACCGCGAATCGCGGCAACTGCTGGATCTGCCCGTGAGTACCCAACGGCTCGCTCAGCTCGAGCGCCCGTCACCAGATGTCGACATCACGGCGTGGACGGGTCACTGTCCGGAGGAGTTGGTGGACGATTGGGCAAGCCTGACCAGGCAGATGGATGCCGATGTGCCGATGGGTGAGCTGACGCGGTCGACGCGGGTCACCGACGTTGCGGCAGTCCGAGAGAACGAGGAACGGATGCGCGCCCAGGGATATGTGCTGGTCTCCCTGGCCCGGATCGGCGGACGGGCCGTTGGCTACACCGAGATGCTGGTCTCCAGCCACGATCCCGACATCGTCAACCAGGACGACACCCTCGTCGATCGGGCGCATCGTGGCCGCGGCATCGGTCGAGCGCTGAAGCTGCCAATCTCCGACAGCTTCAGGAAGTCCCTGAAGCAGCCAACTCGCGCTGGGTGCAGACCTACACCGCGACAGACAACACCCCGATGTTGGCGCTGAACCGAGCGGTCGGTTTCCGTGAAACAGACAGCATGACCGCCCTCGAGGGACCGCTGACGACATAGCCGGCATCGACTGATCCAGGACGGCCGATCCAGGACGGCCGATCCCGTGTCGCAACGGCCCGGACGACGTCGATGCGGATGGTGGCGTACGCGTCAACGCTTCGCCCAGCCGTCGACTGCCTGGGCCCATGGGCCGATCTTCACCGCGGCATAGTCGAGCACGTCCAAGGTGGTCGGTTCGCCGTCGATCCGTGGGACGAGCCGGACGGAGTCCGCACCGGGTACGGCGGTGACCTGCACCGCGGCTGTCGCGTCGCGGCTGGGGCCGGACGATGCGCCCCACTCCAGGGTGGCGATCAGCCGCTCCCCGGCCGGTACGACCACCCGTGAGGGGACGACACCGGGACTCGGCGGCATTCTGGACACGGCGGTCTGTCGCGCGCCGTCGGCCTGGAGGAACTGCACGCGTGGCGTGCCCTTGACCGCACACGGCCGTTCGGAGACGTTCCGGGCCACGAGCGCCATGAATCGGCGCCCAGCGGCAGCATCCGGACCGCTCAGGCCACCCTGAGGTCCTTGCCGGTGCAGACGGACGCGGCCGGGTCCGCCGGCCACGGCTCAACGCCGGCCGGAAGGGGCGCCGGGTGGGGCTTGGGTGCGGGAGGGCTCACGGCACCGACCCAGCCCTCACGCACCGTCGCGTACCCCGGTCCCGTCAGTGTGTACGCCATCGGATCGCCGCCCGGCGGTCGCCGCTTCTCCAGCCAGCGCACGACTGCCGCGGTCGCGGGCGAACGGACCGGTTGGGTCGTGTGAACGCTGAGCTTGCCGTCGGCGGAGAGCACCACACTGCCGACGCTGTCCAGGTCTGCGGCAGCAATCGCCAGGCGTACCTGGTCCGGCGCGACGGCCTCTGTGGTCTGATAGCGCACCGATCCGTCGGTGGTGGACAGCGACGTCGGGTAGCCCCGCGAGGCGGCGTAGTCGGCGAGGGCCAGCAGCGCGGCCGTGTCGTCGGCTTCGGCTGTGCCGGCCGACACCCGGGATGCTCCGTGCTGCCACAACGCGAACCCGCGGGACACCTGGACGGCGGGATCGCCGCTCAGGGCGATGTCCAGCGGATGGATCGGGATCTCCTTGCCCCGCGGTTCGCCTGCGACGATGTCGATGAAGTGATGGATGTCGACGCGCCGGACCTGCTGTCGATGAATGATCGCCTTGACCCGTTGCGCGGCTGCGCCAGCCCGCTCCGGCGTCAGGTCCGAGGAAAGGCGGACTGTCCAGCCGGCCCGGGCGCCATCGCCGTCCTTGGGATCGGCCCGGGTGATCTCGTAGCTGAACTCGGCGTCGACGACATCCGGCGACCCCTTGATCTCGTCAACGGCAGAACACAATCCGTCCGGCGCACCGCAACTGTCCCAGCGCCGCCCCACGATCACCACGGCGCCGACGACGATCAGCGCCACCACCAACCAGGTCAGTAGGCGTCGGGACACCAGGACATGGTGCCAGATCAACCCAGCAGTCGTGCCTTCCCAACGGCGGTGCGGCCGACACCGTGATCACGGTGTGGTCCGTTCTTGATCATCCCGTGACACTCGCCAAGATCATCAACTCCTGACCATGATCACGGTCCAGTCCCACCGCGAGCATCCCGCACCAGTTCGTCGACGCCGCACCCCTTTCTCGGCGGCGCACCGGCTGCACCGGGTGCGCGGACGAGTAACCGGTGCGCAGGCGAGCAACTGGTGCGCTCGTGGTCGGGGCCGACACCCCTCAGTCTCTTCCCGGTGTCAGGCTGCGGGGGAGCGTACGGCGTCTACCAATCCGCGACCGAGCCGTCGTTCTCGTGGTAGGTCTCCCCGCCCAGCTCGGCGTGGTACCCGTACGACTCGCCGGTGAACTCCTTCATGGCCTCGGCCTCGTCGACCTCCACACCCAGACCGGGAGTCTCCCACAACGGGATGTGCCCGTCGATCACCTCCCAGTCCTTCTTCAGCAGGCCGTTGCCGAGCCCGGCGTCGACCTGCTCCTGGATCAGGAAGTTGGGGACGACGGCATCGACGAGCATGCACGCGGCGAGCGCAAGCGGGCCGATCGCGCAGTGCGGCATGATGTGCTGGTAGTACACCTCGGCGTAGTTGGCGATCTTCTTCAGTTCGCTCGGTCCGCCGCAGTGGGCCACATCCGGTTGCAGCAGCGCCGCGGCCTGTTTCTCGATCACCTCTCGGAACTCCCACCGGCTGAGGAGCCTTTCGCCGGTGGCGATCGGGAACGGGACGTGATCCGACACCAGTTTCAAAGCGTCCGGGTTCTCTTGCGGTACGGGTTCCTCGACGAACATCGGCCGCATGCCCTTGATCTCGTTGCACACCTCGATCGCCAGGGCCGGAGTCATTTTGGCGTGGAAGTCGAAGCACAACTCCACATCTGGGCCGACCCACTCCCGCATCTTGTAGGCAGCCTCCACGAACTGGTCGATCCGCGAAGGCGGCTCGTGGGCGCGCCAGACGCCCGCAGGGCCGGTCTTGTACGCCGTGTAACCCTTCTGCTGCAGCATGTCGAGCCGCTTCCGCGCGGACTCGAGTCCCTCGTCGGACAGGTCGTGGATGCCCCAGTGCGCGTACACCCTGATTCTGTCCCGCACGGCACCGCCCATCAGCTGGTAGCTGGGCACTCCGTAGTGCTTGCCGGCGATGTCCCACAACGCTGCATCGACTGCCGCCAATGCGCTCATGTTGTGTGCGCCGCCCCTGAAGAAGGCCGACCGGTAGATCTGCTGCCAGTGATGCTCGATACGAAGTGGGTCCTTGCCGATCAGGTACTGCGCATATTCGTCGATGACCGCCGGGGCCGACTTCGGTTTGCCCTCCAGCGTGCTCTCCGCCCATCCGTCGATGCCCGCGTCGGTGCCGATGCGGATCAGCCGGGTGCGATGTTTCGGAGCGAACTGTTCGACGTGCGTGATCTTCATGCTGCGGCGGCCTTCTTCTCTCGCGGAAGATGGGGTGCCTCGAAGCGACGTCCGAAGCGCGCTCATCCTACTGATCGCTCCCCGCAGGCGACCGGCTGCCCTCGGGCCGGAGTCGTTCAGCGGGTCCCGGTTCAGTGCCGCCGTTGATCGCCAACCGGAGCGGCGGCGACACCTCGGCAGACCTTGACGGCGGTTCCAGCCGGTCCCATAGTTCCTAAGCAAGGGGGAGGCCATGACTTCGGGGACCGTACGGGACGTCAGCTCGATCATCCCGATCCGGCGGCGCAGCGATGCCGCGGAGGTTGCCACTGCGGTGTACGACCAGCTGCTGGCTCTGCTGCGTACGCTCGGTCCTGAGGACTGGTCGGCGCCAACCGAGTGTCCCGGGTGGGACGTCACCGCCGTCGTCGGCCACCTCATCGGCGCGGCTCGCTCCAATGCCTCGCTGCGGGAGTTCGGGCGCCAGCAGCTCTACGGAATCCGTCACCGCGGCCAGTACGGCGGCAATGCGTTGGACGCGTACAACGCACTGCAGGTCCGTGAGCACGGCGATGCGGCCCCGGCTGAACAGATCTCCGCCCTGCAAGCGATCGCGCCGAGGGCGGTCGCCGACCGGATGCGGTGGTCACCGTTCCTGCGCCTGGTCAACGCACCTGTCGACCAGTCCGGGTCGACTGCGCCCGGCATGCCGACACGAGAAAACGGCGGCCACCTCTACGACATCGTCTACACCCGCGACGCGTGGCTGCACACCGTCGACATCGCCCGCGCAACCGGGCGGCAGCCGGACCTCAGCCATCCGTGCAACCCACGTCTCCTCGAGGACGTCGTCGCCGAATGGGCCCGACGTCACGGCAGCCCCTTCGAGCTCGAACTGACCGGGCCGGCGGGCGGCAGGTACCGGCAGGGTGACGGCGGCCAACACCTCAGCCTCGACGCCGTGGAGTTCGCCCGGATCCTCTCCGGGCGGCAGGACGGAACCGGCCTGCTGGCTACCAGGGTGCTCTTCTGAAACGCGTCGCCTGCAGCCCGCCGATAACCCTCGCGGAATTGCCGTGACGGGCAAAGCGCCTTGCCGGGACAGGTCTCTGTCTGTAGCGTCCAGCCGCGGGCAGGAGCTGAGTGTATGGCAGCCGGAGGGATGATCTTGTGACCAGATGGAACACCACCGTGACGCCTGCGGCGGTGGACAAGCTGGTCGGGATTGCCTGCCGTCGGATACCGGGGATGGACAAGACGTCGCCGATGCTGATCGGTGAGGGCATCAGCACCCGGACGTACGGGTTGACCTCACCGGACGGCGAGTGGGTGCTGCGTGTGTCACGCCGCCATCCCGAGCCGTGGACCTGGCGCGGTGGCCGCCGGCATGAGGTGGCGTTGCTGGCCGAACTCCGACGCCGTGGCGTTCCGGTCCCGGACGGCGCGATGGTGATCGAAGAAGTGAACGGGCTGCCGAGCGCGATCCTCGAACGGCGGGTCGTCGGGAAACGGCTGAGCGGCGAGTTGGTGCAAGGCGATCCACGACTGGTGAAATAGATCGCCGACGTTCTCGACCGGTTGCACGCGTTCGATGTCGACGACGCCATCGAGCGCGGTGTGCCCCAGGAAGACCCGACTGCGGAGTTTCGGCAAGCTCTGGCCACAGTCGATCTGGACAACGATCTAGCCCGGCGGACGGAAGCTGCGATCGAGATGCTGGAGGGTCGCCGGACGATCCGGGTCCTGTGTCATCGAGACTTCCGCGTCGAACACCTGATCATTGACGACAACGGCGGGTTGGCCGGAATTCTTGATCTTGGAGAGATCGGAGTTGACGATCCGGCGGTCGATCTTGCCTTCCTGTACGGCGAGCTCGGTCCGGTCGTCGTTGCTGAGATCTGTCAGGCGATGGACACTGCGGATCCCGGTTTGAGCGCCGCGGCTCGGACGTTCCACAACCTGTGGCCGCTGCTCGAACTGGCGCCGGGCGGCGAATCCTGGGGCGACCCGGCCACCGCCCGCAGTCGCTTGGATGCGCTGATCTGATGTCGCCGGGTCGTCCGGAGAACCCGCTCGAGGACGTTGAACGGGTCGCTGACGCTGATGATCACGAACAACTGGCCCGCCCGGAGGATCGCTCACTCCGGCCGGGCGGGGTGAATCAGTTCTTGACGGTACGAAGATCCGCCCGCGAACAAGTCGATGCTCGCCCTCTTCGGTGCGGGCGGCCTCGACGGGCGACGGGTCGCTCAGACGATCTCGGCGTCGGTGATCTTCACGCCGAGGTCTCCACCGTCATCGAAGCGGCCGATCACCGTCACGGTATCGCCCTTGTTGACCTTGGCCAGCTGGTCATTGGGGATGTCGTAGCAGCTCACCGACAACAGCTCATACTCTTCGCCCAGCTCGAGGGTGTATTGGCTGTCATCGAACAGCTCGGTGTCGACCTTGTCCACCCGGCCCGTGATCTTGAGCGTTTTGCCCTTGTACTTGTTGTCGGCGGCGAATTCGTTGTCCTCGAACTCCTTGATGATCTTGCTCGCCTTGACCGAGATGATCTTGGATGCGGGCTTCCTGGTCGCCTTCGGGTTGGTCGCCTTGGTCGCCGCGCTCGGTTGTGCGGATGCCTTCGATTTGCTCGGTGCGCTCGCGGGTGCCGTCGTGCGCTCGGTGACGGTGGTCGTCGGCCGGGGGTCGCTGGCTGCCGCGTCGTCGTTGCCACCGCCTGCGGTGCCGATGGCGATGCCGATGATCAGTGCGCCGCCGGCGAACAGCCAGGTACGGAGCCAGTGGCCATTCACCTTTGGCTGCTGCCGCGGCGGCTGGTAGTTGGGCATCGGTGGCTGAAAAGGAGGCATCGGTGGCTGTTGGTTGGGCATCGGCGACTGCGGATTCTGCGAAGCCTGATTGGGCCATTGCTCGTGGGTCAACTTGGGTTTCCTGGTCCTCGTCTTAGTTGCCGGAATCTGCACAGGTACAGCGACAGCAGAGTTTCTCGAGATCGCCGATACACGCAGTTGCGGTTTGGTTGCTCCTGCCGAGTCGTGGGCGGAGAACCATTGACATCAACTCAACGATAGGTGTGCATTACGTGCACCACTGCCGATTGGCTCACAAAGGGACCTAGGTCCTGGTGCAGGCGCGTGCGGCGAGGCGTCTTCGGCGAGGTCGAGCTCGATCGGCACGTCAGTGATCCACACCTGCTACTTGGTGTGCCGACCATCCAGGTACGGCTCGATGCGAATCGTCGATATCTCTCGCACCCACCGATGATTACCACTTCAACCGGGCAATGTGGGGGTTCAATTGCTCCTGCATCGGCGCGGCGTGTCGTCATCCGCGAGCAATGCCACGCGACGACACACCGCACAAATGCGGCAATATCCGACCCCTCGCCGGATTGGGGGCGGTTCAGGGCGTGGTGAGGCCCCAGACCCGGGCGAACTCGTCGGCGGCTGTGATCACCCGGGAGGTCCGCCCCATGATCAACGGCGCCTTGTGCGGGCCGGGGACGGTGTGCCCGCCACCGTCGACCTTATAGAGCACCACCGGGGCGGGTCGGGTGCCGTACTCCAGTCGGGTCACCACGGTGCCGCCGTCCGCACCCAGGTCCTGGGTCAATACCGGGCCGTCGATTCCGTACCGGTCGGCGAAGAAGCGCGCCGTGTCCTCAGCGGACAAGCCGAGGCCGCGGGGCCGCAGACCCCACAGGCTCGCCATGCCACCCTCGTACGGCACCAGCTTGTCGCGCGTCCCATGCACCAGCGCCAACGGAACCGGGACCGGACCGGCGTCGACGTCGAGCCGGTTCTCCGGCGCCGGCATGGTCGCCGAGACCACACCGGCACCCGCCAGGTCTGCGCCGATCTCGAGCAGCAACCGGAGCACCATCGCCCCGCCGTTGGAGTAGCCGAACACGTACGTCCTGGCCGGGTCCGCCCGGTATCGCCCGGCCAGCTCCGCGATCGCCGCCCGGACGAACGCGACATCGTCGACGCCGTCGCGTCGGGCGGCCTGGTCCAGTCCGCGCCGGGCATCGTTCCAATGACCGCGATAGCCGTCGAGGTAGCCGACCACGCCGAGGTCGGCCAGGCGGTCGAACTGTCCACCGGTGAACTTCCGGAAGCCCGACGCCGATTGGTTGGAGCCGTGCAGCCCCAGGAAGACGGCACCGCCTTCTGATCGGGGCCCGGTCACCGTCACCAGTGAGCGGTCCCGACCGTCAACGGTGATCGTCAGCTGGTCGTCCATCACACGCCATTCTTTGAGTGTCTCAAGGGTCGGTCTTTGAGGATATCAAAGAATTCGCGCTAGAGTTCCGGCATGTCCGCCGCCAACGCCGAGAGCCCGTCGGAACCCGATGACGGCGCACTGGCACTGGACATCCTTCGGGCCTCTGCCCGGCTGACGGCCCGGATCGGCGACCTGCTGTCCGGACTCGGGCTCACCCAGGTGATGGCGGGCGGGTTGTGGGCCGTCACCGACGAACCGACCGGCACGCCGATGAAGCGGCTCGCCGAGGTCTTGGCCTGCGACCGGTCCAACGCCACCCTGGTGGCTGCCAAGCTCGAGGCCGCCGGGCTCGCCGAACGCGTCACTGATCCGACGGACCGGCGGGTACGCGTACTGCGGTTGACGCCGGAGGGGACCGCGAAGCGGCGCGAACTGGTTTCGGCGATCGGCGCGGCAAGCGGATTGAACCGGCTCGACGACACCGGACGTCGGGCGCTGGCCGAAGCCCTGGCGCAGGTGCTGCAGACCTCGACCGAAAACGCCAAGGACCCGAGCCGAACCCACCCGGTCCATTAGAACCGGATGTGATCGACTCGGATCCTTTGAGCCAGTGGTCGTACGTTCGGACGACACGCCGCCCGGATGAGGGATTTACTGACCCCTCGCCGGGTTGGGGGTCCAGGCTCGGGCGGCGGCTCCGGCGGCGCCGGGGATGGCCGGGACGGGTTCGGCCGCCTCGTCCAACTCCTCCGGAGCGTTGTTGAACTGACTGTTGTAGAGGTCGTAGTAGGCGCCCTTGGCAGCCAGCAGCTGCTCGTGGTTGCCCTGTTCGACGATCTTGCCGTGCTGCATCACCAGGATCACGTCGGCGTCGCGGATGGTCGACAACCGGTGAGCGATCACGAAGCTGGTCCGGTCGGTACGCAGCCGGGCCATCGCCTGCTGCACCAGTAGCTCGGTCCGGGTGTCGACGGAGCTGGTCGCCTCGTCGAGGATGAGCAGCGCCGGGTCGGCGAGGAACGCGCGGGCGATGGTGAGCAGCTGCTTCTCACCGGCCGACACATTGCTGCCCTCCTCGTCGATGACCGTCTCGTAGCCGTCGGGCAGGGAGTGCACGAAGCGGTCGACGTAGGTCGCCTCGGCCGCAGCGTGGATCTCCTCCTCGGTCGCATCCGGCCTGCCGTAGGCGATGTTGTCCCGGATCGTCCCGTGGAACAACCAGGTGTCCTGCAGCACCATCCCGATCTTGGACCGCAGCTCCGACCGGGGCACGGTGGAGATGTCCACGCCGTCCATCGTGATCCGGCCGCCGTTGAGCTCGTAGAACCGCATGATCAGATTCACCAGCGTGGTCTTGCCCGCACCGGTCGGCCCGACGATCGCCACGGTCTGTCCCGGCTCGGCGACCAGCGACAGGTCGGTGATCAACGGCTTGTCCGGATCGTAGGAGAAATCGACGTGCTCGAAGGCGACCCGGCCACGGGTGACCGGCAGGGAGCCGGTCGACTCCGGAGTCTGCTCGGTCTCGTCCAGGACCTCGAACACCCGCTCTGCCGAAGCCACACCGGACTGCAGCAGGTTGGCCATCGAGGCCAGCTGGGTCAGCGGTTGGGTGAACTGCCGTGAGTACTGGATGAACGCCTGCACATCGCCCAGGCTCAGGTTGCCCGAGGCCACCCGGAGACCGCCGACGACGGCGATGATCACATAGTTGAGGTTCCCGACGAACATCATCACCGGCATCATCATCCCGGAGATGAACTGGGCACCGAAGCCGGACTGGTAGAGCTGCTCGTTCTTCTCGTTGAACAGTTCCTCGACCTCATGGCGGCGGCCGAACACCTTGACCAGCGAGTGTCCGGTGTAGGCCTCCTCGACCTGGCTGTTCACATCGCCGGTGCTGCGCCACATCTGCACGAACCGCTTCTGTGACTGTTTGCCGATCACGGTGGTCAGCCCGACCGCCACCGGAATGGTGATCAGGGCGATCAGCGACAACAGCGGTGAGATCGTCAGCATCAACACGATCACACCGATCACGGTCAGCAACGAGGTCAGCAACTGGCTGAGCGTCTGCTGGAGGGACTGGGAGATGTTGTCGATGTCGTTGGTCACCCGGCTGAGCAGCTCACCGCGGGTCTGCCGGTCGAAGTAGCTCAGCGGCAGCCGGTTGATCTTGCTTTCCACGTCCTCACGCAACCGGTACACCGACCGCTGCACGACCACATTGAGGATGCGGGCCTGGATGGCAAGAGCCACCGAGGACGCCGCGAAGAGCAGCACGGCCAGTCCGAGGATCTGGGCCAGATGATCGAAGTTGATGCCTTGGCCGGGAACGAAATCCCGCAGCCCGCTGATCAGATCGGCGAGTTGGTTCTGCCCGGCCTGCCGGAGCGCCTCGATCACCTGTTCCTTGGTCGTCCCGGGTGGGAACCGGTCGCCGATCGCCCGTCCGAAGATGCCGGCGAACAGCACATCGGTGCCACGGCCGAGGATCTTCGGCCCGACGACGCTCATCACGATGCCGACGACGGCCAGCACCACGACCAGCACCAGCCGGAACCGTTCCGGTGCCAGGTGGCCCAACAGCCGCTTCAGCGACGGCCAGAAATTCATCGCCTTCTCGTGCAGCTGGGCGTTCATATGGCCCGGTCCGCGTTGCACGTTCTTGGCGTAGTCGGGGCGCTCGTTGGCCTTCTTGGTCGCCTGCGGCGTCCCGGCCCGTGCCTTCTCGGCGCCGTCGGCGTTCTCGGTGGTCACTTCGTTGGTTCGTGTGTCTTCGCTCATGCGGCTGCCTCCTCGGCGCTGAGCTGGGAGTCGACGATCTCGGCGTAGGTCCGGCTCGTCTCCAGCAGTTGATCATGAGTTCCGATGCCGACGATCCGGCCGTCCTCCAGAACGATGATCTGGTCGGCGTCGGCGATGGTCGAAACGCGCTGACCGACGATGATCACTGCCGCGTCGGCGGTCTCGGGTTTGAGTGCGGCGCGGAGCCGGGCGTCCGTCGTCACATCCAGGGCGGAGAACGAGTCGTCGAAGACATAGATCTCCGGTTTCTTGACCAGTGCCCGGGCGATGGACAGTCGTTGCCGCTGCCCACCGGAGACGTTCGTACCGCCCTGGGAGATGGGTGCGTCGAGGCCGCCCGGCATCTCAGCGACGAAGTCTGCCGCCTGGGCCACCCGGAGCGCGTGCCAGAGCTCCTCGTCCGAAGCGTCCGGATTGCCATAGCGCAGATTGCTGGCCACCGTTCCGGAGAAAAGGAACGGCCGCTGCGGCACCAGGCCGACCTTGCTCCACAGCAGTTCCGCGTCGAGATCCCTGACCTCGACGCCGTCAACGGTCACCGAACCGCCGGTCAGGTCGAACAGTCGCGGGATCAGCGAGATCAAGGTGGTCTTGCCGGCACCGGTGGATCCGATCACCGCCGTGGTCTGTCCGGGTCGGGCCTCGAAGGTGACGTCGTGCAACACCGGGGAATCGGCGCCGGGATAGGTGAATTCGGCGTTGCTGAACCGGACGACGCCGCGTGCCGTGGGATCGGTTGCGGTGATCGGCTTGGTCGGCAGAACGACGCTGGACTCGGTGTCGAGCACCTCGCCGATGCGTTCGGCAGATACCGCGGCACGCGGGGCGATCATCAGCAGGAAGGTCGCCATCATCACCGACATCAGGATCTGGATCAGATAGGTGAGGAAGGCGGTCATCTCACCGATCTGCATCTTTCCGGCGTCGATCCGCATGCCCCCGAACCAGATCACCGCCACGCTGGACAGGTTCATGATCAACATGACCACCGGGAACATCAGTGCGAACAGTCGCCCGACCCGCAGGGCGATGTCGGTGAGGCTCTCGTTCGCCTCGGCGAAGCGGTTGATCTCGTACGGCTCACGGACGAAGGCGCGGACAACGCGGATACCGGTGATCTGTTCGCGCAGCACCCGGTTGACGGTGTCGATCCGCTTCTGCATCTTGCGGAACAGCGGCCCCAGTCGGATCACGATCAGGCCGATGGAGGCGGCCAGCACCGGTACGCAGACGACGATCAGCCAGGCCAGGCCGGCATTCTCCCGCAGGGCCATGATGACGCCGCCGACCATGGTGATCGGCGCGGCGACCAGCATGGTGCAGCTCATCAGAACCAGCATCTGGACCTGCTGGACGTCGTTGGTGTTCCGGGTGATCAGCGACGGTGCGCCGAAGTGATTGACTTCGCGGGCGGAGAACTGCAGCACCCGATCGAAGATGGCGGCCCGGACGTCGCGGCCGTACGCCATCGCGGTCCTGGCGCCGAAGTAGACGGCGGTGATCGTGGCAAGGACCTGCACCAGGCTGATCGCCAGCATGATGCCGCCGGTGCGCCAGATGTAGTCGATGTCAAGTTTGGCAACGCCTTGATCGATGATCTTGGCGTTCAGACTCGGTAGATACAGGTTGGCCAGCGTGCCGATCAGCTGGAACAGTACGACAAGGGCGAGGAACCCTTTGTACGGCGCCAGATAGCGGCGTAGTAGCGAGATGAGCACGAGACATCCTTCAGTTGGCTCTTCGGTGGGCTCTTGTGGTGGGTCGTGCTAGTTGCCCGCGGCGGCGGACCCGGTCGACGACCTGTGATCGTTCTGGGTTGGAGCGTGTTCTGGTTGATCGTGTTCTGGATGATCTTGTTCGGTTTGATCTTGTTCACGGCGCTCGGACGGCGCGTCGGACGCGGACGTCGAGCACGGGTCGGTCGCCGGTGACCGAGCGGCCCTGCGGAGGGCTTCGGCCTCGGCCCGGAGATGGTCGAAGCCATCGGTCGTACGGGTGCTGTCAACCAGGCATCCGTGCAGGAGGAGGTCGACGATCGATTCCGGATCGTCGGAGATTCGCATCGGTTGGCTGCCGCGGAAGTGCCGCAGCATCGGATTCGAGACGGCGAACACCATGCCGCCGAGCAATTCTGCCAGTTGGGCGGGTGAGACGACGAGCTGTTTTGCGTCGGGCTCGATCAGTCCGGTCACAGCCAGGTCGATCTGCCGGGCCTGTTCGAGCATGTGGTCGCGGAAGGCGATGCGGTCCTGGGCATCGGGCTCCTTGGGCGGGCCGAGTGCGTGCAGGATCTCGAAGGTCTCGCTCGACCGGCCGATCAGGATCCGTACGACTTCGGTCAGCCGCTCGGCGAGCGGAAGAGTCTCATCGATCTCGGCGACCCGTTCCAGCGTGAGCCCGGCACCGATGTAGCGCTGGACGAGGGCGCCGAACAGCTCCTCCTTGCTGGAGAAGACCCGGAACAGCGTCCCCTCGGCGACGCCGGCTGCCTCGGCGAGCTGCCGAGTGCTCGCTTGCCGCCCATGTTGCTTGACCACCGGAGCGACGGCGTCGAGAATCTGGGCGCGACGTTCGTCGGCGGGAAGGGCAGCTGCACGGGCCATGTCGGTATCCTATGAGTGAGTGCTCACTCACTCAACCGATTTTCCCAGATTCGTCCGAACTCATGACAGTCGTCACGGATCGTCGGGCCGAACCCATGGGGCCGGGTTGACGATGGTCCTGGGCGAGAAGAGTTCTGGGCGTCGAACCGGGGCAGCGGGCCGAACTTGTCTGTGTTCGCAGCCACGGAGAGACCCTGACCGTCCGGTCGACGCGGACCTGGTCCGCGGCCGCCGGGACGCCGACACGCCGCAGAAATGCGGGAGTATCCGACCCCTCGGCGGAATGGGTTGGTCAGCTCCGGCCGAGGGCGGCCCGTATCATGTCGTCGCTGGGGAAGCCGGTCGTCAGGTAGCGTGCGGGAAGGTCGGCGACTGGTTCCAGCAGGTCCTGTGCCCGGTCGACCAGGTCGGCCCAGGGAATGCCGACCGACGCGCCGTCGAGACGGACCAGGATGATCTCGTCGACGACCGGCAGGGCAGCCGGGCTCTGCTCGGTCCAGGTCGCGATCGACCACGGGAGCCCGTCGGGTTTGCGAACGACCGTGTACTCACCGACGCCGGCGCCGCCGCGGGCCGCGAGCCGGGTACGCAGCGGCTCGGCCTGGCGGCCGTACACCTGCGCCTTGTGCAACCGCGTGACGAGTTCGTTGGTGTGCTCCGGGGTCGGTGCCCAGGCGATCGGCTCCCACCCGAGCCGGGTCAAACGGTGGGGTGTCACCGACTCCACGCGTTCCCCGTTCTGCAGCAACTCCTGGATGGTCGCCGCGGCGACCATCATGCCGTTCGCGTCATCGCTGCCGGTGACCAAGGTCAGACCGCGCCCGAGTGCCCAGGCGATCGGCGCGCCGGCGACGGGCAGCGACGACGCCAACTCGGGCAGCACCCAGACCGCACCGGCATACACCTCGTCGCGGACCAGGATCGTCCTGTCGTCGAGCCGGGAGGCGCTGAACTCATGCCCCTGAGCGCGATCGGCCCCGGCCCGGATCACGTCCTCCAGGGTGCAACCCCAGGCCTCGATCGTGCTGGGGCTGACCTTCAGGTAGCCCTCGGGAAGGTCGACGACGGCGCCCACCGACAGGTCAGGAGTGATCCGTTGCATGGCGGGGAGCCCCTCGGTCACTCCGTTGAGCTCCGCCTCCAACCGGTCGACCCCCGCGTGCTCGGCGCCGTGGACCCGAAGCAACAGCCGCGATCGGGCCTCGTCCAAGGAGCGGGGCACCTCGGCCAACGTCGGTGGCTTGTTCCGTCCGAACACAGGTCATTCACCTTCCGTCGGTTGCAGCAGGTCGCGCGGGTAGTACTCGTTGTGCCGATAGGACGAATCGTCGATCTGCAGGATCTTCGTCACGGCGGCGGCCTCGTAGCACCAATAGCCGCTGTAGCGCCGGTCGCCGCTCTCGATGCTGAGGTGGGTTCCCCACCAGGGCGCTTTGCGGCTGTTGTTGTACCAGGTTTCCAGGAAGTTCCGCAGAGGCTCCGGCGATCCTGACCGAACGGCCTCCAACAAGCCCGCGTAGGGCTTGGGCCAGGCGACCTTGTCACCGACACCGTCGACCGAGTGGGACGGATCGGCCAGGAAGTCGTAGATCGAATCCATCCCCTGGGAGCCGGTCGCGGCGATCAGCTCCGCCCGGCCGGACTCGATCCCCAGCAAAAGACTGAGCGACAGCACCTGCAGCGGTTGCAGGTATTGCGCCGGGTGCGAGGCGAAGGTGTACGCCCCGGCACTGGTCAGCGGCTGGTGCTGCCGATACAGCGTTTCGGCAGTGATCAGTTCGGTCACATGGTCCCGGACCACGGAGATCGAATCGCCGCGGGAATAGGACGCATTGGTCAGCGTGAACGCGGCAGTCCGATAGATCTGGAGCAGATCGACGTACAACTCGATGTCGTCGGACTTCAGATCGGCGTCCGCTGCGTCCCGCCGGCCGTCGGCGACGGCCGCTTCGTTCGCCTCGATCAGCTCATCGAAGTAGCTGCGGTCGGCGCGGTGATCGCGCATCTGGTCTCCCACGAGGTAACTTTACCGATCTTGTCTGATCGATCCGGTCGGCGGGATCGGACTAATGGAGGTCGACTGCACCCAGCTTGGAGCCGTCGGCGCCCAGAATGCTCAGATGTACGCCGCCGTCCTGGTAGACATTGGCGACGAACTTCTCGACATTGCCGTCCCGCAGGCCCCGGGTGATCTGCGCCGCCAACCGGGCGTCGCCCCCGACGGCGTTCTGGATGCGCGAGGCGCCGCCGATGGAGCCGCGCAACCAGGAGTCGGACATCTGCCGACCGTCCTGGGTCATCGACAGACTGTTCTTGCCCCACTTGGACTCGACGATGGCGTACTTGCCGGTCGCCGGATCCTTGTAGATCGCGTCGATGCCGTTCTGGCTGACGCTGGGGTGCTGGACGTCGACGCGTTCGAAGCGATGCGCCTGCATGTAGGCGTCGCTCGCCCGCTCGCCGTACTCGCCCTTCTGCTTGTTCGTCCAGGTCGGATCGCCCTTCTCCTCGTAGTGCCAGATGCCGTCCTTGTCGTACCCGCTGTGGTCGTGGGCGTTCGGGTCGGCGGGCTCGTTCGGGTCGTGGGCATTCGGATCGTTCGGGTCGCCCGGGTCGTGGGCATTCGGATCGTTCGGGTCGCCCGGGTCGTGCGCGTTCGGATCTCCCGGTTCGTGGGCTCCGGGTTCGTGGGCTCCGGATTCGTGGGCGCCGGGTTCATGGGCGCCGGGTTCATGGACACCCGGTTCATGGGCTCCCGGATCTCGGGCCGGAGGTATATCCCCTGGTCCGTGCTCGCCCACGTTCGGGTGATCGACGGTGACGCGGTCGTGCGGCACGTTCGGTACGTCGATGTCGGTCTTCTCCAGACCCTTCAGACCGTCGCCGAGGTCGTCGGTGACCTTTCCGAGGTTGCCGAGTTCGGTCTTCCCGGCGCCGCCGGCGATCTTCGTAAGATCGGCGCCCTCACCGGTGACCTTGGCGACGTCGCCGAGACCTTCGAGACCGCGGGAACCCTTGGCAACGTCGCTCGCGCCCTCGACCGCCTTGGCGCCGCCGGCGACCGCCTTGCCGCCGGCGCTGACCTCACCGCCGACCGGAATGAACAGACTGCCGACGTTGAACAGGGACGAGCCGAACGTCCGGGCCGGGTCGTCCTTCCATTTCGCGAACGGATCCTTGGCGAAGACGTCGATGCCGACCAGGCCCGGTACGAAGTTGATGTTGGTCTTGATGCTGGTCCGGATGTACCCGCCGACCGGCCCGGGGAGCAGTGCCAGCGGGTAGAACAGCGGGCCGCCGGTGGCCAGGTGGGCCAGACCGTTCCAGGCGTGGCCCGCCGTCGACCAGCTGAAACCGGCGCCGTCCGGCCCGCTCCAGCTGAAACCGACCAGCGAGGTGATGCCTTCGGCCATCCCGCCGAGGCCGTCGACGAAGACGCCCTTGACGACCTTCTCGCCGCAGCCCTCCTTGCGCTCGACGGTCTTGCCCCACGGCGTCTCGGCGTTGTCCGGGATGTCGGTCACCCCGTAGCCGTTGGGGTTGGATTCGCTGGCTGCCGAGATGTGTGCTGCGTGGTAGACGTCGCGGATCGCGTTGGCGCACTTGCGCTCGGCCGCCCAGAGCTGCTCCTGCTGGTCGTTGGTGCGGCGGATCAGCGCGTTGTTCTCATCGACCGTCGCCTGATCGGAGTTCCAGTCGACGTCCTCATGGCTGGTCGTGGTCTGGCCGCGTTCGTACCCGGCGTAGCCGCCACTTACGACGGTATGGCTGACCGTGACCTTCCCGTCATGGATCTTGCCCAGGAACGTCGCCGCATCGCTGCGGATCTTGGCAACGTTGGACTTGATGGTGCGGACCTCGCCGGCGAACGTCTCCAGTGCGGTCGCGACCTTGCCCATGTCCGTGCCGAAGTCGGTGGCCGCCTTCTTGGCGGGCTGAATGGCGCCGAACAGGGTGCCCTCTTCCGGGGCGTGGTAGCCCTTCTTGAGGCCGGCCCAGGCCTTGGCGACATTGCCGCCGGTGGTGGAGACGTTGGAGCCCACGCCACGGATCTTGCCTGCGGCGCTCTCGATGGCCTCGGGGTTCATGTTGTCCCCGGGCATCGTGCTGGTGTTGATTGGATCAGCCATGAGTCACGTAGTCCTTCGGGCCGCAGGTCAGTGCGGGATCTTGCTGACTTTCCCCTGGGCGGCGTTCTTCTGATAGGTCTGCATCATTTCCAGGTCGCCCTCGACGTACGCCGTGGTCGCCGCGGCAGCACCGGTCAGGCACGCCTTGATGTGGGTGCTCATGTTGTTCAGCACCGTCTTCTCGTGACCGAACAGGCCGTTGAGGGCCGGTACGATCGCGCCGCTGTTCCCGCAGGCGCTTGCGGCGGACGACACGTGGCCGGACATCGGCTTCAGATCCTTCTCGAAGCCCTCGGCGGCCTTGCTCGTCGCCTTCAGCGCTGCCGACACCTCAGTGGTGGAGATGTTGTATTTGGACATGGTTCAGACAGTCCTCGTCACGCGATGTGGTCGCAGGGTGGAACGGGTCGGCTCGGTGAGCCGTGATCAGGCGATGTTGGCGACGGCCTGACCGGCCCGCTTGAGTGCCGACAGGGCGGTTTCGTCGTTCTGCTGCAGGGACTGGCGCAGCAGCCGGATGATGTCGCGCACCTGGCCCGCCTTGGCGTGCCACTGCTGTTCCTTGCCCTGGTACTCCTCGGAAACTCCGGTGGCCAGGTAATGGGACATCGCAGCCTTGACCTGCTGGTCGCGCAGATTCAGCAGCGATTCGAGCTGGTTGGCGACGGTGTTGAAGTTGGTCTGCGCGTCACCCGAGCTGTCGGTGTTGTACGCGCGATCTCCCGGGGCGGGAAGAACCATGATCATTTCTCCTGAAGCTGGAAGGTGGGGTGCTGGAAGGCAGATCGCGAGAAGATCGCGATCAGACGGCAGTCCGGCCGGAGATCCCGCTGAACCGGGCGGCGTCGAAATTCGCCGAGGCCATCAGTGCGTGGGTCTGGTCGTGTTGCTCGGCGACACCCTGGGCGAACGCCGAGTCCTGTCCACCGACGCCGGCCAATACCGAGCGCAGCGCGGCATTGAGCCCGTTGGCGATCTCGTCGGTGTGCGCCTTGAATTCGTCGAACGCCATCCGACCGGCGCCCTGGAAGTCCTGCTGGATCGGCTCCGCCGCCGCAGCGAGTTGCCGGACCAGCGACCCGAGATCATCGCTGTTGGTCGACGTCTGACGGGTCAGTGTCGAAAGGGTGGTGTCCCCCATCGCGTAACGCGGCATGATCACTCCTCATGGAACGGCTGGTGAGTGTTGACTGGTCGTCAGTTGACCCCTCCGACGCAGCCGCCCCTCGGTTGGTTCCGGGTTGCCGGAACATTCACGAACAGGTCGTCAGCGGATCCAGGAAGAACCTCATGAACAGGTGGGCGAACCGATCGTGACCCCATCCACGAGACCATTCACAACACCGTTGACACCAAGACAGTAGAACGGGTGAGGGCCATGAAGCACAACTCTTACGCGTCGGCCCGGTGGCGGTGAAGTTCCCCACGCGGAGCGGATCGGGCGCTTTGGAACCCTGCTTCCGTACCATGGTCGGACCGGCCGCCAGCCGATCTGGAGGAATCTGTGCCACGGGCGCTCTTGGGTAACGGAAGTTGCCGACGCTGCGGCTCGTTCCGTTCCCACTCCGGGATCTGTGCCGGATGCGGCGCGGTCTGGTCGCCGGCGGCCGGCAGTACCGCCGCGATCGCCGGCGCCGGACTGACCGGTGTCGTCCGGGCGTCCCTCGCCCGCCGCTATCTGGCCGACCTCCTCGACCTGCTCCCGCCGCTGGTGCTCGCCGCGCTGTCAGTCGTGGTGTTCATGACCACCGACCGGCACCCGGTCGGCTGGTTGCTGTTGGGGCTGGCGACAGCCGTTGCGCTGGCCGAACTCGGCTGGCTGCTGAGCACCGGGCGGAGCCCGGGTCGGCTGCTGGTCGGTTTGCGTACGGTCGACGACCTGTCCGGTACGCCGATCCGGCTGGCCCGGTTCCGTCGACAGTTGGCCGGAGCCGTACGCGGCCGGTCACTGACCGCCGATCTGCGTCGCGGTCGGGACCCGTTGCGGCCTCGTACGGTCCCGGCTGCGCTGCCGACCACCCCGCCTACCGACCTGCCTACCGACTCGCCCAGCGACCCGACCACCGACCGGATGGATCCGGGATCGTTCGGCGCAACGCCACGACGCACCTGGTCCCGGGTGCGCTTCCTCACCGCGGCCACGGTGGTCTCGATCGTCCTGGAGGACGGTGCCCGGCGGGTGCTCGACCGCCCCCTGGTCATCGGCCGGGACCCGGCACGCGACGGCCCGGGTTACGGGGCTGGTCACGGTCGGTCCCGCGACGGACGAGGCGCCGGGTACGACGTGATGGCGCTGCCCGACCTGTCCCGGCGACTGGACAAGACCCACCTGCTGCTGGAACGGTCCGAGTCGACGGTCTGGGTCACCGACCTGAACTCCGCCACCGGCACCGCGATCGTCGGCACCGACGGCGTACGGGTGCCGCTGGCTGCCGAGGTGCGGTCGGCGGTTCCGATCGGCGCGGCCATCGAATGCGGTGGTCGCCGGTTGACGGTGGTCGCTGAGGGTGGTTTCTGATGGATGAGGGATCTGAGGTCCAGGGGTTCGAGGCGGCGCCGCCGGCCACCGAGGACGTACCCCATCCGCTGGCCGACCGGCTCGGCGAGGCGGCGGACGGCACCCGCTGGGTGGCGACCGAGACCCGCAGCCGGATCGTCCACCTGAACACCGGGCGGATGAACCTGCTGGCCATCGCTGCTCGGGACGGGCGCCGGCCGGTGCTGATCAGTGACGAGCTGAGCTCGCTGACCCCGGCCTGCGCCCGGATCTGGCAGCAGTCCGGCGGCAGTTGGGTGGTGCGGCAGTCCGGTGGCGGTCTTCGGAACGGCTTCGGCGGACGACGGATCGACCGGGTCGAAGAGGCCTGGACCCAGCCGCTGCCACAGACCGTGGACGACTACGCCGTCGGCCACCTGCGGCCGACCGATGCCGACGTCCTCCAGGTCACCACCATCGTCGGGCTGCGCCACCCGGCCCGCGAGCGCACCCTGCTCGGCGAACCGGTCGAGCAACTCAACGACGCGATCGGCGGCGGCCCACCGCTGGCCTGGGGGCCTGCCGAACCGGTCGGGGAGCCATGGAACCGGCGTCGGCTGACCGACGTGATCCGCGCCGAGATGCCACGGCTGACCACGGTCATCGCCAGTGGCCCGCAGTTGTCCGCCACGGTCGCGGCACAGCGCACCGGACTCGGCGTCGAGGAGATCGACCACGTGGTGATCGGCATCGGTTCACCCGGCGAGGACGAGTTCGCCACCGTACGCACCGAACTGGCCGCCGTGCTGCGCCGACTGGCCGAGACCGGCATGCCGCTGGTCGCCCTGCAGTTGGTCCGGCGGGGACGTCGGGACCTGTCGGTCCCCCCGAGCCTGTTGCCTCCGCCGATCCCGCTGACCCTCTTCCTCGGTGCCCCCGCGGTCCGCGGTTTCGGCCTGGACGTGACCCGGATGCATGACCGGTACGGTGCCGAACGGGTCGGCCGCCCCCGCCTGCCGGCGCTGCTCTTCGACCTCGGGCCGGTCGGATTCGAGGCCTGGCAGCAGTTGGACCGGATCCTCGGCTCATTGAATCCCGACCTGCTCACCGAATCACTCGGGATGGGCGCGGCAACGTTGGCCCAGGTGCGCGCCGAGGCGCCTCCCGACACCGAGGCGCCTCCCGACACGGAGGGACCCCCCGACACCGAGGCGGCTACCGACGCTGAGGGGGATCCGGATGCCTGACCGCGACCTCATCCTGCTGGAGACGGTCAAGACCCACCGGGCGCGACTGGTCTCGGCGTTCCTCTCCGGCGAGCTGGCCGAGCGGCGGGTGATCAACGACAATCTCCGCCGACTGGTCGGCGGAATCGTGCTCGCCGCGGTGTTCTGCGCGGGCAGCATCGGGTTCTCCTTCATCTCCGCCCAACTCGGCAAACAGAACCGCCAGCAACAGCAGGAGCAGGCGATGGGCCCCGCGACAGGACCCGTGTTCGCCTCCGACACGTTCGACCGGACCACCACCGACGGGTGGGGGCAGGCGGACCGTGGCGGAACCTGGCGACTGGCCGGACCGTCCGATGCGTACGCGGTGACCGGTGGCGCCGGAACCATCGCGCTCTCCCCGGCGTCGACCGGCTCCGACCAGACCGAACGAGGTGGCTATCTGCCCGGGCTCGAGGAGGACTACTCCGACGTGACGGTCACCGTACGGCCGGAACCGGCGCTGACTGCAGGGGGCAGCATCGTGGTGAGCGTTCAGGGTCGCCGGGTCAGCTCCGACCAGGACTACCGCGCGGTGGTCCGGCTGCTCCGCGGCGGCGGAACCTCGGTGTCGCTGCTGCGCGTGTCGGCCTCGAACCCGGTGGACGGGCGGGTCCAGCAGGTGTCGCCGACCGTCACCACTCCCGGCTCCGCCGATGCCGGTGATGAACCGATCCCGGTGCGGGTCCGGCTGCAGGTGATCGGCAGCAATCCGACGACCTTGCGGGCCAAGGTGTGGACCGGGGCGGGTGCCGAACCGCAGAACTGGACGGTCACCGGCAGCGACAGCACACCCGACCTGCAGCGGCCCGGAACGGTCGGACTGCTGGCCTCCGGCGGGGCCGTCCAATCCGGTCGGGCCGACCAATCGGACCTGGCCGTCACCGATCTTGTCGCGAGGAAGGCGCCATGAGCACGCTCGTCACGACAGTGTTGTGTGGGTATCCGCACGTCTTTGGGCAGCAGGGGATCAGCCGATGACCGATTTCACCCGGCTGACCGTGATCGGCTCGCTGCGCCGGGCCGAACTGGTGGTTCCCGACGATGAACCGCTGGGCGGGCTGATGCCGCGACTGCTGGATCTGCTGGATGAGCCGGCCGGGCCGGCGGCCCGGCCGTTGACGGTCGTCCGTTCCACCGGTGAGCAGCTCGACGCAGCCCTCTCCGCGGCGGAACAGCAACTCCTCGACGGCGAGATTCTTCGGCTGGTGCGGGCCGATGAGGCTCCGCCGCCACCGGAGGTCGCCGACGTCACCGACGTCGTCGGCAGCACCTTCGCCGATCGGCGGGGACGCTGGACCACCACGACCAGGCAGGTGGTTGCCGCGTCGGCGATCGGTGTTCTGCTCTGCGCCGCGGATCTGGTCCGTCCGGTCGCCGGCGGCGTGGCAGCGGTCGTGGTCCTGGTGTTGATCGCTGCCGCCGTGCCGGCCGGACGCCTGGGCCGGCGTTGGCCGGCGATCGCCCTGACCGCGGCCGCGATCGGTGTGGCGGTCGCCGCGGTGCACGCGGCCGCGCCGGCAGCCGACCTGCTGGGCCGCACACCGTACTTCCGGATCGGTCCGGTCGCCGTCACCGCCGCCGTGGTCTGGGTGCTGCTCGGTCTCGGCTTCGGCGCGGGCCTGCGCCACCGGTCGGCCGGCCCGGCGGCGGCTCTGGGCGCAGTACTGGCCCTCCTGCCGGTGCTGCTGGCGGCCGCGGGAATGTCGGCCACGCAAGCCCTCGCCGTCGACGCAGTGCTGGCCGGCATCGGCTGCGGCCTGCTGCCCTGGTACGCGCTGACCGTCTCCGGACTGACCGGAATGGACGACCGGGTGATGTCCGGCCGGCCGGGGGAGCGGAGCGAGGTGTTGCGTACCGTCGACGACGCGTATCACTCGCTGACCTGGTCGACCTGGGCCGTCGCCGCACCGCTCGCCGTCGGACCTGCGGTGGTGATCACCGCACCCGACCGGTGGACGGCCGGACTCGGCCTTGCCCTGCTGCTGCTCACCGCGCTGCGGACCCGGGTCTTCCCGCTGGTCGCGCAACGCATTCCGCTGTGGGCCGCAGTGCTCGTGGTCTCCGTGACGGCGGTCGTCTCCCACCAGAACGTGCTCGGGACCGGCGGCTCGATCGCCGCGCTCGCGGCGCTGGCGGTGATCATCGCCGTTGCGGCCGGATCGCAGCCCGCGGCCCATCAGCAGGCCAGGATGCGCCGCTGGGCCAACCTGCTGGAGACGGTGTCGGTGATCGCCCTGCCGGTGCTGCTGTTGGGCGCGTTCGGCATCTTCGCCGACCTGCTCGGAGCATTCCGGTGACCGCCGCCGACTCGGTCCGGACCGCGCTGCGGATGATCTTCGGCAGCACCGGAGCGGCAGTCGACGCGTTACTGGACACCGACGCCGGGATCCGGACCGGACTGCCGCTGAGCCGGCGCGTGGGATTCGTCTCGCTCGCCGGTGGTTCCGGAACGACGACGCTGACGGCCACGGTCGCCGCCACCCTGGCCGGCCGGCGTACCGGTTCGCTGCTCGCCGTCGACGCCGACGGCGGCCGTTCGGGTCTCGGGCGTCACCTGATCCCGATCCTGCCGAGGCGTTCCGGGTCCTCCGGACCGAGCGATCCTTCCGACCCGGATCCCGATCCCGACCGCGATCCCGCGCCGGAGGGGCGAGGCCCCGACGCCGCCGAACGCCGGCGGACGGCACGGACCGTCGAGGACGCCCGCAGCGGCCTGCCCCAGGCCGGACCGCTGCCGGTGCTCGATCTCACCGAACCGGGCAGCCTCGGTGCCCCGTCCGGGGCCCCCCGGTCGGTGGCGGATTGGACCGCCCAACTCAGTCCGATCGCGCGCTTCTTCGACCTGGTGCTCACCGACTGGGGCGTCCGTCCGCCGGCCGAGGACCTCGAGCAGGTCGCGGCGTCCGGCCACGTTCTGGTGATGGTGTGCCGGGCCGACGTGGCGTCGGCCACCACCGCAGCCGACACGGTGGCCGCGCTGGCCGGACTGCCCCAGGCTCCGGGACTGCTGTTGGTCCTGGTCGACGTGGCGCGTACCGCGGCACCGCGGCGCATCGCCCGCACCCTGGCCGAGTCACTCGCCATCCCGGTCCACCGCATCCCGTCCGACCCGGTGATCGGATCCGATTGGCTTGCCGCGGCCGGCCGGCGCAGTGCCCGGTATCGCCGTGCCGTGGCCCGGCTGGCAGCCGACGTGGTCACCGTGGCGGCTCGCAGCCAGGCGCCGGGACGACTGCCGGCCGCGGCCACCGCTGACCACGACGTATCGAACCCGGATCGAACGAACCCCGACCACGGTGCCCGCCGGACGGTGAGGGCCGGATGACCCAACGCCTGGTGCACCGACCCACCCGGATCACCGAACCATTGGCCGAACCGGACACCGAGAAGCTGGCCGCGCCCCCGGCGATGCCCGACGGTCAGGTCGGCGGGCAGGCCCTGCACACCCTGATTCCGGTCGCCGGTGCCATGTCCTCGGTCGTGATGATCGTTGTGATGCGCAACGCCAACCCGCTCTACCTGGTGGCCGGCGCGGTGTTGCTGGTCGTGGCGCTGATGGCCGGCGTCGGCTTCGCGGTGTCCTCCCGCGGACAGGCGGCGCGCAGCCGGCGCACCCAGCGCGAGCTGTACCTGGACTATCTGGAGCGGCTGCGGGCCACGATGCGTGACCGTTCCCGGCAGGTCCGGGAACGGGCCGGCACCCTGGATCCCGAGCCGGCCGTACTGCCCGAACTCATCCGTGACCCCGGTCGGCTCTGGGAGCGGCGGCGTACCGATGCCGACTTCCTGCGGGTTCGGGTCGGGCTGGGTGACATCAAGTGGTTCGGCCTGGAGGTCCCGCCGGAGGAGAACCCGGTCCGCCCGCACGACCCGATCATGCAGGCCGAGGCGCGCGCGGTTGTTGACCACTACGGCACCGTGCTCGGAGTCCCGGTCACCGCCCGACTCGACGGTGCCGGCTCCGTCGCCGTGATCGGCCAACGCGCCGACGTCCTTGCGGTGGCCAGGTCGATGATCATGCAGCTGGCGGCCCTGCACTCGCCGGAGGACCTGCTGCTGGCGGCGGTCTTCGACGACTCGGTCGCCGCGGATTGGGCCGGCTTCGACCTGCTCCCGCACACCGTCGATCCGGATCTCCGCGACGCCGGGGTGCCTGCCCGTCGAGTGGCTCCGACTGTGGCCGACCTGACCCGGGTGCTGGGCGCCGAGCTGGCCGACCGGGCCCAACTGGCGGCAACCGCGCGACGCAGCGTGGTCTCCTCCACCACCCTGCCGATCAGCCGGTTGGTGGTGTTCTGCGACGACTACGGTCGGCACGCCGAACCGCTCCCGGTGCCCGACGCCGACCTGCGACCGGCCGATCTGCAGATCACCACCGTGCACCTGCTCCGCGAGCGGCTCGACGAACCGTCCGACGTCCAGGTGCGGATCACCGTCGAGGATCAGGTCGCCACGGTCGCCGACAGCCGGCTGATCGGGGAGGACCAGATCCCCACCCCGACCCGGACCGCGGCCATCGATCGGCCGACCCCGGAACTGTTCGCCACCGTCGCCCGCAGTCTCGCGCCGCTGCGCCTCAGCCTGACCGAAGCCGAACAGGCCGAGGCCGGCCGGACCATCGACATCACCGAACTGCTCGGCATCCCCGGCATCGGTGGGGTCGGGCCGCAACTGTGGAAGCAGCGGTCATCCCGGGACTTCCTGCGAGTTCCGATCGGCCTGGACGACTACGGCGCGCCGGTACTGCTGGATCTGAAGGAGTCCGCCGAGTTGGGCATGGGTCCGCACGGCATCTGCATCGGTGCCACCGGCTCCGGCAAGAGCGAGATGCTGCGCACCCTGGTGCTCGCCCTCGGCCTGTCCCATCCGCCCGAGGACCTGAGCATGATCCTGGTCGACTACAAGGGCGGCGCCGCGTTCGATCCGTTCACCGGCATGCCACACATCGCCGGGATCATGGACAACCTGGCCGACGACCCGCAGCTGATCGAGCGCGCGCGGGCCAGCATCTCCGGCGAGGTCGTACGCCGCCAGGAACGCCTCAAGGACGCCGGGTCGCCGTCGATCAGCCACTACCGCGAACTGCGGGCCGACCGGGCCAGGACCGGTGGTCCGCCGCTGCCGCCGATGCCCCATCTGTTCGTGGTGATCGACGAGTTCGGTGAGCTGCTGACCGCCGAACCGGATTTCATCGACCTGCTCATCCAGATCGGTCGGATCGGCCGCTCGATCGGGGTCCATCTGCTGTTGTCCAGCCAGCGGATCGAGGCCGGCAAGCTGCGCGGACTGGACACCTATCTGTCTTATCGGATAGGGCTGCGGACCTTCTCCGAGGCGGAGAGCAGTGTCGTCCTGGACACTCCGGACGCGTTCCATCTGCCCGCGATCCCCGGCTACGGCTACCTCAAGGTCGACACCTCGATCTACCGCCGCTTCCGGTCCGGGTACGTCTCCGGTCCCGCCGCTGCGCCCGAGGAACCGGTGGCTGCCGAGGAGGAGCACGTTGCCGAACCGATGGCGCTGCCCACGTACAACACATTGCAGCGGTCGATGGCACCGGTCGAGGACGAGGGCGAGCCGGAGCTGACCACTCCGCTGGTCGGTCGGCCGCTGGTCGCCGAATGTGTCGACCGGCTGCGGGCCGGTGCCGCGGACCGCACTGTCGCCCCGGTCTGGCTGCCGCCGCTGCCCACCCGGCTGGCGTTGTCCCGGGTCATCGGAGACGAGGAGCGCACACCCGTCCGCGACGGGCTGCAGGTCGCCTTGGGCCTGCTGGACGACCCGGCCCGCCAGGCCCAGCAGCCCTGGCTGATCGACCTCAGCCGGTCCGGCGGGCATCACGCGGTCATCGGCGCTCCCGGCACCGGGCGGAGCACCTTCCTGCGCACACTGGCAGTCTCGCTGTCGCTGACCTACACCCCACGCCAGGTCAGCATCTACGGCATGGACCTGACCGGCGCCGGGCTGCGGCGGATCGAGCCGTTCCCGCACGTCGGCGGCGTCGCCACCCGGGCCCACGCCGACCGGCTGCGGCGGATGCTGGAGGAGCTCAGCGGGATGCTGGCCCAGCGGGAACGGGTGTTCCGGGACCGTGGCATCGAATCGCCGGCCATGCTCCGCGCCGAACACGCCGCCGGCCGGGTGCCGGAGCTGGTCGCCGCCGAAATCGTCCTGCTGGTCGACGGCATCGGCGCGTTGCGCAACGACTTCGAGGACCTGGAGGAGCCGCTGATGGATCTGCTGCAACGCGGCAGCAGTTACGGCATCCATCTTGTCTTCACCCTGACCCGCTGGAACGAACTGCGGGTCGTCCACCAGCCGATGATCGGCAGCCGGTACGAATTGCGGTTGAACGACCCGCTGGACTCCACCATCGGCCGCAAGCTGAACGCGGTGTTGAAGACCGACCAGCCGGGGCGGGTGCTGACCGACGACGAACATTTCGCCCAGATCGCGCTGCCGGTACTGGAGGACACCGGCGAATCCGATCTCGGCGCCGCGGTGCAGCAGCTCGCCGAACAGTCCGCCGCCAGCTGGCACGGTCCGGCGGCGGCACCGATCCGATTGCTGCCCACCGATCTGGATCCTGCCGACCTGCCCGACGCCTTCGTTGAACCGGACGCCCTGCCGCTCGGGCTGCGTCAGGACACCATGGAACCGGCGCTGCTGGAACCCGGCCGAACCGACCAGCATCTGCTCGTCTTCGGCGACCCCGGAGCGGGCAAGACCACCACGCTGCGCCACCTGGTGCGGACCCTGCTGGAGCGCTACTCCGCGGAGGAACTGGTGATCGCGGTGATGGACCTGCGCGGCGAGGTGGCGGCCGAAGTGCCCGACGAGTACCTGGGTGGGCACGCCACCACACCAGGGCTGGCGCACGGGCTGTCTACCGCGATCGCCCAGGAACTGGCCGAGCGGGTTGCCGCCGCCAATCAGACCGGTCCGGACGGTCGTCCGACGCCCGAGGCGGCCGCGGCCCTGCGGCGTGGTCCGCGGATCGTCGTCGTCGCCGACGACTTCGACATCCTCGACGCGGGCGGGACGGACCCCTTGGACCCGCTGCTGCCGTACCTGACCTCCGCCCGGGACCTGCGGCTGCACGTGGTGCTCAGCCGGCCGGTGGCCGGGATCGGCCGGGCGATGTACGGGCAGGCGCTGCAGACGCTGCGGGACGCCGGCGGCACGGTCTTGCTGATGTCCGGGGAACGGGCCGAGGGCCCGGTGCTGCCCGGTCTTTACGCCGAACCGATGGTGGCCGGCCGTGGCCGGCTGGTCCGCCGTGGTGAACCGCCGCGGATGGTCCAGGTGGCGAACGCCCGGCCGAAGGCTTCCCAGGTCCCGGACCGGGAAGGAGCCGAGCTCCATGCCTCGTGAATATCGCCTGATGTCCCTCGAGCCGGTCGACCTCGCGGTCGTTGTGCGCGCGGCCGGGCAGGTCGACCCCGGGCTGCGGCCGCGGTTGCTGTACGGCGGCTGGGCGGCCCAGCTGGTCGACCGGCAGGGCGTCGCGGTGCTCACCGTCGAGGCGTCCCGCCGGTTGGATTACCGCACCCAGGCCGAGCAGCTGCTCGGGCCGTCCTCCGAGCGATCCGGCGACGACGGCGCCGGCGCTGATCGTCAGGACGAGGCCGGGTTCGTCTGGTGGACCGAGGCCTCGGCGCCGTGGGGCGCATCGGGTGAGCCGGGCGCTCGGCTGGTCCGGATGATCGCCGAAGCCGTCGGTGCCCGGTTCCTCGCTGAGGAGGGCCAGTGACCACCCCGGGACCGTCCTTCCCCGGGTCGGCGCCGAGTTCGATCCCGACGCCGGTCAGTACCGTCCCGGAGGACGCCGTACCGGGGCTGCGGCGACTGCTCGTGGCCGGCACGGCCGGTGGTGTCGGCACGACCACCGTCGCTGCGTTGCTCTTCGCTGCGCTGCGCGACGCCGGCGATGCACCCTTCCTGATCGACCACACCGGCGGTGAGCTCGGTCCGCGCATTCCCGGCGGCGACGAGGTGGCAGCGGTCGACCACCGGTTCCGGCTGCACGACCTGGGCCGCAATATCGCTGTCGCGGCCGACGCGCTGGCCGATCCGGGTACCTCGTTGATCATGGTCACCGCGGCGACCGCGCTCGGCCGGACATTGGCAGCCGAACAGCTCCGGACGATCGGACAACGGCACGCGGGCTCCGAGGACGCCGGTGATCACCAACCCCGGCACGATCCGGTCGGGAAGGTGGTTCTCGTCCAGGTCGAGTGTTTCGGCCGTCGAGGCCGGGAATCGATCCGCGGCCTGACGGTCGGCGAGCAGGTGCTCCTGCCGCTGGACGACGTGTTGGCCGCCGGGGGCCGGATCCCGGCCAACCGGCTGGCCCGGCCGACCAGGCAGGCGATCCGGCGGCTGGCCGGCGCCGTCCGGCCGGACCTGGTTCGCTGATCCCCCGGTGCCCGAACCGGCAGGGAGGATCCGTCATGGACCCGCAGCCGCCGCTCACCGGATACCATGCGCCGGTGCCCGAGTCGTCAGTCCGACAGCCGTCGCCCGACGGCGCCGCCCGGGCGATCCGCGGCTACAGCGCCTCGGCCGAATGCGTCGTCCTGGGTGACACCGATCCGGACCTGCGGGCGACGCTGCGCGAGGTCTGCGGCGGCGCCGAGATCGGCCGGGCGGACACCCTCGCCGAACTCGCCGCCCGGGCGGGCGGCGGTGCCGGTCCCTTGGTGCTGGCCGGCGCCGGAGTGGAACTGGACCTTCCGGCGACCCTCGACCTGCTGGACTCGCCCGGAGACCGGACCGCGGCGCTGCTGGCGGACCCCCGCAACATCGAGGCGCCGCGACGCCAGGCGTACGGGCTGGAGCGGGCGACCCTTGCCCGGGTGGCAGCCGACGGATTCATCGAATCCACCGGTGCAAGCGGCCACACCGTCGGCAACCCGAACCGGGTGGTGATCGGCCTGCTGCGGATCCGCTCCGCCGATCGGCGCAGGGCCGCCGACATCTGGTCGGCCGCGGCCCGACAGGCCGGTGACGTCGCTGACATCGCTGACGTCGATCTGTTCGACCTGGCGCTGATGGCCCTGGTACGGGCCGGATTGCCGGTCCGCGAACAATCCCTGGGCTACTACCGGTGGTCCCGCAACGGCGCCGCCCTCGCCGGACTCGGCACGACCCCTTGGGACCAGCGGTTGCGCTCGGCCTCCCGGTTGGGTGACGGCGCCTACTCCGCGGCAGTCGTCCGCAGGCTGTCCCGGATCGGCACGCGGCGCGCGCTGCGCGCGCCGCTGGCGCCGAGACTGACACCCAACCTGATCACCGCGATCAGCCTCGGCGTCGGGGTGGCCGCCGGATTGTTGATCTTCACCGGCCGTCCGATCGCCTGGGTGGTCGCGGCGGTGCTGCTGCAACTGGCGTTGATCATCGACTGCATGGACGGCGAGGTTGCGCGGTTCACCCGCCGCTACTCCGCCTTCGGCGGATGGCTGGACGGGATCGGCGACCGGATCAAGGAATACCTGGTCCTCGCCGCCGTGGCGGCCGTCGCCGTACGCCATCACCACTCCTACGGCTGGCTGCTGGCGATCATCGCCCTGGTCGTGGTCACCGCGCGGCATCTGGAGGACTACGCCTACACCGACCGGCAGCGGGCGGATCGGGCGGCCGAACCGGCGCTGGTGGCGATCAGCCGTCCCGACGACGGATCGGCGGAGGACAGCCGGACCGCGCTGCCGGATCCGCCCGGTCGAGCCGCTCGGATCGCGTTCTGGGCGAAGAAGATCGCTCACGTGCCGATTGCCGAACGGTATCTGGTGCTGTCGGTCATGTTGCTGACGATGCGGCCGGTCTGGGTGCTCATCGCCGCCGTCACCGTGTCCGGGTTCGCACTGCTCTGGGTCGTCGGCGGGCGAGCGCTCGGGGCGCTGCGGCAACACCGGACGTACCGGACCCCGAGTCTTGATCAGCAACTGGATCTCGGCCTGTTGGCGCTGTTGGCCGGGCGGGTGCGGTTCCCGTTCCTGCCGGGGATGGTTGTGCTGATCACTCTCTGGCTGGGGCTGATCGCCAGCATCTGCTACGACGCGCCGATGATCGCCTGCGCCTGGGCCGTGGCATCGGTCATCGTCGCCGGATGCACCCTGCGGCCGCCGATGACCGACCGGTTCGGCTGGCTGGCGCTGCCGCTGGTCTGGATCGCCGAGGGGGCGGTGATCAGCAGTCTGCTGGCCCGCCACCTCGACGGTGCGCTGATCTTCGTGACCATCTCCGCCATCGCCTACCGACGCTACGAGTTGATCTATTCGATCCGGCTGCGCGGCGTGCTCGGGCCGCGATCGTTGCTCGGCGCGGACGGCCGCGTCCTGACCGTCGGGGTGCTCTTCACCGTGGCCACGTTGGTCGACAACCAGGCCGTGATCATCTGGGGGCTGCTCGCCGTCGCGATCGAGACCCTGGCCGAGGCGGTGCTCGGCACCGCGGTCCGTTGGCGGCGTCCGGTCCGAACAGGACGCGATCGGGAACACCAACATCAGGGGAGTCCGGACCAGGAACATCCGGACCGGGAACATCGAGACCAGGAACATCGAGACAGGGAGGCGGGTTCACAGACATCATGACCCAAGCCGAGAACACCCGGGACCGCGCTCTACTCGAACGGGACTTCGCGGCCGTCATCTTCGACATGGACGGTACGCTGATCGACTCGACCCCGGCGGTGGTCAGGTCCTGGACGATCTGGGCCGGGGAGTTGGGCATCCCGCTGCAGCGGTTGCAGGAGTTCCACGGCGTACCGGCCGAGGCCACCGTCGCCGAATTGTTGCCGCCCGAGTTGCGGCAGTCGGCCCTGGACCGGATCAACGAACTCGAACTGACCGACCTCGAGGGAGTGCGACCGCTGCCCGGTGCGGGCGAAGCCTTCCGTACGCTCCCGGCCGACCGGGTCGCCATCGCCACCTCGTGCACCGCTCCGCTGGCCGCGGCGCGTTTGGCAGCCTCCGGCCTCGCCCGGCCGGCGGTGCTGGTCACCGTCGACGACGTCGCCCGCGGCAAGCCAGCGCCCGACCCGTACCTGAAGGCGGCCGAGCTGCTCGGCCGGCGGCCGCAGGACTGCCTGGTCGTCGAGGATGCGCCGAAGGGATTGCGATCCGCGCAGGGCGCCGGTTGCGCGACGCTGGCCGTGGTGACCACCTCGCCACGGGAGGCGCTGAACGCCGATCTGATCATCGACGACCTCTCCCAGGTGCTCTGGGTGGCCGATCCGGCGACCGGACGCATCCGCGTGAAACCCGTCTGAGGCCTGCCGTCCGGTTGCCGACCGACACCGGGCGCGGGCGGCCCGGCGAGGGAACCCGCGGCAATGGCCGCGTCGCCGGGGTCGCATAGAGTAACCCAGCGTGAGCGAGCAGCAGGACGACTTCGGCAGCGACGTACCCGAGCAGAGCAGGGTGCGCCGGGAGAAGCGTGACCGGCTGCTCGCGGAGGGCCGGCAGCCCTATCCGGTGTCGGTGCCCCGCACCCACACGCTACGTCAGGTCCGGAAGGCCTGGGGACATCTGCAGGCCGGCGAAGAGACCCAGGATCGGGTCGGCGTCACCGGACGGGTGGTCTTCATCCGCAACACCGGCAAGCTGTGCTTCGCCACGCTGCAGGAGGGATTGGACCAGGACACCTCGGTGGCCCGGCTGCAGGTGATGCTCTCCCTGGCCGAGGTCGGCGACGAGGCGCTGGCCCGCTGGAAGGCCGACGTCGATCTCGGCGACTACGTGTTCGTCGAAGGCCGGGTGATCTCCTCCAAGCGCGGCGAGCTGTCGGTGATGGCGTCGGACTGGCAGCTGGCCTCGAAGTCGCTGCGGCCGATGCCGAATCTGCATTCGGAACTGTCCGACGAGACCAGGGTCCGACAGCGCTACGTCGATCTGACGGTCCGGGAGGCTGCCCGGGACATGGTGCGCAACCGCGCGACACTGACCCGCAGCATCCGGGAAACCCTGCACCGGGAGGGTTTCGTCGAGATCGAGACACCGGTGCTGCAGCTGGTGCACGGCGGCGCCCACGCCCGCCCGTTCAACACCCACCTGAACGCCTTCGACATCGACATGACGCTGCGGATCGCCTTGGAGCTGTTCCTCAAACGGGCGGTGGTCGGCGGCGTGGAGCAGGTGTACGAGATCGGCCGGATCTTCCGCAACGAGGGCATCGACCATACCCACAACGCCGAGTTCACCATGCTGGAGTTCTACCAGGCGTGGGGTGACCAGCGGACCGTCGCCGAGCTCACCAGGAAGATCATTCTGGACTGTGCCGACGCCCTCGGTCTGCACCAGATCGAAACCCCCAGGGGCACCGTTGATCTTGACGGCGAGTGGACCTGGCTCGGCATCTACCCCGCGGTCTCCGCGGCAGTCGGCGAGGACGTCACGCCGCGGACCGATCGGGACACCTTGATCAAATACGCCGAGGGCAACGACCTGACGGTGGAACCCGGCTGGGGACCGCAGAAGCTGGTCATGGAGCTGTTCGGCGAACTGGTCGAGCCCAACCTGTTGCAGCCGACCTTCGTCTGTGACTATCCGCCGATCGCGCAGCCGTTGGCCAGACCGCATCGCAGCGATCCTGATCTGATCGAGGCCTGGGACCTGATCATCGCCGGGGTCGAGCGCGGCACCGGATTCTCCGAGCTGATCGACCCGGTGATCCAGCGGGAGCGACTCGTCGCGCAGTCCCTCGAGGCGGCCAAGG
>Ga0164243_10001257_pt1 | contig 43627 bp, 44 predicted proteins | sample OricompcompostOP_FD_108781 | JGI IMG/M metagenome (GOLD analysis project Ga0164243, IMG submission 108781) | Organic Plus compost microbial communities from Emeryville, California, USA - Original compost - Organic plus compost (OP) | ecosystem: Engineered > Solid waste > Mixed feedstock >...
GGCGAAACAGGATCGACGAGGGCGTAAAGGTTGTTCTTTCGCTCGGCATGGTACCGCCGATATCGGGCCAATCGTATAGTTGCCAACGACAACTATGCTCCGGTTGCTCAGGCTGCGTAACGCAGTCTGTAAGACCGAATTAAAGTCCTGACGGGTTAAGCTCCGTCAGGCGGGGTTCGGAGGCACCTGGCAACAGAAGCCTCCACTTCGTTTCCGGTTGTTTCCTTCCTTGGCGCATGGGGTGCCGACACAACGGGCGGCCGGGGTTGCATCGAAACGCCGAATCTCATCACGATCACCGATGACCACCGATCATATCCGCTACGATCTTCTGGCCCAGGATGCGCTGCGTGGCCTTGTCCGCCGCGTCCTCACCGATGCTGCCAAGAGCGGCCTGCCCGGCGATCATCATTTCTCGATCACCTTCCTGACCGGCGACGAGGGCGTGCGGATGTCACCGCGCCTGCGCGAGCAATTCCCGCAGGAAATGACGATCATCCTGCAGCATCAATTCTGGGATCTGAAGGTCACCGACACCGCTTTCGAGGTCGGTCTGTCATTCAGCGGCATTCCGGAAAAGCTGACGGTGCCATTCGCGGCGATCAAGAGCTTCTTTGACCCGTCGGTGCAATTCGGCCTGCAATTCGAGATCCTCGAGGTCGAGCAGGATAACGCCAGCACCGAGACGCCGGCGGAACCCGGCGAGCGCGAGAGCGCCAGCGTCACAGCGATGCCGCCGCCGGCCGAGACCAGCAAGGACGACAACGACGGCCCGACCGACGACAAGCCGTCCGGCGAGGTCGTGCGGCTCGATCGGTTCCGCAAGAAGTAAGCGCGCGATCCTTCCATCTATTCCAGAATGTAGCGCTTCCGCGCAGTGAGCCGGACGCGTTACACTGGGCCATGACAAAAACCCGCACAGAGACTGACAGCTTCGGCCCCATCGCAGTGGCCGATGATCGCTATTGGGGCGCGCAGACCCAGCGCTCGCTTGAGAATTTCCGCATCGGCGGCGACCGCATGCCGGAAACGCTGATCCGCGCCTTCGGCATCGTCAAGCAGGCGGCGGCCGAGACCAATATGGAGCTGCAATCGCTCGATGCCGAGCGCGGCAAGGCGATCGTCGCCGCCGCCAAAGAGGTGATCGAGGGTAAGCTCGCCGACCATTTCCCGCTGGTGGTCTGGCAGACCGGGTCCGGCACCCAGACCAACATGAATCTCAACGAGGTGATCGCCAACCGCGCCAATGAGATGCTGGGCGCACCGCGCGGCAGCAAGACGCCGGTTCATCCGAACGACCAGGTCAATATGAGCCAGTCGTCGAATGACAGCTTCCCCACCGCCATGCATATCGCCGCGGTGCTGGACATCACCAACACGCTGATCCCTTCGCTCGAACACCTGCACAAGGCGCTGCAGGCCAAGGAGAAGGGATTCGCCGATATCGTGAAGATCGGCCGCACTCATACCCAGGATGCGACGCCGCTCACACTCGGCCAGGAATTTTCCGGCTATGCCACGCAGCTCGCGCATGGCATTGCCCGCATCAAGCTGGCGATGAAGGACCTCTACCCGCTGGCGCAGGGCGGCACCGCGGTCGGCACCGGCCTCAATGCCAAGCCGGCCTTTGCGCAGACCTTCGCCCGCCATGTCGCCGCGATCACCGGCCTTCCTTTCACCTCAGCCGGCAACAAGTTCGAGGCGCTGGCGACGCATGATGCCTATGTGTTCGTGCATGGCGCGATCAATGCGATGGCGACCGGCCTGTTCAAGATCGCCAATGACATCCGTCTGCTCGGCTCCGGGCCCCGCTCCGGCCTCGGCGAACTGATCCTGCCGGAGAATGAGCCGGGCTCCTCGATCATGCCGGGCAAGGTCAACCCGACCCAGGCCGAGGCGCTGACCATGGTGTGCTGCCAGGTGTTCGGCAACCATACCACCATCACCGTGGCGGCCAGCCAGGGCCATTTCGAACTCAACGTCTACAAGCCGGTGATCGCTTTCGCGATGCTGCAATCGATTCGGCTGATGGCCGACGCAGCGCGCTCCTTCACCGATAATTGCGTGGTCGGCATCCGCGCCGACGAAAAACGCATCGCCGATCTGATGCAGCGGTCGCTGATGCTGGTGACGGCGCTCGCTCCGACCATCGGCTACGATAATGCCGCCAAGGTCGCGAAAATGGCGCATCAAAATGGCACCACCCTCAAGGAAGAGGCTGTCAAAGGCGGATTCGTCACGGCTGAGGACTTTGACCGGCTGGTGCGCCCCGAGGACATGGTCCGCCCGCACTGATTGCCGGGCCCGTCATTGCCATCATACCGTGCCGAGTGGTGCAAAGGTATGCCGACGGCATGACATTTTTTGACGAACGGCAATTCCGCATAGCTGTCGCCACGCTAAGGGCACAATCCAAGGTCGGTATGGTGCGCATTAGTCGTGGGGACCCGTTGGGGGTTTTAGTAACGGGCGACCGCTGAGTCTTAGATGGGCGATGTCTTTAATCTTCGGTTGGAGAGGAAGAAACGCGAGCGGCAGCGCGAGGCGGATCGTGCTGCAGCACGTCGACTGATCCACGGTCGATCAAAGGCCGATCGCAAAACGGAAGGGGCGCAACGTGACAAGTCTTCAAACTTTCTCGACGGGCACAGGCTTGGAGTCGTCGGAGAGGCCAATGAAATCGCCAGTCGTGAAGCGATCGATCGTGATCGCGGGTCACAAGACGAGCGTGAGTCTTGAAGATGCCTTCTGGAAGGGTCTGAAAGAAATCGCTGACGAACGCAGCATGACCCTGTCGGACATGGTTGCGAATATCGATTCACAGCGCCGGCACGGCAATCTGTCGTCTGCCATCCGGCTCTTCGTGCTGGATTATTACCGCTCTCAACTGGCCCCCAGCACGGCCCATAGCGAAGCTATGCGCACGATCCCGTAAGTCTCGGGTGTTGCGTCCGGCCGTGTGCGGTCCGGAAATATGATGCGGTTTGCCTTGCCTTAGTTGTCTTGGTTGTGTCGGTCAGGATTGAGTGCATTGTCACGCAGGGTTGACGCCTGCGCGTGACGAGCGTCGGATGTTGGCTACATGCGTGTTGCCACCGGCAATGCATCATTGTCATTCCGGGGCGCGGACATTGGTCCGCGAGCCCGGAATGATGACGACCTGTGTCCGCGACCGCGAAAGCGTCAGCGAAACGGCGACGGCGCGTTCGGATAGGTCGGGCTTCCCAAAGGCGTTGGAAACGGATTGGCCGATGGCTGCGGACGCGGGGTGTTATCCACACGCGGCTGAGCCGGCGGACGACGGCGCTCGCCCGGAGCCGGCCTGATCTCGTGCGGCGCCGGCAATGGCTCCAGCGCCGCCGGCGCTGATCCGGTCGGTCCGTTGTGATGGGCGCCCTGCGCCGGTGCGGCGGGCTTCGGGCGCGGCAGCGGCGCTGCTTCCGGCGATGTGTCAGGGTCGACCGGCACCGACGCCGCCTTGTTGTCTGGCGAAGCCTTATTGTCTGTCGGAGCTTTGCCGTCCGATGCCGCCTTGCCGTCCGGCGATGCTTTCCCCTCTTGCGGCTTGCCCTCTGGCGACGGTGCATCGGCGGGACGTCCCTGCTCGATCGCTTCCAGCCGCTTGGTCTGCCGGTCCACCGAGCGCAACGCCAGCCAGCCGGTGAGCATCGACACATCGACCTCGCGTTCCGGCGTCGAGGCCGGGCCACGCAGAGCCACCACGATCTCGGGCCGCATCGGCGCGCCGGCCACAGCCGCGCCAGTCATCGCCATGCGCAGATCGAGCCGTCCATCGGCCAGATTATAGGCGCCGCTGGCGGCAAGATCGGCGCGATCGGTATCGGCGGAAAAAGTCTCCAGCCGCACCACGCCGCCGGCCATCGCCAGCGCAGCATCGGCGCTGCCGATCGTCAACGGACCTGCTTCCAGCGCTTTCGCCACGACGCCGCGCACGCGCTGCGCATCCAGCGGCAGGCCTTGATCGACGCTGCGCGTCACGGCCGCGAAGGTGCCGGGATCGAGCGCGGCCACGCGTGCTTTCTCTAGCGTCAACATGCCCGAACCATTGAGCGAGCCGATCAGCGCGCGCGGTGAGCGCCCGCCGCCTTCAAACTGCATGGTCAGCGCCGCACGGCCCTGCAGCGGCGTATGCGCGCCTTCGTTGAACAAAAGCGGCCCCGCTTCGACGCCCTTGAGCGCCACCTGCCCCTGCAGGCCGATGCCATCGGCGCTGCGCCGAAGCGTGACGTCGCCCGTGCCGCGCCCGCCGAGAATATCGGCATCGATCGAATCGATCCTGATCTGGGTCGGCGAGAAGCGAAGCACCGCCTGCAATTTCGACGCGGCGAAGGACGGCAGCAAGGCGGCCCGCACCGCCGCCACTTTCACCTCGCCGGTGACCGACGGCAACGCCGGCAGCGCGAAAGGCGCGGTGCTCCAGCGTTCATTGGTCGGCTTCGCCGGCTCGGGACCTGTGATGGTGCCGACCAAAGCCGCGACATCGATGGCGCCGGTTCTCAGATCGCCATCGATCACCGGCACATCGCCAAAGGCGAGGCCCAATTGTCCGCGCAACACGGTGCCGGCAATCGTCGCATTGAAATTATCGAGTCGCGCGCGCGATCCATCCGCCTTCAGATCGGTGCGCAACACCACCGGCACGGGCTTGCGATGCAGGATCACATCGGCCTTGCCAATCGACACATCCAGCGCCGCCGACTTCTTGCCTTCATCGGCAAAGGGCCGAATGGAGCCTTGTGCGCGCGCCTCCAGATTGGCGGAGGCGATGCGGGCATCGATCTGCATGTCGCCGTCGCGCTTGCCGCGCAGCGACAGCGTCGTGCGGCCGGGCTGCGCCGGCACCGAGACCCAGTCCTGCGCCGCCAGCAGCTTCACCAGTGTGTTGACGTCAGTCGCATCAAGCGAGGCGTCGATGCTGACATTGGCGTTGCCCGGTTCTTTCCACTGCCCGCTCAACACAGAACTCAGATTGAGCTGCGCGCCGTTAAGCCCGCCTTGCAGCGCGACCTTGGCTTCGCTGGCGCCGCTATTGCCTGACGGCTCGACCGCGACGGTGCCCGTCAGCTTCGCCGGCGCGCTCGCCGTCAGCGCCTTTTGCAACGGTGCTGCGAGATCCGGCCAGACTTGTTTGGCGAAAGCGGTGGCCGCCGCCGGATCGGACATAGCAAGGTTGAACGAGACGCCACCACGCGGCGCTGGCGCGCTCAGATCGATGCGGCCTTTGCCGTCGATGGCAAATCCGCCGCCCTCGCCGATCGACAGCCTTTCGATATTCAAGCCTGCTGCGTTGAGCGCCAGTTTGACATCGGCCTTGCCGGCATCGACGCCGCCGACACGCAGTCTCTTCAAGGCAAGCGAGAGCGAAACATCATCAGGCCGCTCGTCATCGAGCAAGGCGTTCAACGGCTCGGTCAGTTGCGTCAACGCGGCATCGAGATCGAATTCATCGGCGCGCAAAGCCAGCGACAGCTGGCTGCGTTCATCGCCCTGCGCGCGACGATAGGAGAAATCGCCCTGATAGATTTTGCGATCAAGTTCGGCCTGCATCTGTTGCACGGCGATCGTGCCGCCGCCGAGCGTCACGTCGCCGCGCAGCCGCAATGGCCGCGCCGGCAAGGCTTCGACGATTTTGGCGTCGGTCGCCTTGCCTTCGAGCCAGGTGCCGAAAGCGCGCGGATCCGCCGAGGCCACATCGACCGGGCCGGAAAATGAAACGTCCTCGCCCTCGCTCTGCAAACGCCCGCTGGCGCGCAATTGCGTGAAGCCGGGGCCGCGCGCTTCAAAGCCGCTCACCGTCACAGCGCCATCGCCGAAAGCGAGGTCGCCGCGCACGTTCTGCAAAGCGGTGCCACCCAGCGTGACGACATCGACGCCGAAGCCGATCTGCACCGGCAAAGGCGTCGTGATATCGGCCGTCGTGCCGAGAAGATGCGCGAGCGCCCGACGTGGCGGCAGCGCCTCTCCGTTCGCGTTGAGCAATTTGTCGGCATTGAGCTGGCGCGCCGACAGCACCGCTTCCAGACGCGGCGTGTCACCGAATTTGGCCTGCGCGGTGCCAGTCAGTTTGAGTGCGCGCTCCTCGGGCCCGTAATCGGCTTCGAGGTCCTCGAACAACGCTTCGGCGGCATTGGCTTTCACCCGCGCGGTAATGCGCCAGGGATCGGGCATGCCCTTGTCGCCCTTGCCATAGGCAATGCGGCGCGTCAGCACCGCCTGGCCATCGAAGCGCGGCTTGCCATTGGCGACTGTGATCAGGCCGTCGAGATCGGCGGTCACCGGACGGCCAGAGGGATCGAGACTGAGCCGCAGCCGCGTGCCATTGGCTTCCGGCCGGCCGGTCGAGAGGCGATAGCCGTACAGGCCGCCGTCGAGCGCGAAGGCGCCCTCGCCGCGGATCGGACCGGGCAGCGCCCGGACGTCGCCATTGAACCAGAGCTTGCTGAGGATCGCGCGCGTGCCGCTGGCGGCATCCGACAATTCGAACCGCGCATCCTCGATGGTGAGTTTGTCGATCGAGAAGGTCTCGGTGCTGACGCCGGTCAGCGGTGTCGGCAGCAAGGCCTGGCCGTCGGCGCCGATGGTGAGTTTGGCCTCCGGCCCGATCAGCCGCATCTCGGTCGCCCGCAGCCGTCCCGAAAACAGCGGCGGCAGCGCGAATTCGATGGCGAGCGCCTTGGCCTGCACGGCCTGCGGATCATCCGACTTGCCGATGGTCAGCCCGGACAGCACGAGACGCGGCGATGGCAAGAGCCGCACGTCCATCGGCCCGGTCACCCGGACCGGCTGGCCGAGCGCCTGGCTGGCCTGCTGTTCGAAGGTGGCGCGATGGGCCGACCAGTCGATGAAATACGGTCCGAGCAACGCTGCGAGCAGCGCCACGATCACCGCTATTCCCAAGCTGAGCAACGTCGTTTGCACGAGCCTTACTATCCCCGTTCGGTCGCCCTGATAGACGAACCCGCGAGGCCCTGGTTGCAAGATGTCAAATTGGCCCGCGCGCGGTCAGGCCTGCCACGACAGATTGTAGCGGCTAGCCCGGTTTGACGGCAAATCTATGGTTTCCCGGCAAGTGGATAAGACGATCCACTTGCGCCGCATGCGTCAGATCTCCGGCAGCATCTTGCCCGGATTCATGATGTTGTGCGGATCGAGCGCCTTCTTGATCGCGGCCATCGCGCCGATCGCCGCCGCGCCATGCTCGGCCAGAAGATACTTCATTTTCCCCTGTCCGACGCCGTGTTCGCCGGTGCAGGTTCCGCCCATGGCCAGCGCTCTTTTGGTCAGATTCTCCAGGAACGCTTTCACAATTATCATCTCGGCCGTGTCGGACGGCTCGACCATCAGCGCGACGTGGAAATTGCCGTCGCCGACATGCCCGACGATTGGCGCGACCAGCTTGGCCTCGCGAATCTCGCGCTGCGTTTCGGTGACGCATTCGGCGAGACGGGAGATCGGCACGCAGACATCGGTGGCGAGCGAACGGGCACCCGGCCGCAGCGACAATGCCGCCCAATAGCCGTCATGGCGGGCCTGCCAGAGCCGCGTGCGGTCCTCGGCCTTGGTCGCCCATTCGAATGGTCCACCGCCGAGATCGGCGGCGATTTCCCCGAACCGCCGCGCCTGTTCGGCGACGCCTTCTTCGGTGCCGTGGAATTCCACCAGCAGCAGCGGCGTCTCCGGCAAAGTCAGTTTCGAATAGGCGTTGCTGGCACGGACCTGCACCTCGTCGAGCAATTCAATGCGGGCGACCGGGATGCCGGATTGAATGGTGAGAATGGTGGCGTTGCAGGCCGCCTCGACTGATGGAAACGGACAGATCCCCGCTGAAATGGCTTCCGGAATGCCGTGCAGTTTCAGCGTCAGCTCAGTGATGATGCCGAGCGTGCCTTCCGATCCGACCATCAAACGCGTCAGATCATAACCGGACGATGATTTGCGGGCGCGCGTCGACGTCGTCATAACCTCGCCATTGGCGAGCACCGCTTTCAACGACAGCACATTGTCTTTCATCGTGCCGTAGCGCACGGCATTGGTGCCGGATGCGCGGGTCGCAGCCATGCCCCCCAAAGAGGCATCCGCGCCCGGATCGATCGGAAAGAACAGGCCCTGATCGCGCAGATGTTCGTTGAGCAGCTTGCGAGTGACACCGGGCTCAATCACGCAATCCAGATCTTCCGTATGCACGGCGAGAATGCGGTTCATATCGCGAAAGTCGATGGAAACGCCGCCCTGCGGGGCATTGATCTGCCCCTCCAGCGAGGTGCCGGCGCCGAAGGCGATGACCGGGACGTTATGCTCGGCGCAGATCCGCACCGCCGCCTGAACATCGGCCGTATCTTGCGGAAAAACCACCGCATCCGGTGCCTGGTTCTCGATCCAGGTCATGGTGTTGCCGTGCTGCTCGCGGATCGCCTGCGAGGTCGCGAGGCGATTGCCGAACTGCGCCGCCAGCTTCGCAATCGCGCGTTCTGTCTCGCGCGGATCACGCACGGGCCCCTGTGACGTTGTTGCTTGCGCCGCGAATGCCATCAAACAGCTTCCTTATCGAATAGAGACCCTGCCGGGATTTGCCGCCAAAGCTATGCAGAAACCGGGATCAGGGGAACCGGCTTTTTTGCCGGGCTGCAATCTGCCATGCGGTTGAAACATTCCTCATCCTGTCGCAAGACCGTGCCGGCGGAACGGACGACATGAATGGAGGACGCTGTGGCTGTTGAACGAATTCAATATCAGGCAGGCAATGTTGTCGCCAACGGCGCGCTGGTCTGGAACGACAAGATCAGCGGCAGGCGACCGCTGCTGCTGGTGATGCCGAACTGGCTGGGCGTCACCGACACGATCATCAACCGCGCGGCCGAGATGGCGGGCGACAAATACATCGCGTTTGTCGGCTGCATGTATGGCGAGGGCAAAACCTGCGCCGGGCCTGAAGAGGCCGGCGAATGGATGGGCAAGGTCCGGCAGGACCGGGTCGAGGGGCGCGCCCGCGTCAATGCCGCCCTGCAGACGATGATCGCGGAGGGGGATAAGCGCGGAATCGGCGACAGTTCCAAAAAGGCCGCCGTCGGCTTCTGCTTTGGCGGCGGCAATGTGCTGGAACTGGCCCGCTGCGGCGCCGAACTCGACGCCGTGGTCAGCCTGCATGGCGACTTATCCACCACCTTGCGCGCCAGAAAAGGCGACATCAAAGCCGCCATATTTGTCCTCCATGGCACAAAAGACCCCGTCTCCGGCAAGGCGGATCGCGATGCGCTTGAGGCCGAACTTGATGGCGCCGAGGCCAATTGGCAGATACTGGACTTTGGCGGCCGGCTGCATTCCTTCACCGAGCCGGAAGCTCAGATGCCGGGGGTAGCCGAATACGACGCCGGCGCGGCGCACCAGACCTATCGAATGCTGGACGACTTCATCCAGGATGCCTTCGCCAAGCGTCTGTGAGGCCCCCCGACTAACAAGGCGTTCGGGCTGAAGGAAAACGGCCCGAACCCCTCCCGTTTTGGCTTCCGCGATGCCATGTTGGGACTTGAGATTCGCATGGCAGAACAAGCACAAAAACCGCAGATTCAGCCCGCAGGCGGCATCGCTGCACGTGCGATGCAAGCCATGCGCGGCCCGCAATCGGCGACTTATCTGGATGCGCTCAATCCGGAACAGCGGCTGGCCGTGGAAACGCTGGATGGCCCGGTGCTGGTGCTGGCCGGCGCAGGAACCGGCAAAACCCGCGTTCTGACCACGCGCATCGCCCATATTCTCAATCTCGGCAAAGCTTATCCCTCGCAGATTCTAGCGGTGACCTTCACCAACAAGGCCGCGCGCGAGATGCGGCACCGCATCGGCGAGATGGTCGGCGAAGTGGTGGAAGGCATGCCGTGGCTGGGCACTTTCCACGCCATCGGCGTCAAGATTTTGCGCCGCCATTCCGAGCTTGTCGGACTGAAATCGAACTTCTCTATCCTCGATGTCGACGACCAGATCCGGCTGATCAAACAGCTCCTAGAAGTGGCGAATGTCGACGAAAAAAGATGGCCCGCGCGCGTGTTCGCCGGCATCCTCGACAGCTGGAAGAACAGAGGACTTGCGCCCGATCAGGTGCCGATCGGCGAAGCGATGGCGTACGCCAATGGCAAGGGCAAGGAACTCTATGCCGCCTATCAGGATCGTCTGAAGACCCTCAACGCCTGCGACTTCGGCGATCTGCTGCTCGAACAAATTCGGTTGTTCCGCGAGAACCCGGATGTGCTGCGCGATTACCAGCGCCGCTTCCGCTACATCCTGGTGGATGAGTATCAGGACACAAACGTCGCTCAGTATCTGTGGCTGCGATTGCTCGGCCAGCCGTCGTCGCAGCAGTCGGGCCTCGTCCTTCGAGACGCATCGCTGCGCGATGCTCCTCAGGATGAGGGTCAAGGTTCTCATCCCAATCCTCACCCTGAGGAGCGCGGCGAGCCGCGCATCTCGAAGGGCGAGGCCGAGATGCCGCAACGCCTGCCCCGCAACATCTGCTGCGTCGGCGATGACGACCAGTCGATCTATGGCTGGCGCGGCGCCGAGGTCGACAACATCCTGCGCTTTGAAAAAGACTTTCCCGGCGCGCGCGTCATTCGCCTCGAACGCAATTATCGCTCGACCGGACACATCCTCGCCGCTGCCAGTCATCTGATCGCGCATAACGAAGGCCGGCTCGGCAAGACGCTGCATACTGAAGACGTGCTGGGCGAAAAGGTCACCGTCACCGGTGCCTGGGACTCACAGGAAGAAGCACGCGCTATCGGCGAAGAGATCGAACAGCTGCAGCGGCGCAAACATGCGCTGAACCAGATCGCCATTCTGGTGCGCGCCTCATTCCAGATGCGCGAGTTCGAAGACCGCTTCATCACGCTCGGCCTTCCCTATCGCGTTATCGGCGGCCCGCGCTTCTATGAGCGCGCTGAAATTCGCGATGCCCTTGCCTATCTGCGCGTGATCAATCAGCCGGCCGACGATCTCGCCTTCGAGCGCATCGTCAATGTGCCGCGCCGTGGTCTGGGCGATGCCACCGTCAAGCAATTGCACGATCATGCACGCGCGCGCCGCATCCCGCTGACCGAAGCTGCACGCGCCATGGTCGAGACCGACGAACTCAAGCCGAAGCCGCGCGGTTCGCTGCGTGATCTGATGACGAGCTTCGAGCGTTGGCGCACGCAAAGCGAAAGCCTGCCGCATACCGAACTCGCCGAGATCGTGCTGGACGAGAGCGGCTATACCGAGATGTGGCAGAAGGATCGCTCGGCCGATGCTGCCGGACGACTGGAAAACCTGAAGGAGCTTGTGCGCTCCATGCAGGATTTCGAAAACCTCAACGGCTTTCTCGAACATATCTCGCTGGTGATGGATCGCGATGCCGAAGGCCTCGACGATGCCGTCAACATCATGACGCTGCATTCCGCCAAAGGGCTGGAATTCGACACCGTATTTCTGCCCGGCTGGGAAGAAGGCCTGTTCCCGCATCAGCGTTCGCTCGATGATTCCGGCCGCGCGGGCCTCGAGGAAGAGCGCCGCCTCGCGCATGTCGGCATCACCCGCGCGCGCAAACGCGCAAAGCTTTACTTTGCCACCAATCGCCGCATGCACGGCTTGTGGAATTCCACCATTCCCTCGCGCTTCCTCGACGAATTGCCGGAAGCGCATGTGGAAGTGACGGAAGCCAAAGGCGGCTTCAACACCATGGGAGGCTATGGCGGCGGCTTCGGCGCCTCGCGCTTCGACAGTTTCAAGCCGGCCGGGTCAAGCTATTCGACGCCCGGCTGGCAGCGCGCGCAAAAGCGCCAGCGCGACAATGATGATTTCGAGGGCTTTGGCGACGAAGGCTCTGAATATGAAAGCGAAGGCCGCTTCAGCGATCATGACGATGTTTCGTCCGCTGCAGGCGGACGCACGAGCGGGACACGTCCGGGCTCGCATTCCTCGCGCGGCACCGGCACCGCCAAGGGCCGTTTCGCGGGCCGGCGCGAGCCGCTAACGATCGAGGGCGAACTGATCGCCAAATCCACCGGCGTCGCCTCCGCGTTCAAAGCCGGCGACCGCGTCTTCCACATCAAGTTCGGCAACGGCAATGTGGTGGCGGTGGATGGCAACAAGCTGACCATCCTTTTCGACAAGGCCGGCGAAAAGCGCGTGGTGGATAGCTTCGTCGAGAAGGTGTGAAGTTGTGGTGCGTCGGGCTTGACCATGCCGGGCAGATCGATCGTGCCAGCCTCAACGCGTTTTCCGACTTTATCCCTAACCGCTCCCCCTAAAACTTGCCGCTTGTCGCGACGCCGCTTCCCATTTAGCGTGAGGCCGAACTCCAGAAGCGAGAGACCATTATGCCAGGCTTGATTTTGATCGCCACATTCATCGTGATGGCCGCCATTTCCCTCGTTGCGGCCGGCGCGATCGGCGTTGTCGTCGACCAGTTGCCGCATATCCATGACATGCTGAGCCTGCTGGCCTTCTTCGGCTCGCTGATGGTGATGCTGCCGATCGCCTGGGTGATCGCCGTGCGCATCACCGAGCCCAAACACGCTCCGGCGGTCGAAGCCTGAGCTGTCGCCTGTCCCGACCGGAAACAGTCGGGCATCGATACCGAGAGTGATTACCATTAAGGCCCTGGATCAATGCGATCCAGGGCCTTAATGCGTCTAGAGCAGCGCCCGCGCCAGCGTGCGGAAATGCTCGCCGCGAATTTCAAAATTGGCGAATTGATCAAACGACGCGCAAGCGGGCGATAGCAGCACCACCGCGCTCTTGCCGCCCGAAGCGGCATCCTGCGCCGCTTGCGCCACCGCTGCGTCCAATGTGCCGGACATCACATGCGGCACTTCCGGGCGGCTTCCCTCGCCGCTTAACGTCTTGCCAAAATCCTGCGCGGCCTCGCCGATCAGATAGGCCTTGGCAATGCGCGGAAAGAATTCCGTCAGGCTGGCAATGCCGCCTTCCTTCTGCTTGCCGCCAGCGATCCAGTAGATGTTGTCGAACGAGCCCAGCGCCTTTGCCGCAGAATCGGCATTGGTCGCCTTGGAATCGTTGACGAACAGCACGTTGCCCTTGCGGCCGATTTCTTCCATGCGATGCGCAAGCCCCGGAAAGCTGCGCAAGGCCTTCTGGATCACTTCGTCCGGCACGCCAAGCGCCGAACAGGCCGCGAAGGCTGCGACTGCATTCTGCATATTGTGCCGGCCGCGCAGCGACCCAATGCCGGTGAGATCGGCGACATCTTCGGCTTCGCTCGCACCCGTGCGATAGATGTTATGCTCGCCGCCGACATAACCATGCGGCACGATCTCCTTGATCGAAATCGGAACGGCGAATTTCTGCGTCGCCACGAGGCCCTTCATCATGCCGCGGCCGAACTCATCGTCGATGCCGACAATGCGCGTGTTGGCGCGGTCGAGAATGCGGCTCTTTACCGACGCGTAATGCTCTATCGTGCCATGTCGGTCGATGTGATCCGGCGTGACATTGAGCATGATGGCAACGGTCGGATCAATCGTGGGCGCAAGATCGATCTGATAGGACGAGCATTCGATCACGTAATGGCGCGCATTGGTGGGGGGCGCCAGCTCCAGCACCGGCACGCCGATATTGCCGCCCATCTGCACGTCGCGGCCAGCTTCGCGCAGAATGTGCGCGATCAGGGCCGTGGTGGTGGACTTGCCGTTGGTGCCGGTGATCGCAACGAACGGCGCATCCGGCGCATGGGCGCGGCGTTCGCGGCAGAATAATTCGACATCGCCGATAATTTCGACGCCGGCTTGTTTTGCAAGCGCTGCCGACCAGTGCGGCTGCGGATGCGTCAGCGGCACGCCGGGCGTCAGGACCAGAGCCGCGACCTTGCTCCACTCGATGGTGCGAAGATCAGCGGTAGCGATGCCCGCAGCATTGGCTTCCGCGACCTTGCTGGCATTGTCGTCAAAGGCGATGACATCAGCACCGCCTTTGATCAGCGCATGGCACGTCGAAAGCCCCGAACCACCGAGGCCGAAGACGGCGACGGTCTTGCCGGCGAATGTTGTGGCGGGGATCATCGCAGCTTCAGCGTCGACAGGCCGATCAGCGCCAGCACGATCGAGATGATCCAGAAGCGGATCACGATCTGCGGTTCGGTCCAGCCTTTCTGTTCGTAATGGTGATGGATCGGCGCCATTCGGAAGATGCGCTTGCCGGTCAGGCGGAACGAAATCACCTGCACGATCACCGATACCGCTTCCAGCACGAACAAGCCGCCGATGATGGCAAGCGCAATCTCATGCTTGGTGGCAACCGCAACCGAGCCGATCAGGCCGCCGAGCGCCAGCGAGCCGGTATCGCCCATGAAAATCGACGCAGGCGGCGCATTGAACCAGAGAAAGCCAAGCCCCGCCCCGAAGGCCGCGCCGCAGAGCACCGCGAGTTCGCCGGTGCCGGGCACATAATGGATCTGCAGATAATCGGCGAAGAGCGCGTTGCCGGCCAGATAGGCGATCATGCCGAAGCTGAGCGAGGCAATCATCACCGGCACGATGGCAAGACCATCAAGACCGTCGGTGAGATTCACGGCATTGCCGGAGCCGACGATGATAAATGCGCCGAACACCAGAAACATCCAGCCAAGATCGATCACTAAGTCCTTGAAAAATGGGAAGGTTAGGGAGGTGGCGAAGGCGGGGCGGCCGAGCTGCGAAATGGCGAGGCAAGCGAGGATGGCGACCACCGCTTCGGCCGTAATCCGCAGTTTTCCCGAGAAATTCGTATAGGCTTGCTGCTTGGTGACCTTCAGGTAATCGTCGTAGAAGCCGATGATCCCGAACGCGAGCGTCACGCCGAGCACGATCCACACATACGGATTTATAAGATTGGCCCAGAGGATCGTAGAGGCCGTGACCGCGAAGATGATCATCAACCCGCCCATGGTCGGCGTGCCGATCTTGCTCTTGAGATGCGATTGCGGTCCGTCGGCGCGGATCGGCTGGCCCTTACCCTGCACCATGCGCAGCCAGTCGATGATCGGCGAACCGGCGATGAACATGAACACCGCCGCCGTCATCAACGCGCCGCCGGTGCGGAAGGTGATGTAACGGAAGATGTTGAGGAACGGCAGTTTGTCGGAAAACTCCGCCAGCCAGTAAAGCATCGCGCGATCAACCTTGCATCGCGGCTGCGTCGCTTCCGGCGCCCGGCGCATATTTGCGCTGCAGCGCCTTGACGATCGGAGCCATTTTGGAGCCGAACGAACCCTTGATCATGATAGCATCTCCCGCCGAAACCGCCTCAAGGACTTGCGGTTCGAGGTCGCTGGATTGCGCGGCATAGCCGCCTCTGCGGTTGGCGGGCAGCGCGTCATAAAGCGCGCGCATGTCCGGCCCGGCGCAAAACACGAGATCGATATTTTCCGCAACCAGAGGCTCCGCGAGCTCGCGGTGCAGTTGCGCCGATTGCGCACCCAGTTCCAGCATGTCGCCGAGCACGGCGATGCGACGCCCCATCGGGCCGATGGGCGCCTGGCCAAGCAGCGCGATCGCCGCCCGCATGGAGACCGGATTGGCGTTATAGCTCTCGTCGATCAGGAGCGCCGTGCCGCCCGGCAATGTCAGCGTCACGCGGGTGCCGCGTCCGCTCGCAGGCTCGAGCCCCGCCAGCGCCAGCGCTGCCATGGCCAGTTCACCGCCTGCCAGCACCACGGCGGCGAGCACCGCCAGCGAATTCATCGCAAGATGCTTGCCCGGCGCGCCGAGCTTGTAGGTGACCTCTTCGCCCAGGATGCTGGCACGCACCGTCGAGCCGTCCGGCTGCAACATGCATTTGATCAGGCGGGCATCAGCGCCTTCGCTCTCGCCGAAGGACACGATGCGCTCGACGCCGGCCTCACGCGCGCGCTGCACCATGCGATCATATTGCGGAATGTCGCGATTGACGATGGCGACGCCGCCCGGCACCAGCCCGGCGAAGATTTCCGCCTTGGCGTCGGCAATCTCCTCGACCGAATTGAAATGCTCCAGATGCACGGGCGCGACGGTCGTAACAATGGCGATATCCGGCCGCACCAGTTGCGACAGCGGCGTAATCTCGCCGGCATGGTTCATGCCGATCTCAAAGATCGCAAAACGCGCATCGGACGGACAGCGCGCCAAGGACAGCGGCACGCCCCAGTGATTGTTGTAGGAAGCGACCGACGCGTGGGTCTTGCCCTCGCCCTTCAGCACCAGCCGCAATGCTTCCTTGGTCGAGGTCTTGCCGACCGAGCCGGTGACGGCAATCACCTTGCCGTGCAGTCTTGCGCGTCCGGCTTTGGCGAGCGCGCGCAGGCCATCCAGCACGTCGTCAACGACGATCAGCGGGGCGGTCTTCGGCAAGGCGCCACGCTTCTCCGCGCTTACCACGGCGACACCAGCACCCGCCTTCAAGGCGGCTTCGACAAAGTCATGGCCGTCGCGCTGATCGGCGATGGCGAAGAAGGCATCGCCCGGCGTCAGCGTACGGCTGTCGATGGAAATGCCGCACACTGTGTCGGGTAAAGGCTCCTCGCCATGTCCCGACATGGCCTTGATCATGGCATGGGTCGACCAAAGCTCGGGCGGGATCATCGCGTCTCTCTTGCTACGTTCAGCGATCTGTTGGCCATCGCCGATTGACCGGCAAGAGCTGATGCAACCGCTTCGTGGTCGCTAAACGCCAGCACCTGATCGCCGACGATCTGTCCGGCTTCATGACCCTTGCCGGCCACCACCAACACATCGCCGCTTTGCAGGCTCGCAACCGCCTGCCGAATGGCCTCGCCGCGATCGGCGATCTCGACAGCGCCCGGCGCCGCGGCAAGGATCGCAGCGCGGATCGCGCCAGCATCCTCGTTGCGCGGATTGTCGTCGGTCACGATCACCTTGTCGGCCTTTTCAGCAGCGATCGCGCCCATCATCGGCCGCTTGCCGGGATCGCGATTGCCGCCGGCGCCGAACACCACGATCAGCCGCTTCTTTACATAAGGCCGCAGCGCATCGAGCGTCTTCGCCAGCGCATCGGGCTTGTGCGCGTAATCGATGAAGACCGGCGCATCGCCGGAGCGGCCGGCAAATTCCAGCCGGCCCTTGGCGCCTTCGAGATCTTCCATCGCTTCAAAGGCCTTGTCAGCCGGCGTACCGGTGACAATGGCAAGACCGGCTGCCACCAACGCGTTCTCGATCTGGAATTCGCCGACCAGCGGCAGATGCAATGTGTGCCGCCTGCCTTCAAATTGCAGCGTCACGCTTTGCGCATAGCCATCGATCACGCTCTTGACGATGCGGATGTCGTCGCCATCGCGACCGACTGTAAACACGCGCAGGCCGCGCGATTTGGCGGCAGCGACGACGTCGCGCGCCTGTTCATGATCGGCGCAGATCACCGCGCTGCCGTCCGGCTGCACCAGATCCTGAAACAGCCGCAGCTTAGCATTGAGATACGATCGCAGATCGGGATGATAATCGAGATGGTCGCGGCTGAGATTGGTGAAGGCGCCTGCCGTCACGCGCACGCCATCCAGACGATGCTGATCGAGCCCGTGGGATGAGGCTTCCATCGCCAGATGCGTGACGCCTTCGCCTGCGAGATCATCGAGCGTGCGATGCAAAGCCACCGGGTCTGGCGTCGTCAGCGAGCCGTAGGTTTCGCCTTTCGGCGAGACGATTCCGATGGTGCCGAGGCTGGCGGCGGCGCGGCCTTCTGCTTCCCAGATCTGCCGCGTGAAGGCGGCGACCGATGTCTTGCCGCTGGTGCCGGTGATGGCAACGATGGTGTCCGGTTGTCGCGGATGCAGCTTGGCGGCGACCAGCGCCAGCGCGCGGCGGATATTGTCCACGCCGATGACGGGAATGTCCGCCACCGCGTTCTCCTTGGAATCCTGCGCGAGAATGGCGACCGCGCCGGCCTTGGCGGCGTCGGCGGCAAAGCGCATGCCGTCGGTTTTGTTACCGGGGATCGCGACGAACAGATCCCCCGGCTTAACGGCGCGGCTGTCGGCGGTGACCCCGCCGATGTCGATCGCGGCGGCATGACCTGCTTGCGCAATGCCGTCTAGAATCTGGGAAAGCTTCATCATTGCGATGTTTCACGGCCTGCGTATTCGGGCAAGGGGTCGCACCGAGAAAACCCTTCACAACGGCGTTTGCTGCCGTGGAATCGGCGTCTGTTTGGTTCCATCAAAAACATACCATCCCCTCGTGGATGGGCTACCCGCCGGCAGCCTGGAACGGACCTCTGGAACGGACCTCGTGCGGCCGCGTTAGCCGGGCCAGAAGACGCATCACGACGCCAGCTTTGGGTGTCTAACGACAAAGATTTGCGAATGCGTTGAACGAGGCAACGAACACGAGGACAGCCAGCCATGAGCGGACCCGTCATGCAGATCCGACATGACCCCAGCGACAGATGGTGGGTGGCGGCGAAATGGCCGGATGGCCAGATCGAGGACATCTCTGATTTTCGCTCAGAGATCGAAGCCAATGAGTGGATCGCCAACGAACTGGATGCCTGGCTCGAGGAGCGCCGTCAGGCGGAAGCCAACGCGTGAAGCGGAAGCCGACGCTTAAGGCTCTCATAGGACGGGTGGGTTCTGGCGATGATGTTGCGGCTGAACAGCGTGCGTTTTGTAAACGAGTGCGTATCCATGCGTGCCATCGCCATCGATTGTCTCAATTGCGGGCATTGCGTCCAGCTTCCAGAATCCGATCTGGAAGCGCTCGGATTTCAGGCCGATGAATCGCTCGTCGTAGTGACGAAGAAACTCGTCTGCAGCCGCTGCCACAGCAAAGCGGTGCGCGCCTATCGCTTTATCGATGACGATTTACAGCCGGTCTTTCACGGCCCGCCACTCGCGCCCAAAGAGGATTGAGCGAACGCGTGAGGCGGCCGAAAGGCTTATTTCACCTGCATTTTCTTGGCGTCGCGCGCCATTTCCAGACAGGTCAGAAGCTCAACATAGCTCGGCGTACCCATGCGCGCGGTGTCGGCACATTGCGTGCGGTCGGCAGCGGGATAGCTCGACCAGCTCTGCTGCAGCTTTTGCCGCGCTTCCTTTTCCTCGCTGATACAGCGGCTGTAGCGCTCATTCAGTCCAGGGGAATCAAGGCCGCCCTTGCAGGACGGCTCGACATTATAGGTCGGCACACTGTCCGATGCGTAGGAAGGCGCCACAGCGGCGGCGACGACAACGAGCGGCAGAACAAGCGCGAGCGGCGATGCAAAGGCCATAGGAAATCTCCGAATTGCCACAATCTAGCAAGTGTCGGAGATGATTGCCATGCGTCGCTGAAACGATCGTCGCCAGCGTTAACGGTCGGTAAGTCGCGCATAAAAAAGGCCGGCAAAAGCCGGCCTTTTTGCTAATGAGTGATCGCGTCGATCAGGCTGCTTTGCGCGCCGCCCGCTTCAGCGGGAAGGCCGGGCTGTCATAGAGCGCGCGCATTTCGTTCTCGGTGAAGCGCGCTTCATTGACTTCAAGCGTCGCGCCAAGGAGCGCGCCTTCCGGCATCTGCTCAAGGGCAAAGCGCAGAGCCTCAGCGGCGGTGTTGAAGCGCTTGTAGGTGAACGGCCCCCGCGCTCTGCGGCTGCGGCTCGGATAGAGTTCGGCCGGCGCCTTGTAATCGAAGCCCGACAGATCGCGGATCTGGGACTGCCAGCGGGCCCGATTGATGGATTGAGGCTCGTTCGCCATGTTTGTTCTCCTGTCGCTTTTTGGCATCGCAACAGCGACGGACATACCCAGACGCTGGCGAAACAGTGAAACGCCGCACGCCCGGGCGGCTTATGGGGTCGTACGAACAACGACCAAGTGCCCCTTAAATGGGCCTTCTTGATGGTTTTTGCCAGCCTGATTCGCACTTCCCCTGAAATGTTCCGGCACAAAGCCGATTCACCGTTACCGCAACGCACAAAATCCCGCTCCGCACCCCCCGGATTCAGGGCAAAAACGCAAAAAGCCCCGGCCGAAGCCGGGGCTTTCCCAAATTCACGCGTGCCGCACGTTATTAGCGGCAGACCCGCACCAGACGGCCATAACGCCAGGTGTTCCAGCAATGGCGCGGACCCCAATAGCGACGCGGGCCATAATAGCGGCGCGGCGCGACATAGCGCGGGCCGTGCCAATGCCGATGACCGCGGTAATAACGGCGTTGGGCGCTGAAATCGGTGGTGGTTTGCGCAGCCTTGGTCTGCACCGTCGATGCGACGCCGGCTTTGGGGGCTGCCGTTGCGGCCGAGGCCGGAGCAGCAAAACCAAGCGCGCACAGGGCGGCCAGCGCAATGACGATTTTTCTCATACTCGTATCTCCCTTTCCCGCGGAGTGATCCGCTGCAGTGAAGCTAGAAAGCCATTGCGGCCATTCTACGAGTTACGCCGATTTCATGTTGATAAACAGATATTTAGCTAAGGATCCTGAAGGTGAATATTCCCTCACCAAACACGGCTGATGACACACGATGACACCGCCCGACGGTGCAGTGATGCTGCATGGGCCCGTTAGGAAACCCTTGAATAACCCTGTCTAAAATCTGCCCTGATTGCGCCGTGGAAGAGCCCTGTTCACGATGTCGTGAAGCCGTTTTCCCGTGCGCAATGGAGCGTCGCTTTCTGCGGCCGCGATATTTGGGGAGCGCATGGCTTGGGCTCAGTGCGAGCTTTCGTCGATGCGCAGGAAGGAGAACTCAACATGACGGCAATCAAGCGCCTTGGCGACATTGATAAAACGGTCTCGAACGAATTCGAGGGCGAAATCCGCGAGTTTGTTCGCCGGGACGTTTCCATGCGTCGGCAGGGCGAAGGCGAGCCGGAAGCGCCTGCTCCGGCAACGGGTGCCGAAAATCTGAACTCCCTGATCGAGCGCGTCTCGGGCGCCACCGTGGTCGAGATCGACCGGCTGATCTCCGAGCTGCAGGGCATCCGCTCGCTGCTTCACAATGAGGGCGAGCGCGTCCGCCGCGAAATCACCGGCTATGCCGGTCTCAGCCAGTCGGCTGTGGCGACCATGAAGGTGATCGGCGACACCCTGTCGCAGCTCAAGCCAAGCGGTTCGATTTTGCCGCCGCGCAACGACTGACACTGATTTCAATCCGGCGATTGCGGCCAGTCTGCCGCAGTCGCCGGATTGGCCGCGCCGTGACGCGCGCTGTGGCGCGAATGCGCCGCGACCAAAGTTCACGCAGGGTGCTGCATATTGCACCGCATCATGAAGCTCGGATCGTGCTATAAGCTGGCATCGCGACCGCTTCGACGGTCGGCCTGCTGATCCATGGAATGCCCCGATGCCTGCTTCTCCGAGCGTTTCGGCTGTCCTTGCCGCTCTGACGATGGCGACGCTGGCTGGCAATACGGCCCTTGCCCAGCAGATGGCCTCGGCTCCGGCCGACATTCCCGTCATCGGTGATGAAGACCGCCCGACCATTTCCTCGAGTGAGCCGCTGCCCGAGATCAACTGGGACCAGGTGTCGTTCGACGCCTATGACCTGACCCGCTCCGCCAAAGCGCGGGAGCTCGGCCGCCAGGTCCGCGGCGAAGGCCCGGTCTGGAACCGGACCGAAAACACCAACGGCTCCGCCAATGTCACGGTAAAGCGGTCGCTCCGCACCACCCTCGATACCAAGGTCGGCGTCGACATGGTGGTGGCGCCCTCCTCTGCGCAGACTTTGCCCGGCGCGCAGCAGCAGGCGTCCAGTGGCGCAGCATGGGCGAGCACGGCGCTGCCATCTTTCGGACCATGGTGGGATCAGGCCTCCGTCGATGCCCGACTCGATCCGACCGCCGAGCAGGGCCGGCTCGCGACCTCGGTCAGCAAATCTTTGCCGTTGAATGATCGCATCTCGCTGACGCTGCAAAGCGGGCTCGGCGTCAACCAGTCGCTCGCCTCCTCCTCGCTTGGCGGCGCGTCCTCGCACACCATCGCCGCCGATCGCTCGGCCAAGCTGAGCTGGCAGCCGACCGGCACAAGCGTCACTGCGCAATCGCGGCTGTCGGCGATGGATGACCGCTGGCTCAATTCCTTTGCGGCCGAGCAGAGCCTGTTCGGCGGTGTCTCGGTGCGCGGCACGGTCAGCCAGACCGAAAGCGGCGGCCACAATCAGATGGTCACGGCCGGCTTCCGTCGCTCCTGGTAATCCGATCCTTCACAGCTGAGCGCGCGAGGTGTGCAATGGCACCGCTATGGCAAGTGCCGTTGCAGAAGGCGCATGTCAGCGCGTGCCCTCATCCTTCGTGACGATATCGACCACCTGCCGCTTGGCCGGGTCGACGATCAGGATGTTATTATCGGGCAGTTTCGCGGTCTTGAAGTCGCGCAGCAAGCCGACCTGATCCTTCAGCTCGATCGGCAGCTCGTTGAGCATGATGTTGTCGGGGACTTCCTTGCCGATCTCGATCGGCGCACCCTCAGGCACCTTCTGGGGCGGCTGGCTTCCGACTTCCCGATAGATGGTGCGCTTGTGGTCTTCCGTCAGGCCGATTCCGGGGCCGGTGGGATTAATGCTGGTCTGCGCGAGAGCCGGGCCGGCCAATTGGGCCAAAACGCACGCCACGCAGGCTGATCGCCAGTAAAGCATCGTCAGGTTCCATGTGGGGTTGTCCGGAGAGATAACCACGAAACCGCCGAAGCGTTTCACCGGATGGAACGATTGCCGCGCGATCAGGCACGCGAGCTTGCGTGCAGCTTATTGCGGCAGAACCGCGAGACGCTCGCTGGCGCCGGCTTCAATGCTGGCACCGGCCCAGGCCGGGGTCGGAGCATTCAGATGCGCGGTGACAACCAGGACAGCCACAAGCAACACAACAGCGGTCAGGCCGCCATAAGCGAAGCCGATCAGTCGAAGGCCTTTCTGGTCAGTCATTTCTCTCGTCCTGGCATCTGCTGCGTCGAAGCAGCTGCATTTCGGGGCGCTGTGTGGCGGCATTCGCCGGGATGCGCAAGCGCAAGCATGCAACACTGTCCGGCAACATCGTTTAGTTAGCGTGGGGCGACTTAAATATTAGATAACTGACCTCAGCGGAGTTGAAGACAGCACGACGCAAACCCTTTGCGTGTTTGATCATTTCGGTTGCTCGATCACTTCAACCACGCGGCGGCTGTCCGGATCGACAATGACGACGCGGTTTGTCACCCGCGCGAGCCGGTAGGATTTGGCATCCGGCACCAGTTGCACGATGGTGCCCGGCATCTCTTCCAGCTCGATATTGGTTGGCACCACCACGCCGATCACCGGCTGAAAATTGGGCGGCGCCTCGTTCTTGAGATTCTGATTGGTGACGCTGATGAAGATCGTCTGCTTCTGCGCGTCCGACAGATTAAGACGCTTCAGATCCTTCGGCGTTTCATCGGCGGCGGCTGCGGGCTTGTCCTGTGCCATCGCGAGGCCAGACGGCATTCCGACTGCGATGCCAGCAGCAACAATCGCAGGGGCAGCGCGGCGAGAGAGGCTTGCAAAAGCGCGGATTATCTCGGTGTTCATGCGGTATCCCCTGCGTGCACATCCAACTTGACGCGGCGGTTTTGGTTCCTGATTCGGCAGAGCCTGGGGCGCTAGAGAAAACGCTCCAAAGCCACACCTGTCCGGGATTTTTCACTCGTCCACGTTGCAGAGGGCGGGAACCTCTTGACCCGACGCGTCAGGGGCGGCACCGTCGCCGCGATCCGGGGATGGGGTCTTTATGTCGATCAAACATCATCTAATCGCCGTTGCTGCCTTGGGGACGATCCTATCGGCCGTGTCACACGCGCCGGCACAGGCCGCCAACTGGCTTGAAAAGAATTTCTGGCTCAGCGGCCCGCGCTATTCCGGCCATCTGCCGGAATGTCACGACAGCTCCGCCCTCTCCCAGATCGCCAGCCGCTTCGCCGGCAAGGAATACAAGTTCTGGAATTCCGGTCTCACCATTGTGAATTTCGACCGCATTCACGAGACCGGCAATCGCCCGTGGAATCCGGACACCATTCCGCGCCGCTTCTGCAGCGGTCGCGCGCTGCTGTCGGACGGCGTGTGGCGTCCGGTGCATTACCTGATCGGTGAGGATTTCGGCATGATCGGCGCCACTTGGGGCGTCGAATGGTGTGTGGTCGGCCTCGACCGCGACTGGGCCAACAATCCCGCCTGCCGGATGATGCGGCCGTAAGCTTTTCGCAAGAGCCGACGCTCGTCTGAGACACGACGAGCAACCTACGGCGGCGCCAGCGGTAAAATACACCTCAATTTGTTCTTGAAATGTTCTGCCGCGCCGGGTTAGCCTTGCGGGCTTGCTGCCGCGGGACACCCTGCTCGCCCGCGCGGATGTGTGTATCGAGCATGTGTTCGGGGGGCTTCCCATGATCGCTGTGGCTTATCGCGCCGGCCTTGTCCTGGCATTCGCCGTGATCCTCATCATCACGATCCTGACGCGGGTCGGCGCGCAGGAGGCCCGGCCTGACACCCAGCCGTCAGGTCTCGACCGCCTCGAGTCGGAGCTGCTTGATCGCCTCAACCCATCCCGGAACCGCACTCGCAATCCGGAGGATCGCAACGACGAGCGCCGGCAACACAATGTCGGGCAGTTCGATTTCTATGTGCTGGCGCTGTCGTGGTCGCCGACCTTCTGCGAGGCCTCGCGCGAGCGCAATGGCGGCCGCTCCAACCATCAGCAATGTGGGGAGCGCCCCTATGCTTTCGTCGTGCATGGCCTGTGGCCGCAATATGAGCGCGGCTATCCGCGCGACTGCCAGGTGCCGGCGCCGCGGCTCAATCGCAACATCGTCAATTCCATGCTCGATCTGATGCCGAGCCCGCGCCTTGTCTTCAACGAATGGGACAAGCACGGCACCTGCACCGGCCTCAGCGGCCAGCAATATTTCGATCTCGTGCGCAAGGCGCGCGAGACGGTGAAAATCCCCGAGCCGTTCCATGACCTTACCGAATACCAGATGGTGACGCCCGAGCAGGTCGAGCAGGAATTCGTGAAGGCCAATCCCGGCCTGACGCAGGACGGCCTGTCTGTGACCTGCGATCGCCGGCGGCTGCGCGAAGTGCGCATCTGCATGACCAAGGATCTGCAATTTCGCGATTGCGCCGAGGTCAATCGGCGCGCCTGCCGGAACGAGAAAGTGGTGATGCCGCCGGTGCGCGGCGGCTAGAGCGTTTTCCAGCGGAGTAGACATTGGTTGGCGTGAAGAAAACGCGGCCGACAAACAACCCAACTTTCGCACGAGCCTTGATGCCATGGCATCACCATAGTGCTGCGCCCTGTTGCGCAGCGCGGTGATGGCCGGTATCGGTCGCCATGAATTATCGCCATGCCTTTCACGCCGGCAATTTCGCCGACGTCGTCAAACACGCGATCCTTACCCGCATCATCCTGCATCTGCAGAAAAAGGATGCGGCCTTCCGCGTGATCGATACCCATGCCGGAACGGGTCGTTACAATCTGCAAGGTAATGAAGCGATCCGTGGCGGCGAATGGCATGGCGGCATCGGCCGCGTTCTGATGCATTCCTTCCCGAGCGACGTCGCGACATTGCTGGCCCCGTATCGCGATGCGATCAAAAGCTTCAATCCCGACGGCGCGCTGAAAACCTATCCGGGATCGCCGCTGCTCGTGCGCCATCTCCTTCGCCCGCAAGACCGCCTGATCGCTTGCGAGCTGGAAACAGGCGCCGCGCAATCGCTCGCGCGTCTGCTGCACCGCGATCCGATCGCCAAGGCGATCGCCATCGACGGCTGGACCGCGCTCAACGCCTATATCCCGCCGAAGGAAAAGCGCGGCCTTGTGCTGATCGATCCGCCTTATGAGGAGCGCGGCGAACTCAAGCGTCTTGCCGATGCGCTGGCCACCGCGCATCGCAAATGGAGCACAGGCACTTTTGTCGCCTGGTATCCGATCAAGGAAACGCGCGAGATCATCGACTTCGTCAAACTGCTGGAAAAGCACAAGATCGCCGACACGCTGCGCATTGAATTGATACGCTCGAGTATCGACGACGGCAAACTGCGCGGCACCGGCCTGATCATCATCAACCCGCCCTGGACATTAGCGGACGAAGCAAAAGTGATGTTGCCGGCGCTCGGCAAGGTGTTCTGGCCCGACGATAAAGCGACCACGATCATTACGCCGGTTTATGCAACTTAAGGCGGCGTTGTGTTTCATTTCGCTTTTCTAAAACGCAGCATTGGTCTTTACTACGATACTGGCTTTGACGTTCCGCCCTCTTAGGGGGGCCGGCGGAGTGACCGAGGCCCCGTGAAGGCTGACGCTTTCCCCGTGCGTGAATGTCCGGCCGCGCCACCGCGCCGTGGGGGACGGTGGCATGGATCATGATGCCGACTGCGGTGCGGTTTTGGACGACATCATGCTCTGAGGTCTTGGAAGCGGGAAAGGGACTTCCCCGATGGCTCAAACGGGAATCGTCAAGTTCTTCAATGGCGAACGCGGCTATGGCTTCATCAAACCCGACGACGGTGGGCGCGACGTCTTCGTGCATATCACCGCTGTCGAACAGGCCGGACTCAAGTCACTGACCGAAGGCCAACGCATCGACTTCGATGTCGAACCTGACAAGAAGGGCAAGGGTCCGAAAGCGGTCAATCTGGTGATCACCGGCTGACGACGCACGTCAACGCACGGCGTTTGTCGCCGCGCGATCTCGATCCATCGCAGCGCGTTTCATCATGAGACGCGATCGTATTGTCGCTGCACAATGAAAAACCCCGGCACGATGGCCGGGGCTCAAGTGGTCACGCAGAGCGTCGGACTTGTCGCTATCCTGCGGCGTGCTCGCCTGTCGCTCGGGATTTGCGTGAGACCTTCAACAACCGAGTGTCTGGCTTGGAGGTTCAGTCCGCCAGGCACGTCGTAGGCAAATCAGAAGCGGTAGTTCACACCGAAGCGGACGAGATTGCTGTCCATGCCGTTGTCGGTACCGGTGAGCGAGTAAGCGCGATCGGAATAGTTCAGATAGAGATATTCGATCTTCGCCGACCAGGCCTGGTTGAGCGCGAATTCGACGCCGGCGCCAACCGTCCAGCCGAGATGCGTCTTGGTCTCCGACAGGCCGAAGGTCTCGGCTTCAAAGCCGCCAAAGGCCAGACCACCGGTGCCGTAGAACAGCATGTTCGCGTAGGTCAGACCGAGGCGGCCGCGCACGGTGCCGAACCACGGGTTGGAGAATTTCCACGGCGCGAACACGTCTTCGGCGCCCGACAGATTGATGTCGGCCTCACCGCCGAACACGAAATTGCCGTTCTGCCAATTCCAGCCGGCCTGCAGGCCGCCGACGATGCCAGACGGCTCGGTCGGATTGTTCGACATGCTGCCGCCCTGATAGCCGATATTGGCGCCGAGATAGGGACCGGTCCAGCGGAAGACCTGCGGCGGCGGCGGCGCATAGGTCTGGTAGCCGTAGCCACCGCCGCGTCCGAGGTCGGCGGCATTGGCTTGACCGAACGCGGCCAAGCCGGACGCAGTCAAGAGGGTGGCGAAAGCAGCTCCGAGCAGCGTCTTGTTCATTTTACTCTCCACGCATCGACCTTGAAGGACGGGTTCGCGCCGGTTTTTTGGCGCGAGAGCGGTCGAAATCCCGCATCAATTACGTGGCATTTATCGCAATGTTTAAGTTAAACGTTCATGAATCGCTCAGGTTTACAAATCGTATCCCTAACAACTGATTAAAATACTTTCGTTTCACTTAAGTTTTCATTCACTATACTTCCGCCGCATGGATGACGGCAAAAGCGGCGATCGGACGATGATTTCTGGGCTGCGTCGATCGATGCTTGGGACCTGCTTCGGGCTTGCGCGAACCCGTCCGGATGGACAATTTAGCGCCATCCCATGAATGGCCAGAAATCCGATATCGAGCCTGACCTCGACCTCACCGATGAGGACGAGGAGCAGAGCCTGCCGCTTCCCGATCTTGCCGGCCTGACCGATCCGGCTACGCCGCCGGGGGCCGGCCGGGCGGTCATCCTCGCGCATCTGAAAACGGCGCCGCTGTCGCCGGGCGTCTACCGGATGCTCGATGCCGATGGCGAGGTGCTCTATGTCGGCAAGGCCAAGAGCATCCGCAAACGCCTCGCCTCCTATGCCCGGCCGACCGGCCATGACACCCGCATCGCGCGGATGATCGCGGCCACCAGCGCGCTGGAATTTGTTTCCACCCGCACCGAAACCGAAGCGCTGCTGCTGGAAGCCAACCTGATCAAGCGGCTGCGCCCGCGCTTCAACGTGTTGATGCGCGATGACAAGTCGTTTCCCTATATCGTCATCCGCAAGGATCATCCGGCGCCGCAAATCCTCAAACACCGCGGCGCGCGCACCCGCGTCGGCGATTACTATGGCCCGTTCGCCTCGGTCTGGGCGGTCAACCGCACGATCACGGCTTTGCAGCGAGCCTTTCTCATACGCTCCTGCACCGATGCGGTGTTTGAAAGCCGCACGCGTCCGTGCCTTCTGCATCAGATCAAGCGATGCGCGGGCCCATGCACCGGCGAGATTGCGCCGGAGGATTATGCCGAGCTGGTGCGCGAAGCCGGTGAATTTCTCTCCGGTAAAAGTTCGGCAGTGAAAGGCCTGCTGGCGGCGGAGATGGAAAAGGCGTCGCATGCGCTCGATTTCGAACGCGCCGCGATCTTTCGCGATCGTCTTGCCGCGTTGTCCGCGATCCAGTCGCAGCAGGGCGTCAATCTGCGGGGCGTCGAGGATGCGGATGTCTTCGCCATCCATCACACCGGCGGATATTATTGCGTGCAGGTGTTCTTCTTCCGCACCGGACAGAACTGGGGCAACCGCGCCTATTTCCCGAAGGCCGATCGCGGCCTTGGGGCGGACGAAGTGCTGAATTCCTTCATCGCGCAATTTTATGACGACAAGCCGGTGCCGCGCACGATCCTCGTCTCCGAGGATCTCACTGAACGCGCGCTGCTGGCCGAAGCGTTATCGACCAAGAGCGGCTATAACGTCGAGATCTCCAAGCCCAAGCGCGGCGAGAAGCGCGACGCCGTCGATCATGCGCTTGCCAATGCCCGCGAGGCGCTGGCGCGCAAGCTCGCCGATACGTCCTCGCAACAGATCCTGCTGAAGTCACTGGCCGAGGCGTTTCATCTGCCGGAAATGCCGCGCCGCATCGAGGTGTATGACAACAGCCATATCCAGGGCTCGAATGCAGTCGGCGGCATGATCGTCGCCGGGCCGGAAGGCTTCGTGAAAAACCAGTATCGCAAGTTCAATATCCGCTCGGAGGACATCACGCCGGGCGACGATTACGGCATGATGCGCGAAGTGCTGCAGCGGCGGTTCAAGCGCCTCCTCAACGAACATCCGCGCGAGGATAATGCGGCGGCGCTGACCGATCCGCTGACGGCGTCTGTCTCGGCGGGTTTTCGTAAAGAGGATTCGCCGTGGCCCGATCTCGTGATGATCGATGGCGGTCAGGGCCAGCTCGCGGCGGCGCGTGAAACGCTGACCGAACTCGGCGTCACCGACGTCCCCCTGGTGGCGATCGCCAAGGGGCTTGACCGCGACGCCGGTCGTGAGACCTTTTTCATGCCGGGGAGAGAGCCGTTCCGGCTGCCGCCGCGCGATCCCCTGCTCTATTTCGTCGAGCGGCTGCGCGACGAGGCGCATCGATTCGCCATCGGCTCGCACAGAGCCAGACGCAAGCGCGATATTCGCGAGGGTGGTCTGCAGGAAATTCCGGGGATTGGGCCGACGCGGAAACGCGCGCTGTTGCATCATTTCGGCACCCTGAAAGCGATCGAGCGCGCCTCACTCGCTGATCTTGCCAAGGTTCCAGGTATCAATGCCGACACAGCCCGCCGGATTTATAATTATTTCCACGATCGGCCCGCATAACCGTCGCTGTTTCACTGTTTACTCTCGGAAATCGGGACAAAACGGCCGCCTGATCCGACCCGGGTTGACGCGGTGGGACTTGGCGTGTTCGGTGACATGATGGACTCCCTCTCCACGCAGCGCGTTGCGAGCCGGGCCTTCGCCCTGCCCAATATCCTGACCTATTGCCGGATCGCCGCGGTGCCGCTGGTGGTCGCCTGCATGTATTGGCAGGCGATCCTGCAGGGCGGATTGTGGCTGCGCGTGCTGGCGCTGGCGATTTTCATCCTCGCCGCCGTCACCGATTTCTTCGACGGCTATCTGGCGCGCTCCTGGGGCCAGCAATCAGCGCTTGGCCGCATGCTCGATCCGATCGCCGACAAGCTCCTGGTGTCGGCCTGTCTGCTGATGCTGGCGGCAGATGAGACGATCAAGGGCTGGTCGCTGTTCGCCGCCATCATCATTCTGTGCCGCGAAATTCTGGTGTCGGGCCTGCGCGAATACCTCGCACAATTGCAGGTCAGCGTGCCGGTCACCCAGCTCGCAAAATGGAAGACAACGGTACAGCTGGTGGCGATCGGCTTTTTGCTCGGCGGCGAAGCGGTCGATTTCCTCCTGCCCTCGGCGCTGCTCGACTGGCGCTGGACAATCGACGGCGAGCCCCTACCTCTGACCACGAGCGTCGGCATCGTGTTGTTATGGGTTTCCGCGCTGCTGACGCTGTACACCGGCTGGGATTATTTCCGCGCCGGGCTGCATCACATTATCGAGGACGAATGAGCGTGAAGCTTCGGTATTTTGCCTGGGTGCGCGAGCGCGTCGGCAAGGCGGAGGAAGATGTCACGCCGCCGGCGGATGTGTCGACCGTTGCCGACCTGATGACCTGGCTGGCCGGACGCGACGAAGGCTATGCCCATGCCTTCGAAAACCGCAAGGTGATCCGCGCCGCCATTGACCGCCAACATGTGCCGCCGGCCACCGCCATTGCCGGCGCCCGCGAAATCGCGTTCTTCCCGCCGATGACGGGCGGCTAAAACAATGACCACCACGATCCGCCTGCAGGAAGAGGATTTCGACGCCGGCGTTGAGACCGCGAAGCTGACGGAAGGGCGCACCGACATCGGGGCGGTCGTGACCTTCTCCGGCATCTGCCGCGATCATGAAGGTGGCCGCGGTGTCAATGCTATGACGCTCGAACATTATCCGGGCATGGCCGAGGACGAGATCGCACGCCATGTCGCCGAAGCGCAGTCACGCTGGCCGCTGATGGGCGTCACAATCATCCATCGCTACGGCCGCATGGTGCCGGGCGACAATATCGTGCTGGTTGCGACCGCGTCCGCGCATCGACAGGCAGCGTTCGAGGCGGCGTCCTTCCTGATGGATTATCTCAAGACCCGCGCACCGTTCTGGAAGCTGGAAGAGCGCCCCGACGGTCAGGACTGGGTGGCGGCAAAAGAGACCGACGATACCGCTGCGGCGCGGTGGGAAAAGGACAAGCAGTCGTAGGACTACGCTTTCTTTCTATCCTCTGTCGCCCCCGCGCAGGCGGGGCCCATACTCCGGGACGGAGTTGGGATAGCGACAGGTTGCTGCAGACATCGCAACCTAATCGCACGATCAGGGTTATGGATCCCCGCCTGCGCGGGGCGATCACGAACATGAAGGGACGCTTTAGATCAGTCCTTCATTGCCGGGCTTGACCCGGCAATCCATCGCTTCGGAACAGACTTACGCCGCGCGCGACTTCGGCTGCACTTCAGCGGTGTAATCGTCCATCAGTTGCTTGGTGATGGCGCCGGGCGTGAAGCGCCAGTCGGCGATTTCCGCCACCGCCGTCACTTCGGCAGCGCTGCCGGTGATGAAGCATTCGGAAAACTCCGTCAGCTCATCGGGCATGATGCGGCGTTCGATCAGCTCGAAGCCGCGGCGCTTGGCCAGCTCGATCACGGTCTGGCGGGTGATGCCGTCGAGGAAGCAATCGGCGATCGGCGTATGGATCTTGCCGTCCTTGACGAAGAAGATATTGGCGCCGGTGCATTCGGCGACACGGCCCTGCCAGTCCAGCATCATCGCGTCGGCATAGCCGCGCCGCTCCGCCCGGTGCTTGGAGATGGTGCAGATCATGTAGAGGCCGGCGGCCTTGGCGAGGCACGGCGCGGTTTTCGGGTCAGGCCGGCGATATTCGGCAAGATCGAGCCGGATGCCCTTCAGGCGCTGCGCCGGGTCGAAATAGCTCGGCCATTGCCAGGTGGCAATCGCCAGATGGATCTTGTTGCCCTGCGCCGACACACCGAGCTGCTCCGAGCCGCGCCAGGCGATCGGCCGCAGATAGGCGTCCTGCATGCCATTCTTCTCGATCACCAGTCGCTTGGCGGCGTCGATCTCGGCGACGGTATAGGGGATCTCGAAATCGAGGATATTGGCGGACCGCTTCAGCCGCTCGGAATGCTGCGTGCTTTTGAAGATCTGGCCACCATAGGCGCGCTCGCCTTCGAACACGGAGCTTCCGTAATGCAGACCGTGGGTCAGCACGTGGATCTTGGCTTCCGGTCCCGGCATGAGCTGGCCATCAAGCCAGATCAGGCCCGGCAATTGATCGAAGGGGACGGACATCTCGTTCCTCCTGAAAGGAGCTAGGCTGCCGCAAGGCTCTTAACGGAGCCCGATTTTGCGTCGCGGGCCAAGTCCCATTATGGTTTTTACCGACTGATGTAAAAAAATCGATGCCAGAACCGGTCGAAATCTCGTGCAGCGATCCTGGCAGGATATTTCTCTTTCAAGGCTCTTTGGGTAACAATCTGCCCGAAATATGTCAATATGGCTGACATAATTGACCGTGGTATTCATATGCCTGCGCCTCAGATCCGCGACCGCACTTCAGCTGCTTCTGCCACTGCAGCGCGCCCGCGCGACGGCGAACCGACCTTTGATCTCATCGAGCTGTTGTTTTTTGCCTATCGCGACTTCGTCGGCGATGCCGATGACGCGCTGGCGGAATTCGGCTTCGGCCGCGCGCATCACCGCGTGCTGCATTTCGTCACCCGCCATCCGGGGATGAAGGTCGCGGACCTGCTCGGCATTCTCAAGATCACCAAGCAATCGCTGGCGCGCGTGCTCAAACAGCTGGTCGATGAAGGCTATGTCTCACAGAAGGAAGGCGCGCATGATCGTCGCCAGCGCCTTCTTTATGCCACGCCGACGGGCGAAGCGCTGGCCATGAAGCTGGCCGGGCTGCAAACCCAGCGGATCGCTCGGGCGCTGGACGACATCGGTCCCGACGCGCGGGAAGAGGCGCGGCGCTTTCTCATTGCCATGATCGACGGCCGGGAACGCGAACATGTGCTGCAGATGATTGCCCGCGCCGACCGGCTGCGAGACGGGCGTCCGTAAAATTGGGAGCATGATGTTGTCCGAAAACCGCTTCGCACTTGTCGGCATCATGTCTTGAAGGTTCGAGTATGGCTCTTGGCGCAGTTCCCGCAATTCCGGCCGATGATGCTCCCCACCTCCTGGTGGTGGACGACGACCGCCGGATTCGCGACCTGCTCTCGCGCTTTCTCGCTTCCGAAGGCTATCGCGTCACCACCGCCGTCGATGCCGCCGAGGCGCGCGCCAAGCTGAGCGGGCTGCATTTCGATCTTCTCATTCTCGACGTGATGATGCCGGGCGAAAGCGGCTTTGATCTCGCCAAGTCGCTACGCGAAACCTCGACCGTGCCGATCCTGATGCTGACGGCGCGCGATGAAAGCGCGATGCGCATCGAGGGTTTGCAGATCGGCGCCGACGATTATGTCGCCAAGCCCTTCGAGCCGCGCGAACTCTCGCTGCGCATCGGCAATATCTTGAAGCGTGCACAGCCGGTGGCGACGCCGCAGGTCGAATCCGTGCGCTTCGGCGATTTCGTGTTTCACATCGCGCGCGGCGAATTGCGGCGCGGCGAGGATATCGTCCGCCTTACCGATCGCGAGCGCGATATGCTGCGCATTCTCTCGACGACGCCCGGCGAGACGGTGCCGCGCCTGTCGCTGACCGGCGGCGATCCTGCCGCCAACGAGCGCGCGGTCGACGTGCAGATCAACCGGCTACGCCGCAAGATCGAGCGCGATCCCGCCAATCCGCTTTTCGTACAGACCGTTCGCGGCATCGGCTATCGCCTCGTCGTGTCGCCGTGAGGCCGCGCTCGTGAGTACGATCGAGGTTGGCATCGCCACCATCCGCACCGCTGCCGGCCGAGTGCATGACGCCTATGACCGGCTCGGCAAATCGATCAAGCGCTTCATGCCGACCGGGCTCTATGCTCGCGCGTTGCTGATCATCATCGCGCCGATGGTGATCCTGCAATCGGTCGTCGCTTTCGTGTTCATGGAGCGGCACTGGAATTCGGTGACGCAGAAATTGTCGGCCTCGGTCGTCTCCGACATCGCAGCATTGATCGATGTCTATCGCCTCTACCCGCAGGACCCGCAGCACAACCAGATCCGCCGCATCGCGCAGGACCGGCTGGGACTGGTGGTGGATTTTCTCCCCGCCACCGAAATGCCGCCGCCCGGCCCCAAGCCGTTCTTCTCGCTGCTCGATCAGGCTTTGTCTGTTGAGCTGACGAAGATCAAGCGGCCATTCTGGATCGATACTGTCGGCAAGTCGTCACTGGTTGAGATCCGCATCCAGCTCGATAACGCGGTGATGCGGGTGTTGGCGCCGCGCAGCGCCGCCTATGCGTCGAATTCGGAAATCTTCCTGTTCTGGATGATCGGCACCTCGCTGGTTTTGCTGACGGTGGCGATCATCTTTCTGCGCAATCAGATCCGGCCGATCCTGCGGCTTGCCGATGCCGCCGAAGCGTTCGGCAAAGGCCGCGAAGCGCCGAATTTCCGCCCGCGCGGTGCGCGTGAAGTGCGGCGTGCGGCTGTCGCCTTCATCGAGATGAAATTACGCGTTGAACGCGCCTTCGAGCAGCGAACGGCAATGCTGGCGGGCGTGTCGCATGATCTGCGCACAATCCTCACCCGCTTCAAGCTCGAACTGGCTTTGCTCGGCGACCTCCCAGAACTCGACGCCATGAAAAAGGATGTCGACGAGATGCAGCGGATGCTGGAGGCTTATCTTGCCTTCGCGCGCGGCGACATGGGCGAGCAATCTGCGCCAACCGATATGGCGGCGTTCCTGGAAGAACTGAAGGATGATGCCGAACGCGGCGGCGGCTCGGTGACAGTGGAATTTTCAGGCCAGCCGATCGTCACGGTGAAACCGGCGGCGTTCAAGCGCTGTGTCGCCAATCTCGTCACCAATGCCGCGCGCTATGCGCATTCCATCGCGATTACCGGCCATCGCGATCATCGCTGGCTGACCATCACCATCGATGACGATGGCCCCGGCATTCCGGCGGCGATGCGCGACGAAGTCTTCAAGCCGTTCCTGCGGCTCGACAATGCTCGTAATCAGGACAAGGGCGGCACCGGTCTTGGCCTCGCCATCGCCCGCGATATCGCCCGTTCGCATGGCGGCGACATCATGCTCGGCGACTCTCCGCTCGGCGGATTACGGGCTACCGTGCGCGTGCCGGTGTAGCGCACCGCGCCATTTCACACTGACGATGCGCATGCGACACGCGCATAAAAAAAGCCCCGGCGAACCGGGGCTTTTTCGAATCCGTCTCGCGATTACGGGCAGAACCACACCGGGCCGGCCATGATGCAGCCGCGACGCTGCCAGTCACCCGGGCGCGCGCCGTAACGACGCCATCCGGGAGGGGCCGAGCGATAACGGTGACCCGGCACCCAATGACCATGACGATGCGGGCCGCGATGCATGTTGTTGTGACGGTTCGAACGATGGTTGCGACCGTCGTGGTGGCGACCATACTGAACCTGAATGATGGAGGAAGCGGTATCGATCGCCTGCGGTGCAACCGGTGCGGCGGATGCCGGTGTCATCAGTAACGCCGACAACAGGGCGGCAGGTGCCAGTTTCATAAGTAGTGACATTTCGCTTTCGCTCCTTGATGAGGTGACCAACGAGATGGCCAGAAGAAGAGAAGGACGCACATGAACGCGTTCGACTCACCGCTGGTTGTGTAACCCCGACCTCGTTGCGGGAGTAATGAACTAAATTTGAACGGTAATCCGGCGAGGCGTTTGCTATTCAGCAACCACTCGCCGGATCACACTTCAAGGATTCTTAGCGACGCTGATTGGCGGGTTCGCCAGCCGGCTCAGAACCAGATTCCATCGAGCTTGGCTTGGTGTTGGCGTTCACACCGTCCTTGGTCGAAGCACCGCCCTTGGTTGGGGCCGTGGTCGTTGCGCCGGAGCCAGTCGTGCCCCGCTGCTGACCGCCGGTGCTGCGCGGCTGATTTTCGGCACCGGTCTGTTCAGCGCCCGACTTCATGGAGCCAGGATTGACGTTGCCCGGCGGCGGCGTCTGCGCACTCGCGACCGAAGCAGCGAGCAGTCCGGCAGAAGCCAAAAGCGCGATCTTGCGAACCATGGAAATCTCCTCGTCGTGTTGGAATGACTTTGGGATTCAACCTGTCGGCTGAGGGACATCGTGGCGGCCTGCCAGTCTGGAGACTAATGCGGTCGCGCGCAGTCGGTTCCGACAGTTAATCCGGATATGTCCGCATTCTTCACGCGAATGCGATTTTTGATCGCTGAAAAATCGATCCTAAGAATGCAACGCTGCGCTGCGTAATGCGTTGAGCCGCGCTGCAAAAGGCCGCAGCGCCAAATCAAAACGTCAGGTGTCATCATAACAGCGGCATTATGTCGATTTTTTCTGCAAATTCAGAGAAGTAACGAGTTGCCCCTTAAGCTCGTTGTCAATCGAGCCTTATTTTTCGCGAAAGCGCTGTTATATTGCGTTGCCACATCAGAGTGAAAACCATGCATATTCGCGTTCCTCTCCTCTCCGCCATTATCGTCACCGGCTTTGCCGCGTCGCCGGCCTTGGCCGACATCAAGATCAATGTCGACAAGACCGCGCAGACGCTGACTGTCTCCAAGGACGGCACGGTGCTGCACACCTGGCCAGTCTCGACCGGCCGCACCGGCCGCTTCACACCCGAGGGCAACTTCCGCGCCTTCCGTCTGGAGAAAGATCATTTCTCCAAGGAATTTGACGACGCGCCGATGCCCTATTCGATCTTCTTCACCGATCGCGGCCATGCCATCCATGGCTCATACGAGACCAGGAAGCTGGGCCGCCCGGCCTCCGGCGGCTGTGTGCGGCTCGCGCCTGAAAACGCCAAGACGCTGTTCGAACTCGTGCAAGCCGAAGGCGTGCTGAAGACCAAGGTGGAGGTGCAAGGCGATGAGCGCGTCGCCATCGCCCGCGCCAACCGGGAATTGACGAAGCCCGAGCGTCAGGCGAGCCGCGGCACCGGCTTGCCGCCGCAATATACGCAGGACGATGATGGCCGCGCGCAGGCGCAGACCCGTCGTGAACGTCAGGCAGCGCAACGCCGGACGTATGATCAGCAATTCGGCTATCAGGATCGCGCCTATCAGCAGCCGCAACAGCGGCAGGCCCAGCAGCTCTATTACGACGGCTATGGCTGGCGGCCCTATAACGGCGGCGGGTATCGCGCGCCGCAGCAATCCTATGAGGCGCAACGGTCTTACGAGGCCCAGCGGCCGTATTACCCGCAGCAGCAATATCCGTATCAGCAACGCTACGGCTATTCCTACGGCTACGGTTACAGCGATTGATGATTTCTGGCTGGCGCGCGGGCACACCTCCGCGCCGGCTAGACCTGATCTTGCGGTGGTTTAGGCTTGGCCGGCCATTTGCGCTCGATCCAGTCCAACAGCCGCGCCATCGGCGGCTGCAGGCGCGGCACGTCGACCGCCAGCAGCAACAGACCGAGCGGCAGCATCCAGATGCCGAGCACCGGCAGGAAGCTGAAAATTCCTCCCACGATGAGCAGCAAGGCCGCTGGAATGCGCCACAGCCGCGCATGCGGCTGTCTCAGCGCAAACGATATCCGTGCGATCCGTTGCGGCAGACGCTGCTCGAACCGATGCACCAGAGCGTGAAAATCGAAGACCCGCGGAATTATCATTCCGCGCGATCGCGGCCGCCGTCCCATCAGGTGTTTTTCTTTTCCAGCAGCAATTTGCCGCGCGCCCGGATAGCGGTCTGCGCGGCCTCGGCGAATTTGTGCAACAGCCACGGCAGCGTCACTTCTAGCCGCACATGATCGTCGGCGACATCGACCGTGCCGGCCGCCGCCTGCCCCAACGCCCGGACGCGGAAGGTCAGCCGGTCCCCCGACCAGATCTCCTCATCCACCTTCAGCACGGGAAAGCTTGCCGCCGCGCTCGTCAGGCCGGGCTGCAAGCGGCGCAACGCCTCCTCCTTGCCGAGACGATGCGGGATGGAAACGACGATGGGCTTGGACATGACCGGTCAGCCTGCTCCTGATTCTGGCGACCCTTATGTAGGCAATCGGCGGCGGAGGGCCAGTGCCCGGCGCGCGCGGCGGCTCACGGGTTGCCGCCCGGTTGACCGCGCAAATGGCCCGCCTTGCGGCCAAGTGCGGGCAAAACGCCGACAATCCAACCCATTAAAGGCGATGCCGATGCCTTTGTGGTTGTTCACAGCCTGTGGCCATGCTGTTGAAGCCACTCGCGCTCCGCGGCATCGCCGGACGGGCGATCCCTTGTGAGTTCCAGCCTGTGAAGAGCGGGCCAAGCGGTAATATCGGATATGACCTCGAGCCAGACTTCCAGCCCGCTCCAAACCGACCACCGCCCGACTGGCGGCGCGGCCCGGGCCGCCCGGCTAATGACCGACAAGGCAAGCGCCGAGCGGCTGGCCGATCAGCTGACTGAGCTGCTGGACCCGGACCGTTGCGCGGTCTCGATTTTCGAGATGCCGGACGGCTGGGCCACCGAAGTCATCTTTCATGACGACGACACCCGCCAACAGGTCGAAGGCATCGTCGCCGCCGAATGTGGCCCAGACGCCCAGCTCGACATCGCCACCATCGAACAGCGCGACTGGGTCGCCGCCAGCCTTGAAGGCCTCGCGCCTGTTCGCGCCGGCCGCGTCGTCATCCATGGCGCGCATGATCGCGGCCGCGTGCGGCCGAACGAAATCGGCATCGAGATCGAAGCCGCCCTCGCCTTCGGCACCGGCCATCACGGCACCACGCGCGGCTGCCTCCTGGCCTTCGACGCACTCCGCAAACAGGGCCGCCACGCACAAGCCTGGCGTATCCTCGATATCGGCACCGGCACCGGCGTGCTCGCCATCGCCGCTGCGCGCCTCCTTAACCGGCCGGTGCTGGCAAGCGATATCGACCCTATGGCGGTAGCGGTCGCGCGCGAGAATGCGAAGCTCAATCATGTGCCGTCTCTGGTCAGCATCTTCACCGCCGCTGGCGCACATGCGCATCGCTTTCGTCAGGCCGGGCCTTATGATGTGATCTTCGCGAATATCCTCGAAGGCCCGTTGCGGCGGATGTCGGCGAGCGTTGCCCCACTGCTGGCGCCAAGTGGCCGGCTGATCCTGTCCGGCTTGCTGGTGCCGCATGCCAAGGGCGTGATCGCCGCCTATCGCCGGCAGGGTCTGGTGCTGGCATCGTCAATGACCCTGGAAGGCTGGGTGACATTGACGATGCGGCGTTAGCATTACGATTTGAATGAAAGAGCCTTACGAGTGGCGCCAATGTTTTCAGCGAAATTCCAGACCTTTGATGATGTAGCAGCGCCCGAGGCTGCCGCGCCGCGCATGGCCGCCTTGCGGGCCGAACTCAGCAAGGACGGGCTTGACGGCTTTGTCGTGCCGCGTGCCGATCGTCATCAGAACGAATATGTGCCGGAAAGCGAAGAACGCCTCGCCTATCTCACCGGCTTTACTGGCTCGGCCGGCTTTCTGATCGTGCTGCGCGATCAAGCCATCCTGTTCACCGACGGACGCTATACGTTGCAGGCGCGCGAACAGACCGACCCTTCGCTGTTCACCATCGTCAACAGCGTCGACACAGCGCCGACTGCCTGGATCGAGCAGCATCTGCCTGCCGATACGCGGCTCGGCTACGATCCATGGCTACACACCACCGAAGGCGCAGAGAAGCTCGCCAAGGCCTGCGCCAAGGTCGGCTCGGTGCTGGTGGCGGCGCCACGCAATCCCGTCGATACGGTCTGGCGCGATCGCCCCGCGCCGCCGCTCGGCGCCGTGAATCTGCATGATCTGCGCTATGCCGGCCTTTCCACTGCCGAGAAGCTGCAACAGGTGATCGGCGAGATCGCCAAGCAACGCGCCGATGCCCTGGTCATCACCGACCCGCACAACATCGCCTGGCTGTTCAACATTCGTGGTTCTGATGTGGCGCATACACCACTGCCGTTGTCGTTCGGTATTGTGCGCCGGCAAGGCCGCCCGTCGATCTATATCGATGCGCGCAAGCTTACCAATGCGGTGCGCGATGCGCTTGAACAATCTGCCGATGTGCGCGGCATCGAAGCCTTGCCTGGCGATATCGGCCAGCTCAGCATTGGCAAGGGCACCATCCTCCTTGATCAGGCGACCGCCGCCGATGCGCTCGTCAAACAGACAGAACAGGCCGGCGGCAAGGTGCTGCGTGTTGCCGATCCGATCACCGCGCTGAAGGCGGTCAAGAACGAGATCGAGATTGAAGGCGCACGAGCGGCGCATATCCGCGACGGCGCAGCGATGGCGCGCTTTCTGTGCTGGTTCGACCGCGAGGCCGCGCAGGGCAAACTCACCGAGATCGATGCGGTCGAAGCGCTGGAGACGTTCCGTCGCGACACCGGCGCGCTGAAGGATGTGTCGTTTCCGAGCATTTCAGGCGCGGGGCCGAATGGCGCCATCGTGCATTACCGCGTGACGCACAAATCTAATCGCGCGATCACGCCGGGCGATCTGTTCCTGATCGATTCCGGCGGCCAATACGAAGACGGCACCACCGACATCACCCGCACCATCGCTGTCGGCCAGCCGACCCATGAGATGCGAACGCGCTTCACGCAGGTCTTGAAGGGCCACATCGCCATCGCGCGCGCGGTATTCCCGGACGGCGCCAGCGGCGCGCAGCTCGATACGCTGGCGCGGCAATTTCTCTGGCAGGCCGGCGTCGATTTCGAACACGGCACTGGCCATGGCGTCGGCAGCTATCTGTCGGTGCATGAGGGTCCCGCGCGCATCGCCAAACTGGGCACGGTTCCCCTCAAGCGCGGCATGATTCTCTCGAACGAGCCGGGTTATTACAAAGCCGGCGGCTTCGGCATCCGCATCGAGAATCTCATCCTCGTCGTCGCAGCTCCCGCCATTGCCGGCGCCGAAAAGACCATGAACGCCTTCGAGACCATTACGCTGGCGCCGATCGACCGCAGGCTGATCGATGTCAGCCTGATGACGACGGACGAAATTGCCTGGCTCGATAGCTACCATGCGCAGGTTGCAGAGACGATCGCGCCTCATCTTGATAAGGAGACACAAGCCTGGCTGCGGGCCGCGACCCGCCCGCTCGGCGATGCCTGACCCAGGTTTGCATGCGTGGATAGTCCGACACCGAAAGAAATGAGAGCCGCAGCCGATTCGGAGCAGCGGCAGGCGCCGCTCGGTCTGATGCTGATGCTGATGACGATGAGCGCCATCGGCCCGGTGTCGCTCAACATCCTGACGCCGGTGACACCGAGCCTCGCCGAGATTTTTCACACGCAGGTGCAGACCGTTCAGCTGACGCTGTCGCTTTATCTCGTCGGTCTCGCGATCTCCCAATTGCTGCTTGGCCCGCTGTCCGATCGCTTCGGCCGGAAGCCGGTGCTGATCCTTGGTTTGTTCATCACCGCCGCCGCCAGCCTTGGCGCGATCTTCGCGACATCGATCCACGCGGTGATCTTCTTTCGTGTGCTGCAGGCGCTCGGCGCGTCATCAGGCCTGGTCATCGGCCGCGCCATCATCCGTGATCTCTATGCCCGCGAACGCGCCGCCTCGATGATCGGCCTTGTCACCACGGTGATGGTGGTGGCGCCAATGGCCGCGCCGCTGATCGGCGGTTTGCTCGATACCGCGCTCGGCAAACATCACGGCTGGCAGGGCACCTTCGCGCTGATCGGGCTGTTTTCCGGCTTCGTGATGGTGTGGGTGATCGCCGGCCTGAAAGAAACGCGGCCCGATCACATCACCGGCGGCGGCCTGCGCTTCATCGCCCATGAGAGCCGCGAATTGTTCGCCAGCCGCCGTTTCCTCGGTTACATGCTGGTCTGCGCGATCGGTACCGCGACCTTTTACGGCTTTCTCGGTGGCGGCCCGCATGTGGTGATTTCGATCATGGGTCGCTCCGCCTTCGAATACGGGCTGTGGTTCATCTTCACATCCGGCGGCTTCATGCTCGGCAACTTTGTCACCGCGCGCAATTCGCAGCGCTACGGCATCGATCGCATGATCCATTTCGGATTGGTCAACATGGTGGCCGGCGCCGTGCTGACGGTGTTGCTCGTCGCGCTCTGGCCGCAAGGTGGGCCCTGGACGATTTTCGTGCCGCAGCTTCTGGTGTCATTCGGCAATGGCGTATTCCTGCCCAATTGCGTCGCCGGCGCTGTCAGTGTGCGGCCCCAGGCCGCCGGAACGGCCTCCGGCATCACCGGCTTTGCGCAGATGGCGGTCGGTGCGATGGCAGCTCAGGTGATGAGTCACCTCGTTGCCACTGCCGAGACGGCGATGCCTTTCGCCATCATCACATTGCTGCTGGCCGCTGCGGCGATCGCACTGTTTTATTGGCTGCTCGGGAAACAGCCTCAGCCGCAGATGCGTTAGGCCGAGAACGATCGTTTCTCACGCATTTGAGGCGCGGCCATGACGCCACCGCATCGCCGGCGTTACAGGGATATCAGCGGCCATTCCGGCGTCGCATATTACGAACCGGGCGCAACCTTCATTCGTATCTGGTTCAAGAGCGGCGAAGGCTATGAATATAACGAGGCCCATCCCGGCGCGCGGCATGTCGCGGCGATGAAGCAACTGGCGGCAGAAGGCCAAGGCCTCACCACCTATATCAACCAGCATGTTCGCGACGATTACGCAGAAAAATTCTAGCGCAAGAGCGCAGCGCGCGAGGTACTGGGGCTAGCTCACCATCGCCAGCCATTCATCCTCGGTCAGCACGGTGACGCCTAAGCCCTGTGCCTCGGTGAGTTTGGAGCCGGCGCCCGGCCCCGCCACCACATAATCGGTCTTCTTCGACACCGAGCCCGCAACCTTGGCGCCCAGCCGTTCCGCCTGCGCCTTTGCCTCATGGCGCGTCATCTTTTCCAGCGAGCCGGTGAATACGACAGTCTTGCCGGCGATCGCCGAATTCGACTTCACCTGCTCCATCGGTTCGACGTCGATCTGTTTGAACAGCCGCTTGATCGCTTCGCGGTTATGGTCTTCGCGGAAAAATTCGACAAGCGCGTTCGCCACCACTTCACCGATGCCGCCGATATTGTTCAGCTCGCGATAGGCCTCCGACTCAGGGCCAGCGCCGGCCGCCGTCATGGCGTCGACAAAGGCCTCCAGCGTGCCGTAATGGCGGGCCAGCAGCTTCGCATTGGTCTCGCCGATGTGACGAATCCCGAGCGCATAAATGAGGCGGTTCAGCGCAATCTTGCGCCGCTCCTCGATTGCCGCGAACAGGTTGCGCACCGATGTCGTGCCATAGCCTTCACGATCTTCCAGCCGCGTGGCAGCTTTGCGGTCGCGCTCAGCCAGTGTGAAAATGTCAGCTGGCTCCTTCACCAGCCCTTCGGCATAGAAGGCCTGCACCTGCTTCTCGCCCAGGCCCTCGATGTCGAA
>Ga0164243_10001261_pt1 | contig 43560 bp, 38 predicted proteins | sample OricompcompostOP_FD_108781 | JGI IMG/M metagenome (GOLD analysis project Ga0164243, IMG submission 108781) | Organic Plus compost microbial communities from Emeryville, California, USA - Original compost - Organic plus compost (OP) | ecosystem: Engineered > Solid waste > Mixed feedstock >...
ACCGTGAACACGAAGATCGACTCGCTCTCGAAGGCGCGGCCGGTGGGCGCGGGCGTCCGCGGGTGCCAGGCGCTGTTCACGCCGGTCTGCACGAAGCGGACCATCACCTCGTCCCGCTCGGCGATCATGTCCTTGATGTGCATCCGGTACGGCGCGAACGCGGTCAGCGTGACGCGCAGGGCGGCTAATGCGGCGCCCGGCTCGTCGGACTCGGTGAACATGATCTTGTTGTGGTCGACGAAGCCGTCGGCCAGCCAGGTGGGCAGCAGGTCGGGCCGGTCGTCGTTGATGGCCTGAATCAGCGCGGCGACGACGGCCTTGTTCTCTTCGAGCGTGGCGTCCATGATCTCCTCTTACGTCGTAAGATGGGCGACGCGCACAGCCTCTCTCTTACGCTGTATGAGGTCAAGTACCGAGGAGGAGAATGCCGCTGTCCCGCGACCGCGTGCTCGACGCGGCCCTGACCCTCGTCGACCGCGACGGCATCGCCAAGCTGTCCATGCGCCGGCTCGGCGCCGAGCTCGGCGTCGAGGCCATGACGCTGTACTACTACGTGCCGAACAAGGCCGCGCTGCTCGACGGCCTGGTCGAGCTGGTCGTCGAACAGGCCGTACGCGACGTGCCCCGCGACGGCGACTGGCAGACCCTGCTACGCGGCTTCGCCACCGCCTGGCGCACCGAGCTCCTGCGCCACCCCGGCGTCCTGCCGCTGCTGGCCACCCGCCCGGTCATGACCGACACGTCCCTGCGCACACTGGAGTCCGCCGCCCGCACCCTGCACGACGCCGGCTTCACCGCCCACCAGGCCCTGCACCTGATCAACATCGTGGCGACCTTCGTGATCGGCCACACCTTGGCCGAAGCCGGCACCACCCCAGGCCACGAGTCCGACACCCCCGACCCGGCCACCGCCCTGGCCGCCCTGGACCCGTCCGAGTTCCCCACCCTCCACGCCGCCCTGTCCACCGGCCTGGGCGAAGACCACCAGGAACGCTTCGACCTGGCCCTGGACGTCATCCTCACCGGCCTGGAGTCCCGGCTACGCGGCTAGGGCGTCACGGAGCCGACCGGTCAGGCGAGGCCGTCTCCCAGGTCGTCGGGGAGCAGACGGAACGCCTTGTGCGCGGTGAGGGGGCGGATCGTCCGGAAGTCACGACGGTCCAAGGTCAGCATCGCGTTGGTCCGGAACTCGGCGGCGAGCGCCACGTTCACCGCGTCGGCGAGGTCGAGACGGAGGCTCGCATACTGCGCGCGGACGGCCTGCGCCTGGTCGAGCGTGTCGGCGCTGATCTCCGGGAGGATCGCCCGGCCCGCACGCACCCAGCGGCGAATGTCGTCGATCGCCTGGTCGGCGGCTCTGCGTCCGAGAATCCGGCACGCGAGGTGATCGAGCTCGCTCAGGAGTACCGGAGATACGACCAGCGTTCCGGCTGTGGCGAGAGCCTCGCGGGCCGCACTGCCATCCGGATGCCGGGCGTCGAGCGCCGCGAGCAAGCCCGACGTATCCGTGACGACGATGATCACCCGCGGTCCCGCGACCGCTCGTACGCACGGGCCTTCTCGGCCCAGACGTCGTCGAGCGCCTGGCCAGGGGACACGGGCTCCGTATCGTCCGGATCGAACACGGCGGAGAAGAACGGCTCGTCCCACTTACGGTTCGCGAGCGCGGCCAAGTGGATGGCCTCACGGATGATCTCCGCCTCGGGAATGCCTCTCCGGGCGGCTGCGTCCTTGATCACCGCGAGGTCATCGGCCTCCGCGAAGACGGTCGTACGCTTGAGGGACATGTATGTATGTTACCACCGACATACATACTGGCCTGGTCGATCAGTCTCGCGCCGGCGAGGCCTTTACTTCGGGTGGCTGTGCGGGAGGGGGAAGGTGTACAGGCGGGACGGGACGCCGGTGTCGATGAGGTGGCCGGTGGCGTCGAAGGTGCCGACTCCGAAGTCGTTGTCGTTGGTTAGGACGAGCTTGTTGCCGGACTTCGCTACGCCTTCGATCTTGCCGGGGACGTTCTTGTACGTGCTGAGGTCCAGCGTGAGGGTCTTGCGGCCGGTTTTGATGCCCGCTTTCGCCGGGTCGGACAGTGACTCCAGGGACGCGGTGTCCCAGGTCGAGCCGAGGATGTCGGTGGCGCCGCGGAGGTTCAGGGTGTAGATGCGGGCCACGTCGTCGGTGCGCTCGTCGACCAGCAGGGTGCCGGGGGCGGTCGCGTACAGGCCGGAGAGCTTCATTTCGTTCTGGTCGCCGTCCGCGCCGGGGTCGAACGAACGGACGTCCTGCATGCGGTACGCGTACTCGGCGGCGGGGCGGCCGGTGCGCGCGTCGACGGCCAGGATGCGCGTCGTACGGGACTTCTCGGCGGTGTCGCCGTCGGGATTCTCCGCCGGGCTCTGGAGCGCCAGGTACAGCGTGTGGCCCGACAGCGCCAGGCCCTCGAAGCCGCGGTTCTGCTGCCGCTTGGCGTAGACCGCGGGGAGGGTCGCGCGGACCGGGTAACCGGCGCCGGTGAGGCCGAGGCCGCGCGGCACGTACCGGGCGATCACCCGGCCGTCGTCGCCCACGTGCACCAGCGACGGGCCGTACTCGTCGACCAGCCAGAACCCGCCGGGGACCTTGACGATGTCCTCGGTGTCCAGGCCGCTCGGGTGGTACGCCAGCTCCGTCCGGCCGTCCCAGGCGTACGGCTTCTCGTCGTGGCCGGCCTGGTTCGACAGCCCGGTGACCGGCCTCCCGGCCCGCGTGCGGATCGGGATCGCGTCCAGCACCCGCAGCGTGCCGCCCTCGGCGCGCACCTTCACGATCACCGGGTCGAAGCCGGGCACCGGGAACGTACGGCGCTTCTCGCCGTCGATCTTGGGCTGGCCGTTCGGCCCGCGGTCGGTCACCGTCCAGTACGTGTCCGGCCCGGCCGGGTAGACCCCGCTCCCGATGCCGCCGAGCTTCACCCCGTGGTCGTCGTCGACCGAGCCGGGCAGGTACCGGTTCTGGAGCGCCTTGAGGCCGATCTCGGGCAGCGTGGCGGTCCGCGGCGCGGGCGCGGCCGCCACCGGGCCGGCCGCCACCGGGCCGGCCACCAGCACGGACGCGACGGCGGCGGCCGCCGCGAACGACGTACGGAACACGAGGTCCTCCCCCTCAACGCCGGAAATGGCCGGGGAAGGCTAATTGATCACCTTGGCCGCGGCGTGGCCGTTCGGTGAACGGGTGTCGTCCAGCGCCGCGGCGAGCCGGCGTACGGCCTCGGCCAGGTGGCGCTCCGGCTCGGCCGCGAAGCCGAGCACCAGCGCGGGCGGGCCGGGGGTGAGCCGCAGGTCGGCCACGCCGGTGATCGCCACGCTGCGCCGGCGCGCGGCCTCGACCAGCCGGGCCTCGTCCGTACCGGCGGGCAGCTCGACGTACAGGTGCAGGCCCGCCGAGACGCCGCGGACGGACAGGCCGGGCAGGCGCGCGTGCAGGCCGGCCACCAGGGCGTCGCGGCGGGCGCGGTAGCGGGCCCGGGTGGCGCGCAGGTGCCGGTCGTACTGGCCGTCGGCGATCAGCTCGGCCAGCGCGTGCTGGTCCAGGGTGGGCGATCCGAGGTCGGTCACCGCGCGCAGCACCGCGACCGCCGCGGCCAGCCGGGCCGGCGCCACCGCCCAGCCCAGCCGCAGCGCCGGGGCCAGCGACTTGCTGACCGACCCGGCCATCACCACGCGGTCCGGGGCGAGCGCCTGGAGGCAGCCGACCGGCTCGCGGTCGAAGCGGAACTCGGCGTCGTAGTCGTCCTCGATGATCACCGCGTCGCGCTCCCGGGCCCAGGCGATCAGCGCGGCGCGGCGTTCCGGGGACAGCACGACGCCGGTCGGGAACTGGTGCGCGGGCGTGACCAGCACCGCCCGGGCCGGCGTACGGGCCAGCGCGGACACGTCGATCCCCTCGGCGTCGACCGGGACGGGGACGGAGCGCAGGCCCACGCCGCGCATCAGCGGCCGCTGGTGCAGGCTGCTGGGGTCCTCGACGGCCAGCGTGCGGTGGCCGTCGGCGTACAGGGCGCGGCCGACCGCGGCCATCGCCTGCGCCACGCCGGCCGCGATCACCACCTGCCCGGGCGGCGCGGCGGCGGCCCGGACCCGGCGCAGGTACGCGGCCAGCTCCTCGCGCAGCCGCGGCGCGCCCGCGCGCTCGGGGTACCCCAGCTCGGACGTCGGCACCGCGTTCACCGCCCGGCGCAGCGCCGCCAGCCAGGCCATCCGGGGGAACGTGCTGAGGTCCGGGAGCCCCGGGCGCAGGTCGTATCGCTGCTCGACGGGCCTGGAGTACGGCAGCGGCCCGATGTCGGTCGCGCTGAGCAGCGCGTCGACGCCCGCGGAGGCGTCGCTCTCCCGCTCCGGGATGGCCCGCGGCGCCACGCTGGTGCCCGAGCCCTGCCGCGAGACCAGGAACCCTTCGGCGGTCAGCCGCTCGTACGCCTCGACGACCACCCCGCGCGACACCCCGAGGTCGGCCGCCAGCGCCCGCGTCGGCGGCAGCCGGTGCCCCGCCGCCAGCCGCCCGGCCCGTACGGCATGCCGGATGGCGTCGGCGATCTGCGCCGCGCGCCCGCCCGCCGCGGGGTCAAGCTCCAGATGCAGATCCGGCAATTGGCCCTCACATGGTCCCGTCAACCCGTCCATCCATTAGACCACCCGGCAGGGGCGACGAACCGTACGCGTGGTGTGATCGACGTGGCCCGGGTCGCGATCGTCGCGCCGACCCCGCGAAGTTCTGCGGTCGCGTCTGAGCCCGGACCGTTCTAGCGATTTGTCCCCATTGTCGGCATCGCGACCGCTAGTGTCCTCGGTATCGGTCTTGAGGGTCCGCACCCCCCGCCGTACGCCCGGACCGGCGTACGAGGACCCCGCCCGAGACCGGGCGGTACGACATGGCGGGTGATGCGATGCGCGCGGGTTTATCCGCGGTGACCTCCGGGTTGGCGGTCACCGCCGTGCTGGTCTGCGGAACGGCCGCGTGCGGCCATGAGGACGACCGCGTCGTCTGGGGGCACGGCGGCGACGGCGGCGGCGCCACCGGCGGCGTGGTGACCGTCGACCCCGAGCCGTCCGGCGCCACCGGGTTACGCAGGGCGCTGGCGCACGTGCGCACGTCGCCGGCCACCCGGCTGGGCTTCGAGTACGGCTCGGCGCTGCGCGCGCCCATCGACCCGCGCGCCGACCTGACCCCGTACGGCTACGGCGAGCTCGGCGTCCTCGGCCGCCGGCTGGCCGCCCCGCTCGGCTTCTCCGCGTCCGGCGCCGCCACGGCGTTCACCGCGGGCACCGGCGCCACCGCCGCCGGCGGGCTGCTCGGCCACTGGAACCCCGGCACCGTCCGCGCCCGCCTGACCGCGCTGGGCGCCAGGGTCTCCCCTGGCCACCCCGTCACCCGGTACGCCCTGCCGCACAACGCCGAGTTCCCGCTCGGCAGCGGCACGAGCACCGCAAGCCCGCGCCCGGTGACGCTGCCGCCGGTGCTGCGGTACATCGGGGTGTCCTCCGGCCTGGTCGCGTACGGCGGCAACCCCGGCGCGCTGGCCGACGTCACCGAGGCGCACGCGGACACCCTGGCCCGCACGTCACCGTTCCGCGAGCTGTCCGCCTGCCTGGGCGACGTCCGCGCGGCGATCATCACGCCGGGCCGGATCCCGTACGCCGCGGGCACCCGGGTCCGCGACGGCCACGCCACCAACGTCCTCTGCGCGCTGCCCGCCCGCGACGTCCGCGCGGCCGCGCTGGCCCGCGGCATCCGCGCCCGCGCCGCCACGTTCACCGTGACCGACGGCGACGACGTGCGCCCGCTGCCGGCGAGCACCCGCATCGAGGTGATCCGCGGCCCCGGCCACCCGGTCCGCGTCCGCGTCGACGACGCGCACGTCAACGGCGACGCGTTCCTGCGCTGCGCCACGGACGGCGACCTGATGACACTGGTCGGCGGCTAGCGGGCTAACCTCGGTTGCGCAATCTCCCGCGCGCCGATGAGGATGCCATGGCCGACTTCACGTACTCCGATCTCCTCCCGCTCGGCTCGGACGACACCGAGTACCGGCTGATCAGCAGCGAGGGTGTGTCCACCCTCGACGTCGGCGGCGAGAGATTCCTGCGGGTGGAGCCCGAGGTGCTGACCACGCTCACCGAGCAGGCCATGCACGACATCGCGCACCTGCTGCGGCCCGCGCACCTCGCGCAGCTGCGGCGCATCCTGGACGACCCGGAGGCCAGCCCGAACGACCGGTTCGTGGCGCTGGACCTGCTGAAGAACGCGAACATCGCGGCCGGCGGCGTGCTGCCGATGTGCCAGGACACCGGCACGGCGATCGTCATGGGCAAGCGCGGGCAGCGGGTGCTCACCGCGGGCGAGGACGAGCGGCACATCGCGAAGGGCGTGTACGACGCCTACACCACGCTGAACCTGCGCTACTCCCAGATGGCCCCGCTGACCATGTGGGACGAGAAGAACACCGGCTCGAACCTGCCCGCGCAGATCGAGCTGTACGCCACCGACGGCGACGCGTACAAGTTCCTGTTCATGGCCAAGGGCGGCGGCTCGGCGAACAAGTCGTTCCTGTACCAGGAGACCAAGGCCGTGCTGAACCCGAAGCGGATGATGTCCTTCCTGGAGGAGAAGATCCGCTCGCTGGGCACCGCGGCCTGCCCGCCGTACCACCTGGCCATCGTGGTCGGCGGCACCAGCGCCGAGTACGCGCTGAAGACCGCCAAGTACGCCTCCGCGCACTACCTCGACGCGCTGCCCACCGAGGGCTCGATGGCCGCGCACGGCTTCCGCGACCTCGACCTGGAGATGCAGGTCTTCGAGCTGACCCAGCAGCTGGGCATCGGCGCGCAGTTCGGCGGCAAGTACTTCTGCCACGACGTACGGGTGGTGCGCCTGCCGCGGCACGGCGCGTCCTGCCCGGTGGCCATCGCGGTGTCCTGCTCCGCCGACCGGCAGGCGCTCGGCAAGATCACCGCCGAGGGCGTGTTCCTGGAGCAGCTGGAGCGCGACCCGGCCCGGTACCTCCCGGAGACCACGCACGACGACCTCGGTGACGACGTCGTACGGGTGGACCTGAACCGGCCGATGTCGGAGATCCGCGCCGAGCTGTCCCGGTACCCGGTGAAGACCCGCCTGTCGCTGTCCGGCCCGCTCGTGGTGGCCCGCGACATCGCGCACGCCAAGATCGCCGAGCGGCTCGACGCCGGCGAGGAGATGCCGCAGTACCTGCGCGACCACGCCGTCTACTACGCCGGCCCGGCCAAGACCCCGGAGGGCTACGCGTCCGGCTCGTTCGGCCCCACGACGGCCGGCCGCATGGACTCCTACGTCGAGCGCTTCCAGGCGGCGGGCGGCTCGTACGTCATGCTGGCCAAGGGCAACCGCTCCAAGCAGGTCACCGAGGCGTGCCGCGAGCACGGCGGCTTCTACCTCGGCTCGATCGGCGGCCCGGCCGCCCGCCTGGCCCAGGACTGCATCAAGTCCGTCGAGGTCCTCGAGTACCCCGAGCTGGGCATGGAGGCCATCTGGAAGATCCAGGTGGAGGACTTCCCGGCGTTCATCGTGGTCGACGACAAGGGCAACGACTTCTTCGCCGACACCACCGGCCCGGTCCTGAGCATCGGCAAGAGGAGCTGACCGAGGGCGGCCACACCGTACGGTCTCCCGTCCGTCCCGGCCTTGTGAGAACGTCGCGTACGTGCCCTCCGCGACGCGCGTCCGCCTGCCCGCACTCTCGCTCACCGTCGTCCTGGCCGGGGCGCTCGCCCTCGCGCCCGGCACCGCCCGGGCCGAGCCGGCGACCACGATCACCGTCGATCCGGCGCGCCCGGACGGGGCGCTGAGCCCGCTGCTCTTCGGGGCCAACCACCGGTTCGGGTACGACGGGTTCGGCAGCTTCGACCCGAAGACCGGGCGGGTCGATCCCAAGCTGGCGCGGGACGCCCGGGAGGCCGGGGTGAGCGCCGTACGGTATCCCGGCGGCACGATCGCGAACCTGTTCCGCTGGAAGCAGGCGATCGGGCCGCAGGCGGAGCGCGGCTGCCAGGTGCACGGGTCGGTGGGCAGCGGGGAGCCGCTGACCAGCACGTACGGGCCGGACGAGCACGCCCGGTTCGCCGAGTCGATCGGCGCGCGGACCAATATCGTGACGAACTTCGCCACCGGCACCGCGGACGAGGCGGCCGACTGGGTCGAGTACATGAACGCGCCCGTCGGCACCAACCCGCGCGGCGGCGTCGCCTGGGCGCGGGTCCGGGCGAAGGACGGCCACCCGCGCCCGTACGGGGTGCGCTGGTGGGAGGTCGGCAACGAGATGAACGGGACCGGCCAGTCGTACTGGATGGGCACCGGCGCGGTGGCCACCCGCGCGCAGAAGTACGCGTACGGCGGCACGACGGCGTTCACCGACCAGCTCGTGGCCCGTCCGGGCTGCGACCGGCGGCCGTCCGCGAGCGCCGGCACCGGGGCGGCCGGGCAGCGGTACGACGTGCTGTACCCGCCGGTGGTGCCGGACAGCCTGACCGTGACGGTGGACGGCGCGGCCTGGCGGCCGGTCCCGGACCTGGCGCAGGCCGGCCCGGACGAGCACGTGTACACGTTCGAGCCGGACACCGGCCGCATCACGTTCGGCGGCGACGGCCACGGCGCGGCGCCCGCGGACGGCGCGGCGATCCGCGCGAGCTACACCTCCGGCCCTCACCAGGGGTTCACCGCCTTCGCCGACGCCATGAAGGCCGCCGACCCGACGATCAAGGTGTGCTCCGCGTTCGCCGACCAGGCGTTCCTCGACCAGGTGGCCGGCCGCTACCCGCTGGACTGCCTGACCGTGCACAACTATCCGGGCCCGGCCGAGCAGGCCACCCCGGTCGCGGCGCACGACGCGGCGATGGCCGCCGGCGACGCCAAGTCGGCCGAGCTCGCCGACTGGCGGACGCGGGTGGCCGCGGCGACCGGCGGGCGCGGCCAGATCGCCGTCACCGAGTACGGCATGTTCCGCGGCGGCTACACCGGCTCCGGCCCGCTGTACTTCGCCTCGCTCGACCAGGCCCTGCAGATGGCCGGGCAGGTCGCCACCAACATCCGGCTCGGCGTGCCGATCGCCGAGCGGCACGCCCTGGTGGACTTCGACCCGGAGGCCGCGCCCCCGGGCTCCACCGTCCTGCTGGGCCCGGCCCAGTCCCTGTTCGGCTACGCCCCGTCGTACGTCCCGTCCGCGTCCGCCCTGGTCTTCCGCCTGTACACCCGGATGACCGGCACCGTACGGCTCCCCGCGGAGATCACCGGCAACCCGCTGCGCGGCACGTACCCCGCCCTGGTCGCCACGGCCACCCGGACCCGCACCGGCCGGGTGTCCCTCATCGTGGCCAACCGCGGCCCGGAGGCCGACGTGACCACCCGCGTCACCGTCCCCGGCACCCGCCCCGGCACGGCCGAGGCGTGGACGGTCAACGGCGCGAGCACCACGTCGGTGAACACGCCCGCCGACCCGCACGCCGTACGCCTGACACAGACCCGGCACCGTACGGACTCAGGCGGCCTCACCTACAGGTTCCCCGCCCACTCCGTCACCGCCATCACGCTCTAGCGGATCCGCCCGGTCGGGTCGGCGGACATCGCGCGCAGCCCCTGCGCGGCCTGCCAGGCCTGGGCGGCCAGGGGTTCGGGGCGCGGGCCGGCGAGGATGGCGTCGGCCAGGGCGCGGAGTTTGGGTGGGTCGAGCCAGCGGCGGGCGGCGGGGTCGATGAGCAGGAACGTGACGGCCCGGCCGGTGTGCGCGTCCCATGCGGTCAGGCGGGGCAGGTGGCGGCCGGTGCGGCTGGTCACGCCGTTGACGGTCTGCGTCTCCGGGGTCGCGTCCAGGACGACGCGGGGCGCGGCGGCCAGGTCGCAGCGGCGGGTGCGGAAGCCGCCGCGCCGCACCAGCACGGTCCCCTCCAGCCACGCCGCCGAGCGCAGCAGCCACATCAGGAACCAGACCACCAGCGTCCACAGCCCGGCCAGGATCACGAGGCGCACCACCCAGGCGAGCACCGGGCTCGCCCAGCCGGAGATGACACCGGCGACGAACGCGAAGGCCGGCACGATCGTGAGGGCGAGCACGATGACCGCCGACGCCATCCCGCCCTTGAACCCGGCCGACTGCCCGGAGTGCAGCTGGAAGCGCATGGCCCCGCATACTCTCAGATAACCCTCAACTGCGTTGCGGCGCCCCGACCCCCGGGGCCACGCTGGAGAGGTCGCGGCCGGGTGCAGGGGACGCCCCGGCCGCGGCGACCGGACCCCGTGCTGCCGCCTCACCTCTACCGGGCGGCAGCACGGTCAAGAGACCACGTCCTTCGTGCGGAAGTGCCGGAACGCCAGGGCCAGCAGGACGATCGCGTACGACACCGACACCGCGGCGCCCTGGATCAGGCCGCGCCATTCCACCTCCGGCTGCAGGACGTCCAGCCAGGCGAACATCCAGTACGTGGGCAGCGCCTGGCGCCAGTCGCCCAGGGCGGTGACCTGGTTGAGGATGTTCGACACGATGACCAGGCCCACCGCGCCGCCGACCGCGCCGAGCGGCGAGTCGGTCCACACCGTGAGCAACGCGGCCAGGCCGGCCACCACCAGCAGGCTGACCAGCACGTACGCGACGGAGATGGCGAGCCGGCCGAGGCCGGTGGCGGCCGGCATCTCGCCGCCGGTGAGCACCCGCAACCCGCCCCAGCCGTACACCAGGCCGCCGGCGACCAGCGCCATGGCGATCAGGCCGACGGTGGTGGCCACCGCGTACAGCAGCGCGACGATCAGCTTCTGCCGCAGCAGCCGGCCGCGCGGCACCGGCGCGGCCAGCAGGTAGCGCAGCGAGGACCAGCTCGCCTCGCTGGCCACGGTGTCGCCGCAGAACAGCGCCACGGCCACGACCAGCAGGAAGCTGCACGACACGAACAGCACGAAGACCGCGAAGTTCAGCCCGCCGACGGTGGCCAGGTCGACGAAGGACGTACGGCCGTCGCCGCTGTCGCGGCCGCCGATCTGGAACGCGATGATCAGCACCCAGGGCAGCGCGGCCGCGATGCCGAACGCCACCCAGGTGCGGCGCCGCCGCAGCTGCCGGATCGCCTCGACGCGCAGCGGCAGCGTGTGCCGCGGCGCGTATCCGGTCGCCGTCGCCCCGCTCATGCCCGCTCCCCTGCCGTCGTCTCGTCGTCGAGCAGCGAGAAGAACGCGTCCTCGAGCCGCCGGCTCGGCTCCGCCCGCTCCACCGGCACCCCGGCCGCCACCAGCTCGGCCAGCACCCCGGACGTGGTCGCCTCGCCGTCCAGCCGGACGATCAGTCCCGCCTCGCCCTCGCGTACGTCGGCCACGCCGGGCAGCGCGCGCAGCACCGGCTTGGCCGCCTCCGGATCCGGCGTGCCGAGCACCAGCGTGGCGCCCTGCCCGACGATCTCCCCGACCGGTCCCGCGGCCACGCCCACGCCGTCGCGCATCACGACGACGTGCGTGCAGGTCTGCTCGACCTCGGCCAGCTGGTGGCTGGACACGATCACCGCGCGGCCGTCGCGGGCGTACCGGCTCAGCACGTCACGCATCTCGCGGATCTGCGGCGGGTCCAGGCCGTTGGTGGGCTCGTCCAGCACCAGCAGGTCGGGCAGGCCGAGCATGGCCTGCGCGATGGCCAGCCGCTGCCGCATGCCCTGCGAGTACGTGCGCACCGGCCGCCGGACGGCCTCGCCGAGTGCGGCGATCTCCAGCACGTCGTCGAGGTGCGCGTCGCCGGCCGGGCGCCCGGTGGCCCGCCAGTACAGCTCCAGGTTGGCCCGCCCGGACAGGTGCGGCAGGAAGCCCGGGCCCTCCACGAACGAGCCGAGCCGGGACAGCACGGCGGCGCCCGGGCGGACCAGCCGGCCGAAGATCCGGATCTCGCCGCGGTCGGGGAACAGCAGGCCCATGAGCAGCCGCAGCGCGGTGGTCTTGCCGGCGCCGTTCGGCCCGAGCAGGCCGACCACCTGGCCGCGCTCGACGCGCATCGACAGGCCGTCCACGGCGAGCCGGTCGCGGTCGTACGCCTTGGTGAGGCCGGTGATCACCAGCGGGACCTCGGCCAGCTCCGGGTCGTTCTCGGGCACGGCGGCGCGGTGCCGGCCGCGGCGCCGGGACACCGTGATGGCGACCGCGGCGCCGGCCGCGACCACCGGCAGGATCCACACCCACGCGGGCAGCCCGGCCTGCTGGTCGCGCAGCGCCGGGTCGACCGGCACGGTCACCCCGGAGCCGGCGGTCGCGACCGTGTACGTCGCGGCGGCGGCCGGCGTGGCGTAGGCCATGTCCGTACTCGACACGGTCAGCCGCAGCCGGTCGCCGGCCGCGAACTCGTGGTCGATCGCGGGCAGCCGCACGGTGACCGTACGGCCGTCCTTGGCGCCGGTCACCCGGATCGGCGCGGCGAGCTGGTGCGGCAGCGTGGCCTGGCCGCCGCCGCCCACGTCGTACAGCTTGACGAACGCCACGATGTCGTCCGCGCCGGACACCCGCAGCCGTACGGTCGGCGCGCCGGTGACGCGCAGCGACGTCGCCAGCGGCTGGGACTCGAACGTCGCGGCTTGGCCGGGGATGTCGAGCGTGACGCCGGCCCCGGCGACCGAGCCGATCCGGCCCGAGTCGCCACCGCCACCGCCGCCGAGGACCGAGCTCAGGCCGGGCAGCGCGGAGATCGACGCGGGCGAGCCGCCCGGCGGGTTGGCGATCGCCTGCGCCTGGCCGTCCAGCTCGACGGTGCGGCGGCCGGTGCCGCCCAGGCCGGGGTACCGCGCGGCCTCGGCGGTGCGCATGACGACCTCGCCGCGCGTGGAGTTCACCCCGCCGCTGCGCGACACCACGTACTGCGGGCCGGCCGGCGTGCGCGGCGGGTGGGCGGGCGCCAGGTACCGGTCGAACCACTGCCGGGTGCGCGTAACGGCGTCGGAGATCGGCGCGCCGCCCGCGTCGTGCCCGCCGTCGCCCCACACGACCCGCACCGGAGCGCCGGTACGGGCGATCATCCGGGCGTTCGCGTCGGCCTGGTCCAGCGGGAACAGCGAGTCGCTCTGGCCCTGGATGAGCAGCGTCGGCACGCGCACCCTGCCGGCGTACGCGGCGGGGCTGGACGCGCGCAGCAGCTTCACCGCGGCGGCGCTCGGCCGCCCCGTACGCGCCACGTCGTCGTACACCTTGCACACCTCGGGCCGGAACCGCCCGCAGTTCCCGTTGACCGCGCGCGCCGCCTCCGACGCCAGGCCCGCGATGCCCGGCAGCGCCCCGCCGCCCGCGCCGCCGAACCCGGCCGTGCCGCTGGTGAACAGCAGCCCGGCCCACATCTTCTTGAACACGCCCTGCTCCGGCGACGACCCCACGACCGCGTTCGGGAACAGCGCGGCGGACAGGTCGTTCCAGGTGATCTGCGGCGCGATGGCGTCGATCCGGTGGTCGAGCGCCGCGGCCATCAGCGCGATGCCGCCGCCGTACGAGGCGCCGGCCACGCCGACGCGCGGGTCGCCCGGCCCGTCGAGCCGCACCTCGGGCCGCTTCGCCAGCCAGCTCACCAGGCCCTTGACGTCCTTCACCTCGTAGTCGGGTGAGTTCAGGCCGATCTGGCCCTCCGAGGTGCCGAACCCGCGTGCCGACCAGGTCAGCACGGCGTACCCGGCCCGGGCCAGCGTGCGCGCCTCCCCGGCGACGTCCTCCTTCGTGCCGCCGAACCCGTGGCCGAGCAGCACGGCCGGATGCCGCCCGCCACCGGACGGTACGAAGTACGACGTGTCGAGCGCGATCCTCTGGTCGTCGCGCGGCCCGTCGAGCACGGTGATCGACCGCTCGCCGACCCGGACGTCCGACCCGGCGGCCCGCGCGGGCGCGCCCGCGAACACCACCGCTCCCAGGAGGGCGAGCGCGGCGGCGAATGCCGCGGGGCGAAGGCTCATGGCTTTGAATGTATCCGCGCCACCTCGGACGTGATTCACACCCCACGACTCGTGGCACGACTTAGGAAGTTTCCGTGCGATCGGCGTGGTTACCGCGTTCGGAGACCCGACTGACACCGGAGGTGGTTTCGAAGTGTCCGAGTACCGGATCGAGCACGACTCGATGGGTGAGGTGCGGGTACCGGCGGCGGCCCTGTGGCGCGCGCAGACGCAGCGTGCCGTGGAGAACTTCCCGATCTCCGGTCAGCGGCTCGAGCGGGCGCACATTTCGGCGCTCGGACGGATCAAGGCGGCGGCCGCGAAGGTGAACGCCGACCTCGGCGTGATCGACGCCGGCATGGCCAAGGCGGTCCACGACGCGGCCATCGAGGTCGTGGAGGGCCGGCACGACGACCAGTTCCCGCTCGACGTGTTCCAGACCGGGTCCGGCACGTCCAGCAACATGAACGCCAACGAGGTCATTGCCACGCTGGCCACCGAGCGGTACGGCCGGCCGGTGCACCCGAACGACCACGTCAACGCGTCGCAGTCGTCCAACGACGTGTTCCCGTCCTCGATCCACATCGCCGCCGCGTCCGGTGTGGTGCACGACCTGATCCCGGCGCTGAAGCACCTGGAGGGGCAGCTCCGGCGCAAGGAGACCGAGTTCGCGCCGATCGTGAAGAGCGGCCGTACGCACCTGATGGACGCCACGCCGGTGACGCTCGGCCAGGAGTTCGGCGGGTACGCCGCCCAGGTCAAGCTGAGCGTCGAGCGGCTGGAGTCCGTACTGCCGCGGCTGGCGGAGCTGCCGCTCGGCGGCACGGCGGTCGGCACCGGCATCAACACGCCGCCCGGGTTCGCCGCCCGCGTGATCGGCGAGATCGCCCTGCAGACCGGCCTGCCGCTGCACGAGGCGCGCGACCACTTCGAGGCGCAGGGCGCACGGGACGCCCTCGTGGAGACCAGCGGCGCGCTGCGCACGATCGCCGTGAGCCTCACCAAGATCGCCAATGACATCCGGTGGATGGGTTCGGGCCCGCGCACCGGCCTCGCCGAGATCGCGCTGCCGGACCTCCAGCCCGGCTCGTCGATCATGCCGGGCAAGGTGAACCCGGTGCTGGCCGAGGCGGTCTGCCAGGTCGCCGCGCAGGTCATCGGCAACGACGCGGCCATCGGGTTCGGCGGCGCCGCCGGGAACTTCGAGCTCAACGTCATGCTGCCGATGCTGGCCCGCAACCTGCTGGAGTCGATCCGGCTGCTCACCAACGTCGGCCGGCTGTTCGCCGACCGCTGCGTGGCGGGCATCACGGCCAACGAGGGCCGCTGCCGCGAGTACGCCGAGTCCTCCCCGTCCATCGTCACGCCGCTGAACCGCTACATCGGCTACGAGGAGGCCGCGAAGGTCGCCAAGCAGGCGCTGGCCGAGCGCAAGACGATCCGCCAGGTCGTACTGGAACGCGGTTACGTCGACCAGGGCAGGCTCACCACCGAGCAGCTCGACGAGGCGCTGGACGTACTGGCGATGACCGGAGCGAAGCCCGCCTAGTCGCCGCGTCCGTGATGAAGCGGACACGGTATGCGCTCGGGCACGGTATGGTCGTTAACCGTTTCGTATTCAACTTCTTGGGTCCGGCTCGGTGGAGGGCTGCATGGCAGTCGAGCAGGACGGCCGTGTCGTGGCGGGCCGGTACCGGCTGACCCGTGCGATCGGCCGGGGCGGCATGGGCGTGGTGTGGTCCGCGGTGGACCGCCGGCTCGGCCGCGAGGTCGCCGTCAAGGAGCTGCTGCTCAGCCCGGGCATGTCGGACGACCAGAGCAACACCCTGCTCCAGCGCGCGCTGCGCGAGGGCCGCATCGCGGCGACGCTGCGGCACCCCGCCGTCGTCCCCGTGTACGACACCTTCATGGCCGACGAGCGGCCGTGGATCGTGATGGAACTGCTCCGCGGCCGCTCGCTCGCCCAGCTCGTCGCCGCGTCCGGGCCGATGACGCCGGAGTCCGCGGCCGAACTCGGCGGCCGGCTGCTCAGCGCGCTGCGGGCCGCGCACGCGGCGGGCATCCTGCACCGCGACGTCAAGCCGGGCAACGTGCTGATCGCCGAGGACGGCCGGGTGATGCTGACCGACTTCGGGCTGGCCGCCATGGAGGGCGACCCATCGCTGACACAGGTCGGCATGGTGATGGGCTCCCCGCCGTACGTCGCCCCGGAGCGCGCCCGCGGCGCCCCGGCCACCCCCGCCGCCGACCTGTGGTCGCTGGGCGCCACGCTGTTCATGGCCGTCGAGGGCCGCGGCCCGTACGACCGGGACACCCCGATCGCCGCGCTCGGTGCGCTCGTCACCGAGGAGCCGCCCCCGGCGCGCAATGCCGGCCCGCTGCGGCCGCTGATCGAGGGGCTGCTCACCCGCGACCCGCGCCGCCGCCTTGACGCCGAAACCGCCGCGGAACTGCTCCGCCGCGTCGCCGAGGGCCGCAATTCCCCGCATACGCCGCCGCACGGGATTCCGAAGCCGCAGAAGATCCAGAAGACCGCGGACTTCCCGGCGTCGAAAGGGCTGCACGCCGCGCCGGAGGGCACGCCGAAGCCCGCCCGCAAGCGCGCGACCGCCTGGATCGGCCGGCACCGCGCACCCGCCAAGCTCACCGCGTTCACCGCGGCCGTCGGCTTCCGCACCACCACCCGGCGAAACTGACGAATCGCCAATAATCCCCGCACAATTACCGGCCCGCGAATTTCACCTTCCCGGAGAACGGCGAGCCGGGCGTGTAATTGCGCGTGGAGCTTATACGGTCATTTCCACACCGTAGCCACGCGGAAAGGCACGCGCGATATGACCACTTCGCCCGGTCGTGCGCTCGCCGGACGATATCGGTTGCTCGACGTGATCGGGCGCGGCGGAATGGGAACGGTGTGGCGCGCCCGGGACGAGCTGCTCGGCCGCGAGGTCGCAGTGAAGGAGGTCAAGCTCCCCGCCGACATGCGCCCGTCGGAGCGGGAGACGCTGTACCAGCGGACCATCCGCGAGGCCCGTACGGCCGCCCGGCTGAACCACCCCAGCGTGGTGACGATCTTCGACGTCCCGGAGGAGGACGACCGCCCCTGGATCGTCATGGAGCTGGTCGAGGCCCGCCCGCTCGACGCCCTGGTGGCCGCGGACGGCCCGCTGTCGCCGCAGCGCACGGCGCGCATCGGCGCGCAGATCCTCGGCGCGCTGCGCACCGCGCACGCGGCCAGCGTGCTGCACCGCGACGTGAAGCCGGGCAACGTGCTGATCGGCGACGGCGACCGCGTGGTGCTCACCGACTTCGGCATCGCCACCGTCGAGGGCGACGCCTCGATCACCCAGTCCGGCATGGTGGTCGGCTCGCCCGCGTACCTGGCTCCGGAGCGCGCCCGCGGCGAGCGCGCCACCCCGGCGTCGGACCTGTGGGCGCTGGGCGCCACGCTGTTCATGGCCGTCGAGGGCCACGGCCCGTACGACCGGGACTCCTCGATGGCCGCGCTCAGCGCGGTGCTCACCGAGGAGCCGCCGCCCGCCGTGGAGGCCGGCCCGCTGGCCCCGGTGATCGAGGGCCTGCTGGTCCGCGACCCGGAGCGGCGGATGGACGCCGAGGAGGTGGCCGCGCGGCTCGACGAGGTGATCGCCGGGATCAGCCCGTGGATCATCAAGGCGCCGGCGCCCGCGGAGGCCGCCACCGCCGTGATCGCCGCCCCCGAGCCGCCGGCCACGCCGCCGCGCCGCACCCACGCGCCGCGCTTCCCCATGGTGCTCGGCCTGCTGATGCTCGCCGGCTCGCTGGCCGGCGGCGCCTGGGTGGTGGCGCACGACCCCGGCCGCATCCCGGGCATGAGCCTGTCCTCCCCGGCACCGGGCCCGGCCGCTTCCGGCCCGGCCACCCCCGTACCGTCCGCCTCGCCGTCCACGCCGCGCGGCTACCAGTCGCTCACCGACCCGCTCGGCTTCCACGTCATGCTCCCCACCGGCTGGCGCGAGCGCGGCCGCGCGAACGGCTCGGTCACCTACGCCGCCCCCGGCGACGCCAGCTACCTCATGGTCGACCGCACCGCCCAGCCGGACCGCGACCCGCTGGCCAACCTCACGAACCTGAACGCCTCCGCCCGCCGCGCCGCCCGCTACCCGCACCTGACGACGCTGCGCCTGCAGTCCGGCACGTACCTGGACCGCCCCGCCGCCGACTGGGAGTTCACCTGGCGGCTCACCGACGGCACCACGGTCCGCTGCCTGGACCGCCAGGTCGCGCTGGCCGACGGCGGGAGCCTCACCGTCTACTGGCAGACCGCCGACGCAAACTGGTCCGCCGACCGCGCGCACCTCGGTACCGCACTGCGTTCCCTGCGGCTCACCGACGCCTGATCCCGGACGACCCCGCACGCGGTGCTCGGCGGAACCGATAAGTTCGCCTACACGGCCAAAAGGGGTCAGGGGCCTACGGAGGAGGCGAGATCTCCCGTGGACGAGCCGGGGGCGGACGAGCCGCACATGCTCGCGGGGCGCTATCGGCTGATCGAGCGGATCGGCCGGGGCGGCATGGGCGTCGTGTGGCGGGCCGTGGACACGCTGCTCGACCGTGAGGCGGCGGTGAAAGAGGTCACGGTCACCACGCTGCCGGAGACGGCGCGCGGCGAGCTGTACCGGCGGACGCTGCGCGAGGCCCGTACGGCCGCGCGCCTGCGGCACCCGAACGTGGTCACGCTGTTCGACGTGGTCGAGGAGGACGACCGGCCCTGGATCGTCATGGAGCTGGTGCACGCGCGTGCGCTCGACCACATCGTGGCGGCGGAGGGCCCGATGGCGCCGGAGCGCGCCGCGCACATCGGCCGCCAGGTGCTCGCCGCGCTCACCGCCGCGCACGCCAAGGGGGTGCTGCACCGCGACGTGAAGCCCGGCAACGTCCTGGTCGGCGAGGGCGACCGGGTGACGCTCACCGACTTCGGCATCGCCACCATCGAGGGCGACACCTCGATCACCCAGTCCGGCCAGCTCGTCGGCTCGCCCGCGTACCTGGGCCCGGAGCGCGCGGCCGGTGAGCCGGCCAGCGCCGCCTCCGACCTGTGGGCGCTGGGCGCCACCCTGTTCATGGCCGTCGAGGGGAAGGGGCCGTACGACCGCGAGGGCGGCGCGATGGCCACGCTCGGCGCGATCCTCACCCAGGAGCCGCCGCCGGCGCCGCACGCCGGCGCGCTGGCCCCGGTGATCGACCGGCTGCTGGTCCGCGACCCCGCGCAGCGGCTGGGCCCCGACGGCGCCGCCGAGATGCTCGACGCCGTCGCGTCCGGCCGGCCCATGGCCACCCCCACGATGATCGAGGGCCCCCGGCCGCTCGGCGCCGCGGCGGGCGCGGAGCCCGTCCCGTACGGTCCGCCGGCCGGCCCCACCGGACCGCAGGGCCCGTACGGCCCGCCCGGCGCGTCCGGCCCCCATCCGCCGTACGGCCCGGCCGCGTACACCCCGCCGCCCGGCGCCGTGCCGGTCCCGCGGCGGCGGTCCCGTACGCCGTTCGTGGTCGGCGGCATCGCCGTCGTCGGCGTGCTGGCCCTGGTGGCCATCGGTGGCCTGTACCGCCTGTACCAGAGCCGGACGCCGTCGCCGCCGAGCGACACCCGCTCGTTCTCCCCCGCGGACCGCGGCACGCCCATATCGACCAGCCCCATGCCGGCGCAGAGCAAGCCGAACGGCAAGCCGGCGGTCCCGGCCGGGTTCGTCCGGCACAAGGACCCGGCGGGCTTCAGCATCGTGCTGCCGAAGAGCTGGGGCGACCGCGCCACCAACGGCAACTCAGTGACGTACTACAGCCCGGACCACACCGCGTACGTCCTCGTGGACCGCACCGCGCAGCCGACCGGCAACCCGATGGTCAACATGCGCCGGTTCATCCGCGACGCCCGTAAGGACGGGAAGTACCGCAACTCCCGCACGCTGAGCCTGCACCGCCTGCGGTACCTCGACTCCCCCGCCGCCGCGTGGGAGTTCACCTGGCAGCTGGAGAACGGCGCGACCGTGCACGCCGAGGACCGGCAAGTGGTGAAGTCCAACGGCGATTTCGTTGCCGTGTACTGGCAGACCTTCGAGAAGGCGTGGGCGAAGGGCCGGATGAACCGGTCCACCGCGTTCTCCTCGCTCCGGATCAACTGATCCCAGGCCGATCTCGGCGTCCGGACACGTCCGCGCATCCCTGTATGTTCTAGGGCAGCCCCCGCGAAGAAAGGACGTAACCGAATGTCGCCGGCGGACGACGGACGCGTGATCGGCGGTCGCTACCACCTGATCGAACCCGTCGGCCGTGGCGGAATGGGCACCGTCTGGCAGGCCCGCGACGAGGTCCTCGGCCGTGAGGTCGCGGTGAAGGAGGTCCGTCTCCCCGAGGGCATGGACCCCACGGAGCGGGACACCCTGTACCAGCGGACGATCCGGGAGGCGCGCACCGCCGCGCGGATCAGCCATCCGAGCGTGGTCACGGTCTACGACGTCGTCGAGGAGGGCGGCCGTCCGTGGATCGTCATGGAGCTCGTCCGCGCCCGGCCGCTGGACAAGATCGTCAAGAAGGACGGGACGCTCACCCCCGGCCGGGCCGCACAGGTGGGCCGCCAGGTGCTGGCCGCGCTCGCCGTCGCGCACGCCGCGGGCATCCTGCATCGCGACGTGAAACCGAGCAACGTGCTGATCGCCGACTCCGGCCGCGTGGTCCTCACCGACTTCGGCATCGCCACGTTCGAGGGCGACGCGTCACTCACCCAGTCCGGCATGGTGGTGGGCTCGCCGGGCTTCATGCCGCCCGAGCGGGCCAAGGGCGAGCGGGCCACGCCGGCCAGCGACCTGTGGTCGCTGGGCGCCACGCTGTACATGGCCCTGGAGGGCGAGGCGCCGTACGCGCGGGAGACGTCGGTGGCCACGCTCAGCGCGCTGCTCACCGAGAAGCCGCCGTCGCCGGCGCACGCCGGGCCGATGCGCCGGGTCATCGACGGCCTGCTGCCGCGCGAGCCGCGCCGCCGGCTGACCGCGATCCAGGCCGCGCAGATGCTCGACCAGATCATCTTCGAGACGCACGCGCCGGACCCTCTGCCGGTCGAGCCGGGCGGCACGCGGGCGCTGAGCTCCGCCCCGACCGGCGACTCCGGCGTGCCGTGGACGGGCGGTACGACCGGCGGCGGCGCGGCGCGGAACCGGCGCCTGTCGATGATCGTCGCGGCCGTGGTGGTCGCGGTCCTGCTGGTCGGCGGCATCGGGTACGCGCTGTACGCCAGCTCCTCCGGCGACTCCGGCAAGCCGGACGCCCGGCCCACCGGCGGCGGCACGCCCAGCGCCAAGCCGTCCGCGACCCCGGAGAAGACCAAGAAGAAGAGCACGGTCCCCGAGGGGTTCCGCTCGTACCACGACCCCACCGGCTTCCGTATCCTGCTGCCCAGCGACTGGACGCGGAAGAAGCGCAAGGCCAACAGCGTGTTCTTCTACAGCCCGGACGACTCCAGCTACGTCCAGATCGACCAGACCTCCACGCCCGGTGACTCCGCGCTCGGCGACTGGCAGAACGCCGAGTCGGCCTGGCGCGGCGGCTTCCCCGGCTACCACCGCGAGCGCATGGAGAACGTGTCGTACCTGAAGTCTCCCGACGCCGCCGACGCCCAGTTCACCTGGAACGGCAGCGGCGGCAAGATCCGCGTGCTGAACCGCGGCTTCGTGGCCAACTCCGACCACGGCTACGCCATCCTGTGGTCCATCCCGGTCAGCCGGTGGAGCGCCACCAGCGGCATCCGCAGTACGGTCTTCGGCTCGTTCAAACCGGCCGGCGGCTGGGGCTGAGCCGGCCGACGCATAGGCCACGCCGAGGGGCCCGCCCTGGGTTTCCCTATTGGAGTTAACCCCGTCACCTGGCCTTTCATCGGTACGTGACGACAGGACCGCACGCCCCGACGCTCGATCCCCCGACCCCCGCACCGGTGGTACGTCCGGTACTCGCCTGGACGATCACCATCTTGCTCGTCCTGTTCATCGTGGTGAACTGGGCGGACAAGGCGATCCTCGGCCTGGTGGCCACGCCCGTGATGAAGGAGCTCGGCGTCGGCGAGGCCGAGTTCGGCTTCATCGGCAGCTCCTTCTACTTCCTGTTCAGCCTTACCGGCATGCTGGTCGGCTTCCTGGCCAACCGGCTGCCGACCAAGTGGATCCTGCTGGTCATGGCCCTGCTGTGGTCGGTGACGCAGCTTCCCGTGGTGATGCTGACCTCCGTCGGCGCGCTGATGTTCAGCCGCATCTCGCTGGGCGCCGCCGAAGGCCCCAGCGGCGCGCTGGCCAACAACCTGGCGTTCACCTGGTTCCCGGACAACCGGCGCTCGGTGCCGTCCTCGCTGATCAGCTCGGGCGCGTCGATCGCCAAGATCGCCATCGCGCCGGTCCTCACCCTGGTGATCGTCGCCTGGGGCTGGCGCAGCGCGTTCTGGGTGCTGATCGCGTTCGGCGTCGTCTGGTCGGCCGCCTGGCTGCTGATCGGCAAGGAAGGGCCGTACGGCACCAAGACCGACGAGAACCGCAACGCGGTGACCGACACCCAGGAGGACCGGCCCGTACGGTTCCGCCACCTGGCGCTGAACGGCACCTTCATCGGCGCCTGCATCGGCACGTTCACCCAGTACGCCATGGTCACCGTGATCCTCACCTGGTTCCCGGCGTACATGGAGGACGGCCTGGGCTTCACCCAGGCCCAGGCCGGCTTCCTGTTCGGCCTGCCCAGCGTCACCGGCATGGCCGCGATGGTCGGCTCGGCCGCGCTGGCCGACCGCGCGCTGCGGCGCGGCGGCACGTCGCGGAAGGCGCGCGCCGTGGCGTCCACCGTCTGCATGATCATCGGCGGGGCCATCCTGCTGGCCACGCCGCTGGCGCCGAACCGGTACTGGGCGGTCGCGTTCGTGGTCGTCGGGTACGGCGTCAGCTGCGCGGTGAACCCGCTGATGGCCGCGACCGTCGGCGCGCTCGCCCCGGCCCGGCAGCGGGCCGGGACCCTCGGGCTGTACCTGGCGATCCAGAACTCCTCCGGCATCGTCGCCCCGATGGTCACCGGCGCGATCGTCGGCGCGGCGGCCACCGAGCTGCTCGGGTACACCCACGCGTTCCAGGTGTGGGGGGCCGTGGTGATCGCCGGAGCGGTGGTGCTCGCCCTGCTGGTGCATCCCGAGCGGGACGTCGCGAAGATCGCCGCCCGGCAACCGTCCGCAAAGGCTAAGTAAAGGCAGAGTCACGAGGCGTTTACGCTCGGGGCGTGGAGCTCCGGCATGTCACGTACTTCCTGACCGTCGTCGACCGGGGCGGCGGCCCCGCGGCCGCCGCCCACCTGCGCGTCTCCCCCGCCGCCCTGGCCGCCGCGATCAAGGCGCTGGAGCGGGACCTCGGCACCGCGCTGTTCCACCGCATCGGCCGCGGCCTGGTGCTCACGCCGGCGGGCGAGGCCTTCGTCGGCCCCGCCCGCCGGCTGCTGCGCGACGCCGTCGCCGCGGAGAGCTCGCTGGTCGGCGGCGACGGCCTCCCGCGCGGCCGGCTCGACCTGGCCGCGTTCACCGTGCTGGTCACCGACCCGCTGGCCCGGCTCGTCGGCGCGTTCCGCCGCCGGTACCCCGACGTGACTGTACGGATCACCGACGTCCACGACTCCCGCCGCGTCTCCACGCTGATCCGCGACGGCCACTGCGAGATGGCCTTCTGCCTGCTTCCCATCGCCGACCGCCGGCTGGTGTCCCGCACGCTCGGCGAGTACGAGCAGTGGCTCCTCCTGCCGCCCGGCGCCACCGGTCCGTGGGGCGACGGCCCGGTGCCGATCGAGGCGGTAGCCGACCTCCCGCTGGTCATCGTCCCGCCCGGCAGTCCGGGGCGCACGCTCGTCGAGCGGGCGCTGACGGCCGCCGGCGTGCGCACCGAGCCCTGCGCGATCATCGAGGACCGGGACGCGATGACGTCGTTCGTGCTGTCCGGGGTGGGCGCGGCCATCGCGTACCGGCCGATCGCCGAACGCGCCCAGCGGTACGGCGCGGTCGCCCGGCCGCTGGACCCGCCGATCCTGGGGACGTACGGGGTGGTGTACGACCCGGCGCGGTTGTCGCGGACCGGTCGGGTGTTCCTCGACGCCGCGCTGGACGGGTGATCGGCCCGGTCAGCAGGCGTGCAGGCGGGTGGCGGTGTCCAGGAACGCGGCCGCCGCCCGCGACAGCGCCGCCCGGCGGGTGACCATCCCGATCGGCTGCCGGATCTCCGGGCTGACTCGCCGCAGCACCACGCCCACCGGTGCCCACGGCGCCCGCGGCCGCGGCACCAGCGCGGCGCCGGCCCCGTACTCCACCAGCCGCCAGACCGTACGGCGCGAGGCGTACTCGACGGTCACCGCGGCCGGCACCCCGGCCGCCCGCAGCGCCGCCCGCGCGGACGCGCTGGCCGCCGGCCCGATCAGCGGCACCTCCGCCAGCGCCGCGACGGGCACCGGGTCCGGGAGCGACGGCGCCAGGTCCACCGGCACCGCGAGCACGATATCCAGCTCGCCCAGCTCCACCACCCGCAGCGATCCGCCGGACGCGATGGGCAGCTCGACCAGCCCGAGCTCGCAGTCCCCGTCGCGGACCGCCGCCGCGACCGCGTCGCTGCTCCCGGGCGCCGCGACGTGCAGTACGGGCCCCGGGTGCCGGCGCCGGAACTCCCCGGCGATGTGCGCGAGCGGCGCGGCGCCGAGCATCGGCGGCGCGGCGATGGTGAGCCGCCCGGCGCGCAGCTCCTCCACCCGCCGTACGGCACCGCGCGCGTGGTCCACGTCCTCGAGCAGCCGCCGCGCGGACGGCACGAACGTCTCCCCCGCCGCGGTGAGCACCAGCCCGCGCCCCGACCGGTGGAACAGCGCGGTCCCCAGATCGCGCTCCAGCTCCCCGATCGCCTGCGACAGCGTCGGCTGCGCCACGTACAGCGCCCCGGCCGCCCGCGTCATGCCCCCATGGTCGACCACCGCGAGGAAGTACCTGACCTGCCGCAGCTCCATACCGCATCGTCGCACCCCGCCCACCTCCCACCCCAGGGCAAAAAGCACCGGAGGCGCCGCGCGGGGGTGCGCGACGCCTCCGGCCGGGGGCGAACCGCGACGGGGGCACATCGCGATTCCGGGGGTTGGCTCAGTACCAGTTGTTGGCCTGGCTGTGGCTCCAGGCGGAGCAGGGGTCGCCGTAGCGGTCGGAGATGTAGCCGAGGCCCCACTTGATCTGGGTGGCCGCGTTGTTCTGCCAGTCCGGGCCGGCGCTGGACATCTTCGAGCCGGGGAGGGCCTGGGGGATGCCGTACGCGCCGGACGGGTTCGCCGCGTCGACCTGCCAGCCGGACTCCTTGGTCCACAGGCTGTCCAGGCAGCCGAACTGGTCGGACCAGCCGCGGTCGGCGAGCATCGCCTTGGCGATGGACTTCGGCGAGCCGCTCGGCACCGGTCCCGACGAGTCGTTCGCCGGCGCGCGGGAGTCGGACCGGCTGGCCCGCGCCTCGCGCTTCTTCTTCGCGGCCTCCGCGGCGCGCTTCTTCGCCAGCTCGCGGGCCCGCTTACGGGCGCGCTCCCGCGCCTCCTCGCGCTTGATCGCGGCCCGCTTCTTGCCGGCGATGGTGTGCGTGACGTCGCTCTGCAGCGCGTCATCCGCGTTGGTCTGGTGCGGACCCCAGATGCTGTTGGCGTGGTACGCGGACCGGTGCTGCGTGGCGACCTGCGCCGCGTCCGTCGACGGGCCGTCCTGCCCCGGCCCGAGAGTAGCCGCGCTCACGGCCGCGCCGGAGACCACGACCGCACCTGCCACGGCGGCGGCGATGATCGTGGACCTCTTGCGGGGCTGGAAACGTCGCCAGCCAGAATCGTTAGACAAACCAAACCTTCCACAACGGCTTCCACCCCCACGGGCATGGATCACCCCGGGACGAACCCTGGACACAGGGCGCCGACAAACAGGGGGAAATGACGCCGACCCACGCGGAATACGTCGTACGCGTGCTCAGCCGGCGGGCGGTCGCGGTCGCTGCGGGTCAGGGCAGCGGTCTGGCATCAGGCCAGGTCGCGCACCGCCGGGGGGTGCTGACAAGAGACCACCCTGCATCACAATCCGGGGTGGACAGCAACAAAACCTAACGTGACCAACGACACAACCGCAGCAGTTCGGCCGAGTCGATCAACATATGGCCCGAATGTGCGGGGGAAAGTTGAATTTGATCATAGTTACCCCGGCGAGATGTGCCCATCGTCACATTTCGACAATTCGCGCATATCCCATTACCCCGGGTGATGAAAACGGGCCCCTCCCCCGTACGGGGAAGGGGCCCGCGACGGGCTACGGCTACCCGATGTCCAGCATCTCCGTGACCAGCGCGGCGATCTGCGACCGCTCCGACCTGGTCAGGGTCACGTGCGCGAACAGCGGGTGCCCCTTCAGCTTCTCGACGACGGCGACCACGCCGTCGTGCCGCCCGACGCGCAGGTTGTCACGCTGCGCGACGTCGTGCGTGAGGACCACCCGCGACCCGGTGCCGATCCGGGACAGCACGGTGAGCAGTACGCCCCGCTCCAGCGACTGCGCCTCGTCCACGATCACGAAGGAGTCGTGCAGCGACCGGCCGCGGATGTGCGTCAGCGGGAGCACCTCGAGCATGCCGCGGTCCAGCACCTCGTCGATGACCTCGGGGGTCGTCACGGCCGACATGGTGTCGTACACCGCCTGGGCCCAGGGGTTCATCTTGTCCGTCTCGCTGCCGGGGAGATACCCGAGCTCCTGCCCGCCGACGGCGTACAGCGGCCGGAACACCACGACCTTCCGGTGCTGCCGCCGCTCCAGGACCGCCTCGAGCCCGGCGCACAGCGCCAGCGCGGACTTGCCGGTGCCGGCCCGCCCGCCGAGGGAAACGATGCCGACGTCCGGGTCGAGCAGCAGGTCGAGGGCGATGCGCTGCTCGGCGCTGCGGCCCCGCAGGCCGAACGCCTCGCGGTCGCCCTTGACGAGCTTGACCGACTTGTCCGCCGCCACCCGGCCGAGCGCGCTGCCTCTTTCGGACAGCAGCACGAGGCCGGTGTTGCACGGCAGCTCCCGGCCCTCCTCCAGGTCGAGTGAGCCGGAGTCGTACAGCTCCTCGATCTGGCCCGCCGGTATCTCGACCTCCGCCATTCCGGTCCAGCCGGCGTCCGGCGCCAGCTCGGCGCGATACTCCTCGGCGGACAGGCCGACCGCCGACGCCTTGATGCGCAGCGGCAGGTCCTTGCTGACGAGGACCACGTCCGCCCCCTCGGCGGCCAGGGTCTTGGCCACCGTGAGGATCCGCGTGTCGTTGTCGCCGAGCCGGAACCCGGCGGGCAGGACGGCGGGGTCGCTGTGGTTGAGCTCGACCCGAAGTGTTCCCCCGTGATCGCCGACGGCGATGGGCTGATCCAACCGGCCGTTACGAATCCGGAGGTCGTCGAGCAGGCGGAGCGCCTGCCTGGCGAAGAATCCGAGTTCGGGGTGGTGCCGCTTCGCCTCCAGCTCGGTGATGACGACCACGGGCAGGACGACCTCGTGTTCGGCGAACCGGGTCACTGCAACCGGGTCTGCGAGCAGGACGCTCGTGTCCAGCACGTAGGTACGCCGCTCACTGCGCGGCTGTCCCTCGTCATGGGACACAGCGGAGGGACGGCTGGTCGCGATTTCGGCCACTCGTTCTCCCTCGGGCGCCCGCGCCGGGCGCCTGACACAGATGGGTGGACGGACCGGGTGCTGGCCCCACAAGGGCCGGAGCACCGGCCCTTCTGCCATCTTGTGCGCAGGATGGTCGGGGCCTCCCCAGCGGACGACGGTCGTCGTCCTGGCATCGACGGTACGTCATCGACCGGCTCGTCCCAAGGCGACAAGCCCGGTCGCCCGTGAACGTTGCGTTAAGCCGGTCAGCCGCCGTACCTGCGATGCCGCGCGGCATAGGCGCGGATCGCGCGCAGGAAGTCCACCCTGCGGAAGTCGGGCCAGTAGGCCTCGCAGAAGTAGTACTCCGAGTGCGCGGTCTGCCAGAGCAGGAATCCGGAGAGTCGCTGCTCTCCCGAGGTCCGGATGACGAGGTCCGGGTCGGGCTGTCCGCGGGTGTAGAGATGCTCGGCGATGTGCTCGACGTCGATCGTCTCGGCCAGCTCCTCGATGCTGATGCCGCGACTCGCCTGCTCTTGCAGGAGCGACCGCACCGCGTCGGCGATCTCACGCCGACCCCCATACCCGATCGCGACATTTACAATCAGGCCCGAAAAACCGGATGTGGACTCGGCCGCATCCTTCAAAACCTTGCGCGTCTCGTCCGGGAGCAGGTCGAGGGCGCCCATCGGGTTCGTCCGCCAGCCCTCCGCGGCCAGGCGGCGTACGGTGCCCTCGATGATCCGCAGCAGCGGGTCGAGCTCCTCCTCGGGCCGCCCCAGGTTGTCGGTGGACAGCAGCCACAGTGTGACGCGTTCGACACCGGCCTCCGAGCTCCACTGGAGCAGCTCGAAGATCTTGTCCGCGCCGGCCTCGTGGCCGGTGGAGACGTCGGTGAGCCCCATGTTGCGGGCCCAGCGGCGGTTGCCGTCGAGGATCAGGCCGATGTGCCGCGGGATCGCCTGTGGATCGAGCCGCCCTTCGAGCCGGCGCTCGTAAACGCGATAGACGAGGTCCCGCACACCCATACTCATAGCCTTTCCTGCGACGATGCGCCCCGGGGAGGCCGCGCGGGGGTCGGCGCGGCAAAGGCGACGATTTACGGTAATGCGCCCCTGACACCGCGTGCACCGAAACGGACGCGTTCATCGCGCCGTGTTCACCTCGACGTCCCCTCACTGTGAAGGACGTCACGCTCCGGCGAACGGTTCACCGGCGGTCACCAACCGCCGCCGCCACCGCCGCCTCCCCCTCCGCCGGCGCCGCCCCCGCCACCGCCGCCGAACCCGCCGCCGTGCCCGCCGAGGCCGTAGCCGTAGCCGAAGCCGCCGCCACCGCCGCCACCGCGCCCGCCGCCGCGCGCGGCGAGCCCGATCGCGACGACGGCCACCAGGGCGCCGCCCATGATCAGCCCCCAGGTCAGCTTGCTGCTGTCCGATGGGTGCTCGATCTCGGCGGGCTTCCGGGCGTCCAGCGCGGCGACCCGTTTGCGGTCCGCGGTGAGCGGGTCCGCGGTCACCGCCGAACCGGGGAGGTCCGCCTCGATGGTGACCCCGTTCTTCGCGGCGAGGCCCGACTGCGCGACGGTGAGCGTCGTACCGCCCGTCTGGTCGGCCACGCAGCGCCGGTGCGAGCCCTCCTCGCCGACGTAGCAGAGCACGCCGGACGGCTTCGCCGGCGCGGTCAGCCGTACGCGCGCCCGGTCGATGGGCGTACGCCAGCCGGTACCGATGGCGTCCCACGCGACGTGCGCGTCGTCCCCGCGCCGCGCGGTCACCCCGCCCAGCGTGTAGCGCAGCACGTAGGTGTTGCTGCCGCTGACCACCTGGTCCGGTTCGCCGATCCGGATCGTCGTCGTGCTGTCCGTACGCCGCACCCGCGCGTGCGCCGGCGCCCCGCTCGGGCTGCTCGCCGACACGTTCTCCACGAACACCCCGCCCTGGTCGGCGGGGCGCGTCGGGATCTCCCGGGTGATGCCGTGCCCGTCGGAGGAGCGGAAGTCGTACACGATCGTCTCGGTGACCGCCAGCCGCCCCTGCGCGTCGAGGTCGGCCGTCACGGCGTAGGACCGGGTACGGGCGGGCCAGTCGCTCGTGTCCGAGGAACAGCCGGTGAGGACGACGGCGACGATCGCCAGGGCGGCGCCCGCGGCGAGGCGGATCCGGCGGGCGCCCGGAGCGGAGGGTGACGGCAACATCCGAACCAACTTAGAAGCCACCGCCATTACCGAGGAGCCGGGGGGTTCGGGTTGGTGCGCCGAGCCACCGACGTCGAGGGCGATCGTCTCCGCCCGCGCGTACGCGGGCGCGGTGAACGCCGTGGCGGTACGGGTGAGGCGAGACATGACCCACTGACGCGCGGACCGGAACCGGCGGTTCAGGCGGGACCGGATCCGGTCACCAGCTCCCGCCGCCACCGCCACCGGCGCCCCCACCCGTGCCGCCGCCACCGGGACCGCCCCCTCCGGGCGCGCCGCCGGTGCCGTACCCGTCGCCGCGTTGGGGCGTGCCGGAGCCGCCGCCCCGGCCGCCGCGCGCGGCCAGGCCGAGCGCGACCACGCCGGCCAGCACGCCGCCGATCACCAGCCCCCAGGTGAGCTTCTCGCCGCCCGACGGGCCTTCCTCTGCGACGGGCCGCGGCGACGCGTGCCGCTCCTCCGCGGTGACCCGCGCGCGGTCGGCCGTCAGCGGATCGGCCGCGACCTTCCCGGCCGGGAACCCTGCCTCGACCGTGATGCCCGACCCGCGGGCCAGCGGGGCCACCGCGACCACGAGTGCCCGTCCCGTCGTCCGCTCGGCCACCCGCCGCCCGTGCGCCCCCTCGGGGCCGGTGTAACAGCGCACCCCGGACGGGCGCTCGGGAGCGGCCAGCCGTACGGTCGCCCGGCCGATCGGCGCGCGCCAGCCCGTACCGAGCGCGTCCCACGCGATGCGCACGTCCGTGCCGCGCCGCAGGGTCACGCCGCCCAGGGTGTACCGCAGCTCGTAGGTGTGCCGGCCGGTGACGGCATGCTTCGGGTCGCCGATCCGGATCGTCGTCCGGTACTCGCGGCGCTGGACCGTACGGCCCACCGGTGGCCCGTCCAGGCCGCGCACCGAGACGTTGTCGACGAACGCGCCGCCCAGCGCGGCCGGCCGGGTGGGGATCGTCCGGGTGATGCCGTGCCGCCGCGCCGTCCCGAAGTCGTGCACGATCGTCTCGATGACCGACAGCCGCCCCTTGGCGTCCAGCTCGGCGACGACTTCGTACGACGGAGTGCGCTCGGTGGTCCCGGCGCCCGCGGCGCCGACCGGCAGGACCGCCGCCGCGATGGCCGGAACGACGGCGAAGGCCACCCGGCGGATCGGCTGCATGCCCGTATGACGCGCGGATGTGGCCAGGAGCCGTCATCCTGGCCACATCCGGACCGCGCGTTAGCCGATCGACTTGATGATCGCCTCGTCGAGGCCCGGGAACGACGCCAGGTACTCGCGCCGCTCCCGCTTCATCCGGTCCACCATGGCGTTGTACTCGTCCATCCGGCCCTGGCGCTCGTACAGCCGCCGCGGCTGGAGGATCTCGATGTCGTCCACGCCCGGGACGTCGGTGGCGATCTCGTACCCGAAGTCGGGGTCGGCGGTCCAGGAGATCGTCTCCTCGGCGATGCCCTGCACGATCGCCGACGAGTGCGGGATCTTCACCTTCTTCGAGCCCTCGTGGTCGTCACCGCCGCCGACCCGGCCGGTGTTCAGCACGAACACCTTCAGCTCGTGCTCGTCCATCAGCTCGAGGATGCGGTTGCCCATGTCGGCCATGTCGCGCGGGAAGAACGGGTTGGTGCCGGGCACCCGGAGGAACTTGCCCTCCTCGTCCTTGCCGCCGGCGCTGGTGCCGGTGGTCTCGCCGAGCATGAAGTACGCGGCGGCCTGCGCGCGGTCCAGCCGGGCCACGCCGGGCACGATGTTCTCGTTCCGGTTGAGGATCAGCAGGAACTCGGCGGGCTCCACCTGGTCGGCCGGGAACGGGTCGACGTACTTGAACGGCCAGGTCGTACGGCCGTTCTTGGTGTACGACGTGTCGTGGAAGTCGACCTTGCCGCTCTCGTCGACGGACACGTTCTCCAGGTAGGCGTCCGGCTTGATCGTGGCGTAGTAGATGGCCGGCTCGTAGCCCGGGTCCAGGCCGAAGGTCTTGGCGAAGCAGCCGTTCTCCGTGGTGTACACCCGGCCGCCGGGCATCAGCGCGACGAAGTCGTCCTGCACCGGCTGGCTGTCCAGCTGCTTGGTGAACGTCGTGGTGGTCTTGCCCGTACCGGACAGGCCGACGATGAGCATCGTCTTGTGCCGGCCGTCCACCGGGATCACCTTGCAGCCGGCGTGCAGCGCCAGTCCACCGCGGCGGTAGACGAGGTCGTTCCACATCCGCAGACCGCCCTTTTTGGACTCACCGAAGTAGTCCGAGCTCATCACGCGGGTGACGCCGGCGTTGAGGTCGACGGCGATCAGGCGGTCGTCCGGGTAACCGGGAGCGTCCAGGTTCGGCGTGTAGACGACCGTGGTCTCCGGGTCCCAGGTCTGCGGGTCGTAGCCGTCCTCGACCGGGTAGTACAGCTGCTGCTGCATGCCCGCGATATTCGCGTTGGCCGACTCCATGACCAGCCGGGCGCGAGTACGGAATTGCGGGTCACTACCGATGTAGCCGTCCACCACGACCATGTCCTGATCGCGAATGTAATCGTCCTGCATGCGGGCGACGCGGTCGTACTCGTCGCGAGTGATCGTCTGCTTCCCGGCATTCGTGGAGTCCTCCACGACGTACGTCGACTTCGCACTCCGACTGAGTACGCGAGTCTTCACCACGAGGTTTCCGAACTCCGTCTTGCGCGCGTTCGCCATTTTCTCGGTGAGCTCGCGAAGCCGCTCAGGCGCGGGGTTCCACTCCACCGACTTCGCCTGGACCTGGTACGCCACGATCACTCCTTCGTGCCGGCTTGCGCCGGCCTCGCCGCTGCGGATTGCAGAAGTGTACCCAGACGCCAGGTTAATAAATAGAAAAGATCACGCCCGCAGGAGGTCGAAGGAATGGACGATAAGCATATATCTTTTGGTCTAGACCAATGGATTATAATGTTCGATAATTGATTGTCTTAACCTCCGTGAAATCACGCACCCGGTCCCTCGTCACGTACCTTCTCGACGTGGGAGAGCGCGGACCTGAGGTCGGCGAGCCATTGGTCGGCGTTCTTGCCCACCAGCCGTACGCACCAGGCGAGCGCGTCGCTGCGGCTGCGCGCGACGCCGGCGTCGACCAGCGTGTCGAGCACCCGCCGCTCGGGCTGGCGCAGCCGGGTCATCACGGGCGCGGACAGATGGGTGAACATGACCTTCCGGTCACCGCAGCGCACGCCCCAGGAGACCTTGCGCTCGAACTTGCGCTCCGCCTCGCGGGCCACGCCGATGCGCCGCTCGCGGGTCTCCTCGCGGAACCGGCGGATCCGCCCGTCGACGGCGGCCTCGCGTGCGGACTCGCTCGCGTCCTCGTCGGTGTCCGGCGCGGCCAGTGTGCCGACGATGGTGATCTCCTCGCGGTCGACCACGACCTCCGGCGTCTCGGTGAACCAGTCGTCGGGCAGCCGCCCGGCGAACCAGCTCCGCAGCTCCTGTGCTTTCAGCTCACTCATGTAATTGAGATTACAGCGCTACATGGCATACGCCCAGGGGGCACCGCGGACAACGAAGAAAAGTGAGACCGCCTCAGCGGCGGTGACGGTACGGGATGGGCGGCGGCGTCAGGCCGACGCGCGGCGGGCGCGGGCGGCCCGCTCCTCCTGGTCGGCGAGCGCCGCCTCCAGGTCGTCCGGGGTGTCCTCGGCGATGAACAGCCGGCAACCGGCCGCGAACTGCGGCCAGTCCCACGCCTCCTGCCGCGTGGCCAACCAGCGGCCCGACTGTGGTCGCACCTGGATGTTCCACGAGGGGAACTCCGCGACGAGACGTGCGAGTGGCCCCGTCTCCGCCCGACCCAACGGCGACATCAACATGACACTCCCGACGAGCACCGAACGCTACACAAAACCACCGTTCGTACAGCAATCCCAATCATGACGCGCGTTCGTTGGCGTCGCAAGTGCATCTGCACGATCCGGATGCACGTGCAGGGAAGAACCGACTTACACGGCATCATCCCAGCATCGCGGCGCCCGGCGGGCAACCCGCACGCGAGTGCGCAGATGACCGATCACCGAACGCGCGTACGTCGGCACGCAGCGTCGATAACGCCATGGTCTCGCACGGGTCAGCCGCGCGCCACCTCCTCGGCGAGCTCATCCGGTGTCGTTACCGGCATTCGGCAGGCGAAATCGCGGCACACGTAGGCCGCGGGCACGCCCTCGACCGGCGTACGGCCCTCGAGCAGCGGCACCGCGGCGGCGCCCGGCGCGCCGCGCGCCACCACCGTCCCGGCCCGGTGCACGTGCAGCGCCTGCCGGTGCAGCGCGTCCGTGCGCGGGTCGTCGTCCGGACCCACCACGGCCACCTCCACAGGCCCCGCGAGCAGGGCCTCCGCCACGGCCATCCCCCAGCCGCAGAACCGCGGATACTGCCCGGCGAGCAGGTTCACCGGAGTGAGCGCCGCACGTGCGGCGTCGCGCAGGGCCACGTCTCCGGTCAGCGCGGCGTACGACAGCAGCGCGCCGGCCATCGCGAACTGGCCGGACGGGGTGGCGTTGTCGGTCGGGTCCTGCGGGCGGCGGAACAGCGCCTCGGAGTCGTCGGCCGTGTCGTAGAAGCCGCCGCGGCCGTCGTCGAAGTGGGCGCGTGCGGAATTCAGCAGGTCACCGGCGTAGCCGACCCACTCGGCCTCGCCGGTCACCGCGTACAGCGCGAGGAATCCCTCGGCGACGTCGCCGTAGTCCTCCAGCACACCGGCGTTCGCACCGGCCGCGCCGCCCCGGGACGTACGGGTCAGCCGGCGCTCGCCGAACAGCTCGTGCACGTGCACGTCGACCAGCAGCCGGGCCGCGTCGCGCGCGGCGTCGACCAGGTCGGGGCGGTCGAACAGCGCGCCCACCTCGGCCAGCGCGGCGATGGCCAGGCCGTTCCAGGCCGCGACGACCTTGTCGTCGCGCGCGGGCGGCACCCGCCCGTCCCGCGCCGCGCGCAGCACCTCGCGCACGTGCACGTACCGTTCGGGGTCCTCCGGCCGGGTCCGGAGCTGCAGCACCGAGCTGCCGTGCTCGAACGTGCCGGCCTCGGTCACGCCGAACAGCTCCGCGGCGTACGCGCCGTCGTCCGCGCCGAGCGCCTCGCGCAGCGCCGCCGGCGTCCAGACGTAGTACTTGCCCTCGGCGCCTTCGCTGTCGGCGTCGAGCGCCGAGGCGAACGCGCCCTCCTCCGTACGGAGGCCGGCGACCATCCAGTCGCACGTCTCCACGGCGACGCGGCGGGCCAGCTCGCGGTCGCCCGGGTCGGTGGCCTGCCGCCACCAGTGCGCGTACACGCGCGCCAGCAGGGCGTTGTCGTAGAGCATCTTCTCGAAGTGCGGGATCTCCCACTCCGCGTCCACGGAGTAGCGGGCGAACCCGCCGGCGAGCTGGTCGTACATGCCGCCGCCGGCCATCGCCGCGAGCGTGCCCCGGGCCATGCGGTCCGCCTCGGCCGAGCCGGTGCGGGCGTGCGTGCGCAGGAGGAACTCCAGCACCATGGACGGCGGGAACTTCGGCGCGCCGCCGAAGCCGCCGTTGACCGCGTCGTAGCCCCGGTACAGCAGTGCCGCCGCCGCGTCGAGGTCCGCGGCGCCCGGCGCGGGGCCGGCGCTCATCTCCGGTACGGCCTCGCCGAGCGCGGCGACGATCTTCTGCCCCTGGTCGATCACCTCGGCGCGCTCGGACTCCCACGCCCCGGCCACCGCGCGCAGCAGCCGCTGGAAGTGCTCGCGCGGGAAGTACGTGCCGCAGTAGAAGGGGTCGCCGGCCGGCGTCGCGAACACGGTCATCGGCCAGCCGCCCTGGCGGGTGAGCGCCTGCGTGGCGTCCATGTAGACGGCGTCGACGTCCGGGCGTTCCTCGCGGTCCACCTTGATCGCGACGTAGTTCTCGTTGATCAGCCGCGCGGTGGCCGGGTCCTCGAACGACTCGTGCGCCATCACGTGGCACCAGTGGCAGGCCGAGTAGCCGACGGACAACAGGATCGGTACGTCGCGGCGGCGCGCCTCGGCGAACGCCGTCTCCCCCCATTCGAACCAGTCGACCGGGTTGTCGGCGTGCTGGAGCAGGTACGGACTTGTGGCATCCTTCAACCGGTTCGCCATACCTCCATCTTGGGGGACGCGGGGAGGGAAATGATGCGGGACCTGCTGGCCGGGGTCCGCTGTCTGCTCGGGGGCCTGCGCTGGCTCGGCCGTCATCCCCGGCAGTGGCTGTTCGGGTTGGTCCCCGCGCTGATCACACTGCTGCTGTACGTCGTCGTCCTCGTCGTGGTGCTCGGGTTCACGCCGGACGTGATCACGTTGTCGATGTCGTTCACCGACGGGTGGGCCGAGCCGTGGCGCACGCTGACGAGCGTCGTCGCCGGGGTCGCGCTGGTCGGCGTGGTGGTGCTGGTCGGCGTGCTGCTGTTCACCGCGGTGACGCTGGCGATCGGCGCGCCGTTCTACGACAAGCTGTCCGAGCGCGTCGACGCCGACCTCGGCGACGTGCCGCCCGAGGTGCGGCGGCCGGTGTGGCGGGACGTGCTCGCGGCCGTCACCGACGGCCTGCGCCTCGTCGTGTACGCGGGCGTGGTCGGTGCGGTGCTGTTCGCGCTCGGGTTCATCCCGGTCGCCGGGCAGACCGTGGTCCCGGCCGTGGGCGCGTGCGTGTCCGGGTTCTTCCTCACCGTCGAGCTGACCGCCACGCCCGCGCAGCGGCGCGGGCTGACGTTCCGGCAGCGGTTCGGCCTGCTGCGCCGGCGCAAGGCGCTGGCCGTGGGCTTCGGCACGCCGCTGTTCCTGCTCTTCCTGGTCCCGTTCGCGGCCGTCGTGCTGATGCCGGCCGGGGTGGTGGGCGCGACGCTGCTGGCCCGCGAGCGGCTGGCCGGCTGAGCGGTGGTCAGCCGGCGGACGCCCGGCTCAGGTCGGCCAGTACGGCGTCGGCGTTGGCCTCCAGGTAGTCCTTCAGCGGCTGCGGGCGGAGGTTCGCGCCGGCGATCGCCTCGGGCGTGAAGGGGATGCGGGCGATCTCGTACACGCCGCGTGACGGGTCGTCGAACTCCGGGCCGTACTTGCCGTGCGGGCTCATGGTCCGCAGCCGGGCCGCGAAGATCAGGTGCCGGTTGTGCTTGCCGTTGTCGTGCACGCGGTCGATGGCCAGCAGCGTCACCGGGTCGTCGATCTCGGCCCGCAGTTCCTCGTCGAGCTCGCGGCGCAGCGCGTCGGTCAGGCTGGCGTCGCCCGGCTCCACGCCGCCGCCGGGGGTGCTGAAGTACGGCTCGCGTCCGCTCCGGATGCGGCGGAACACCACCATCTGGTCGGCTCCGTCCAGCAGCACGGCGCGTACCCGCAGCTTGACGCCGTCCACGTCCCGGGAGAGGTCCACCGGTGGCTCCTTCCTGCTCACCTAGGACAACGACGTCACGCCGGTCACGGTGACGTGCGCGCCGTCACGCCACGACGATGGCGAGGAGGATGAGGAAGGTGACGAGCGCCTCCAGATAGCCGAGGACGAGGCCGGCGATGGCCATGCCGCGCGAGGCGGAGGAGTACTGGCCGGCGCGGGCCAGCGCGATGTGGCCGGTGACGATCGCGGCCAGCGACGGCAGGCCGAACAGGAAGAAGACGATCGGCGTGATCAGGCCGAGCACCATGGACGTGACCGCGCAGCCGTCGACCGTCGACTGCGGGTACGGCGCGGACGGCCCGTAGCCGTACCCGGGCGGTAGCGGCAGTGCCTGCCCGGGGACCGGCAGCGGGCCGGAGGGCAGGTCGCCGGTCAGCGTGCTGAGCTCCTGGTAGGAGGTGGCGCGCAGGGCGGCGTCGACCCGCCGCCGGTGCTCGCTGCCGTCGAGCCGGCCCTCCGCGAAGGCGGCCGCCAGCACGTCGACCGCGCGGCTGCGGTCGGCGGTGGACGGGCGCATGCCCGCGATGTTCGGCTGGAATCCCAGCGGCCCCTGCAATGCCACGGCGCGCTCCCCGTCCGTCGTCCCGGCGATGGCACTCGCTCCGTACTCTGGTCAGAATACGGCGGTCTTCACGTTCTAGGACGATGGGCGGGGGCTAATCGTTTCGTCAGTTTTCGTTCTTGGTCGCCTCGGTCGTGGTCGCCTCGGGCTTCGACTCCGGCGTCGGCTCGGGCTTCGGCTCGGGTTCCGTACCGGTCCCCGAGCCGTCGTCGAAGTTGATCTTGCGCATCTGCTTGTTCATCGACCGGATGAGCAAGAAGAGCGCGAGACCGAGCAAGGCCACGATGACGAACCCGAGTACGCCCGGGCTCACCTGCTGCTCGCCGACCGCGAGCGGAATGCCGTTCACGGTTCCACGATAGGCCGTACCGGTCAGGTCGCCGCCTCGGTACCGCGAATGCCGCCGAACAGGTCGTCCTCCGGCAGCTCCACCGGGACCATCGACCACACCAGGTGGAACTCCTCGTGCGGCCACACCTCCTGCTCGATCTCCCGGGGGCAGGCGAACCAGAAGCTGTTCGGGTCGATCTGCGTGGCGTGCGCGATCAGCGCCTGGTCGCGGGTCTCGAAGTGGTCCGCGCAGGGCACCTGCGTGGTGGCGACGAGCTCCGGCCACGGGCGGGCGTTCGCCCAGCGCTTGCGGAACTCGCCGAACGGCGACTCCAGGCCCTTGGCCAGCATCGCCTTCTCCATGACGTCGAACCGCTTACGCCGCATGCCGGCGTTGTAGTACACCTTCAGCACCTGCCACGGCTCCCCGGCGTCGGGGTAGCGCTTGGGGTCGGCGGCGGCGCGGAACGCCTCCATCGACACCTTGTGGGTCATGATGTGGTCCGGGTGCGGGTAGCCGCCGGACTCGTCATAGGTGGTCATCACGTGCGGGCGGAACTCGCGGATGGCGCGCACCAGCGGCTCGGCGGCCTGCTCCAGCGGCTGCAGCGCGAACGAGCCCTCCGGCAGCGGCGGCAGCGGGTCGCCCTCGGGCAGGCCCGAGTCGACGAAGCCCATGAACTGCTGCTCCACGCCGAGGATCTGGCGCGCCTTCTCCATCTCCTCGCGGCGCACCTCGGAGATGTTCTCCCGGATCTCCGGTTTGTCCATCGCCGGGTTGAGGATCGAGCCCGCCTCGCCGCCGGTCAGCGTGGCGACGAGGACGCGCGCGCCCTCGGCCGCGTACCGCGCCATCGTGGCGGCACCCTTGCTCGACTCGTCGTCTGGATGAGCGTGCACCGCCATCAGCCGAAGCCGTTCAGACACCGTCGTGTTCCCCTCGTCCCTCACCTGACACAGAAAACGCGGGCCGGCGGCGGCCGACCCGGTTCGGAATGGTCTCACCCACCGGTGACAATTGTCTTGAGCCGCGGCCCGCACCCACCACGTACGGCGGGCATCGCGTAGCACAACGCCCAGGCAGTGTTGGGAGATTCCCCGATGTCCACCGTCCCCGAGCCGCTGGCGGCCGATCGGTACGGCAAGCGCCCCCGCCGCACGCGCAAGATGGCCGGATACATCGTCATCGCCGCCATCGCCGGGGTCATGGCGCTCGGCTGGGCCGTCACGGTCATGAACTACTGGTCCACCGACGGGCTGTCCGCCGAGGTCACCGGCTATCGCATGGACAAGGCGGCCCGGGTGATGACCGTCACGTACGACCTGCACAAACCCGCCGACAAGGCGGTCACGTGCCAGGTCGAGGCGACCGATGTCGAACATCGGCCGGTCGGAACGCGTTACGTCCGCACTCCCGCTGGGAAATCAGACGTGCAAGTGACCTCCCGGTTCCCGTACCGCGGCGTGCCCGTCACCGGCCAGGTGCAGGACTGTCGTACCGACGGCTGACGTTGTGCCTAGGTATGGCCGATTACTGGGAGGAACCCAACCTGCTGACGAAGATGTACGCTCGGGGGTTCTAACCGCAGCCCCATGCGATGGACGAGGGAGTTCCCGTGACCGAGACTCGCGACGACAACGTCACCTGGCTCACCCAGGAGGCGTACGACCGGCTCAAGGGCGAGCTGGATCACCTCTCGGGGCAGGGACGGATCGACATCGCCAAGAAGATCGAGGCCGCCCGTGAGGAGGGCGACCTCCGCGAGAACGGCGGCTACCACGCGGCCAAGGAGGAGCAGGGCAAGATCGAGGCGCGCATCGCGCAGCTCACCCAGCTCCTCCAGCACGCCAAGGTGGGCGAACCGCCGCGCACCGCGGGCGTGGTCGGACCCGGGATGACCGTGACGATCCGCTTCGAAGGCGATGATGACGAGGTCACGTTCCTGCTCGCGTCCCGCGAGGAGAGCGGCGCCCCGATCGACGTCTACTCACCGAAGTCCCCCTTGGGCGCCGCCATCAACGGCGCCAAGATCGGCGACAAGGTGTCCTACCAGCCCCCCAAGGGCCGTTCGATGACCGTCGAAATCCTGGAGGCGGTCCCATACGGCTCGGCCTGAGGCAGCGGATTAGCTGATCGGGGGCCGGCCACCAGGGCCGGCCCCCGATTCAGTTGGGGCGCTGGTTCAGTACGACGGGGACGGCGCTGGTCCGCTCGATCCAGGCGCGGGTGCGGGGGCAGATCGCGGACGCGACGAAGAGGAGGCCGCGGTAGTCGGCGGCCAGGTCCCCGTCATGAATCGGCTCGTGGTGCGCGATCCGGTTTCGGAGCAGGTGGAGACGGCTCACCGGGTCAGCGACGTCCCGCCTGCGTTGTGGGCGGAGACCGGGGAACGCGTGCCGCAACGCGGGCGTCCAGAGGTCCTGCTCGTACCTCGCCCCCAGCAGATGCCGCCAGAAACCAAGGCTCAGCTCGGTGACGACGCGCCCCGGGTCCAGGACTCTTCCCCGGCGGAGGATTCGCCGCTTGGCCTGCTCGATGTTCTCGCGCGACTCAGAACCGAAGATGTTCGCCGGATCGTCGTACCACTCACCGGCCAGCGACCTCGACGCATGCCAGGCGCACAACGCGTCGCTTAAGGCGTTCCGAAGGACGACCTCGAAACCCTGCAAGGGGACGAAGAACGCGGCGCTCATCCGGGTGTTCCACTCGTACAGGGTCAGGCTCGCCCGGGGACAGCCGCCGACGGACGCGTCGTACGGACGCAGGCGCCCGGCGGTGAGTCGCTGCCGTACGGCCGCCAGGTCGACTGGATTGGTGGGATCGAACACGTCGTGCTAACCTCGAATCAGTTACCCCGGTAGGCCTCTGCATTGCAAGCCCCGGGGTTTTTTTCTTTTCTGTACCGGGATCACTACTATCAGTGCCCACTCCCCTCGCGCACGTGTTCGACGAAACTTGCGGATCACTCGCTTGCGGCCTGGCGGAGCAGTGGTCTGATCCGGTACGGCAGGGGTGTGGCCAGGGCGATCACGGAGGATGCGCGGACTACGCCGGCTACGGACACGATCGTGTCGATCACTCGTTGGAGGTCGGCGTTGGTGCGGGCGACTATGCGGCACAGCATGTCTCCGGGGCCGGTGATGGTGTGGGCCTCCAGGACCTCGGGGATGGCGGCCAGGCGGTCGGCTACCGGGTCGTGGCCGCCGGGCTGGCGGATTTCCAGGGTGACGAAGGCGGTTACGTCGTAGCCGAGGGCCGCGGGGTCGATGTCGGGGCCGAAGCCGGTGATGACGCCGTCGTGGCGGAGGCGGTCGAGGCGGGCCTGGACGGTGGCGCGGGCGACGCCGAGGCGGCGGGACGCCTCGAGGACGCCGACGCGGGGTTCGTCGGCGAACAGTTCGATGATGCGAGCGTCGAGCTCGTCGGCCATCTCTCCTCCGTTGCTGCGCAGGGTGTACAGATTCACCCGGGTTACCCGGACGTCGGTCGGCAGTTTGTACGGTCGTACGGGCCAGGCTTGCACAGCTTGCACGCCATGTGGTCCTTTCACTGACATGACGACCGATGAGTTTCCGGTACAGGGCATGGATGCGGTGGTCTTCGCGGTCGGTAACGCGAAGCAGGCCGCGCACTTCTACTCCGCCGCGTTCGGCATGCGGCGGGTCGCGTACCGCGGTCCGGAGAACGGCTGCCGGGACGAGGCCGCGTACGTCCTGGAGTCGGGGTCGGCGCGGTTCGTGCTGCGCGGGCCGGTGCGGCCGGGCACCGAGCTGGGCGCGCACGTGGCGCGGCACGGGGACGGGGAGGTCGACCTGGCCATCGCGGTGCCGGACGTGGAGGCCGCGTTCGCGTACGCGGTCGGGCACGGCGCCACCGCGCTGGAGCGGCCGCACGTCAGCGAGGACGAGCACGGCAAGGTGGTCACGGCCGCCATCGCCACGTACGGCGAGACCCGCCACACGCTCGTCGACCGGTCCAACTACACGGGGCCGTACCTTCCGGGGTTCGTCGCGGCCGAGCCGGTCGTGCCGCCGCCGGCCCGGCCGCACTTCACCGGCGTGGACCACTGCGTCGGGAACGTGGAGCTCGGCCAGATGGACGAGTGGGTGGGCTTCTACCACCGCGTCATGGGCTTCACGAACATGAAGGAGTTCGTCGGCGACGACATCGCGACGGAGTACTCCGCGCTGATGAGCAAGGTCGTCGCGGACGGCTCGCGGAAGGTGAAGTTCCCGCTGAACGAGCCGTCGAAGGGCAAGCGGAAGTCGCAGATCGACGAGTACCTGGAGTTCTACGGCGGTCCCGGGGTGCAGCACATCGCGCTGGCCACCGACGACATCGTCACGTCCGTACGGGACATGAAGGCGGCCGGCGTGGAGTTCCTCGCCACGCCGGGCACCTACTACGACGCGCTCGGCGACTGGGTCGGCGAGACGCGGGTGCCCACGGAGACGCTGCAGGAGCTCGGCATCCTCGCCGACCGGGACGAGGACGGATATCTGCTCCAGATATTCACCGCGCCCGTCCAGGATCGGCCAACCGTGTTCTTCGAGCTGATCGAGCGGCACGGTTCGCAGGGATTCGGCAAGGGCAATTTCAAGGCGTTGTTCGAGGCCATCGAGCGGGAACAGGAGCGCCGCGGAAATCTGTGAAGCGGCCGTATCCGGCCGCTCACGCTGGATGACGCCCGGCAGGTGACGAGGTCGCTCCAGGTCAGGACCGGCGCGGTGGCAATTCGCGATCGAGTTGTCCACAGCGCCGGTTCCGCACGATGCGGTGGGTCGCGAAATACGCCAGGATGGCCGGGTGAGTCAGCCACCGAATCCACCGAATGACGCATATGGCCAGGGCCAGGGCTATGGTTCCGGCGCGCAGCAGCCGTACGGTTCCGGCGCCCAGCCAGGGTACGGCTCGGGCCAGCAGGGTCCGTACGGCTCGGGCCAGCAGCAGGCCTATGGTGCGGGCCAGCAGGGGTGGGGGGCCGCGGCGGGCTACGGGCAGGCCGGTTACGCCGCGCCGGGCGGCGTGCCGCCGGTCGATCCGACGCTCGCCGAATGGTGGCAGCGCTTCGTCGCGCGGCTCATCGACTGGGGCCTGATCTACATCGTCGCGTACGTCGTGGACCTCGTGCTCTCCGTCGTGATCGGGGTCGCGCTGGGCTTCGGCGCGATCTCCACGATGAACCCGACGGTGGAGACGGGCGCGTCGGTCGCCGCGCGGATCATCGGCTGGGTGCTCGACATCATCCTGTTCATCGGCGTCCCGTTCACGTACGAGTGGCTGATGCTGCGGAACAAGGGCCAGACCCTCGGCAAGATGGCGATGAAGATCCAGCCGGTGAACGCCGACACCCGGCAGGGGCTGACGAGCGCGGAGGCGGCCAAGCGGGCGGCGCTCTACCCGATCGTGTCCCACCTGGCCTGCTGCGTCCTCACCATCGTCGACTGCCTGTGGCCGCTGTGGGACAAGCCGCTGCAGCAGGCGGTCCACGACAAGGCC
>Ga0164243_10001262_pt1 | contig 43549 bp, 35 predicted proteins | sample OricompcompostOP_FD_108781 | JGI IMG/M metagenome (GOLD analysis project Ga0164243, IMG submission 108781) | Organic Plus compost microbial communities from Emeryville, California, USA - Original compost - Organic plus compost (OP) | ecosystem: Engineered > Solid waste > Mixed feedstock >...
GGAGCTGAAATCGTCCACATCGGACCGCACGAGCAGCGGCAGCTTCGCGCGCCGGGTCTGCTCCCGGCGCAGGACCGCGGCGACCACGTCGCCCGGACCGCGGCTCGTCTACTCGTCGAAGGCCCAGATCGGCCGGACCGCGACGCCGCCGGGAACGCGTGGTGCCGGCCCACGAGTTCGTCTCGTCCTCGGTCAGGTCGGTCTCCCGCTCGTCGATCAGGATGAGGTCTTCCGCCATGATGGCCGCCTTCGGTCGTCGCGGAGTCCGCCCGGTGCGATCCTCCACCCATCCCGACGGCGGGCAGGAACCGGAATCGACAGCTCCCCCGTTGATTCTTTGGGCGGCTATGGTCGAGGGCGTGACGGTCGTTATCGAGGTGGCGCGCGAAGCTACCGATGAACTCGTCGACGCCTTCGCCCGGCTGCTGCCCCAGTTGTCGCGCTCGGCCAGGCCCCTGGATCACGAAGCGATCGCGCGGATGCTCGCCCACGACGCGAACACCGTCTTCGTGGCGCGCGTCGACGGCGCGATCGTCGGCGCGCTCACCCTGGTGATGGTGCCGATCCCGTCCGGCCTGCGCGCCCGCATCGAGGACGTGGTGGTGGACGAGTCGGCCCGCGGCCACGGCGTGGGCGCCGCGCTGACCCGGGCCGCCGTCGACCTGGCCCGGTCCAGCGAGGCCCGCACCATCGATCTCACGTCGCGCCCCGACCGTGACTCGGCGGGCCGGCTCTACGAGCGCCTCGGCTTCCGGGTCCGCGACTCGCGCCTGTACCGCCTCGCCGACGAGTGAGCCGCGGGCCGCTACCGGCGGCCGCGCGGGTGCCGGAAGCGACGACGGATCCGCCCGTACGGGTTCGGTGACCGTACGGGCGGATCCGCGACAGCGAGTGAGCCGGCGCGCGAGGTCAGCAGAAGGCCCCGCCGGTGTTGAACTGCGTGCGCAGGTAGGTGGCGCTGGCCACGACCATCGTCTCGACCGTCTTGGTGGCGTCGTCGTTGAGCGTGAACAGCATGCCCTGGCCGGTCAGCGTGCGCACGAGCAGCGCCGACCTGCCGTCGTGGGTGAGTTCCTCGGTGGTGACCCCGGCGTAGATCTTCTTCAGGTCCGCCAACGACGTCCCCAGCCAGGCCCCCGACGGCGTCGGGATCGACGCGGACTGGTTCACGGCGAGGTAGAGCTTGCCGTCGGCGTGGAAGTGCAGCGTCACGTCCTGCCACACGCCCGTCCCCTTGGCCACCTTGTTGCCGGGGCAGGTCGTGCTGGCCTCCACCGGACCGAGGCCGGGGCTGGTCTGCAGCTGCGTCAGGGTCCGGCCGAGCACGTACGGTCCCGCGCCGTCGACGGTGAACTCGATGAGATCCGGCTCCTGCGCGCTGGGGCTCGGGCTGGGCTGCGCGGAGGCCGAGGCGGACGGGTCCGCGGTCGCGGTCTCCGACGCCGCGACCGTCGGTGTGGTGGTGGAGGGCGGGTCTTGCTTGCAGCCGGCCGCGCCGAGCAGCGCGCCAGCGACGACGACGGGGGCGAGCACCCGCAGCAGGTTCTGAGCTGGGCCGATGGCTGTCACGCGTCCCAGTTCACCCCACGCGCGCAACATTCCGCGGCTTCGCTGTGCCAATTTGTACGGATTCAATCCCACGCATTCTCTGTCGGAGAGCGGACGGCCGGGTCTGCGCATATCCTGCTGACCTTCGTGTCGAACGGGGGTTCACATGACACAGGACACGTCGCCGCACCCTGCGGCATCGACAGATCTCTCTTCTCTGGCGTTCGGCGCCGAGCCGATCACGGTCGATCCACGCGCCGTCGCGCGACTGGTCGACCAGCTCGCCGACGCCACCTCGGCACTGGGCCAGTCGCGGGAGCTGGACGCGTCACCGGCCAGCACCGGCTCGCCGACGGGCGCGGGCGAGCTGGTCACCGCCGCGCTCGCCGACGCCGGCGCCCGGTGGCGGGTGCACCTGAACGACCTGCGCGACGCCACCGTGGCCACCACGACGGTGCTGCGCGAGGTGGCCGACGGCTACGCCCGGGCGCAGCTGCTGGCCGAGGAGGAGATCGGGGGTGGGTGGGCGTGACCGGCACGCTCACCCACCCCTGGCCCACACCGAGCAGCCCGGGCCGACCCGATCCGGCGCTGCGGCGGGAGCTGGCCACCTGGGCGCGGTTCGATCCGCACCCGCTGCGGCACGCCGCGCACGGCTGGGCCGCGCTCGCCGCCGACCTCGACCGCGCCGCCGACGAGGTCGCCACCCGGGCACGGGACCTCACCGAGCACTGGACCGGGGCGGGCGCCCGCGCGGCTCAGGCACGCCTGCGCACCCACGTCGACGCCCTGGACCGCGCCGCGCCGCCGGCCCGCCGAACGGCGCAGCTGCTGAGCCACCACCTGGCCGGACTCGCGGCGCTGCAGCAACGCGCCCGGGACCTGCTCGCCGGCGATCCCGACACGGTCACCGAGGCCGACTGCGCCGCGGTGCTGCTGCGCCTGCGCGAACTGGACCGGCAGACCGCCGCGGCGATCCGGGCCAACCAGCCACCGTTGGGGCTTGCGGCGCCCGTGGACCGGACGAGCGTGGCCGCCCAGCGCGGCCGGCGGCCCGACCAGGTGCGCGACTGGTGGCTCTCCCTCACCGCGGCACAGCGCGAGCAGACGATCCGCGACCACGCCGACCTGATCGGCTGGCTCGACGGGGTCAGCGCGGCGGACCGCGACCGGGCCAACCGCCTGGTGCTGGCCCGCCGGCTGGTCGCGCTGCGCGAGCGGGAGGCCGACCTGGTCGCCCGGCTCGATCCGCTCGCGCTCGGTCTGCGGATGGTGCTCGCGCCCTGGGCGAGCCTGCCGGCCACGGGCCTGCTGCTGGCCGAACTGGCCCAGGTGCGCCAGGAGCTCGCGGGGCTGCGGACCGCGCAGGCGCAGCTGGACCGGTTCGGCGAGCGCGCCCTGCTGCTCGGCATCGCGGGTGGCGGCGACGGCCGGGCGGTGATCGCCCTCGGCGACCCCGACCACGCCCGGCACACGGCGGTCTTCGTGCCCGGCGTCGGCACCGACCTGGCCGACCTGCCGGGCGGGCTCGACCACGTCGACCACCTGCAGCGCGCCGCGGACCGCCTGACCGGCGACCCGGCCGACGTGGCGACCGTCTACTGGCTGGGATACGACGCTCCCGGCGCCACCGAGGCGCTGAGCTGGGACGCGTCGCGGGCGGGTGGGGTCGCGTTGACCGCCTTCGTCGACGGGCTACGGGCCACCCACGATCCCACCCCGGCGCACCTGACCCTGGTCGGGCACAGCTACGGCTCGACGGTCGTGGCGGAGGCCGCCCTCGCGGGCGGATTGCGCGCCGACGACCTCGTCGCCGCGGGCAGCCCCGGCATGCACACCGCCCACGCCGCCGACCTGCACCTCGACCCGCGACACGTCTGGGGCGGAGTGGCGCCCGACGACCGCATCGGCGGCGACCTGGGCAGCCTGCCGTTCGTGCACGGCGAGGAGCCGACCGACCCCGCCTTCGGCGGCAACCGCTACACCGTCGACACCCGCGGCCACAGCGGTTACTGGGACGAGCACTCGACCAGCCTCGCCAACCAGGCCGCGATCGTGGTCGGGCGCTATGACCTGGTCCGGTACGTCTTCGGCGCCCCACCCGAGACGGCGCCCGGGCTGGGCCGCGTCGGCGGGGTGCTCGGCGCTGCCGGCCTGCCCAGCATGACTGGCGTGACCGGCATGGCTGGCGTGACTGGCGTGACTGGCATGACTGGCAGGCGCTGAACCGGAGGCCGGTTCCCAGCGTGTTTGCAGCCGGATCGGTTAGGTTCGGCCAGGTACGGGCGCGCGCGGGGTCGCGCCCGTGCCTGGCCCGGGCCGCCCCCACCGGCGGCGCCGGGCCGGCGTAACGGGACGAGGGAGCGGCACCGATGGACGAGAACAGGGCCCGGCGGGTGGTCGACGCACTGCGGGCGCGTGGCGTGCCGGCCCATGTCGCCCACGCCGGGGTCGGCCAGATCGGAGTACGGGTGGTGCTCTTCGACGGGCGCGAGGCGCTGTGGGACACCGACGGCGCGGCGGGCCTGGAAGCGACCGTGCTGCGCGACGGAACCCTGGTCGGGTTCGTGCCGACCATCCCCGGCTCGGAGGACTTCGACGAAGCCCAGGTCATCGACGCCATCGCCCGCACCGACTACGACCAGCCGATCGCCACCCAGCGCCGGGAGGCGCCACCGCCGGGCGAACCGCTGCCCATGGAGGGCGGCTTCTTCCGACGATTCATTGATGGATTCCGCTCTTAGCAGGTGAGCGGGCCTGCCGCCGCTACGGGGCACACGAATATGTGCCATTGTCGCCGCCGTTAATTAAGCTGCGCTCGTGGCAGGTTGGCTGAAAATCGCGGCGCGATCCTTCGCGGTCGCCGTCGGCATGTGCGCCGCACAGCTCGGCACGGCCATGGCGCTCGGGGTGCTCGTGTGGAGCGAGGTGCCGACGCCGGATGTCTGGCGGCGCCAGCTCATGTGGCTGCTGTTCATCTTCGCCACCGGCGTGCTGGGCGGGGTCGCGGGCGGTCGACGCAGTGTGCGGGCGGTTCGCCAGGCCATCGCCAACCGCCGGGCCGAGGCCGCCGCGGCTCGCCACGCCGGCCTCGTCCTGCACCAGTCCGGGCTGCGCGCCACCCGGCAGCGGGCCCTCGCGTCCGCCAAGCACAAGACCGTCGACGCGGCCCGGGCCACGGCGGCCGGCTTCAGCCGGGTCAGTGCCACCATCTTCGCCGCACTGGGAGCCGCCAGCTCGTTCCTGCTGGTCTGGCTGCCCGCCCGCGCCCACTTCGTCACGGACGACCTGCGGGTGCTCGCCTTCGCCGCGGCGGTGGGCATCGTCGTCGGCTCGATCGTCTCGCTGCTCTCGCTGGTCGCCGCCCCGATCGCCGCCAACGCCGGCGTCACCCTCGCCGGTGTCTGGATCTTCGGTCTGGCCTCGGTGGGCGCGGCGATCGCCACCCATCGCCCGACCTTCCCGCCCCGGCTCGCCGTGCTGGACGTGCCGGATCTCATCGACCCCAGTGAATGGTGGTTCGGTCCTTACCTGATCGTCGCGGTGACCGGTGTGTTCAGCGCCGGGGTGGCGCTGACCGCCCGTTGGGTCGGCGCGCACCGCCTCGCGATCGCGCTCTCCGGGCTGGCCGGTCCCGCGATCGTCGCCTCGAGCTACCTGCTGGTCGGGCCCACCGAGGACCTCACCTCCGCCTATGTCGCGGCCCTGCTGGCGGCGACCGTCGGGTTGCTCACCTCGACCGCGGTCGCGGCCGCCCGCCCCCGGCCCGCCACCACCGTCACCCCGGCACCCGCCGGGCCGCCCGCCCTGGCCAGTGCGCCGGTGCGACCGCTCGCGCTCGGCGCCGGCCCGGCCGCCGGTCCGGTCATCACCGGGTATGCCTCGCCCGCGCTCCCGGCCCAGCTTCCGCCCGCGCCCCAGCACTCCGGCACGGCCCCGGTCCAGTACTCGGCCAACGCCTACCCGACCAACCAGTACCCCACGAACCCGGGTTGGCCCGACCCCACTCGTGACGGGCATCCCGCATCCGGGCAGGTCTACGTCGCGCCGCCCCGCGCCGCGCCGGTCCTGCCGCCGCCGGTCTCGGCCCCCGTGCTCCCCCCGCGCATCCAGCCCGTCGCCCCACCCGCACACCCGCTGGCGCAACCGACTCCCGCACCGCATCCGGCGCCCGCACCACGCCAGGCGCCATCAGCGCAACAGGCACCCCCACCGCACCAGGCACCCCCACCGCAGCAGGCACCCGCACCGCACCAGGCACCAGCGCACCAGGTGCCAGCACAGCAGCCACCCGCGGCGCAGCCGTTTCCACCGGCATCGACCTATCCGGGCCACCCCACGCATGCGGGGCACGCGGTCGCGCACGCCGCCGTACCCGTGCACCCCGCCCCGCCGGCGCAGCCTGCCCCACCGCCGCATCCGCAGCCCACGCCACCGACGCCCGGGGGGCAACCGGCCGCCCCCGTGTCCGCGGCGTCGACGGCTCCCTTCGCGCCACCGGCCAGCGCCGCACCCTTCGCGCCACCGGCCAGCGCCACTCCCGCCGCGGCGTTGCCCGAGCCGTTCGCGGCTCCGCCCGGCCATCCGCCGGCGGCGCCGCCGGTGGCGAAGCCGGCCGAGAAGGTGCCCCAGCCGTCGAAGTCCTCGGCCCGGGCGATCCCGGTGCCACCACCACCGGCCGACGCCACCCCGCCCGCGACCAGCACGCCGGCTGCCGTCACCCCGGAGACCCTGCCGGCAACGGCCACCCCGGCGACCATCACGCCGGCTCAGCCGGTCACCCCCGCGCCGCCGGCCAAGAAGGTCAAGCACCAGGGCCGGGCGGACCGGACCGTACGGGTCCCCGAACCGCCCGTGGAGGCGACCCCCGCTCCGGTCGTCGGCGACGACTCCGGCCTGCCCCGCACCGCCCGGCCGGCCGAGGTGGTCGCGGTCAGTTCGTCACGCCAGGCACCCGCCGCGGAGCCGGAACGCCCCATGACGCGGCGCGAACGCCGCCGGGCGGCCAAGCTCGCCGCCGAGCAGGCCGAGGAGCGGGCGCGGCTGGAACGCCAGCTCGAGCGGGACGCGGAGAAGATGGGCCAGGGCGAGCGCGAGCACGTCGACTGGGTCAAGGAGCTGGTGAACGTACCGGTCGACCCGACCCTGACCACCCGCCGGAAGTAGGCCCCTCGCCCGGGCCGGGCTCCTGCCAGCTCCCGGTCTCGTCGGCGACGCCCTCGTCGTCGTCCCAGATCTCCTCGGCGGGCCGGCTCTCGAACTCGCCGTTGCCGAACTGGCCGTCCTCGAACTCGCCGTTGCCGAACTGGCCGTCCTCGAACTCGCCGTTGGCGAACTCGCTGCCCTCGAACGCCTCGTCCCCACCGGGGAGGCGCTCCTGGAGGAACTCGGAACCCGGATACCGCCGCAGTTCCCCGGTCTCGTACGGCGGCGGTTCGGGCCCGCTGATCGTGATTCCCCCGGCCGCCTGTCCCATCCGCTCCCGCACCGCGGAGCCGACGCGGGAGAACGGCTCGGGCTGCTCGTACGGTTCCTGCCCCCAGTCGACGTTCTGCCACTGCGCGGCGTACATCTGCTCCTGTGCGGCGTAGGCCTGTTCCTGCGCCGCGCGGATCATGTCCTGCGCCTGCAGATCGGCGACCCGCAACCGCTCCTGCACCTCCATATCGGTGGCCCGCAGCCGCTCCCACACCTCGCGATCGAGCTCCCGCAGTCGGTTCTGGACCTCCTGGTCGGCCATGCTCAACCGCTCCTGGGCCTGGACCTCCGCCTCCCGCAGCCGCTCCTGCGCCTGCTGCTGGACGGCCTGCCACCGCTCGCGCAGCTGGGCGTCGGCGGCCCGGAGCCGTTGCTCGGTCTCGGAGACCGCGGCCTGCAGGCGCTGCTGCCCCTCCTGCTCGGCGGCCCAGACCCGTTCCTGGGCCTGCTGGTCGGCCGCCCGCAGCCGCTCCTGGGCCTGCTGGTCGGCCGCCCACACCCGGCCCTGCGCCTGCTGCTCCGCCGCCCGCAACCGCTCCTGGGCCTCCTGCATCGCGGCCTGCAGGCGCTGCTGCCCCTGCTGCTCGGCCTGGCGTACCCGCTCCTGGGCCTCCTCGTGGGCGGAACGCACGCGCTCCTGCGCCTCCCGGTCGGCGGCCTGCAGGCGGCGCGTGGCCTCGGCTTCGAGTGCCTGCAGGCGCTGCGCGGCGGCCAGCTCGGCCGCCTCGACCCGCGCCGTGGCCGTCAGGTCCGCCGCGTGCAGACGCTCCTGCACCTGCTGCTGGGCCGAGCGCAGGCGCTCGTCCGCCTCCCGCTGGGCCGCCTCCAACCGTTGCGTCGCGGCCAGCTCGGCGGCCTGCTGGCGTTGGGCCGCTTCGACCTCGACGGCCTCCAGCCGTTGCGCCACATCGCGATCGGCGGCGGCGATCCGCTCCTGGGCCTCGCGCTCGGCGGAACGGACGCGGTCGGCGGCGACCCGGTCCGCCTCGGCGACCCGCTGCTGGGCGGTCCGGTCGGCCTCCGCGAGCCGGCGCGCGGCCTCCTCGCGGTCGGCCATGGCCTGCGCCGCCGCCTGGGCCTGCTCGTCGGCGGAGCGCTGCGCGGCCCGCAGGCGCTGCGCGGCCTCCTGCTCGACGGTGGCGATCCGTTCCTCGGCCAGGCGCTGCGCTTCCCGCAGGCGCTGCGCCGCCTCGCGCTCGGCGGCCGCGAGGCGCTGCTCGACGGCCCGATCCGCGGCCTCCAGCCGTTGCGCCGCCTGGGCTTCGGCCTCGGCCAGGTGCTGGCGGGCCGCCGCCTGGCCCTGCTCACGCAGGCGCTGCGCCTCGGCAGCGCCCTGCTGCGCCATCGCCTCGGCCCGCTGCTGGGCGGAGGCGAGCAGGCGGTCGCGTTGGCTGTTCGCCGCGGCCATCACCTCGTCGGCGCTCTGCCGCACGCGCGCGGAATACTCCTCGGCCTGGGCGACCGCCTCCTGGCGAGCCTGCAGCCGCTGGCTCCACCGCTCCTCCTCGCCGCGCAGCCACCGGACCTTGTCCTCGGTCGAGGCGATCATCTGCGCGTGGGCGGCCTCCATGGCGCGCACCCGTTCGTCGGTCTCCGCCTGGATGTGCGCCGCGACCTCACCCGCGGCCCGGCGGATCTCGTCGGCCTCCGCGTGCGCGTTCGCGATGATCTCCTCCACCCGCGGGCCGAGGTGCTTGAAGGAGATGGCGTCGTCCACCGAGGGGCGCCGGCGGAGCACGGCCAGCTCCTCGTGCGCCTTGTCGAGCTGGTCGGCGAGCGTGCGGATGTCCGCGGCGAGGTCGCGCTGCACGGCCATGCCGGCCTCGATCTCGGCCTCCACCCGCGCCGTGTACCGGTCCACCTCGCGCGGGTCGTAGCCCCGGAACACCGGCCGGAAGGCGGGTGCGGTCGGCACCCGGGAGAGCAGCTGGAGTTGCTCCTCGTCACTCCCGCCTCGGGCGTTCGCCTCTGGTCGACTCGTCATTCATCGGCCCCCGTCTATGCAGTTGGCAGTCGCGGGCGACCGCCCCGTCACCGGCGCTGCCCCTCCCGGCCCGGACCGGCGCCGGGTGCGGCCGGCGGCGGGGCAGCCGCCGTGGGCGTCGAGCCGACCGTTGCGGAGCCGACCGCCGGTGTCGTCGGGGAGGCGGTCGTGAGCGGCGCGTTGGCCGGGCCTGACCCGGGCACGGCGGCCGAGGCGACGGCGGGGCCCGAGGCGCCGGCCGGGACCGCTGGCGCGGGTGCCGGCGACGTCGGTGCCGTGGGCGCCGCAGGCGCGGGCGAGGTGGGGATCACCGGAGCCGGCGAGGTGGGTGCCGCGGGCGAGCTCGGCGCGGTCGGCTTCGGCGAGGTGGGCGGCGCGGTCCGCACGCCCGCGCGCTGTTCGCCGACGTCCCGCGGCGCGAACGCGTGCAGCCGCGCGGCGTGCTTCTCGGCGGCGGCGCGCACCTGGGCGGCGTGCTGCTCGGCCTGCGTGCGCAGCTGGGTGGCCGCCTGCTCGGCCGCGACCGTGGTCTGGTGGGCGTGCCGCTCGGCTGCGGCCCGGGTCTGGTGAGCGTGCTCCTCCGCCTCTTCCCGGGTCTCCCGGGCGTACGCCTCGGCGGACTGGGCGATGGCGGCGGCCTCCTGCTCGGCCTTGGTCCGGATCGCGAGGGCGTGCTCCTGCGCCTCGGTCCGGATCTGGTTCGCGCGGGTGGTGGCGTCGCTGATCAGGCGTCGCGCCTCGGCCTGCGCGGAGGAGATCACCTGCTCGGCCTCGGCCCGGATCTTGCGGGCGTAGTTCTGGCCCTCCGCCACCTCGACCCGGACCGCCTCCAGGCGCTTGGCGAACTCCTTCTCCTCCTCGGCCCGCCGCGCCTGCTGGCTCGCCTCGTACTCGCGGATCTTGCGGGCGAAGTCGTCCTGGAGGCGCGCCCGCTCCGCCGCGACCGCGGCCCGTTCGTTGGCCAGCGCCTCGTGCGCCGCCGCCCGCACCGCCTCGGCCTGCTTCTCCGCCTCGGCCAGGATCTGCTCCACGCGCGGCCCGAGATGACGGAACGAGACCTTGTCGTGCAGGGTCGGGCGCCGACGCAGCTCGACCAGCTCGCCATGCGCCTCGTTGAGCTGGTCGGTGACCGATCGCAGGCGGGCGGCGAGTTCGTTGCGCTCCGCGACCGCCGCGGCGAGCTGAGTCTCCGCGATCTGCGTGTACTGGTCGACCTCGCGGCGGTTGTATCCGCGGAAGGTCAGGGAGAAGGTGGGCTCCGTGTCGAGCGGAGCGTCCAGCCGGAGGTGACTCGGTTCTGCGGCCATGCCGTCATGGTCACACCGGCCAGCGGTGCAACCGCCAGGATCCGGCCCAAGAGGGGCATCGCTTCACCCGCTGGCGCGATCCGGCCGTTCCGGACGCCCCACGCCGTACGGCGTCTGTCCACAAAGGACAAGCAACCGTACGGGCTGCCGCCCGGGCACACGGGTGACCCAGGGCATCGGTCAGATCGCGGCGTAGAAGCGCACTCCGTCGCGTTCGTCCGCCTTCGCCCGACCCTGGGCGACCAGCAGGTCCAGGTGCGCGCCGGTCTCGCCCACCGCCAGCATCTGGTTGAACTCGTCCAGTTCGGCGAAGGCCCGCCGGCGCCGGGTCCAGCCCACCCGGGACGCGCACTGCACGGCGGTCAGTTCGTCACCGGCCAGCCCGGCGAGCATCTCGTCCAGCCGGCGGTGATGATGGTCGATCAACTCGTCGACCCGGGCGTGCACGCTGGGCCGGACGGGGCCGTGCGCGGGCAGCAGGCGCCGGTCGGGCAGCTCGCGCACCAGCCGCAGCGAGCCCAGGTAGTTACCGAGCACGCCGTCCACCGGCACCGGCTCGAACCCGACGGACGGGGTGATGTGCGGCAGGACGTGGTCGCCGGCGAAGAGCAGGCTCGCCGCGTCGTCGACGAAGACCACGTGGCCGTTGGTGTGCCCCGGGGTCTCCACCACGGTCAGCGTGCGGTGCGGCAGCGCGATGGCCTGGCCGTTGACGAACCACTCGTCGGGTCCGGCCCACTCGATCGCGTGCTCCTCGGGTACCTCGCCGAGCGAGCGCAGCCAGTCGATCAGTTCGAACGCGCCACCGCGGTGCAGGATCGTGACGAACTGGGCGAGCCGCTCGTGGCGTACCGTCAGCGCCTCGACCGTCGGCCGCTCGCCCCGGCCGAGGCCGACCGGCATGCCGAACTCCCGGCGCAGCGCCACCGCCTGGCCGTAGTGGTCGCGGTGCACGTGGGTCACCAGGAAACGACGCACCTCGGAGAGGTCCTTGCCGAGCGCGTGCAGCGCCGCCTGCAGCGTCTCCCGTGCCACCGGGATGTTCCAGCCCGCGTCGACCACCACGAGGTCGTCCGCCCCGCCTGCCGCCGGGGTGATCGCGTAGACGTTGACCGCCCGGAGCGCGTCGTGCGGCAGGGGCAGCGGAATCCGGTAGACGCCCGGATCGACCTCGTAGATGCCCGGCCGGGTCCAGTCGCCCTCGGGATCGTCCGTCTCGACCTTCATGTGACCTCCCCGAGCACGGTAACCAGCGCAGCGCCGGACCGCCCCCACAGGACGGCCCGGCGGTGAGGAAGCGCACAGCTGAGGCGGAAGTGACCGCCGCGGAGACGAAGCGACGTCACGCGGACGGGATGCCGCTGTCCGGCGGGGTGGCGGTCGCCTCGGTGTACTCGGTGACCGGAGCCGAGCCGGCGTCGGTGACGTAGGCGGGGCCGAAGTAGTCCTGCACCCCGCCGGTCACCTTGGACAGCCGCACCCCGGCGTAGCCGGCGTGGCTCGTCGCCGAGTAGCTGAACGGCACCAGTCCGGGACCGCGGAAACCGCCCTTCTCCAGGGTCGCGATCAGCTTGTCGACGGTGATCTCGCGGCCCGCCTTCTGCAGCACCTGGACCACGAGGTAGCCCACCGCCATGCCGTAGAGCACGTGCCCGTCGAAGGCGACCCCGCCGTTGAAGTCCTGGTTGATCCGCGTGAAGAGCTTGATCCACGGGTCGGAGACGTTCGCCACGGCCGGCAGGAAGCCCGCGCCGACCATGCCCTCCAGCAGGTCCTTCTCGTCGCCGAGCGTGGCCGCGACGGTGCCGTACTCACCGGCCGGGTAGGCGGCCACGTACTGCGGGCGCCAGCCCAGCTTGGCGGCCGTGGAGATGAACCGGGCGGTGAAGCTCGGGATCGTCGCCAGCACCACGACGTCGCAGCCGGCGTCACGCAGCTTGTCGACCTGCGGCGCGACGTTGGGGTTGCTCGTCACGTAGGTGGCCCGGGCGGTGACCGGCGTCCCGAGGCCGGTCTCCAGTCCGGTCAGGTAGGACGCGCCGTAGTCGTCGTCCTGGGCGAACGAGCAGATCTTCTGCCCGGCGAAGGCCGACGCCGTCTTCAGGTAGTGGCCCACGACCTTCGCCTCGGTCGTGTAGTCGGGCTGGAACGCGAAGGTGCCCGGGTACTTGCCCGGCTGGTTCCAGGCGGGCGAGCCCGAGGAGACGAACAGGTCGGGGATCTCGGCGTCCTTGAGGTAGGAGAGCACCGCGCTGTGCGTGGGCGTGCCCAGGCCGTTGAGGATGGCGAAGACCTTGTCCTGCTCGACGAGCTTGCGCACCACGGTCTGGGTGTTGGCCGGGTTGTAGCCGTCGTCCTCGATCCTGTAGATGATCTTGCGACCGTGCACGCCGCCCTTGGCGTTGACGTAGTCGAAGTACGCCTTGGTGGCCGCGGCGATCTTCGAGTAGCCGGCGGCGGCGGGACCCGTGAGCGGCTGGTGCGTGCCGAAGACGATCTCCTTCTCGCTGACCCCCTGCGGCGCAACGTACGGGACAGCCGGCGTCTTCGATCCCGAGCAGGCTCCGAGCACGGCGACCAGGGCCACACAGCCCGCCACCGCGACCGCTCGCGCGGTCGCCCGTACGGGATGAACTGGTAACCACGTCATGGGGCAGCACCGACCTTCCTGTCGTCCTCTGCCGAGGGGTGCAGACTACCGCTGGGCGTTCTGCCGTCCTGTCCGCGCCGGCCCAGGGACCGGACGGCGCGCCACCCCGGCGATCGAGGGCGACGGCGGGCGGTCAGGGTCACCACGATAAGAGCCAGCCCCAGCAGGGCCAGCGGCAGGTTGCCGGCCAGCCGCTGCGCCAGCGCCGGCCCCGCGTGCAGCGCGCCGACCAGCTCCGCGGTGGCGATCGGGACGGCCACCACGAACAGGGCGCCCCAGGCGGCCCCGGCGAGGCTGCCCAGCCCACCGAGCACGGCGGCCAGCAACAGGAACAGCGAGGTGGTGAAGCTGAAGTAGCCCGGCAGGACGGTGCCGGTCAGGTAGACGTAGAGGCCACCGGCCAGCCCGGCGCTGGCGGCGCTCACGACGAAGGCCAGCACCCGCGTGCGGGCCACCGGGATGCCGGCCAGCGCGGCCGCCACCTCGTCGTCACGCACCGCCCGCAGGTCACGCCCGAGCGGGCCGCGGCTCAGATTCGCCAGGACGGCCAGCATGATCGCCGTGGCGACCAGCGCCAACCACGCGCGCCACTGGGCCTCGGTGGCGATGTCGGCGGCCAGCCACGACGGGCGGCGCGGCACCTGCACCGCGAACCCCTGCTCACCCCCGAGCACCGCGAACGTCGCCGTGACCGACGGGACCGCGATGCCGATGGTCAGGGTCACGCCCGCCAGGTACGGTCCCCGCAACCGGGCCGCCGCGAGGCCCACCAGCGCACCCGCGAGCACGGCCGCCACCACGCCGGCCAGCAACGAGACGGGCAACGTCCACAGGGCCGCCACCGGCGGCGCCGCCGAGGCGAACCGGCCGCTGCCCCCGGCCGGAGGCGCCACCGTGAACCCGCGCTCGTACAGGGCGTTCTGGGTGAACGCCATGGTGTAGCCGCCGACGGCCATGAATGCCGCGTGGCCGAGCGAGAGCTGACCGGACAGTCCCATGAGGACGGTCAGCCCCGCCGCCGCGCCCAGGTAGACGACGAACTGGCTGAACGGGAAGATCCGGCCCGCCGGCAGCACGAACGTCGTGGCGACGCCGGCCAGCACCAGCACCGCCGCCCACCCGGCCCGGCGCACGATCGTCGGCGTGCCCGCCAGGATTCGGTTCACGCGCGCCGCACCGCCACACCGGAGAAGAGCCCGCCCGGCCGCACCAGCAGCACGATCACGAGCAGCGCCAGCACCGCGAGGTTGGCCAGGTTCGGGTTGCCGGCATAGCCGGTCACGTAGTTGACCACGACGCCCACGGCCAACCCACCCACCACGGCGCCCACGGCGCTGTCCAGCCCACCGATCACGGCGGCGGTGAAGGCGGTGATGAAGACGCCGTCCATCGCGGTGGGGGTGAGCCCGAGCCCGGACGGCAGAACCAGCATCGCGGCCAGCGCGCCGGCCGCCGACGCGAGCGCCCACGCGACGGTGGTCATCCGGGCGACCCGCACGCCCAGCAGCCGCGCCACCTCGGGGGCGAAGGCCGCGGCCCGCAGCCGCAGCCCGAGCCGGGTGCGGGTGAAGAGCAGGGCCAGCGCCGCGACGAGCACCGCGACCGCGCCGACCACGAACAGCTGGTACGGCGACACGGTGGCGACGCCGCCGACCCGCCACACGCCGGTGGGCAGCGGCGCCGGCACGGGCCGGTGGTCGGCGCCGTAGAGCATGCCCAGCACGCCCTGCACGACCAGCATCACGCCGACCGCCACGATCACGGCGTCCATCGGCCGGTCGGCCGGCACGAAGCGCATGACCCCACGCTCGACGACGACCCCGAGCAGCGCGCCGCCGGCCAGGGCCGCGACGAAGCCGAGCCAGTAGCTGTGCGTGTGCGCGGTGACCGACCAGGCCAGGTAGGCGGAGGCGACCGCGATGGCGCCCTGGGCGAAGTTCACGATCCGCCCCGCCCGCCAGATGAGGACCAGCGAGAGCGCGAAGGTGGCGTAAACGGCGCCGGAGGCCAGCCCGTCCACGGTCAGGTACCCGAACCGTTGCATGCGCGCGCCTCAGAATCCCAGGTAGGCGTGGCGGAGGGCGGCGTCGCCGGGCGCACCGGCGGTGGGCAGCAGGCTGTCGCGCAGCGTCCCGGCATCCCCGGTCAGCACCACGCGGCCGCCGGCCAGCAGCACCCCCTGGTCGGCGACGGACAGGGCGGCCGCCACGTTCTGCTCGACCAGCACCACGGCCAGCCCGTTCTCGTCGCGCAGCCGGCGCAGCAGGGCCAGCACGCGCGCGGTCATCAGCGGCGCGAGCCCGAGGCACGGCTCGTCCAGCAGCAGCAACCGGGGACGGGCCACCAGCGCCCGGCCGATCGCCAGCAGTTGCCGCTCACCGCCGGAGAGCTGGTGCCCGGCGTGCCGGCGACGCGCCGCCAGCGGCGGCAGCAGTTGGTAGACCTCGTCGCGCGCCCGGGCGGCGTCGGCCCGGTCACGGCGCCACAGGCCGCCGAGCCTCAGGTTCTCGTCGACGGTCAGCTCCGCCACCACCGCCTGGCCCTCGGGCACGTGCGCCAGGCCCAGCCGCACCCGCTCCTCGACCGGCACCGGGATCAGCGGCGTGCCGGCGAGGTCGAGCGTGCCGGCGGTCGGGCGGATCAGCCCCGACAGGGCCCGCAGCAGCGTGGTCTTGCCCGCGCCGTTGGCACCCAGCACCGCCACGATCTGCCCCGCCTCGACCCGCAGGTCGACGTCGTGCAGCACCGCCACCGGCCCGTAACCGGCGGCCAGCCCGCCCACCGTCAGCAGCGAGGTCATCCGCCCTCGCCCAGGTAGGCCCGGGTCACGGCGGGATCCGCCCGTACGGCCGCGGGCTCGCCGGACGCGATCAGCCGGCCGCTGTCGAGGACCGCGACTCGGTCGCACACCGTCATCACCAGGTCCAGGTGGTGCTCGACGAGCAGCACCGTGCAGCCGCGCGCGGGTAGGGCCGCGATGGTCGCGGCGAGCTCGTCGATCTCGGCGCCGCTGAGACCACCGGCCGGCTCGTCGAGCAGCAGCAGCCGGGGATGGGCGACGAGCGCCCGGGCCAGCGCCACCTTCTTGCGGACGGCGGCCGGCAGCGTCGGTGGGTAGTCGTCGCCGTACCGCTGGATCTGCAGTGCGGAGAGCGCCGCGAAGGCCTGCTCGCGGATCCGGCGATCGGCGAGGTCGGTCCGGCGCAGGCCCAGCAGCGAGGTGAGCGCGCCGGGGCGCGGGCGCAGGCCGGTAGCGACGTTCTCCAGCACGGTCAGGCTGTCGAACAGCCCGACGCCCTGCAGGGTGCGCGCGATGCCGGCCTCGGTGAGCCGCTCGGGACGCGGTCGCCACGGCGCCCCGTCCAGGCTCATCGAGCCACGATCGGGCCGCACCAGCCCGCAGATCACGTTGAACAGCGTCGTCTTGCCCGCGCCGTTCGGGCCGATCACACCGAACACGGCGCCCGCCGGCACGGTCAGGCTCACGTCGCTCAGCGCGACCACCGCGCCGAACCGCACGTCGATGCCGGCCAGCGCCAGCGCGGCACCCCGGGTCCTGCCGTGCTCGCGGCCCCTGCCGGTCGCCTCCGTCACGGGCCGGAGGCTACCGCAACGCGTGCGCGCCGGTCTGCTGCGGGACGCCGTCGAGCAGGTCGTCGAGCCGGTGGATGCCCTCCACGTCCGCGTCGACGACGTAGTCCTCGGGGCGGGTGTGGTCCAGGTTGGGCGAGACGTGGAACAGCTTGAGCACCGCGGTGACCAACACCACGATCGCCAGGTTCGCCAGCAGCGTGACCAGCCCGATGTAGACCTGCACGTCGCTGTCGAAGCCCAGCCGGCGCAGCGAGATCATCGAGCCGCCGAAGTGTTCGCGCAGCACCACGCCGCCCGGTCCGAGCACGGGGGTGTGGTAGAGCAGGTAGATCGACCAGGCCAGACCCGTGACCAGGCCCACGATCAGGGACCAGCGGTGGAACCAGCCGGTCATCAGGCCGAAGAAGACCGCCGGCAGCACCTGCAGCACGATGATCCCACCGATGGTCTGCAGGTCCACGGAGAACTGGGGCGAGAGCAGCAGCACCACGCCCGCCGCCGCGAACTTCACGAACAGCGACGTCCACCGGCTGACCCGGGCCTCCTCCGCCGCCGTGGCGCGGGGGCGGAAGTACTCCATGTAGATGCTTCGGGTGAACAGGTTCGCCACGCCGATCGACATGATCGCCGCCGGGATCAGCGCCGCCACCGCGATCGTGGCGTAGGCGATGCCGGCGCTCCAGGCGGGGAACTTGTCGTTGAAGATCATCGGCGCGATCGTGTTGTAGTCCGTGCCCGGGTTGCCGTGGGCCAGGTCCGCGTCGACGGGGAAGACGTTCTGCCCCACGGCGAAGATGCCCAGCAGCGCCATCAGGCCCAGCACCAGGCAGTAGACCGGCAACGCGGCCGAGTTGCGCCGGATCGTGGCCCGGTCCTTGGCCGCCAGGAGCGCCGTCGCCGTGTGCGGGTACGCGAAGATCGACAACGCCGAGCCGACGATGAGGGTCAGATAGGCCCACTGCCCCGGACCGGACAGCAGCACGCCGCTGGCCGGGTTCTGGTCGTTGGCGAAGCGCAGGTCGGCCGCGTCGAAGGCCTTGCCCCAGCCGCCCGACATGGCGACCACCAGCACGGCGGAGAGCACCAGCCAGACCAGCAGCACGTCCTTGGCGATCGACAACAGCGCCGGCGCGCGCAGTCCGCCGCGGAAGGTGGCGATCGAGATCACCGCGAGCGCGGCGATCAGGGGCCATTCGCCGTCGACCCCGAGCACGCGGAACACGGCCTCGAACGCGATCAGTTGCAGCGCCAGGTAGGGCAACGTCGCCGCGATGATGGTCAGCGCCACGAGCAGCGCCAGCGGCCGGGAACCGAACCGGGCTCGGGCGAACTCGGCCATGGTGACGAAACCGTGGGCGTGCGAGACCGACCAGAACCGCGTGGAGACCAGGAAGACCAGCGGCGTGGTGATCAGCGCGAACGGCACCGCGTAGAAGGCCATCGCCCCGTTGCCCCAGGCGTAGGCCGGGAGCGCGACCACCGTGTAGGCGGTGTAGGCCGCGCCACCGATGAGGAACCAGGTGACCCAGTTGCCGAAGGCGCGCCCGCCGACGCCCCACTCCTCCAGGTTGTTCATGTTCGTGCTCGGCCGCCGCCAGCGCGTGGCGAACAGCGCCAGCGCCACCATGGTCACCAGCAGCACGCCGAACATCGCCCCGGCCGTACGCTTGTCGGCCAGCGTCGCGGCGAGCACCGGCTCGGCGAGCAGCGGTTCGGCGGCGCGCAGTCCCGCTATCGACCCCATCGTTGCCTCCGGCCCTTGGTCAACTGATGGACCGCGGTCATGATGCCGATCGTGAGCAGCACGCACGCGAGTTGGTACCAGTAGAAGAACGGCAGGCCGAACAGCCGCGGCTCCATGCGGTTGTAGAGCGGCACGAGCAGCGGCATCACGCCCGGGATCAACAGCAGCCAGTAGAGGCCCCGCCGACGATCGGGCACGGTGCGGTCCACGCCGACCGGAGCCTCCCAGGAGTACGACAGGTGCCGCGGCCCCTCGATGACCACCGGTGCCTGCGCACTGCGCCGCTCACCCAGCGGCCGGAAGGTCGCGCCCAGCCGCGGGCCGCTCGTCACCGCCGCGGGGACCCAACCGGGCGCGGACCCGGCTGGCGCGGCCTGCGGCGCGATGGAATCCGGCACCACGGCGGGCGGCGCCACGGGACCCGGCGCCACGGAACCCGGCGCCACGGAACCCGGCGCCACGGCGGGCGGCGCGACGGGACCCGGCGCCGCGGCGTACGGCGTGCCGAGAGCCTGCCGCGGTGGCGTGCTGGGGGCGGGCGGCCACGCGCCCTGTCCCGGGGCCGGTGGGTTCCAGCCGCTCGACTCGGACGGGCCCCAACCGGCCGCGGCTCGCGTGGACGGTGCGGTCGGCGTGCCCGGAGCGGGCGCGCCCGGGCCAGGAGTCGCCGGGTCCCAGCCGCGGGCGTCCCAGCCCTGCACCTGGGTGGTCTCGGCGTCGCCCCAGCGGTCCGGGCCCCCCGGCCGCGCCCGGCCACTCTGCTGGTCGCTCACCTGGTCCCCTAGCCCCGTCGAAGCGATCGTCCGGTCAGACCTTCCGCCGTTCGAGCCACGCGTCAACGGACGTTCGAATATCCATTAACATGCCGGTGACATCTAAGCCGGTGCGGACGTGACTGGCAAGACACGATCGACCAGGTCAGGGCCGTGCGGGTGTCAGCGCAGGGCCGGGTAGACGAGCTGGCGCAGCTGGGGCCGCAGCGGGTGGGTGCTCGACGGCAGCAACTGCGTGTAGAAGCTGACGGTCAGTTCCTCGGCCGGGTCGACCCAGAAGCTGGTGCTCGCCGCGCCACCCCAGTAGTACTGGCCCGGGGTGCTGGGCACCCGCCAGGCGACGGGGTCGCGCACCACGGCGAAGCCCAGACCGAAGCCGATGCCCTCGAAGGTGGTCTCCGCGAAGCCACCCGTGGTGACGTCGGAGAGGTCGACGCCGCCGGGCAGGTGGTTGCGGGTCATGAACCGTACGGTGTGGTTGCCGAGCAGGCGTCCGCCGTCGTACTCGCCCTCGCGCAGCAGCATGTCGAGGAACCGCTGGTAGTCGCCGGCGGTCGAGACCAGCCCGCCGCCGCCGGAGTGCAGCGTGGGCTCGGTGAGCGCGTCGTTGCCGAACGGGTCCCACCGCAGTGCCGCGCCGGTGGTCGGGTTGGCGACGTAGAGCGCGGCCAGCCGGTCGGCCTCCTCGGGCCGCACCCACCAGCGGGTGTCGGTCATGCCGAGCGGGCCGAAGATGCGCTGGGCGAAGAACTCGTCGAGGCGCTGGCCGGAGATGACCTCGACGAGCCGGCCGAGCACGTCGGTGGCGACCGAGTATCCCCAGCGGGTGCCGGGCTGGAAGAGCAGCGGCAGGCCCGCCCAGGTCCGGCACGCCTCGGCGAGACTCACCCGCGGCAACGGCACCAGGTCCCAGCCGGCGTTGCGGTAGAGCGCGTCGACCACCGAACTCTGCAGGAAGCCGTAGGTCAGGCCGCTGGTGTGGGTGAGCAGATGCCACACCCGGATCGGCTCCAGCGCCGGCACCAGGTACTGCTTGAGGTTGGAGCCCTTGTCGAAGACCTTCACGTCGGCGAACTCGGGCAGCCACTTGCTGATCTCGTCGGTCAGCTCGAAGTGGCCCTCCTCCCACAGCATCATCGCCGCGACCGAGGTGATCGGCTTGGTCATCGAGTAGATGCGCCACAGGGTGTCGGGCGTGACCGGCAGTCCCGCCTCGATGTCGCGCAGGCCGTACGTGCTGGAGTGCGCGACCTGACCACGGCGGCTGATCACGATGTGCCAGCCGGCGAGCCGACCGTCGTCGACGTAGCGGCGGAAGTGGGCGTCCAGCCGGGCGAGTTGACGCGGGTCGAGGCCGACCGACTCCGGCTCAGCGGTGGCAGAGATCGTCACGACCGGACTGTAGCCGCTCGCGGGCAGGGCACAGAAGAGACCGTACGGGTCTCGCTGCGCCGCGAGGCGGTCAGACCGGGCGGCGCATCGAGTAGGTGACCGCGTTGAGGCGTTGCGGTTGCCCGATCAGCCGGGCGTGCCGGTCGTAGACCTGCCAGCCGTCCGCGCCGGCCCGGTTGAGGTGCCGAAGATCGTCGAAGCTCTCGTCGGTGCCCCAGTGCTGGGCGCCGGCGGGGCTGTGGAAGGTGGCGCTCCAGTCGATGTTCTGGTCCGTGCCGAAACTTCCCGTGGCGCGGTACTCCAGGCGGGCGTACTCCCAACGGATCACCGAACCATGATGCCCGATCCGGCCCGCGCGCGCTCGCCGGGCGTCGGCGCGTGAGGTCACCGAGCGTGACCTTCACCGGAGCGGCGGTTCGCTGCGACCGGGACCCGACCGATAACCTGGACGGTGCGTATCGGTTTCAACCTGCTCAGACAACCCGGGAGCCGCGGATCGTGATGTCGCCACAAGGCAGGGTGACCATCAACGACGTGGCGCGCCGGGCGGGCGTCTCGATCGCCACGGTCTCCAAGGTCATCAACAACCGGTACGGGGTCGCCGCCGGCACGTTCGCCCGCGTCCAGGCGGTCATCGACGAGCTGGGGTACGAGTCGAGCCTGGTCGCGCAGAGCCTGCGCAGCCACAAGACCAACGTCATCGGCGTCCTCGTCGCCGACCTCGAACCGTTCAGCACCGAACTGCTCAAGGGCGTCGCCCGGGGCATCGACGGCACCGGGTACGAGCTGGTGATCTACTCGGCCGGCGGGCTGGTCCGCGACCGGGACGGCTGGGAGCGGCGCTACCTGTCGCGCATCAGCGGCACGCTGACCGACGGGGTGGTGCTGGTCGCCCCGCACTCGGCGGACATCCCGCACGCGGCGCCGCTGGTCGCGGTCGACCCGCGCACCGGGCCCAGCAACCTGCCCACGGTGCTCTCGGACAGCCTCAAGGGCGCCACGATGGCCACCGAGTACCTGATCGGCCTGGGGCATCGCCGCATCGGCTTCCTCGCCGGCCGCACCGGGCTGGAGTCGGCTCGGCTGCGCGAGCAGGGCTACCGGGAGGCGCTGGCCAACGCCGGCATCCGGTTCAACGCCAAGCTGGTGCAGTCCGGCGAGTTCGACACCGGTCTCGCCGCCCAGGCCGCCGCCCGCCTGCTGGACCTGCGGCCGCGCCCCACCGCGATCTTCGCCGCCAACGACCGGTCCGCGGTCGAGGTGATCCAGGCGGCCCACGCGCGCGGCCTGTTGGTGCCCGACGACCTGTCCGTGATCGGCTTCGACAACATCCCCGAGTCGGCGCTGTGCTCCCCGCCGTTGACCACCATCGACCAGTCGATCCAGCGGATGGGGTTCGAGGCGGTCCGGCTGCTGGTCAGCCTCATCCGGGGCGACGCCACCGGGCCGCAACAGATCATGCTGCCCACCGAACTGGTGGTCCGCCAGTCCACCCGCGCGCTGTGACCGGGGCGGGCGCCGACCCGGCGTCGGGGCCCGCTCAGCCGGTCAGGGTGACGTCGATCGAGGAGGATCCCAGCGGCACGGTGAACGCCGCCGTCGTCGCACCGGCGCTGACCCGGTAGTCGCCGGCGAAACCCTCCACCCGCAGCTGACCCTCGTCGCCGGTGCGCAGCGTCGTCGGCGCGAGCCACCACTGTCCGCGCACGAGCTCCCGCAGCGCCTCGTAGGCCGGCTTCTCGGTGCCGTCGGCACGGACCAGGCCGGCCGGGGCGCCGAGCCAGGCGTCCGCGTCGGTCAGCCCCCAGTAGGTCACCGACTCGACCGCCGGATGCGCCACCAGGCTCCGGTAGTGCCGCGTGATCTCGTCCGCCTGCCGGGTCTCTCCCTCCACAGTGGACGGCCACTCGTCGACCACGAAGTCGTTGAGGTCCACGATGTGCGCCGGCATCAGGTCGCCCGACACCAGGGTGGTCTCGGTGAACTGCAGCGGCAGACCGTACCGGGCGAATCTGTCCACGATGGAGCCGATCTCGTCCTCGCCCCGGTAGCCCTGGTGCATGTGCGTCTGCAGGCCCAGCGCGTCGATCGCGATGCCCGCCGCCAGGCACTCCTCGACGAGCTGCTCGTAGGCGGCGGACAGGTCGAAGTCGTTGAGCACGAGCCGGGCGTCGGGGTCCGCTTCCCGGGCCGTCTCGAAGGCCAGGCGCACCATCGCCACCCGCCCACGCAGCGACGCCAGCCGCGTGATGCCGTTGCGCTCCTTGGTGAACAGCGGCATGATGACGACCTCGTTGATGGCGTCCCAGGTCTGCACCAGCCCGGCGAAGTCGGTGACCTCGCGCCGGATCCGCTCCCGCACGGCCGCCTCCACACCGGCCGGCGGCAGGTCGACCAGCCACCGGGGCGCCAGCGTGTGCCAGACCAGCGGGTGGCCCTTGAGCCGAACCCCGCGCTCGTGCAGCCACCGCGCGGTGCGGCGCAGGCGGGTGGTGTCGGGCCGCCCGCGCGTGGGCTCGAACCGGGCCCAGTAGAACGGCAGCGTCGCGGTGTCGAAGAGCGCGAACCACTGCCGCGCCAGCCGGCGGGCCGCCTCGTCCGTACGCTCGCCGTTGGCGATCGGGACGAGGTCGAAGCCGATGTTGCCGAAGCCGAACGCGTGGCGCGTCTGTTCCACCGTGACCACCCGCCCCGGCAGCGGCCGCCCCGAGGCGTCGCGCACGGTGAGGGTGACGGTGCCGAACCGGTGCGCCAGCGTCGGATCCCCGGCGGCGGGGGCGCGGGCCGCCGGCAGCGGCTTGTCCCCGCGTTGCCCGACGCCGGCCTCCGGGGGCGGCGGGGCGGCGTCGGGCAACGCCCCCGTGTGCGGCGGTCGCACCGTCATCGACGCACGGCCGTCGTCCAGCGAGGCGACTGGGTGGTCACCGGGTGCACCGGACCGTCCAATGTGGTCCGTGCCTGGGTCTCGCGCCGGCTGCTGGTGCCGACCCACAACTCGACGTCGCCGGGCTCGACCACACGGGCCAGCGCGCGGTCGCTGTAGGCCAACCGGGTGGTCGGCACGGTGAACTCGACCGTCGCCGACTCACCGGGGGCCAACGACACCCGCAGATAGCCGAGCAGCTGCGCCACCGGCCGGGTGGTCGAGCCCACGACGTCGCGGCCGTAGAGCTGCACCACGTCGTCACCGGCGACCGCGCCCGTGTTGGTCACCCGCACCGTCACCACCAGGGCGCCGTCCGTGGGCACCCGTTCCGGCACGGTCAGATCGGTGTGGGCGAAGGTGGTGTAGGACAGCCCGTGGCCGAACGCGGCCACCGGCGCGGTGTCGAGGTTGGTGACCTCGCGCCCCTGCCCGAGCAGCGGGTGCAGGTAGCTGTACGGCTGCGCGCCCGAGGAACGCGGCAGGCTGACCGGCAGCTTGCCCGACGGGTTGATCCGTCCAGAGAGGACACCCGCGATCGCGGCGCCCCCCTCCTCGCCGGGGAAGAAGGCCTGCACCACCGCGGCGCAACGCTCCAGCGCCCAGCCCAGCGCGTACGGGCGGCCGGTCACCAGCACCAGCACGACCGGCGTGCCCGTGGCGAGCACCGCCTCCACCAGTTCCCGCTGCACCCCGGGCAGCTCGAGGTCGTCACGGTCGCAGCCCTCGCCCGAGGTGCCGTTGCCGAACAGCCCCGCCTGGTCGCCCATCACCAGCACCGCGACCTGGGCGGCGGCCGCCGCGGCGACCGCCTCGGCGAAGCCCGACCGGTCGTCGCCGTCCACCGCGCAGCCGGCCGCGACCGTCACGGCCTGCGCGCCGAACTCGGCCCGCAGCGCGTCGACCACGGTCGGGGTCGCGAACCCCGCCTCCACGCCGGGGTGGCGCACCAGCACGTGGTTGTAGAACGAGTAGCAGCCGAACAGCGCCCCGGGCCGGTCGGCGTTGGGGCCGATGACCGCGATCCGGGCGCCGGCCGCGAGCGGCAGGGTGCCGTCGTTGCTCACCAGCACCACCGACTCCTCGGCCAGCCGGCGGGCGATGGCCCGGTGGGCCGGCGGGTCGAGATCGATCTGTGTCGGTGGCTCGTCGAAGGTGGCGTCGAGCAGGCCCAGCTCCAGCTTCTGGCGCAGGACCCGCAGCACCGCCTGGTCCACGACCGCCTCGTCGAGCACACCCGCCCGGACCTGGTCGGCCACGGTCAGGTACGCGTTGCCGGTCGGCAGCTCGACGTCGACGCCCGCGCGCAGTGCCTGGCCCGCCGCGTCGCCGAGGTCGGTCGCCACGCTGTGCAGCACCTGCAGGAACGCCACCCCGAAGTAGTCCGAGACCAGCACACCGTCGAAGCCCCAGCGGTCCCGCAGCAGGTCGGTGAGCAGCGTCGGGTCGGCCGCCACCGGCACGCCGTCGATCTCGGTATAGGAATGCATCACCGAACGCGCGTCACCGTCGAGGATCGCCATCTCGAACGGGATCAGCATCACGTCGGCCAGTTCGCGCGGACCGGCGTAGACCGGCGCCAGGTTGCGGCCGGCGCGGGAGGCCGAGTAGCCCACGAAGTGCTTGAGCGTGGCGTGCACCCCCTGGGACTGCAGGCCCCGCACGTAGCTCGTGCCCAGCGTCCCGACCAGGTAGGGATCCTCCCCGATGCACTCCTCGACCCGGCCCCAGCGCGGGTCGCGCACCACGTCCAGCACCGGGGCCAGGCCCTGGTGGATGCCGAGCAGCCGCATCGACTCCCCGATCGCCGCGCCCATGGCGGCGACGAGCTCGGGGTCGAACGACGCGCCCCACGCCAGCGGGGTCGGGAACGTCGCGGCCTGCCAGGCCGACAGGCCGGTCAGGCACTCCTCGTGCACGAGCGCCGGGATGCCCAACCGGGTGCGGGCGACCAGTTCCCGCTGGAACGTCCAGACCCACTGCGCACGGGCCTGGGGGTCCACCGGCCGGGAGCCGTACGGGCGGGTGAGCTGTCCCAGACCGTGCTCGGAGAACTGTTCCAGCGCCGCCGCGCCGGCGAAGGCACCCTGCATGGGCGCGACCGCGGCATCCTTCTCCTGGTCCCAGTAGCCGACGAGCTGCGCGACCTTCTCCGCCAGCGTCATCTGTGCCAGCAGGTCACGGATCCGTGCCTCGTCGGCCGCCGAGAGCCGAGCCCGTCCCGGACCCCCCGCCAGCGCGTCGCCGGGTGCCGTGCTGCCCGGCGTCGCCTGTCTCGGCGGGGCCCCCGCGGCCGTGTCGCTGCCCACCGTGCCCAGGTTGGTCATCCTTGTTCCCCTCGCCCATGACGGTCCGCCACCCCGGCAGGATCCATCCATCCACTGTGCTCAGTCGCGCTGTCCCTGGTGGACAGTCGCCGGTCAGCCCTTGACCGCACCCTGAAGTCCTCCGACGATCTGCCGCTCCGCGAGCGTGAAGAACAGCAGCGCAGGCAGCATCGCCAGCGATGTGAAGGCGAGAATCCCGGCGGTGTCGGCGGTGTACTGGCCGGAGAAGTTCTGCACGCCCAGCGGCAGCGTGGCCAGGTTGGCGCGCCCCAGCACCAGCATCGGCAGCAGGTACGAGTTCCAGCTCGCGACGAAGGCGAGCACGCCGACCGTCACCAGGGCCGGTCGGGCCAGCGGCAGCACGATGCGCCAGAAGAAGCCGGGCCGGGTCGTCCCGTCGATCAACGAGGCGTCCTCCAGTTCGCCGGGGATGGCCATGAGGAACGGACGCAGGATGACCACGGTGACCGGCAGCTGGAACGCGATCTGCGGCAGGATGACGCCCCAGAACGAGTTGATGAGGTCCAGATCCTTCAGCAGCAGGTAGAGCGGCAGGGTCGCCGCGCTGGCCGGGAAGAGCAGGCCGAGGGTGAAGAAGGTGTACAGCGCCTCCCGGCCACGGAACGAGTAGCGGGCCAGCACGAACGCGGCACAGACGCCCAGCGCGACCACTCCGGTGGTGGTGCCGGCGGCGATGAGCAGGCTGTTGAACGTCTGGGACCAGAACTGGGAACCCGACAGCACCCGGCCGTAGGTCTCCCACACCCACGGATCGGGCAGACCCGCCGGGTCCGCGGCGATCTGCCCCGTGGTCCGGAACCCGCCCAGCACCACGTAGGCGACCGGCGCGACCGAGACGGCGGCGACCGCCATCGCCAACACGTAGGTCAGCGGGCTGCCCCAGGAGAAGCGACGCTGGCGCCGCGCACCGAACCTCGCGCCGCCTCGGACCGACAGGACAGCGGCCATGTCACTTCCCTCCTCTGAGCTTGACGGCACGCCTGCCGCGGCCGGTCAGCGCACCCTCGATGTCCCGGCGCAGGACGAACCGCTGGAACAGCAGCCCGGCGGTGAACGAGATGATGAACAGGATCATGGCGATCGCGTTGCCGTAGCCCCAGAGGCGGGCGAAGAAACCGTTATCGACCATGTACGTCGCCATCGTCGCCGAGGCGCCGAGTGAACGCATCGAGGCGGCCGAGACGACCCAGATGACGTCGAACACCTGCAGCGAACCGATGATCGACAGGAACATCCAGATGCGGATGGTCGGCCCGAGCAACGGGATCGTGACGTGCCGCTGGATCTGCCACCAGCTCGCCCCGTCGATGGCCGCCGCCTCGCTGAGTTCCTCGGGGACGTTGGAGAGCCCGGCCAGGAACAGGATGATCGCGAATCCCAGATATTTCCAGGTCAGGATGCCCAGCAGCGTCCAGATGACCAGGTCCTGGTCAGCCAGCCACGGTCGGATCCAGCTGCCCAGACCCGCGCTCTGCAGTACGGTGTCGAGTTCGCCGCCCTTGACCAGGATGAGGCCCCACATGATGCCGACGGTGACCTCGGCCAGCACGTAGGGCACGAAGACCAGGGCCCGGAACACGGACCGGCCGAAGAAGCGCCGGTTGAGCAGCAGCGCGATCCCCAGCGCGAGCGGCCCCTGGATCAGCAGCGAGCCCACGACGATGATGGCGTTGTTCGTCAGGGCGTCGACGAAGACCGGGTCCTCGAAGGCCAGCTTGTAGTTGTTGAACCAGCGGAAGTCTGTCGGGGCGCCGACCCCACGCCACCGGAACAGGCTGTAGTAGAAGGCGAACGCCATGGGCACCAGCACGAACATCGCGTAGACGATGGTCGCTGGCGCGCTGAACCCGACGATTTCCAACCACTTCCGCCGGTTGCGGGCGGCCCGCGCTGCCGCGGCGGAGTCAGTGCCCGCCCGTCCCCCGTCGCCGCCGGACGGGGGGCGGGGCCCCGCCGGCCGCGCGTGCGCGCGACCAGCGGGGTCCACGGTGGAATGGATGGCCGTCACTTCTGTGCGGCTGCCTTCATCTGGTCGACCACCTGCTGCGGTGTGCCGGCGCCCGCGAAGATCTTGATGATGCCGTCGTTCATGGCGTTACCGATCGTGCTGCCGTAGGCGGTGTCCAGCCACAGCTGGGTGTAGCTGGCCTGAGCGGTGGCCTGCTGGATCGTCTGCAGCACCGGGTCGGTCAGACCGGCCTCGGCGCCCTTGGCGACGGGAATGCCCACGCCAGCGGCGGCGTAGCCCTTCTGCACGTCAACGCTGACGATGTACTTGAGGAACTCCACGCACTCCGCCGGGGCGTTCTTGGCGCAGGCGAAACCATCGCCACCGCCGAGGGACGCCTTCGGGTCACCCGGCGAGCCCTCGATGCCCGGGAAGGGGAACCAACCCAGGTCGTCGCCCAGGCCCTTGCGGTCCGGGGTGAGGGTCTCCATGACGCCCTTGTTCCAGTCACCCATCAGCTCCATCGCGGCCTTGCGGTTGGCGACCAGCCCGGCAGAGCTGTTGGCGCCCTCCTGGGCCTTGGTGGCGATGAAGTTGTCCTGGAACGGGTTGGTGGCCAGGAACGCCTGCAGGTCCTCGCCGGCCTTGACGAAGCAGGGGTCGTCGAACTTCTGCTCCTTGGTCGCCGCCCTGAGCGTGGCGACCGAGCAGTCGCGCAGCGCGAAGTTGTACCAGTAGTGCGCCGCGGGCCACTTGTCACCGGCACCGACCGCGATCGGGATGACGTTGATCGCCTTCAGCTTGGTGACGGCCTCGTTGAGCTCGGCCAGGGTGCTGGGCACCTTGGTGATGCCCGCCTGGGCGAACATCGCCTTGTTGTACCAGAAGCCCTCGATGCCCATCCGGAACGGCAGACCGTACTGCCGGCCGTCCACCGCCCAGATCTCGGCGGCGCTACCGATGCTGGCAACCTCCGCCTTCGTCTGGTCGGTGATGTCCTTCAGGTAGTCCGCCGCGACCTGGTCGACGATCTCGCCGCCGCCCCAGGCCTGGAAGATGTCCGGCGGGTCGTTGCTCTGCAGGGCAGCCGGGATCCTGGTGCGCTGCAGAGCGTTGGTCTCGATCGCCTCGATCTCGATGGTGACCGTCGGGTGCAGCGCGTGGAAGTCGTCGGCGACCTTCTTCCAGTAGTCCTTGCCGGGGCCGTCCTGGTTGGCGTTGTGCCACCAGGTGAGGGTCACCGGGTTCTTGTACAACTCGCCAGAGGTGTTGTCGTCGGACCCGCAAGCGGCAACGCCGGTGGCCAGCAGGGCGGCCGACGCAAACACCGCGAGGACGGAGCGGGTTCGTCGTGATCTTGCCATCGGTAACTCCTCAGATGTCGTGGTGAGATACCTGGACGACGGCAGTTTTACAGCCTTGTAACCCCGTGTCAATCGGTGTCGATAACGTTTACGACAACGGTTACGAACAGACTATGATCAAGCCGTGCAGACCGGAGCCCGGGTGAAGATGGCCGACGTGGCACGGACGGCCGGCGTCTCCGTGGCCACCGTGTCCAAGGTCGTCAACGGTCGCGACGGCGTCGCGCAGGCCACGGTCGACCGGGTGCAGCAGGTTATCGCGGAACTGGGCTACGAGGCGAGCCTGGTCGCGCAGAGCCTGCGCCGGCACCGCACCAACGTGATCGGCATCCTGGTGGCCGAGTTCGAGCCGTTCTCCGCCGAACTGCTCAAGGGCGCCTCCGCGGCGGTCGCCGACACCGGCTACGAACTGCTCGCCTACTCCTGCGGCGGAGGCCGGGCCGACGGCGGCTGGGAACGCCGATCACTGTCACGGCTGTCCGGCACGCTCATCGACGGTGCCGTCATCGTCACGCCGGCCGGAACCGAGACCGGCAACGGCTTTCCGTTGGTCGCGGTCGACCCGCACACCGGACCGTCCGGACTGCCCACAGTGGACTGTGACAGCTTCTCCGGAGCCGTGCTGGCGACCAATCACCTGCTGCGGCTGGGCCACCGGCGCATCGGCTTCCTCGGCGGCCGGCCCGATCTGGAGTCGGCCCGGTTGCGGGAAGCCGGTTTCCGCCAGGCGATGGCCGCCGCCGGGGTGCCGGTGGACGAGGCGCTGGTCCAGACCGGCGGCTACCGCCGCGAGACAGCCGCCCCGCCGGCGCGGGCGCTGCTGACCCGGCGCCGCCGGCCCACCGCCATCTTCGCCGCCAACGACCTCACCGCGATCGCCACCATGGAGGTCGCGCTGGGGCTCGGCCTGCGCGTGCCCGAGGACGTCTCCATCATCGGCTTCGACAACGTCCCCGAGTCCGCCCTCGCCCCGGTGCCGCTGACCACCGTGGAGCAACCGCTACGCCGCATGGGCGCCGAGGCCCTGCTGCTGCTGGTCGATCTCATCGAGGGCGTCGATCGCGAACCGCACGTACGGCTGCCCACCACGCTCGTGGAGCGCGCCTCCTGCGCTCCGGTCTCCACGCGGGACTGACCCGGCCGCCGGGACGGGGCGGTTCGAGTTGCGTGCTGCATACGCCGTATGCATACTGCGTAGCTATGGAGGGAGCGGAACCATGAGTGTGCGCCACGGCATCCTAGCGTTGCTGGAGCGCGGCGCCCGCTACGGATACCAGTTGCGTAGCGAGTTCGAGCACACCACGGGTGGCACCTGGCCGCTGAACATCGGTCAGGTCTACACCACGCTCTCGCGCCTGGAGCGCGACGGTCTCGTGCGCGCGTTGCCGGAGAACGACGGGGGGCAGCGACCGTACGAGATCACGCCGGACGGTCGCGCCGAACTCGCGCTCTGGTTCGCCAGCCCGATCGAGCAGCGCGACCGTCCGCGCGACGAGCTCGCCATCAAGCTGGCGCTCGCACTGACCACGCCAGGGGTCGACGTGCGCGCCGTGGTGCAGGCTCAGCGCACCGCGACCGTGCGCACGCTGCAGGAGTTGACCCGGTTGAAGGCGGCCGCCGACGGCGAGTCCGGCGACCTGGCCTGGCGGCTGGTTCTGGAATCCATGCTCTTCCAGGCCGAGGCGGAGGTCCGCTGGCTGGACCACTGCGAGGCCAGCCTCGCCCGCTTCGCCTCCGCGTCACCGCGCGGAGGCGCGCGCACCGCGCAACCCAGGCACGAGCAGACCGACGCCCTGGCCCGCACCACCACGCCGGGCGAACCCCGGACGCGCTCGGCCCGCTCCCGGACCACTGGCCGGGATACGCACGACATTTCGTCCACAGTGGAGCCGAAGGAGGCTCGATGAGCACCAACGCACCGGTCCTGGAGTTGCGCGGCGTCACCCGCGTGCACGGCAAGGGTGAGGTGGCCGTCCACGCGCTGCGGGGCATCAGCCTCGCCGTCGCCCCGGGCGAATTCGTCGCCATCATGGGGCCCTCCGGCTCCGGCAAGTCCACCCTGCTCAACCTCGCCGGCGGTCTGGACGCGCCGACCAGTGGCGACGTCCTCGTCGAGGGCGTCGTGCTCGGCGGCCTGTCCCGGCATGGTCTGGCCGCCGTGCGCCGCCGCCGCGTCGGCTACGTCTTCCAGGACCTGAACCTGCTGCCGAGCCTCACCGCGGCCGAGAACGTCGGCCTGCCCCTGGAACTGGACGGTGTCGGGCTGCGCCGGACCCGGGCCGCGGCCCTGGCCGCGCTGGAGGAGGTCGGCCTACCGCACCTGGCCAACCGGTTCCCCGACGAGATGTCCGGCGGCCAGCAGCAGCGCGTCGCGATCGCCCGCGCCCTGGTGGGCGATCGGCGGCTGATCCTGGCCGACGAACCCACCGGCGCACTGGACTCGCAGACGGGTGAGTCGGTGCTCAAGCTCATCCGGGCCCGGGTCGACGCGGGGGCGGCCGGGGTGCTGGTGACCCACGAGGCGCGCCATGCCGCCTGGGCCGACCGCGTCGTCTTCCTCCGCGACGGGTCCATTGTGGACACCTCTGGACCGCTTCCCCAGCCCGAGTCGCTGCTCGTGTCGGGAGAGCCGGCGTGAGCTTCCTGTCCAGTTGGCGCACCGCGTTGCGGATCGCCTGGCGTGAGTCGGCCCGCGCCAAGGGGCGGTCGGCGCTGGTGGTCACGATGATCGCGCTGCCGGTGCTGGCGCTGACCTTCGCCGCCGTCAGCTACGACATGTTCACTCTCACCGCCACCGAGAAGATCGACCGCACGATGGGCGCGGCCGACGCCCGCATCCGGTGGGAGTCCCACCGGCTGATTCAGCAGATGCCGGATCCCGACCGGGCTACCGCCATCGTCTGGGATGGCGCGCCGCCGCAACCCGTGGCGGACAACGGGGGTGATCCGCGCGACCAGCCCGGCACGACGGCCGAACTGCTCGCGGCGCTGCCGTCGGGCAGTCACGTGCTGCCGGTGCGGCGCGGCACCGTCCAGGTGCGTCGCGGCGAGGGGATCGCCCAGCCCGACGCGGTCATGGTGGACGCGACGAACCCCCTGGTCCGCGGCTACGTCGAGGTCGTCGAGGGCCGTGCGCCGACCGGCCGCGACGAGGTCGCGTTGACCGAGCAGGCCATGGTCCGGTTCGGCACCACCATCGGCGGCACCATCGCCGCGGCGGCCACCGAGCGCGTCTACACCGTGGTGGGACGCGTCGAGTTTCCGTCCCTTTTGGACAGTGTGCTGCTGTTCGCCTTCGACCCGGACGAGCAGGGTGTGGCGACGTGGTTCCACGCCTGGGACCGCACCTGGCTGGTGGACACGCCCGGCCCGGTGACCTGGGATCAGGTGCTCGACCTCAATCGACTCGGCATGGTGGTCTGGTCGCGGGCCGTGCTGCTCGACCCGCCGCCGGATGACCTGGTCCCCATGGCCCAGCAACAGTACGGTGGCATCCCGGTCGACCCGGAGGAGTTCGCGATCGGGGTGCTGGTGGGCGGGCTCGCGCTGCTGGAGGTCGTCCTGCTCGCCGGTCCGGCGTTCGCCATCAGCGCCCGGCGGCGCCAACGCCAGCTCGCGCTGGTCGCGGCCAACGGCGGCACGCCCGCGCACGTGCGCCGCATCGTGCTCGCCGACGGCGTGGTGCTCGGCCTGCTCGGCGCGGGCGCCGGCATCGTGGTGGGCATCGCGGCGGCGTTCTTCGCCCGGCCGTTCATCGAGGAAACGCTGGCGCACGCCCGAGCCGGCGGCTACCGGGTCTTCCCGCTCGCGCTGCTGGCGATCACCGTCTTCGCCGTGATCACCGGTCTGCTCGCCGCGCTCGTGCCGGCCTTCGCCACCGCGCGCCAGCACGTCGTCTCCGCGCTCGCCGGCCGGCGGGGCGTGACCCGCTCCCGCAAGCGCTGGATCGCCGTCGGCCTGGCGATGATCGGGATCGGCACTGCCGTCACCGTTTTCGGAGCGGTGGAGCGCGAAGCGTCGGTCATGCTCTTCGGGCTCGTCGTGGGCGAACTGGGCCTCGTGCTGTGCACGCCGTCGCTGGTCGGCCTGATCGCGCGCGCCGGCCGGTTGCTGCCGCTCGGTCCCCGCATCGCGCTGCGCAACGCCGCCCGCAACCGCGCCGCGGCCGCGCCCGCCATCTCGGCCGTGATGGCGGCGGTCGCCGGCAGCGTGGCGCTCGGCATGGGCATGGACAGCGCCCAGGCCCAGGAAGCCAAGTACCACTACCAGCAGTACCCGACCGGCACGGTCACGGTCTGGTACGGCGTGGGCGAGCACGAGGACGAGGCGACCGTACGGGCACGCCTGGAAGCCGCGCTGCGCAGCACGTTGCCGGTCGGCGAGATCTATCAAGTCCGAACGATTCGGTGCGCGGGCCCGAGCCGGCGCGACAGCACCGCGTTCTGCGTGCTCATGCCCGTCCTCAACGACGCGTGCCCGCAGCTGCGCGGCCAGCAGCGTGGTGAGGAACTGTCCATCGAGGAGCGTCGCGCGGCCGCCGCGAACCCGCACTGTGACATCCGGGCGCTGTACGGCGGCGTGCTGGTCGACGACGGCACGGGACTGGCCGCCTGGACCGGCGCGAGCGGCGACGATCTGGCCCGGGCCCAGCAGACGCTGCGCGACGGCGGCGTGGTGGTCAGCTCCGGCGTGCACATCACCGACGGGAAGGTCACGCTCGGCGTGTCCAGGCCCGACCCCTCCGCCCCGACCGCCTCGGACGGGGCCATGATCGGCTACTCGCCCCTGGGGCTGCCGGAGGTCCCCGGCAACGTGATCACCACGACGACCGTGCCGGGCCACCTGCTCACCACGGCGTACCGCGCCGGCCTGGTCGTGGTGCCGCCGAGCCTCGTCACGAGCCTGGGCCTGGCGGTGGAACCCACGACGGAGCTGATCGCCCCGACCACCCGCATGCCGGAAGCGGCTGAGGAGGAACGATTCGCCGCGGCGCTGGAGACGCTCGGCGCGGGCGGGACCGTCGAGCACGGCTACCGGGTGCAACACGACCCGATCCTGTGGGTCCTGGTCGCGGCGGCCGCGCTGATCTCGCTCGGCGCGGCGGCCATCGGCACCGGCCTGGCGGCCGCGGACAGTCGGCCGGACCTGTCGACCCTGGCCGCCGTGGGTGCCTCGCCTCGGGTGCGCCGGGTGCTGTCGTTGAGCCAGGCATGGGTGATCGCCGGCCTCGGCGCGTTGCTCGGTGCGCTGGCCGGCATCGGTACGGCGTCGGCCGTCATCCTGGCGGAGAACAGCGATCCCTGGCGCATCTGGCCGGGAGGCGGTCCCGCGCCCCTGGTGCTGCCGTGGTCCACGCTGGCGGTCATGCTCGTGGCCACCCCACTGGTGGCGATCCTGGGGGCTGGCCTGCTCACCCGGTCGCGCCTGCCCATCGAGCGACGGATCTAGCCGCGACGTCCGCCGAAGCGGGCGTCGGTACCCGCACCGGGCGTCAGCATCCACAAATGGAAATAGTTGACTGGTCGGAGGGGAGACCATGTCCTTCCTGTCCTCGTGGCGCTCGGCGCTGCGCATCGCGCAGCGGGAGGCCCGGCGGGCGCGGGGCCGTTCCCTGCTGGTGGTGGCGATGATCGGGCTGCCGGTGCTGTGCCTGAGCTTCACCGCGATCAGCTACGACATGCTGACGCTGACCGGGGCGGAGAAGGCCGACCGCACGATGGGCGCCGCCGACGCCCGCGTCGAGTGGCCCTCGCACTGGCCGGTGCTGCAGCATCCGGACCCCGCCGGCGGTGGCGTCTTCGCGGTCCCCCTCGGACCGGACGAGAACGAGCAGGAGCGGCAGCGACTCAGCCGCCCGGGCAGCCAGGCCGAACTGATGCAGGCGCTGCCGCCCGGCAGTTACGTGCTGCCGGTGGGCCGTGGCGGCACCAGGCTGCGCACCACGGACGGCACAGGCCTGCTGCGGCCCGATGCCGTGATGGTGGACGCGACCAACCCCCTCACCCGCGGCTACGTCGAGGTGCTGGCCGGCCGGGCACCGGTCAAGGCCACCGAGGTGGCGCTCACCGAGCAGGCCATGGCCCGGTTGGGCGCGCGGATCGGCGACAGCATCGCCACGGCGGGCACCGGCGACACCGTCGCGGCCGGTACCGAGCGCCGGTTCACCGTCGTCGGCCAGGTGGAGTTCCCGTCGCTGCTGGACACGATCGTCCTGTTCGCGCCGGATCCCGACGAGCGCGAACTCGCCGAGTACTTCTCCGGGCAGCTCTCGTGGTTGGTCCGCACGCCCGAGCCGATCACCTGGGCCGACGTCCAGCGGTACAACGCGATGGGCATGGTCGTCTCCTCACGCGCGGTGCTGATCGATCCGCCACCCGACGACGAGGTGCCCGCGCTGACCTACTGGGACCCGGACTCGGTCAACCCCCGGGCGCTCGCGCTCGTCGTGCTGGTCGTCGGCCTCGCCCTGCTGGAGGTGGTGCTGCTGGCCGGACCTGCGTTCGCCGTCAGCGCCCGCCGGCGCCGGCGCCAACTCGCGCTCGTGGCGGCCAACGGCGGCACGCCGGTGCACGTGCGACGCATCGTGCTCGCCGACGGCGTCGTGCTCGGCGCGGCGGGCGCGGTCGCGGGCATCGCCCTGGCCGTCCCGGCCGCCTTCCTCGCCCGCCCGTTCATCGAAGAGCTGCTCGCCCACACCCGGGCCGGCGGCTACCGGGTGTTCCCGGCAGCCCTGGCCGCGATCGCCGGGCTGGCCGTGGTGACCGGCGCGTGCGCCGCCCTCGTGCCCGCCTTCGTCGCGGGCCGGCAGAGCGTCGTCGCCTCGCTGACCGGCCGGCGCGGGATCACCCGGTCGCGCAGGCGCTGGATCGCCGTCGGCATCGCCATGATCGCCGTCGGCGGCGCCATCACCGTCGTCGGCACCGCGGCGATCGACGCGGGGGTCATGCTCGCCGGCCTCGTCGTCGGCGAGCTGGGCCTGGTGTTGTGCACCCCCGCCCTGGTCGGTCTCCTCGCCCGCCTCAGCACGCTGCTGCCGCTGGCGCCGCGCATCGCCCTGCGCGACGCGGGCCGCAACCGCGCCGCCGCCGCACCGGCCATCTCCGCCGTGATGGCCGCGGTGGCCGGAGCCGTCGCGCTCGGCATGATCGTGGACAGCAACCGCGAACGGGACCGCACGCACTACCAGCAGACCATGCCCGCCGGCACGGTCGTCGTGCAGCTCGCCCAGGATCCCGACCACGCGGCGCAGCCGGCGGAGGTCGAACGGCAGGTGCGCCGGACCCTGCCCGTCGCCGAGCTGTTCCCCACCGGCACGGTCACCTGCCCGGCCGGTCTGCCCGACGACGGCTACTGCGTGCTCACCGTCGAGCCGGCGCAGGAGTGCGCTGCGCTGGACAGCATCCGGCGCGGCGAGTTCCTGACCGCGCAGCAGCGTCGGGAGGCCGCGGCCGATCCCCGCTGCGACCCGCGTTACCAGTGGGCCGGGACGATCGTCGTCGACGACGGCTCCGCCCTCGGCGTGCTGACCGGCGCGAGCGGCGAGGAGTTGGCTCGCGCCCGCGAGGTGCTGCGCGCCGGCGGGGCGGTCGTCGCCTCGCCGCTGTTCCTGAACGACGGGGTGGTCACGTTGACCGTGCAGCGCTACGAGCCGGTGGCCGCGCCCGACGAGCCGACGTCGCTCCATCCCGCGAAGCCGGCCCCGCCGCGGTCCTCGACCACGCGGGTGAGCGTGCCCGGCACCGTGGTGGCCCGCGACTTCGCCCCCGGCCTGGTCGTCCTGTCCCCCGCCGCCGTGGCGGCCGCCGGGCTCGCCACCCGCGACGCGGTGAACCTGGTCGCCTCCACCACGCGCGCGGTGACCCAGGACGAGCAGGATCGGGCGATGGCGGCACTGCAGTCCCTCAACGCCTACCCGTCGTTCGAGCAGGGCTTCGTCCACCAGCTCGACACCCGCCTGTTGCTGCTGCTGGTCGCCGCCGTCGTCATCACCCTGGGCGCGGCCGCGGTCGGCACCGGACTCGCGGCCGCGGACGGGCGGGCCGACCTGTCCACCCTGGCCGCGGTCGGCGCCTCGCCACGCCTGCGCCGGGTCCTGTCGGTGAGCCAGTCCGGGGTCATCGCGGGGGTGGGCTGCGTGTTGGGGGCCTCGGCGGGCGCCGGCACCGCCATCGCGGTAGTTACTGCTCTCAATATCGCCGATCCCGGGCTCTGGCCGGAGGCAGGTCCCTTGCCGCTGGTCGCGCCGTGGCTGCCGCTCCTGCCGACTCTCGTGGCGACACCCCTGACGGCCATGCTCGGCGCCGGCCTGCTCACCCGGTCCCGACTTCCCATCGAAAGACGTATATAGCTAGGGACAGTGCGGTTCGGCCCGCTCTGGTACGGTCACCGTTCGCGCCACTTCGCCGACACCTGGGGTGCCCGCCGGCCACACCGTGCCGGAAGCAGAGGAGACGTGTCCGATGAACCGCTGGTCCGACCGGATGGAGACGCGACGGCGGCTCGCGGCCCTCGGCGTCACCCTGGCCCTCACTGCCGGGCTCGCGGCTGGTTGCTCCGACTCGCCGCAGCCCGTGGCCGTACCGGACGGGCAGACCCCGACGGCGCTGGCCACGACCTCGCTGCCGGCCACCGCTTCGCCGAGCCCGTCGCCGTCCGCCTCACCGTCGCCGTCGCCCAGCCCGTCGGCCACCTCGGCGAAGCCGACCCAACCGCCGGCGCCGAAGCCGCCCGCGACCACCTCCTGCAAGGCGACGGGCTACCAGGGCCCGGAGGCCGCCGACCCCGCGGCAGCGGTGGCGAACGCCCACGCGGCCAGTTCCGGCGCGTCGTGCGTGAGCCGGCTGGCCATCGCCGTCTACGACCGGCAGGCCGGCACCTGGTACACGGCGGGTGACGTCGACCAGTCCTTCGCCACCGCGTCCCTGGTGAAGGTCTTCATCGCCGCCCGCCTGCTCATCGAGGGCAAGGCCGACGACCAGGCCACCCGCGACCTGATGTTCAAGATGATCACCTGCTCGGACGACAACGCCGCGAACACCCTGTACTACAAGGCCGGTGGTGAGGCGCAGAAGGACGCGCAGGGCAACGTCATCGGCCCGGGTCTGGCGGCGTGGACGGCCCAGCACTACGGGATCGCCGTCGGCGTGACCCCCAGGCCCGGCTGGTGGGGACTGACCACCGTCACCGCCCGTGCCATGGCCACCTTCTACGCCAAGGCGATGGCGGAACCGGTGGTCTGGGACTGGCTCGGTGGCGCCATGGCCAGCACGACGGCCAAGGCCTGCGACGGGTTCAACCAGTCGTTCGGCCTCTACTCGGCGGCCCAGGACCGTGGCGTCAAGCAGGGCTGGATGGTCGTGGACGGCATCACCCGCATGCACTCCACCGGATTCATCGATGGCAGACGTTACACCGTGGCGCTGCTGATGCAGGGCTCCTCGGCGCTCTACGGCGCGGCGGGTTCGACGATCCTCACCGCGGTGGCCACGGCGCTGCTGCCCGGCGGCCACCTGCCGTCGGTCCTGTAGGCCAACGGCGTCAGTGCAACGGCGTCAGTGCAACGGCGTCAGCGGGACCGCGTCAGCGGGTCGGGGAGGTCGCCGGCGCGGACGTGGAGCCGGGCAACGGGACGTCCAGCTGCGGACCGTAGTGCCACAGCACCGAGCCGCCCACCACCCAGAGCGCGACCAGACCGGCGAGCGTCAGCGACAGCACGACCACGGCCGTGGTCTGCGGCCGACGACGCGCCCTCGTCGGGGCGGGTGTGCTGGTCGTCGCGACCGAGGGCCAGGAGATGCCCGGCTCCGGCGGCTGACCCATGTGACCTCCTGTGGACGGCGCCTCGCCCGGAGCCTACCGCTCCCGCGCCCGCGGACCCGCGACTTGCCCGCCGGCCCACCCGGTGTCAGCAGCGGTGGGTCGGACCGCGCGGGGCGGCCGCGTTCTGCCGGCTGCTGACCAGCCAGACGCCGATCGACATGACGACCAGCGCGACCGCCTCGACGGCCAGCGCCAGCGGCGAGTGGCGGATCACCTCGTTGTAGGCGACCACCGCGATCACCACACTGCCGAGCGGGTCGGTCAGCACGATGCCGGTCAGCGGGCCGGCCAGTCCCCCCGCCTGGTACGCGTTCTGGTTCAGCACCACCGAGCACCCGCCGGCGATGATGAGCGCGAACAGGCGCCAGTCGTACAGCAGTGCCCAGCCGGCGGTGGTGGCCTCGTCGACGCAGGCCTTGGCCAGGGACGCCGACAGGGCATAGCCGGCCCCGGTGGCGATGCCGAGCATCGTGGCCCGACCGTCTCCGGGCACCCGGCGGGAGATCGTCACGAGCGCGGCGATGATCAGACCCGCACCCAGCACGACCCACCTCAGGTCGGCCTCGACCGGCTCGACGTCCCCCGGGCGCGGATCGGCCACGGAGACGAAGGTGCCCAGTCCGATACCGGCCAGCACCACACCGACCAGGTCCCGGCGCATGGGGCGGCGGCTGTGCATCGCCGCCTCCAGCGGCACCGCGACGATCAGACCGCTGACCAGCAGCGGCTGCACCAGGGCGAGCGGGCCGAGCGCGAGCGCCGTGCCGTGCAGGCCGGTGCCGACCGCGTCGGCCGCGACCCCGCCCATCCACTGTGGACGACGGAGCAACCGGAACAGCAGGCGGGGATCCAGGGTGCGGGTGCGCGGTTCCCGCTCGACGGCGTTGTGTTGCAGCGTCGCCGCGACGGCATAGCAGCACGCCGCGAGCACGGCTAACGCCGCGGCCGCGATCGTCACGCCTGCGGGCCTTCGACGCCGGTAACCACTCGTCCCCGCGACGCTCCATTGTGGACAATGCGCATCGCGAGCGGTGGTTCGTCCACCGGGCCAGGCTCGCCCGGCAGGCCGTGCTCCGCCAGCGGCCCGACGCGCAGGCCCCGGTCACGGCACAGCGCCAGCACGGCCGGCAGCGCGCGCAGCGACTCCCGCCAGCTTCGGCGGCAGTGCATCGCCAGCGTCACCCCGCCGCGCAGGTGAGCCGCGAGCCCACGCCCGACGCGGTCGGACTCGGCCCGCACGCATCGCTCCAGCCCGCGGACACTCCACAGCACCGGGGTCAGCCCGACCACCCGGCAGGCCCGCAGTGCGGAACCGGTCAGCAGCCCGTACGGTGGCCGGTACCAGCGCGGCGGCGCACCGGTCACCTCGTGCACCAGGCTGGCGGCCCGGGCCACACCCTGGCACGCGTGGTCGCCCAGCGGCCACGGTGCCCAGCCGTGCACCGCCACCTCGTGCCCACCGCCGGCGAGCAGTCGGCCCAGCCACCGGTGACGGGCCAGCCGGTCACCCCGCACGAAGAACGTGGCCCCCACGCCGCGCGCCGTCAGCGCGTCGGCCAGCTGCGGGGTCGACTCCGGATCCGTACCGTCGTCGAAGGTCAACGCGACGTGGTCGGCGGCGCCGATGCCGAACAGCCCCGGGTGCAGTCGCGACCGCACCCCGGGCAGCGCGGCGAGCATCGGTGCACAGTGGACACCGAGCGCCACACCCACCGTGCCGGCCGCGACCAGCACCGCGGCCGTCCCCATCCGCCGGCTAGCCACGGTCCGGCCTGGCCTGGCGCCCGGCCGTGGCGAGCACGGCGGGTGTCTGCCCGTCGATGAGTTCCGGGGCGACGAGCACGGAGGCGCGCCGCCGGTCGACCGCTTCGTCGACGACCAACGTCGCCGGTGCCTCGCCCGTCGCGGAGACCGCCTCGGCCGCGCTCGCGCCCACCCGGGCCACGCCCCGGGGCCGGGCGGCGTCGGCGAGTTCGGCGACGATCGCCGCGGCATCGGCGGTGAACAGGTCCCGGGCGGCCCGGCGCTGGTTGGACGAGTCGCGCAGGAGGCGGGCGATCGTGGGTCCCAACGCCCGCGGATCCCGCACCCAGTCACTGAGTCCGGCGCGGGCGAGCGCTGCCGCGCTGCGCCGGCCATGACCCGGGATGGGTCGGTAGGTCACCACGGGCAGGCCACTGGCGATCCCCTCCATCGCCATCAGCCCACCGGCGTTCTCGACGAGGATGTCCACCGCGCGCATCAGGGCGGGCATGTCCGAGACCCAACCCAGCGCCAGCAGACCCCGCCGGGCCAGCCGCCGGCGCAGCGCGTCGTTGCGCCCGCAGACGACGACCGGGGTGGCCACCCCGGTCGCCCGGATCTCGGCGGCGGTGACCGCCACCCGGCCCACACCCCAGGAGCCGGCCACGACCAGCGCCAGGGGCCCCGGTGGCAACCCGAACCGGGCACGCGCGGCCTCCCGAGCCCGCTCCCCCGCCCGGGCCCAGGCCGCGGCCCGGCCCTCGGTGCGGCCGAACTCGGGGCTGACCAGGGAGCGGGACTGGGTGTCGGCCGCGGTGCCGGACGCCGGACGGAAGCCGGGGGCCACCAGCGCGCCCCCGACCCGCGCATCGCGGGCGCCGAGCTGCCGGGCCTGTTCCGTGCCCACCTCGTGCGGGCAGAGCACGACGTCGATGCCCGGCGACACCCACTGCCGATGCACGGCGAAGTCGGTGACGTAGGCCAGGCTGGCGGCCGGCAGCCGGCCGGACGTGCGCAGCGGGCCCACCAGTTGGCTCGCCAGCGGATAGGCGGACACGACCGCCCGCACGTCGGGGCCGAGCCGTTGCTCCAGGCGCCGTCGGGCCGGCACGAGCATGAGCCGGGTGATGGCCGCGGTCGGCCGCCAGGTGCCGACCTCGAAGAGCGCCCCGAACAGCCACGGCGTGTGCCGCAGCACCTGGTGGTACAGGCGCAGCGAGCCCCGTCCGGTCGGCCCCGGCAAGAGATCGACGAAGTCCAGTTGGTCGACAGAAAAGCCGTCGGCTCGCAGCCGTCTGGACAGCTCGGCAGTGAACCCGTCGTGTCCCGCGCCCACGCGGGCGGAGATCACCACCACACGACCCCGGTCGAGCGACATCGGCACCCCCGTGCGCCGGGCACCCGGGCCGGGTGCCTATCCCGCACCATTCTTGCCAGGGTCTTCTTCGTCGCGGCGGAAAACGGCTGATTACCGCGCCGCCGGGCGGCCACCCCATCCGTGCCGGCAGTCACATCCCGGCACGCGAACACCAGACCCCGCCCGGTCCGGGCGGGGTCTGGCCTCCCCTTGGTGTGGTTCAGGTTCCTTACCGTCGGGCCGGTGGGCCCGGTGGGTTGGTGCGGTCAGGCAATGACCTTCTCCCGGCGGGCGGGCTCGGGGGCCGCGAAGGCCTCGGTGGCCGGGGTGCGGGCCGCGTGCCAGAAGCCGAGCAGGGCCAGCAGGAACATCAGGCCGGCGCCGACGTAGGCGACCGTGGCGCCCTGGGCGGCCTTGGTGCCGAACTCGCTGAATCCGTAGGCGGTCAGCAGCATGCCGCGCAGCGACTCACCCTTGAAGACGGTCTCGCGGGCCGTGGTGGCGTCGGCGAGCTGCTGCTGCAGGTCGGCGACCTTGGCGGTGTCGTTGGCGGCCTGCGCGGTGGCGATCTCCGCCCGCAGCTGCGTCTGCACGTCGCCGAGTTCGGCGTAGGTCTTGCCGCCAGCCATGTTCTGCAGGTGCAGGCCGATGAAGTGGTTGGCGTAGCACTCGGCCTGCTTGCCGGTCTGGAGGGGCTGGCCGGCGTACTCGACGAGGCACGCCTGCTGCTTCTCCGCGTCGGTGAGCTGGTCGGCCGGCTTGAAGCTGATCTTCTGCTCCGAGAGCTGGTCCTTGACGTAGTCGGCGGCGAAGTTGGCGTTGGTGCTGAGGACGATGCCGCCGATGAGCAGGATGACGGCGACGAGGAGACCGGCCGCGCTGGCGAGCAGGTCGAGGGTGCGACGCTTCATGGGATTCTCCGTCCTTCTGTTGAGCCGCCCGGGGACTCTGGGAAGCTCTGTCCTCTTGGGACATCCCCAGCTTCACCGACATCCCCGCTGTCACGGCAGAGCACCAAGTCCACTGCCCCGGGACCTTCGACCCCTCTGCACCAGGGCCGCTCGGCCGGGCCGTGGGCGTCAGGGCAGGATCACCTCGGCGACCGGTCGCCGGGCCGCGTGCGGGCCCGGCTCGCCATAGCCGACCCGCAGCACCATCTGCGGCGTGCCGTAACGGCCCAGCGCGAGCCGCAGCTGCTCCCGCGCGGCGGGCACCTCGATCGGTTGGGAGAACATCGAACTGGACAGGCCCAGGTCGGTGACGGTGAGCAGCACGCGCTGCAGGACGTAGCCGGCGCGGAGGTGGTCGACGGCCAGGTCGCCGACCGTGCCGAGCACCGCCACCAGCGGGTCGCGCTCGTACTCGCGGACCTCACCGTCGTGGCCCTCGCCGAAGGGCCGCTGCGGGAACAGGTCCGGCGGCTGCGGCGCCAGGCCCGCGGCGGGCGCCGGGACGCCGTCCGGGGCGGTGCGGTCGGCGCGGACCCACGCCTGGAGCTCGGCGAGGTAGGCGGGGTCGCGGTCCAGGACCCGTTGCGCCATCTGCGTCACCTCGGCGACGGCGGCGACCGGGACGAC
>Ga0164243_10001263_pt1 | contig 43545 bp, 35 predicted proteins | sample OricompcompostOP_FD_108781 | JGI IMG/M metagenome (GOLD analysis project Ga0164243, IMG submission 108781) | Organic Plus compost microbial communities from Emeryville, California, USA - Original compost - Organic plus compost (OP) | ecosystem: Engineered > Solid waste > Mixed feedstock >...
GGAATCCGCCGTGGAGGTGGCGGTACCGACCTTCACGGAGCGATCCCACCACACATCGTAGATGTCGACGGTCGTGTCCGGGCCGATCACGTTGTCCGGCCAGGCGATGGAGTACGTGCTGCCGACGGCCGGGTACGGATCGAAGACGCGCGTCGTGAAGTTCGTCGTGAAGGTCCCGTCGTTCGGGATGCTGCTCTCCTCGACATAGATGCGCGTGAAGAGACCGGACTCCGGAAGATCGCCGATGCTGACGCGATCGGTGAAGGTGCCGCCCGGGAGGTTCGCGAAGACCACGTCCTGCGTGGTTCCGGCGAGCGTCGGCTGATCGACGAACGTCACACCCGGCACCAGGATGCGGGTGTCGTAGTCCGGCCATTCCGGGTGACTGTTGACGAGATCGACGACGTCCTGCGTGAGGGTGAAGGTCACCTCGGTCGCGGTGGACGTGACGGTGTAGGCGGGGATGGAATTGTCACCCCACGGGTTGTACTTCGTGAACGTGGTCTCCGGACCGATGACATTGTCCGGCCAGGGGAGAGTGTAGGTGGTGCCAGCGGTCGGCCAGACGTCGCCGGTACCGTGGCCGTTACCCTTGGTGAAGGTCCAGTAGATGTTGGCGGTGAAATCGCCATCCCAGTCGATCGAGCCCTCGTCGATGCTGATGCTGAAGAACTCCCAGGTCGGTTCTTCCGGCAGCTCGCCGATCGAGATGCGATCGTCGAACGTGTCGCCATCGGACGCGTTCCAGACGACGTCCTGCGTGGTTCCCGCGAGGCTGGTCTGGTCGACAAACTTGGAGCCCGGGATGTTGATCGTGGCGATGTATTCGAAGTACGGCGAACCGTGCGACTCGACGAGGTCGATCAGCTCCTGGCGAACGGTGAAGGTGACTTCCGTCGCGGTGGAGGTCACGTCGTACACGGTCTGGCTGCTGTCCCACCAGACGTCATTGATGGTGTAGGAGCCGGTCGGACCGACGACGTTGCTCGGCCAGGCGATCGTGTAGGTTGCGCCGGCCTCGTTGTACGGAGCGAGCAGGCGCAGGTCGAAGTGCGTGGTGAAGGTGCTGTCCTCGCCGACGGAATCGATGCTGCCCTCGACCGCGTAGATCGAGCGCCAGTCGACGCGACCCGGGCCTTCGCCGATGTTCACGGTGTCGGTGTGGGGCCCGCCCGGAACGTCCGGGAAGCTGACCGTCTGCGTGGTTCCGGCGAGGGAGGCCTGATCGACGAAGGAGAACCCTTCGAGATCGAACCAGGTGTCGTAATCGCTCCAGCCATTGGCTTCCACGAGATCGACGACATCCTGCGTGATGGTGAAGGTGATGTCGGTCGCGGTGGAGGTCACCGTGTAGGCCGGGATATCCGGATCACCCCAGATGTTGTAGAAGGTGAAGGTGGTTTCCGGACCGATGATGTTGCTCGGCCAGGCGAGGGTGTAGGTGGTGCCAGCGGTCGGCCAGCCATTGTTGCCGCCCTGGATGAAGGCCCACCAGATGTGCAGGCTGAAGGTCTCATCGTAGTCGATGGATCCCTCGTTCACGTAGATGTCGTAGAACTCGTACGACGGCAGCCCGCTGATGTTGACGGTGTCGCTGAACGGGCCGCCCGGAATGTCCGCGAAGGTGACCGTCTGCGTGGTGCCGGCGAGGGAGGCCTGATCGACGAAGGTGAGCCCTTCGACATCGATGCGGGTGTCGTAGTCCGGCCATCCCGGATGCGCGTAGAGCAGCGGGATGATCTCGTCGGTCAGCGTGAAGGTGACCTCGGTGGCGGTGGACGTCACGGTATAGGCCGGGACGCTGCTGTCCGCCCACGGATCGTACTTCGTGAACGTCGTGGCCGGGCCGATGACGTTGCTCGGCCAGGCGAGGGTGTAGGTGGTGCCAGCGACGGGCCATACGTCGTCGCCGAGCTCATCCTCGCCCTTGATGATGTTCCAGTAGATGTCCACGCTGAAGGTGCCATCGTACGCGATGGAGCCTTCATTCACGGAGATGCTGATGTAGTCGGTGGTGACGTCGGTGACCGCGGCCGCGCTGAAGGCGGGCTCGGTCGGTTCGAGCGTCGGGGTCTCAGTTGGCGTGTCGTCGATCAGGTCGACCGGCGTTGCCTCCTGTGCCGCGGCGAGTTGCGCCGCGAACATGGTCAGAACCGCGACGAGCGCGATCCCGAGCGTTGATAGCCTTCTTCCCACGTGGCCTCTCCTCCTTGGATTCCACAGCCCCCCGGTCCGGCGCGCGCCGAACTCTCCTGTGTACTAGGGACTCCCATCAATGCTATGAAGATGAACGTACTGAGGGGGATGGTTCTTTGGAACTAGAAAAAGAACTATTTCCATGAGGCATCCGCGGCGCTTGGGGAAGATGTCTGGTTCGTGAAGCATGACGGATGTGGATGATGTGCCTGCGTTCCGGGGGGAAATGCCGCGGGGCGAGGTGACATACGTCACCCCGCCCCGCGATTCGATCCGTGCCGAGGGACCTAGATGCGTCGGCGGCGTGTGATGGCGACGATGACGACCATCACGAGCATGACCGAACTGGCGAGGGCGATCCATGAGGGCGTGGATCCTGTTCCCTCACCGACTCCGGTGTTCGGCAGGGACGAGACGACCGGTCCGTTGGCGGTTCCGGCAGGCTGATCGGGGTCACCACCGGGCGTCAGAGGGGCGCTGGTGGAGGTCACGACTGGCGTCGCCTGACTCGGAACGGTCGGACCACCCGAAGTGGGGGACTCCGTTGCGGCAATGGTCGCCGAGGGGGCCGGGTCGATGACTGTCGGTGTCTCGGTCGGGTCGATCGCGGAGGGAGTCTCCGTCGGGAGGTTGGGACTCGTCGGCGAAGGGGTCGCGGTCGAAACGATGGGCGAGGCCTGCACAGGCGTCGACGTCGGCTCAGAGGGAGAGGTGGCGGTCGGGGCCGGGGTGATGGTGGCGATGTTCGGTGTGGCCGGGACCTCGGTCGGGGTTTCGGTTGGGACGTCTGTGGCGGTCGGGGTCGGGCTTGATGGCAACGGATCTTTTGGAATGTTGGTTGCGGTCGCGGTGGCGGTCGGCTCCGGGGTGCTGGTTGCGGTCGCGGTGGCGGTCGGCTCCGGGGTGCTGGTCGCCGTGGCGGTCGCGGTCGGGTCCGGCGTGTTGGTCGCTGTGGCGGTCGCGGTCGGCTCCGATGTGGCGGTTGCCGTCGCCGTCGGTGTCTCGGTCGGCACGCGCGTCGGGAGCGGATCGCCTTCACCGCCACCGCCGGACTGGATCGCGGTGAGTGAGGCGGAGTGGGATCGCGCCGGACCGCCGTTCAGCGAGTAGGTCACGGTGTTCGGATAGGTTGGACCGGCATCGATGGCGATGGCATTCATGAGCACGCTGCCTCGGGTCTCGGAGCTGTCCTTCGTGAAGGTGCCCGAGACTCCGGTGGGATCACAGGTGAACGTGCTGGTTCCTCCCTGGAAATACACGGGGGTTGCATGGTCGCAGTTGAACTGCCACCCCTGTGTTGCAGGGTCGACGGAGTCAGACCAGGTGACGACATCCCCTTCTACCAGTGAGGTCGGAAGGCGGAGGATCCAGAGCTGCGAAATCCCGTTGTTTCCCCAGTACGCGACCTTGTAGGAATCCTGAGGCTGAGTCGGGACCGGGCCAACCACCTGATCGGCGGACGCCGTGCTTCCGCCACTCGCCGTGACGGTTAGCGTCTGAGTGGTATTTGCGACAACGTCTTGCGCGGAGGAGTTGTATTGGCCCGTCCAGTAAGCCGAGGCGGTGATGTCGTCACGACCCTCGACGTAATCGGTGAGGGTGAACTCCCAGACGTGGCCATTCTTCACCGCAGTGGCGATGACGGTGATCCCATCCGGTGCGTAGACATCGAAATTGGTCCCCAGCGGGTTCATCTGGCTCGGATCGGTGATCGTGAAGGTGTCACCTGCGTGCGCGCCAGCAGCGATGGTGAAACCTACGGTCAGGACCGTGAATTGATTGACATAAGTGAGTGACGTCGGATCGACGGTCAATGACGTGAGCGTGACCCCCGCGACCGCGGCGGCGGAGAAGTTCGGTTCGTCCGTGGCGGTGGGGCTTGGGACGAGGGTCTCCGTCGGGCTCAGCTCGCTGGTGACCGTCGGCGCGATCGGGGTCGCCTGTTGCGCCCCCGTCAATGGGGACGTGATGATCGCCAGGATCGCGATGAGTGCGATTCCCACCATCGAAGAAAGTCGTTGTTTCACGTGGCCTCTCCTCCTCGATCGGCTCGCTTGTCCCCGGCTGCGGCGTTCGACACGTACCGAACGGCTTGAGAACTGGGGACCCAAACCTATGGTAGGAAGGTGAATGGAGAGGGCGACATAGTTCTCTCGGACTATTTCGGGCACTATTTCTCGTCACAAGATATTCATCTCTGCACACGGCGGTCGTTGTTGGCTCCTGCAGCGTGCGTTGCGCACAACAACAGCGGGCGGCAGGATGTCCCGCCGCCCGCTGTTGTGAGGTCGCTCGTGCCGGAGGGATCAGGCGCGGCGACGGCGCGCGATGGTGAGCAGCGCGATGGTGGCGATGCTGGCGGTGAGGAGGGCGAGCCACGCGACAGAGGATCTGCCTGATCCGGAGCCGGTGTTCGGGAGGGAAGAAACCACGGGGCCGGACGATGTCGTAGCCGAAGATGAGGATCTACCGGCGGTCGTCGTTGACCCGGAGGTGGATGATCCATCGGACGGCTTGGACGGGGAGACTGTCACGACGGGTGTGGCGGCCGACGCAGTCGGCTCGACAAGATCAGACGGCTGAGTTGGGGCGCTGGTCGCAGACGGGTCCGTGATGACCGGCGCGGTCGCGGTTGGGTCGATAACCTCGGACGTGGCCGTTGGGTCGATGACCTCGGACGTGGCCGTTGGATCGATGACTTCGGATGTCGCCGTTGGATTGATGACTTCGGATGTCGCGGTTGGGTCGATGACCTCGGACGTGGCGGTTGGGTCGGTGACCTCGGACGTGGCCGTTGGGTCGGTGACTTCGGACGTGGCGGTTGGGTCGATGACTTCGGAGGTCGCGGTCGGATCGAGAACCACGGTGGTTGGCGCGATTGTCGGAACGTCGGTGGCTGTCGGCTCTTCGGTCGCCGTCGCTGTGGCCGTCGGGACGTCGGTGGCCGTTGCCGTCGGGACGTCGGTGGCCGTGGCCGTCGGCTCATCGGTGGCCGTGGCCGTTGCCGTCGGGATGTCCGTGGCGGTGGCGGTTGGGGTCTGGGTCGGCGTGCTGGTCGCGGTCGCGGTTGGCGTCGGATCCAGGCAATCGGCGTACGTTGCGGAAACCATCTGATTAATGCCACTTGAGCCCAGGACGCTCATTCCGTATTGGTGCCCCGTTCCGACACACGTCTCGTCGGCGTAGTCGAACAGATGGCCTGGCGTCAGAATGGGTACGTCGATGGTCATCACCAGGACCGATGTGGAATCAAGGCCAGTACCATACCAGGTGAAGGCCAAATTGCCACACCCGCTGCTTGCCGTTCCCGGGCCCTGGACGACGGTGACCGTCATCGTGCTGCAGTCCGCTTCCCATGCGTAGTCCCCGAACTCTCCGAACGTCGCGGGACGCGCCTCTGCATACTCGACTCCGTTTGGATTCTCGAAGGTCATGGTGACAGACCAGTGGATGATGCCATCGGCATAGTCGGTATCATCGGCGGGATCGCCGATGTATCCACCATAGGTGATGCCATTGACGACAATTTCTTCATCCGCGAGCGCCGGACTTGGGGTCACGGATAGCAGCGAGAAGAGCGTCAGGGTGGCGATGATCGCATGCACCACGGCACGGAAACGGGATCTCATCGGGGCTCTCCTCGCATTTTCCCCACCTCGTTCAGCACACGCCGAACGCCACACAGAGAGGGAACCTCGTCTATGGTAGGAAGGTGAACGGAGATCGTGACATAGTTCTTTCGGACTAATTCGCACACGATTTCGCGTTGCCGCACAGTGCGCGCATCCGTCAATCATGCCTCCCAGTGCATGCGCGCGACGCGGTATCCTTCATGCATGCCCCGTCGTGCCTGCGCGCAGGGCGGATTGTCCCTGCCGATTGCACGTTCGATGTCCACCGTGAGGACCACGCGTTCGTGCCCATGACCACGATCCGGCCATGAGCTACACCATCGAGATCTCCCAACTCTTCGCCGATCAGTTCCGGATCCTTCCCAAGGACCAGGTTCTGCTCGTGCAGAGCAAGATCGCGATGCTCCTCGACGATCCCCGCCCCTTCGGCAAGAGCAAGACCCGCCTCGTCGGCATGAGCGAACCCCCGCGCTACCGCATCCGCGCCGGCAAGTACCGCGTCATCTACTCCTTCACCAGCGACACCATCTGGCTCTGGAACGTCGACAAGCGCTCCGATGTCTACGTGCGTCACATCGCCTCGCGCTATCTGCCCGTCGCCGAGTCCGTTGTCGAGCACGACGCCACCATCGAGCTGCAGGACGACACCGCTCTCCCGGACACCTCGTGGGCGCACTACCGCGATGGCCTCCGCCTGTGGCTCACGCACGAGCATTCCGTGCGCCGTCGGCATCACGCGCCGGAGCGCCGATCGCGCCCCGCGCATCCGCCCGAACCGCCCCTGCCGACGCCCATCACGCGCGAGCTGCTCGATCGCATCGCGATCCCCTCGCGCTATCACGGCACGCTCATCGCCTGCGCCACCGGCAACGATCTCGTTCGCGCCGTCACCGAGCACGGCCTGCCAGAGGATCTCGTCGATCGCGTCGTCAGCCTCGTCATCGATCCCGACTTCGACTACATCCGGCATCAGCCGCGCAAGCAGCTCAAGCAGATCGAGGATCTGACGCGCTTCCACGATGGCGATCTCCTCGACTTCATGGTCGCGCTCGACGTCGAACAGCGGCAGGTCGCGCGGTCGATCGCGCTCCGCGGAGGACCGGCGCTCATCTCCGGTTCTGCGGGGACAGGGAAGTCGGCCGTGCTGCTCGATGTCGCCATGACCCTCGCCGAGCGCACGCCCGGCACGCGCATCCTCTTCACCACCTTCACGAGTGGATTGCTCGCCAACCTGCGCGTGCTGATGGAGCGCATCGCGCCGCATCTCGTCGATCGCTTCGACTTCCGCACCACCACGCAGATCGCCGGCATGCTCCTCGGCGATGCCTCCCCGGAGGAGCGCATCTGGCCGGACGATCAGCAGCAGCGCGTGCTCCGCGAGATCGTGCGCGATGTCGTGCTGAACTGGATCCCCGCGCGGCAGCTCGCGTCGTTCACGCCGCGCCGCATCGCCGTCACCGGTTCGCAGATCGAGGCCGGGCCGCTCGCCGGCATGAGCTGGACCTATCTGCTGCAGGAGATCGATCAGGTCCTCTTCGGGCGCGGCATCGAGCACGAACTCGAGTACCTTACCGAGCCACGCGCCGGGCGCACCGTCCCGCTCAGCGACGGTCAGCGGCAGATCGTCGGGGAGATCGCGCGTCGCTTCGAGGAGGCGGTCCGCGCGGAAGGGGGCACCACCACCGCGCTCCTCGTGCGCGATGCCTCGCGCGCGATCGTGATGCGGGATCGGCGCTCGCCGTACGATGCCGTCTTCGTCGACGAGGCGCAGGATCTCGCCCCGACCGCGATCCGGATGCTCGTCGAGCTGGCGCGCGATCGTGCGGGGAACGTGCGGCACCTCTATCTCGCCGCCGATGGCGATCAGACTATCTATGGAAGTTCGTATAGCTGGATCTCGATCCATCCGGATCTCCGTTTGCAGGGGCGATCGCGTCGCCTGCGCACCAACTACCGGTCGACGCGCCAGATCGTCGAGGCGGCGCGGAGCTATCTGCAGGGCGCGGAGCTTGAGGCGGAGCGCATTCCGATCGCATCGCTGCACGAGGGGCCGCGCCCGATCGCGCTCCGCGTCGACACCGATGCCCACGAGGTGATCGCGATTACCGACTTCTTCCGCGACCGGACGATTGCCATCGGGCGCGACGTGGGCGACTGCGCACTGCTCGTGCCGACGAACAGCGACGGGCAGCGCCTCGCGAATCTGCTGCGCAAGGCGGGGATCGAGGCGCGCGCGATGCGTCGCACGGAGGTCGATCTCGCCTTCCCTGGTGTCAAGGTGATGACGCGGCAGACGGCGAAGGGGCTCGAGTTCCCGATCGTCGTGGTTTCGCTGCGACAGGATCGCTCGCTCACGACCACCGATGGTGACGAGCGCGACGAGACGCGACGCCTCTACCGGCGGCTGAATCACATGGCGATGACGCGCGCGATGCGCTCGCTCCTCGTGACGGTACCGCTCTCCGACACCGAACAGACCGCCGGCATGACGGCGCCACTCTGGTCGGTGCGCGATGTTCGCGATCCGGATGCGTTGCGCGACGAGGCGTAGCTACCACAGGGGAAGCAACTTTCTGGGATAATCGTCGCCATGACGACGCGCCGCATCCGGGCGGCGCCTTTCCGGAGAGGCAGCTTCGCATGACGATCATTCCTGAGGCGGGATTCATCACCGCCGGCAACTATCCCGATGACGATCCGACCGGGGGCCTGCGCGCTCAGCTCGACCTCTTCGCGTGGGGAGAGCAGCTTGGCTACGACACGGCGGGCGTGCGACAGCGGCATCTGGAGCACGGCGTCTCCTCGGCCGCGACCTTCCTCGCCGCGGCGACGCAGCGCACCGAGCGCATCACGCTGGAGAGCGATGTCTTCCCGCTCGGTTTCGAGAGCCCGTTCCGCGCCGCGGAGGATGCCGCGACCATCGCGGCCCTGGCGCCGGGGCGATTCAACGTTGGCATCAGTGTCGCGACGCCGCATGCGGATCTGCTGAAGCCGCTCTCCGCGCCGCTGATCGATCAGTCGGCGAATCGCTACCTGCCGGCGGAGCTCTTCCTGGAGGCGTTGCGCGGGACGTATCTCGGCGAGGAGGGGCAGACGATCGACACGCCGGATGGCCCGCAGCGGCCGCGCATCCAGCCGCACATCCCGGGCATTCTCGATGACGTCTGGTACGGTGGCGGCTCGGAGTCGTCGATCCGCTGGGCGGCATCGCAGGGGCTGAGCCTCCTGCTCGGTAATCTGACCTCCGCGCCGGAGGGGATCGACAGCTTCCGCGAGGCGCGCCTGCAGCAGCTCGCCCTCTATACGGAGGCGTTCGTCGGGAAGCCGGAGAACCTGCGTGTCGCGGTCGAGCGCGTGATCGTGCCGCTCGACGGGGCGGACGAGACGTCGCGCGCGAAGTACCGGGCCTTCGCGGAAGGTCGGCACGCGCGGACCTTGCAGGCGCATGGGCCGACGCGGATCTTCTTCGAGCCGGATCTGGTCGGGTTCGCGGAGGAGATCATCGAGGGGCTGGCGAGCGATCCGGTCTACGACGGGCGGACGCGCCTGCGCATCTCGCTGCCATACAGCTTCGCGCCGCACGAGTACCGGCAGATCCTGCAGGACATCGCGGAGAAGGTGCTGCCGCACGTCGGCTGGGCGCCGCGTACCTGATCCCCTTCGCGACGTGACACCTACGACAACGCCCCGCCGGATTACTTCCCGGCGGGGCGTCATCGATGCGTATGGGGGTATGGGAGAGGAGAGGGAGAAGGATTACTGCGGGTCCTGGGAGACCTCGACGACGAGGGTCGACTTGTAGGTACCGACCAGCGTGTTGGCCGGTACGGTGATGGTCGCCGGCACGTTGCTGTAGGTGGTGGTGCCCATGCCGTTACCCTTCTGGGCCGTCAGGATCGTCGACGTCGCATTCGCGTTCACATCGCCGGCGTAGACGCCCTGGATGTTGCCCTTGTTCGCGTCCGCCGCGATCGAGGAGCCGTTCGTGCCGATCTCGAACTTCGCCGGGGTGAAGGTCTTGCTGCTGTCCGCCGTGTCGACGAACTGGCCACCGGTCTTGATCTTGACCGACCAGCCCTGACCCGTGCCGCGGGTGTCGGTGACGGTCACCGCGAAGTTACCGGTCGAGGTATCCGTCTGGGTCTGGTTGTACTTGGCCTGCTTGGTCTGGGAGTAGCCGGCGATCGTGACGTTGACGGAACCACCGTTGGCCTGAACGTCGACCTGGACATCAGCCGTGGTGGAGGTGGCCGCAGCGGCCCCTGCGATGCTGCCAGCCGTGAGGACGAACGCGCCGAAGATACCCGCAACCTTAGCCTTGAAGGACATCGAACTACTCCTGCGCCGCTTGAACGAGGGCGCTTCCGTTGTGGTGCCGGGTGATCACCATGACCACCCCAAAGTTGCATAGGAGGGGGACCAGCCGGTCCCGACATGACTCATAGTACCTTGGTACTAGATCGTCGTCAAGGGGGTACTGGGAGGAATCTGGCGAACAGAACAAGAGTGCCGACAGAATCCGGTTGATATGTCGTCATTTGTTGTCATTGAAGGCTGACATGCACACAAATTGCCGGGATGGAGAGATTAGTAAACGATCACCATAGTACTCTGGTCCTATGTCATGGCGCGTTGACACCCGTCGCGCCGTGGCATGTGCCCCTGCATGTGACGAGGGAGGGGGAGGACCCTCGTCCTCCCCCTCCCTCGTGCTGATCCGTCCTGCGGGCCGATCGTGTCAAGCGGTCGCGCCCTCGCCGATCCGATCGTCCAGCCGGCGAGCGATCGGCGCGTGATGTCGCCAGACGCGCTTCACCTGACGCTGCTGCTGCCAGGCGTGCAGGCGCTTCGTCAGCCAGCCGAAGCGCGAGATCTCGGTCGAGACCGGCGTGATCACCTTCTCGAACGCGAGGTGCTTCAGCGTGGTGATGTCCGCCGCGAGATCGTAGAGCGGCGTGTACCCCGTCTTCAGATAGAGATGCATCGCCTCCGGCTGCCGCGTCCCGGTCGTGAGGTAGACGCGCGTGAAGCCGCGTCGGGCCGCCTCCGCCTCCAGCTCGGCGAGCACGCGCGACGACAGCCCCTGCCGACGGAAGTCCGCATGCGTCCAGATCCGCTTCAGCTCCACCGTCCGTGCGTCGATCTGCATGAACGCCCCACCCGCGATCGGCTGACCATCACGCAGCAGCAGGAGGAACGCACCGCCCGGCGGCAGGAACAGGTGCGCGGGGTACTTCTCTGCCTCGGCCACGAGGTTATCGGCGGCGCTGAGGTGACCGGGATAGCGCACCTCGTACTCGTAATAGAGGTCCTGGAGCAGCAGGGTGACCCGCGGATCGGTCATTCGCACGTAGACGAAGGCGTCGTTCGGAGGTGGCACAGGAGTCATGGGTGTCCTCGGGTTGGATCACGTGTCGCACACGCGGAGGGTGATCTTGGGCGAACGATCCATGGTCGTTCGCGAGATCGCCTACGAATCTCTCATGCTCTCTTATATACTGGGTTGGTAGTTGCTATGCAAAGGGTAGCTTGTTTGAATGAAGGTACCAGGTAGTCAGGTGGCATCAGTGCGCAATCAGACACGACTCTCCATCATCGGCGGTGGACCGCGGGCGGTGGGGCTGCTCGAGCGGCTCAGCGCGAATGCGCCGCTCCTCGCACCGGATGTCGACCTCGTCATCACCATCTTCGATCCGCACCCGGTCGGACCGGGGCGCGTCTGGCGGTACGATCAGTCGGCCTCGCTCAAGATGAACTCGCTCGCCGAGGATGTCGCCATGTTCAGCGATCCGTCGTGCACGCTCGAGGGGCCGATCGTGCCCGGGCCGCGTCTTGACGAGTGGGCGGCGCTCGTGCGCTCGGGGGAGATCGCGTTCACGCCACCCGATCCGGCGGTCGCCGCCGAGATCGCCGGGTTCGGACCGCAGAGCTTCGCGACGCGCCGGCTGCAGAGCTGCTATCTGCGTTGGACCTTCGAGCGCGTCCGTGATGCCCTTCCGGAGACCATCACCGTCGAGGAGGTGCGCGGCACCGTCCTCCGCGTCACCGAGGAGGGCGACCGGCAGGAGCTGGTCTATCGCGATGCCGACGGCACGACGCGGACGCACGAGGCCGATCTCGTGCTCTACACCATCGGGCACACCGATTCGCAGCGCACCGCGGACGAGCAGGAGCTGACGGCGCGATCGTCGGCGTTGGGGCTGCGTTACTGGCCGTCGCACTACGCCGCCGAGATCGATCTCGACGAGATCCTGCCGGGGGAGACCGTGCTGCTGCGCGGGCTCGGGCTGAGCTTCGTCGATCTCGTCGTGCGGCTGACGCTCGATCGCGGCGGGCAGGTCGTCACCGACCCCGATGCCCCGATCGGATCGCGCGTCACCTACGTCCCGAGCGGGCGCGAGCCGCATATCGTCGCCGGATCGCGTCGCGGCGTGCCCTATCACGCCAAGATCACGAGTCATCTGCATGGCGAGACCGGCGGGATGGCGCCCGTCTTCTTCACGCGGGATGCGCTCGCGGCGCTGCTCGCCGGGCCGGAACCGGTCGACTTCCGACGCGATGCCTGGCCCTTGATCGTCACGGAGATGGCCTACTGGCACTACCGCGAGATCTTCACCGGGCACCCCGAGCGCGTGAACGGATCGTGGGAGGATGTCGCGGCGGCGTTCGCGACGTCGCCCTACGGCAGCCCGGAACTGCACGCGGTGCTCGCGCGATCCGTGACGGCGGCGGATCTGTTCGACATCGATGCCTTCGATCGGCCGCTGGCGGGGAAGCGCTTCGCGTCGCTCGCGGCCTTGCAGGAGCACGTCGCCGACTACATCCGGCGCGACCTGACGCTCCGCGCCGAGGAGGAGCACTCCGAGACGCTCGCGATCTTCTGGTCGCTGCTCGTCTGCTTCGGCGTCTTCGCGGAGGTGGCGGATCATCCGAACTGGACCGCCGACGCGAAGCATCCGGCGACGCGCGAGTGGTGGCGGGGATTCTTCAGCTACGTCGATAGTGGACCGCCCGCGGAGCGGCTCGAGTTGCTGCTCGCCCTCCAGCGCGCCGGCCTGCTGACGTTCAGCGGTGGCGAGAGTCGCTTCGCGATTGATGAAGCGGCCAGAGATTTCGCGGTCACGAGCGCGCAGCATGAGGAGACGATCCACGCGCGCGCCCTGATCGATGCGTTCCATCCGGCGCACACGGTCGGTGCGAGCGAGGTCGCGGTGTTGCGCGATCTCATCGAGAGCGGGCAGGGCACGGAACTCGTGATCCCGGACGCGCACGCGCCGATCCCGACCGGGCTTCTCGCAATCGACCCGGAGACCGTGCAGATCATCCGCCCGGACGGCACGCCGCACCCGACTCGCTACGCGGTCGGTGACTTCACGAGCGAGCCCGGCACCGGGACCTTCGCGCGACCAGGCACGAATGCGCGCATCTTCCGCGCGAACGACCGCATCGCACGCAATCTGCTGCACACCGTCGCGCACCGGCACACCGTACCGCCGGGGATCGCGACCCGCCCGTCTGTTTCGGCATCTTCCCGGTAAGTCACGCGCATCCGTACCAAGGAGTCTCCGTTCTCATGGCGAATCCCGTTCTTCTGGCCATTCATCTCGATGGCGATGGTGCTCATCCCGCCGCCTGGCGGCACGTCACGCACACGCCGGCGGAGCTCCTGAGCGGTCGCCGCGTCCAAACGATCGTCACGCAGGCGGAGGTCGCCGGCTTCGGCATCATCACGTTCGCCGGGGGACATCTGCCGGCGGGCGAGGCACCGAACATCACGGCGCGACTCGATCCCGTGCAGCAGGCGGCGTTCGCCGGGCCGATCACCTCGCGCGTGGGGCTTGTGCCGACGATCCCCGCGACCTTCGTCGAGCCGTTCCACACCGCGAACCAGCTCGCCTCGCTGGATCACGTCACGCGCGGACGTGGCGGCTGGATCATCACGGCGACCGGCACGCCGACTGAGGCGCGTGCCTACAGTCAGCAGCCGATCACGGACGAGGCCGCGCTCCGGCAGGAGGCGCGCGATGTGCTGACCGCGAACCGCCTGCTCTGGGATTCATGGGAGGATGACGCCGTCATCCGCGACACGGCGACGTGGCGCTACGTCGATCGCGAGAAGCTGCACTACGCGGACTTCACGGGCGCGACCTTCAGCGTGAAGGGGCCGAACTACGTGCCGCGACCGCCGCAGGGGCAGCTCGTGGTCTTCGGTCACGATGGTCTGCTCGATCCGACTGAGGTCGAGGTCACGATCGTGCATGGCACCAATATCGCGGCGATCATCGCCGCCGCGGCATCCGCCCGCGAGCGGGGCGCGACGCGTGTGATCGCCGATCTCGAGGTGATCCTCGACAGCCGCGGCGTGCCGGCGGCGGAGCGTCTGGCTACGCTCGATGCGAGCACCGTCTGGGCGGCGGGTGATGATCCGCGCATCGTCGGCCCGGCGGACGATCTGATCGCCGCGATCCGCGAGCTGGCGGCGCATGTCGATGGCATTCGCCTCATCCCGGCGGTGATCGACACCGATCTGCCGGAGCTGCAGTTCGCGGTGCTGCGCCCGCTCATCCGTGAGGGAATCATCGCGGCCCCGCAGACCGGTGCGACCCTGCGCGAGACGCTCGGCCTGCCGCATCCGGCCAATCGTTTCGCCACGGCGTCGTGATCTTCCGCCGCACTCATCCAATCACATCGCGCACATGCGAGGATACCTGCCAATGACCACCACGACGCACCGTCAGATCCAGTTCGGCGTCTTCTTCCAGGGCGTGAACTTCAGCACCATCTGGCACTGGCCGGAGAGCGGATCGCAGACCGATTTCGAATCCTTCCGCCGTGTGATCCAGACGGCAGAGCGCGGCAAGTTCGCGGCCTTCTTCCTTGGAGAGGGGCTTCGCCTGCGCGAGCATCTCGGCAAGATCCACGATCTCGATGTCGTCGGGCGTCACGACGCGATGACGCTGGAGGCCGCGCTTGCCGCGGTCACCACGCACATCGGTCTCGCCTCGACGCTCTCCGCGACGTACAACGATCCGGCCGATCTCGCCTATCGTCTCGCGAGCCTGAACCATCTCTCCGGCGGACGTGCCGCCTGGAACATCGTCACCACGCACAACGCATGGACAGGGGAGAACTTCCGGCGTGGCGGCTACCTCGCGCAGGATGATCGCTACACGCACGCGTCGTCGTTCGTGGAGGCGGTCTACAAGATCTGGGATGCCTGGGCAGCCGATGATCTCGCGACCTCCCCGCAGGCGGAGGCCTGGTCGACCGGATCGCACACGGTGCCGCATCAGGATGGCTACTACGATCTCGAGGCCGTGAAGACACTGCCGCCGGTGCCGGGGGCGCGCCCGGTCGCATTCCAGGCGGGCGACTCACCCGAGGGGCGCGACTTCGCGGCGAGGTATGCCGACGTCATCTTCTCCGCGCATCCGGAGCTGAACGACGCGGTCACCTTCTCGCGCGACATCCGTCAGCGACTTGTGGCGGCGGGGCGGCCGGAGGATTCGCTCAAGATCTTCCCGGGGCAGACCTTCATCATCGCGGACACCGTGGAGGCGGCGCAGGAGAAGGCGCGCCACGTCCTCGAGAGTCAGGTGACCCCGCAGACGGCGATCGCGTATCTCGAGCAGTTCTGGGGACGCGAGCTCAGTTCGTACGATCCGGATGGCCCGCTGCCGGATGTCGATCCGGTTGTCGCGGTGACGGGATCGACGCGCGGCTCCGGCTTCCAGCTCGCGAAGGCACAGGAGCTCGTCGACAAATGGCGGGCAATCGCGACCGAGAAGCACTTCAGCATCCGTGAGTTCGTCATCCACTGGACGTCGCAGGGCATGGGGCGCGGGTTGATCGGCACGCCGATCACCATCGCGGATCAGATCCAGCGGTACGCTGACGAATGGGCGGTCGATGGCTTCAACATCACGCCGTGGCTCGTGCCGAGCGGGCTGGACGACATCGTGAACGAGCTGATCCCGGAGCTGCAGAATCGCAATCTCTACCCAACGGACTACGTCGGCACGACCCTCCGCCAGAACCTGGGGCTCGCCCCGCGCGACTGAGTGTCCGTGACCCATCCCTTCGCCATCACCTCATCTGGAATCGAGTGAGTCTGGAATGACCATCAGCACCAACCGCCGTATCGTTGCCGTCTCGGGCGCCGTGAGCAATCCATCGCGGACCACCGCGCTCGTGTGTGCGATCGGGCAACGGGTCGCGCAACGCCTCGGTGGCGAGGTGCACCTCGTCGAGATCGCGGAGCTGCAGCCGGCGATCGGCGAGAGCCTCCTGCGTGGCACCACGACGCCCGATCTGCAGGTCGCGATCGATCGGATCGAGACGGCGGATGTCCTCATCGTGGCCTCGCCGGTGTTCCAGGCAAGCTACAGCGGCCTCTTCAAGTACGTGTTCGATCTCGTGAACCCAACCGCGCTGCACGGCACGTCGACGATTCTCGGTGCGACCGGCGGCACGGATCGGCACACGCTGATGGTCGACTACGAGTTGCGTCCGCTCTTCCAGTACTTCCACGCGACGATCGCGCATCACTCGATCTATGCGACGCGCGAGGATTTTGCGGACTACACGCTCGCGGCACCGGCGCTGCACGATCGCATCGAGCGCGCCATCGACAGCCTCTGCGCGATGAACGCACTGCTCGCGCAGGACGATCGCGTGCGGAACGCGACATCCTGAACGGCGAGCGGTGCGCGATGACGGGACGCTACGCGACCGTCATCGCGCACTCGGCGATCAGCGGGGTCGGACGGCGGAAGAGGAATCCCTGCCCGTAATCACACCCCATCTCCTGCACGAGCTCGAGCTGTTCCGGGGTCTCGATTCCCTCGGCCGTGACGTGCAGGCCGAGCGTGTGCGCCATCTGGATGATGGCCTCGACGATCGTCAGCGAGCCGGCCTTCGTGCCGAGCCCGCGCATGAACGAGCGATCGAGCTTCACGCCATCCACCGGCAGTTCCCGCAGATACCCCAGCGAGGAATACCCCGAGCCGAAGTCATCGATCATCACGCGGATGCCCAGCTCGCGCAGGCGCGCGAGGGTGGAGACCGCGGCGTTCATGTCCTGGATCAGCACCTCCTCGGTGAGTTCCAGGGTGATGCGCTGCGCCGGGATGCCGGAGCTGGAGATCGTGCGCTTCATCTCGTCGACGAGCAGCGGGTTCTGGAACTGGCGGGCCGAGAGATTGATCGCGATGCCCATCGGCTGGTGGGATGACGCGACGGTCTGCTCCAGGCCGATGAGGGCGCGACTCGCCTCATCCACGACCCAGTGCCCGATCGGGACGAGCAGACCGAGATCCTCGGCGTGCTGCAGGAAATCGCCCGGCGGGATCATGCCGAACGCCGGATGCTGCCAGCGGATCAGCGCCTCCGCGAGCACCGATGTCTTCGTGCGGAGATCGACGATCGGCTGGAAATGCAGCACGAACTCCTGCTGTGCCAGTGCCTGCCGGAGATCGTGGCGCAGCTGCAGCGCGTGCGGCGTGTGCCCGAACATCGCCGGGTCGTAGGTCATCACCGTCCCGCGATTCGTCCGCTTCACGTGCGTGATCGCGTCGTTTGCCGCGCGCAGGAGGGTATCCGGCGTCACGTCGTCCGGCGTGCTGAAGGCGATGCCGATGCTCGCACTCACCACAACCTGCTCGGATTCGAGAGAGAACGGTGGGATCAGCGCATCTTGCAGTGTCTGCGCGATGGTCTTCGCGGACTGCTGGTCGGTCGCGGCGAGCCCGGGGATGAGGACGACGAACTCGTCGCTGCCGAGACGTCCGAGCGTGCAGCTGATCGGCAGGACCATCTGCACGCGTGCCGCAATTCCTTTCAGAATCGTGTCTCCTGCGACATGCCCGATGCTGTCGTTGATAAGCGTGAAGCGATCGATGTCAATGTGGAGCACTGCCACACGAGATCCATCCTGTTGGGCACGCTCCAATGCCTGCTGCAGGCGATCGAACACCAGTGTCCGGTTGGGGATCTCGGTGAGCGGGTCGATAAGCTGTGCCTGGCGGAGGCGTTCGGTGAACTGATTCCGCTGGCTGATGTCCGTAGCCGTAAGGACAATCTGTGGCTGTTCGTAACCACCCTCCAGCCTGCTCATCGAAACCCGCACCTCAACCAGCCTGCCGTCCCGCGCCGCATAGAGCCGATCGCCCTGCCACGCATTCGTCTGCGCGATCTGCCGTCGAATCGCCGTGATGCCCAGGTCATTGTGCTGCATGATGAGCGACGTGACATTCTGTCCGATCGCCTCGTCAGCGCGCCAGTCGAAGAGATCTTCCGCGTAGGTATTCCACTGCGTAATCGTTCCATTTTCATCAAAGACAATCACGGCGATTTGCATCATCTGAAGTAGGTGTCACTGAAAATGGAACTCTTCGTGGATACGCGAGAGCAGAGTGATATCATGCGCCGTCGCAATGAGGAACGATTCGCTTTCCGTGTGAATACTTGCAACAACAACGGAGTGGGTATGGTAGGTCTCATCCCGATGGCGAAAGCGCATCTTGATCGTCTTCGGCGGGGTCGGCGCCTGGATCGCGCTGGAAAAGACCTGATAGGCATATACCGCATCATCTGGGTGAATATTGTGGGGCCATTCTGCCTGAAACTCTTCTGCGGTATAGCCATGTGCGTGAATGACTGATGGTGTGATGTACACAATCTCAAAGCTTGAGGAGACAATCGCGGTCACTTCAAGATCACTCGGGACAAGCGAGCCATGCTGATTGGTCTCACCTTGTGCTTGTGCACGTTCCTGCATGTGCTGTGAGATGTCGATCTGCGTCACGATCGCACCACCAGTAGTCTGGTCGAGGCGAGTAACCGTGAGCTGTATCCAGCGATCATCGGTGAGGGCACCGCGGGCAAGCTGATACTCCTTCCGGAATGTCTGATCCTTGCCCTCAATCACCTCGGCAATGGTCTGGAGATCGGCACGTGTGAACGGGGATCGGGGAGTCTGCATCCAGTGTGCGAGCAGATTTGTTCCGACATCGCTGCCCCGCAACAGAGGAACGGCGTCGGTCGCGGCAACACGCTTCCATGTTTGGTTCGCAACCACGATCTTGCCTGTATCATCGAGAATGGCAAGTGACCCGTGCAGGGTATCGAGTGCGACCTGGGTAAGCTGGTAGTCGATCAATCTGGTGTCCATCCGATGACCCGAATCCGTATGCTCGGCAGGGGCGCTGTCACGCTCCTGCGACGTGTGGCGATGAGATGTAATCCCTCTGCTGTGGATCAACCTCATCACCTTCCTGGTTGCACTATTCAGAAAAAGCAAAAGGTGTATTTCGTGCCTATGTAGAATATACAGTGAACTTCCGTTCGGCGCACTGTCAAGAGGGGTGACGATACCATCACCATCCTTGAGGTGCGTACGTCTCTTTGCGCTCCATGGCCGTGATTCTTCGTGCTCTCCAGGCAATCATGGCGAGATGATCAACGGCCATTTCGGAAGGGGTAGGACAATGTCAACTGATGAGGTGAGTGTGTCTGTGTCAGGATCTCCCGTCAAGGGGGATCTTCGGCAGCGACAAGCGGCGCTGAAGCAGCAATATCGCGAGCATCCGGAGCAGGCGCTGATCACCAGCGCCGTGACGAGCAGCACGTCCCCGGATAGCGACGATCCGACGCGCGTGCAGATTACCGTCGCGAACGAGGCGGGTACGGTGCTCGACATCGGTGCGCATGTCGCGGTTGGTGGGCCGGACGATCTCTCATGCTCGGGTGATGTGTTCCTGGCGTCGCTGGCGGCGTGTCAGGAGCTGACGATCCGTCTCGTGGCGGCGTCGATGGGGGTAACGATTCGCCATCTCGGTCTGCGCGTCGAGGGTGACTGGGATGCGCGCGGCACGCTGGCGGTCGATCGTGAAGCGCCGATCGGCTTCAGGGCGATCCGCGTGCTGGTGGATCTGGACGTCGATGCGGCGGAGGATCGGGTCGCGCGATTGCTGCGCTCGGCGGAGCGGTTCTGCGTGGTCTCGCAGACGTTGAAGGACGCCCCTCCGATTGAGCTGATCCCGACGATCCGTCCGTCGGAGGGGTAGCCGCGCAGCGCCGGGAGCGGGTGCACACTCCCGGCGCTGCGGTGCCCGACGGCGTTGCGTCAGGCGCGACGCCGCGTGAGGATGCCGACGGCGGTGAGGACGACGACGCCGAGGGCCATCAGCGCGAGCTGATCGATGGCAGGTGTCGCGGTGCCGGAGCCGGTCTTCGGCAGGGACGTCACGGCGGCGGGAGCACTGGGGCTGCCGTTCGTGGTGCTCGTCGTGCTGGAGGTGCCGCCGGTCGTGGTCGTGGCGCTCGGAGCAGTCGTCGCGATCGGCTCGGCCGGGAGCGTGACCGTGGGGACGGGCGTCTCGCCGGAGATCGGCGTCGCGGCGTCCGGAATCTCGGTCGCGGGAACCTCGGCGCGGACGAGCGCGATGGCCAGAGTGTTGGCATCCGCTTCGGTGATGACGACATCCTGTTCCCAGTCGCGGTAGGGATCAGCCTGGGTGATGGTCATGCGGTAGGTGCCCGGTGCGAGATCGGTGAAGATCAGGTTGGCCGGATCGCCGAGCTCCGCAATGGTCGTGCAGCGCTCGCCGAGGCAGATGCGCGTAGTGCCGGGAAGGCTTCCGCCATCGCTGGTGGCGAGGGCGAGCGTGATGCTCCCGGTCGCGATGGTCGGCATCGCGGTCGATGTGCTCGTCGCGGAGGGTTCTGCCGTGCTGGATGCCGTCGGCTCGGTGATGCTGGTGGCACTCGGCGCGACTGTGGCGGTCGGCTCGCTGGTCGCCGTCGGGGTCTCGGTCGGGACATCCGTCGCGGTGGCAGTTGGAGTTTCTGTCGGGACGTCCGTCGCGGTGGCGGTGGCGGTCGGGGTCTCGGTCGGGACCTCTGTCGCCGTGGCGGTAGCGGTCGGGGTCTCGGTCGGGACCTCTGTCGCCGTGGCGGTAGCGGTCGGAGTCTCGGTCGGGACGTCCGTCGCGGTGGCGGTAGCGGTCGGGGTCTCGGTCGGGACAGCTGTCGCGGTGGCCGTCGGGGTCGGCGGCACCTCGCAGAATGCGGAGACGGCATCGAGATATGCGGAGGTTCCGCCGTAGCCAAACGCGAGGGGAATATCTTCCTGGGCACTCACCGTGGTGTAGGTGATGGTGTTCTCATACCAGATGGGATCAGTGAACACACCGGGGAACGTGGCGCTGTTGTCGCCGAACGTCACGGCCATGGAGCCCTGGTGCCAGAAGCTGACCGTGATCTCGGTCCCGATCGGCAACGATCCGGAATTGATCACCTGCGTCGCCTCCGGGTTCGTCACGCCAACCCGCATCATGCGCAGCACAAACTCTCCGGAGTACGTGTCGTCTGGCGAGTGATAGGCGAAGTAGTTGCCCGTCCAGCGGTCGGCGCCGTTGCGCAGACCGCTATGGATCGGAATGTTCGCGGTATTGTTCTCAAAGTCACCGTTGGCGACTAGGGTGACACAGGCATTGGCCGTGTCGTTGCTCTGCGCCAGTGTGGTGGCTGGCACGATGACGGCGTCTCGCCGCACGATACCGATGCTCGCGATCACCACGATCGCGGCGATCAGTATTCCTCGAATTCCCCGCATACACGACTCCCTGACCATGTTGAAATCCCACTCCCGAGGCAGGGTCTTGCGTGCCTCTGGAGACGATTCTGGCGACGGGAGTGTGGGCAGGTCAATGTTCATCTTGAGAATTATGTGAAAACATTCGGTATGAGGTGCGTAGCAGTCCGGTCGGACACCATCCGCTGGATGTCGTCTCCAGCAGATGGTGTCCGATCGGTTGGCGAGTGGTGTCCGAGAGTGGTCGTCACGCGTGACGGCGCCACCGTGTGATGCCCACGATCGCGAGCGCGGCGCCGACGATGGCGAGCAGCACGAGCGGATCGATCGTAGGGGACGCCGTGCCGGAGCCGGTCTTCGGCAGCGATGTCACGGCGGCAGGAGCGCTGGCGCTTCCACTGCTCCCGGTGGTGCCCGATGACCCGGGGGTGGGCGACGGGCCGGAATCCGTCGAGGGATTCGGCGCGGGGGCGGTGGGAACCGTGGTGGCGACCGGATCGCTCGGTGCGGTGGTGGGCACCGGAACCTCGGTCGTGATCGGGGTGGCGGCATCGGGGGCGGATGTGCGTTGCAAGGTGAGCTGCAGGGTCACGGTTTCCCCGGCTCCGATGGAGACCTCCTGCGACAGATCGTCATAGGGGGCGGCATCGGTGACGATGACGACGTAGGTGTCGGCCGCGAGATCGGAGAAGGTGAGGGTGGTGCCGGTGGCGGCGGCCGCGGCGATCTGATCGCTGACGCGTCGGCACTGCGCACCGATGCAGACGAGCGCGTTATCGGGAACGGCATCGCCGTCGCTGGTGATGAGCGTGATGGCGGTGCTGCCGCTGGTGGTCGATGGATCGGGCGTCTCGACGACGATGGTCGGGGCGACGGTCGACTCGCTGGTGGCGGTCGGGGATTCAGCGGAAGCAGCGGTGGCGGTCTCTGTCGGGATATCGGTGGCCGTCTCGGTTGGTGTTTTCGAGGGGATGCCGGTTGCGCTGGCCGTGGCGGTCGGGACGTCTGTGGCGGTGGCCGTCGGTGTGCTGGTGGCGCTGGCCGTGGCGGTCGGGACGTCTGTGGCGGTGGCCGTCGGTGTGCTTGTAGCGGTGGCCGTCGGAGTCTCCGTCGGCGTGGAGGTGGGTGTTGCCGGGAGTGAACATGATGCAGTGATGTTGTCGAAGTAGGTTCTGATCGCACGTGCCGTTTGGAGCGTCAACGTGACATTCTCGGGACTGCTCGTCGTGGTGTATGTGACGGATCCCGAAAGCCAGGCGAAGCCGCTATCAGGCAAGGTTACGCGCTCACTCCCGAGCGTGACGATCGAGGGACCCTGGTACACGAACGTGATCGTGATCCTCGTGCCAATCGGAAGCGTTCCCGTGTCAATCGTTTTGAGAGGCTGCATTGGCTGGAAAGAGGATGATCAGGACCTGAGAGCCGTCGTAGCTGACAGTATCGACCTGGGACGACAGGTAGTATGCTCCCGTCCACCCCGTGGCACCGCGTGACACCGAAGTGCCAATGGAAATCTGGGGGCTTTCCAGATTCCCATTCTCGACGAGATCTCCGCAGTCGGTTTCTGGTGCCTGAGCATACGCGTACGACAGGTCCGATGTGTGTCTACTCGCGGTGGTGATGCCGACGATCAGGATCGCCAGCAGGATCTGAGCCAGTGCCAGCCGTACGACGCGCATGTGTTCCCCCAATGAACCTTCGCGGTCACACCCATTGTGCTCCCGAGGCCCATTCTGGAGGTGCTCGTTCAGACTGGTCAACGGATTCAGTGCCCTTTATGAAAAATTGCGCCGGGTACCTTCTCGAGCAGAGCGGACACTATCTGTGCGGTCATGCGGGGTAGCCGCCCTGATAGTGTCCGAAGGTGGACGTCAGGCGTGACGGCGCCACCGTGCGATGCCCACGATCGCGAGCGCGGCGCCGACGATGGCGAGCAGCGCGAGCGGATCGATCGCAGGGGACGCCGTGCCGGAGCCGGTCTTCGGCAGGGAGGTCACGGCAACGCCGCTGCCGTCACCACTCGACGTGCTGACCGTGATGCTGCCGCCTGACGCTCCTGCTTCGGTCGACGTATTCGGTGCGTCCGGAATGGTCATGGCGGTCGGATTGCTCGGCGCGGCGGGTTCCGTCGGGAGGGGCGCCTCGGTTGTGATCGGCGTCGCGGCGGCGGGTGCTTCCGTTGATTCTTTCATGGTCATCGTGATCGTCGGGAATGTCAGGCCGGGATGGGGGCTGGCGTCGCCATCGTGCGGAGCGCCGGATTGAGACGCATCGAGATCCCCGCCAGCAGGTAGCCGATCCCGGCGAACGCGAGCGCCCAATGCGGCCCCAGCTGCTCGACCACCACGCCGCCGATCAGCTGCCCGAGCGGAATCGCGATCAGCGCGATCGAGGTGAACGTGCCGAAGATGCGCGCCCGGATCTTCTCCGGTACGCGCTCCTGCCGCACGGTCATCAGGATCGGATTGACCGTCCCCGCGCCGAGTCCGAAGGCGAACACCACGATCAGTGCCACTGCATACGACGGTCCGGCGGCCAGCGCAAGATAGGGAAGCCCGAAGAAGATGAAGCTCAGCGTGAACACGTGATAGCGCGGGAAGCGATGTCCGATCGCGGCGAAGATCATCGATGAGAGCGTCGCACCGATCCCGAAGACCGTCAGCAGCACACCGAGGCGCTCGACCCCACCGTAGTCCTCACGCACGAAGACCGGCAGCGTCACGGAGGAGAGCGGCGCATCGAGGAAGTTCGTGATCGCCAGCGAGATCGCGAGCCAGCGCAGCAGCTGGTCGTCCCAGATGAAGCGCAGCCCGGCGACGAGATCGCCCCAGTAGCTCGTCGCCGGGGCGACGTCCGTCTCCGCGTCGGTCGTCGCATGCAGACGGCGCGGCACGAAGAGGCCGATCAGCAGGATCGAGATGCCGAACGTGATCGCGTCGATCCAGAGCACATTGCTTGCCCCGAGCACGGCGATCAGCACCCCGGCGAGCGCCGGGCCGACGAACTCCGCGAGGCGCCGCACGAGCTGATAGATGGCATTCACGCGCTCGAGACGGATGTTCGCGAGACGCGCAAGCTCCGGCACCAGACTCTCGCGGGCGGTCTGTCCCGGTCCGTCGAAGAACGCGCCGAGGAAGACGAGCGCGATCAGGACGGGGAAGCTCAGTCCGAGCGTGTGGTGGATGAGCGGGATCAGCGCGACCGCGATGCCGCTCATGGTGTCGGCGAGGATGCTGATCGCCGTGAAGCCGACGCGATCGACGATCGCGCCGCCGAAGAAGGTCGCGATGATACGCGGCAGGAAGGTGAAGGCGCCGACGAGTCCCATCTTCGTCGCACTCCCCGTCGTCTCGTAGACGTACCACGGGATCGCGATCATGGTGAGCGCTTCGCCGATCAGCGAGATCGTGTTCGCGAGGAGCAGCGCGATCAGGGGGAGCCGGCGCGCGCTCATGCGTTGGCGTCCACGGGTTCGCCGGTGTAGCCCGCCGGATGACGGTACATGATGGCGGCGAAGGCCATCAGCTCGCCGTCATCATCCGCGACCGGACCTTCGTCCACGCCGCCCCAGTACTCCGCGAGCAGCTCGTTCAGGCGTCGTGAGAACTCTTTCACGCGCTCCGGACGGAGATGATTCCGACGCGTCTCCCAGTTGTGCGACTGTTCTGGCCACAGGGTCTCGCTGGTGATCACTTCCTGCAGCACGGCTTCGAGGACTGGCGCGGAGAGCGTGCTCTCCGTGATCGGCTCGGCGCGGATGCCGTACAGGCGGGCGGTCGCGCGGTAGTACTTCTCGACGTTGCCGCCCTTGATGCGTTCCTCCACGAGCACGATCAGCTCGCTGTCGAGCAGGGAGCGCACGTGATGCAGCACCTTCGCCTGCGGCTCGCCGAGGGCAGTCGCGAGCTGCTGGTTCGTCGCGGCGCGCTCGGCGAGGAGGTGAAGGATGCGATTGCGCAGCGGATCGGCAAACGCCTTGAGCTGCTTCGGCTCCGTGACAATCTGGAAGGGGATTGGTTCGAACGTGGCATCGATGTCGGGCATGGCGAAACCTCCGGCTGGGATCTCTGTTTCGCACAGCGTACCACATGCGATTGGGATATCCAAAGTGGTTCACGATTCGCATTCGCATGGCATTGAAAAACAGCCACGCGACGATCCCGGAGGATCGTCGCGTGGTCGCGTGGGCAGGATGTCGATGTCGGCCAGATCGTCAGGCGTGCGTGATGTCCTCGATGTGCGTGACGGTCGGCTCGTTCAAGCCGGCGATGCCGCCGCGCAGGAGGCGAACCGCCGCGAGCACGATGCCGGTGAGGACGACCGCGATCACGATCACCAGCCATTCCGGCGCGGTGTAGTCAAGCAGGTCCTCCACGAAGTCGTCGTGCAGGAACATCTTCACCGCCGCGTGGACGAGCACCAGCACACCGATCAGCAGGAGCCAAGGGTACTTCTGCAGCATGTTCGCGACCACGTTGCTGCCGAAGAGGATCAGCGTGATCGAGGCGATGAGGCCGAAGAGCAGCAGGCCGAGGTGCCCCTCCGCCGTGCCGCCGACCGCGATGATGTTGTCGAGGCTCATCACCACGTCGGCGAGGATGATCGTCTGGATCGCCTGGCCGAGCGATCCGGCCTCCTTGACATGCGCGCCCTCGCCCTCGTGCTCCGGTGTGACCAGGCGGAACGCGATGAAGACGAGGAGGATGCCGCCGAGAGCCTGCAGCAGCGGGACATCCAGCAGCAGGGCTGCCGCTGCCGTGAAGATCACGCGGAGGACGATCGCGCCCGCACCACCCCAGAGGATCGCGCGCTTGCGATTCTCCGGTGAGAGGCGGCGCGCCGCCATGCCGATCACCACCGCATTGTCGCCGGAGAGGACGAGGTCCACGATGATGATGCTGATCAGTTTCTGAATGACGTCGAAGTCCACGAAGGGTCCCGTTCGCGAAAAGGGGAAGACACAGGTCGGGAGGCACGTGGCGTCCCGACCTGAGATTCTACGTCATGAATGCCATGTGGCGCGTCATCGAATCGTTACGATTCGCGGATGCCATCGTACGTCTCGAAGCGCACGACATCGTTGAAGGGGCGACGTCCCCCGAGGCGGGCGAGGCCGTTGCCGGCGGCGGGGTCCGGGTAGCCGAGACCGAGCGCCTGATGCGTCGCCTTCTCGGCGGGGATGTTGAGGAGCTGCTTGACGGGGTCCCACGCATCCGGGGTACTGAACCAGCCGGTCCCGCCGATCAGCCCGTAGGCATCGGCCGCGAGCAGGATGCGCTCGCTGACGCGCCCCTCGTCGTACGACTCGCTGAGCGCGCGCTCGCCGTTGAGGACGATCACGATCACGAGCGGGGCGCCGGCGAGGAAGCCGGAGTGCTTGCCGGACTCGGCGATCTTCCGGATCTTCTCCTTGTCCGTGACGACGATGAACTCCCACGGCTGCGTGTTGCTCGCACTGCCCGACCAGCGCGCGACCTCGAGGATGTCGGTGAGGATGTCCTCCGGGATCGGCTGATCGGTGAACTGGCGGCGCTGACGGAGATTGCGAAGGACGGCGGTGAATTCCTGCGGGTTCTGGACGGTCATGATGCGCTCTCCTTCTGCGTGCCGAATGTGCCGTAGCTGACGATCTCGGTGAGTGGCTTGCGCCCGACGTAGGTGCGACCAAGCAGATGCGTCGCGCCCTGCTGCGGATGGCCGATCACGACGACCGAGCGGAGCAGTTTCTCGCGCGGGACGCCGAGCAGATCCTTGACGAGCACCTGGTTGCCGGCGTCGCCGATCCAGGCGGTGCCCGCGCCGAGGCCGAGCGTGCGGGCGGCGATCAGCAGGCGCTCGGTCACGCGCCCCTCATCGTAGAGCTCGCTCGACGGGTTCTCTCCATTGAAGACGAGCGCGATCGCGAGCTTCGCCTTCGCGACCCAGCCGATGTTCGGGCGCTGCTCGCTGATCGTCTGCAGGGCGGTGGGGTCGGTGATGACGACGAAGTGCCACGGCTGTGTGTTCTGGGCGCTGCCGGTCCAGCGGGCAACCTCGAGCAGCTCGGCGAGGAGATCCTCGGAGACGGGCTCATCGGTGAACTCGCGGTTCTGGCGCACCTTCTGCAAGGCGCGTACCTGCGTGATGGCATCGGACTGATCGGTCATGAAGCGTCTCCTCGTGTGAAGCGAAACGGTCGGTTCTACCTCCTAGCTTATCAAGCGTGAGAAGCCTCGCCTATTGCCACCGGGGTGCGAATCTCCCGATCGGACCGGGGAGCGTGTGTTCCTTCACGGGGCGCATCGCGGGTTGTGCGTGATTCGCATCTCACTACTTGACACGATCTGTGTAAGACTCTATACTCGTGTCACTGAGATGAACGCAGACAGCTTGCATCCAGAAGTTCATCCAGATCGTTTGAATGATTCCGTGTTCGGTGGCCGATGGAGGCGACCGGACCCTGACCAGAGAGGTGATTCATCATGGCGACCCGTTTCCCTGTGACCTCTGTCGCGAGTGATCTCGCCAGCTTCCGCCGCGCGTTCGATCCGTTCTTCGCGGATGTCTTCGCGCCGGCCCGCCAGGTTCGCACGGCGAATGTGTCCGCGCGCTCGATCCTTCCGCTCGATGTCTTCGCCACGGGCGACAACATCGTGGTGCTCGCGGCGATCCCGGGCGTTGATCCGGAGCAGATCGAGATCTCGATCGAGAAGAACGTCCTGACGCTCCGCGGGTCGATCGCGAATGCGGCGGAATCCGCCGAGGCGAAGGACTCGACCTGGTATCTGCACGAGCTTCCGAGCGGTTCCTTCCAGCGCTCGCTGACGCTGCCGGTCGACGTTGACGCGTCCCGCGCCGAGGCGACGTTCGAGCACGGCATGCTCCGCCTGACCCTGCCGAAGCAGGAGGCCGCGAAGCCGCGCCAGATCCGCGTGAAGGTCGCCGGTGCGTCCAGCGCCGAACCGACCGAGGCCCCGGCCGCCACCCCGATCGCGGAGTCCGCGACGGCGACCGAGACGCAGGCGGACTAATCGCTTCTCCGGGCGCGTGATGGCAGCCAACGTCGCGCGCCGCACCTGATCAGCTGATTCCGTGTGGCGCGGATCTCCTCTCCCCTCCTGCATTGCAGTCTGTGAGATCCGCGTCACGATCCGGCTTCGCCCGACCAGATTCCTGGTTCCATCCCCACCCCTCCTGAGGTCGGGCGAAGCATCGTCGGCGGTCGGATCGCATCCCCTCCCCCCACGCGATTCGACCGCAGGACGTCCCCCCCACGATCACATCCTTCTCAACATTCCACCCCATCCATCACGGACCACGGCCCCTCGTAAGAGGGGCCGTGTGGCGTTTGTGGCAGTATCGGTTATGGACGGTTATGGACGGTTATGGACGGTTATGGACGGTTATGGACGGTTATGGACGGTTATGGACGGTTATGGACGGTTATGGACGGTTATGGACGGTTATGGACGGATTGGACGCGCTACCTGTTGCACAATGCGGGTTCGCCCTGAGACCTCTTTTCGTCACGCTTCACTCCGCCCAGGACGACGGCTTTGGGGAGGATCTTCGGGGCGAGCGTTTTTCCATCCGAGACGTGGCGGGAGATCGTACGTGCGTCAGGTCGGACTGCATGTCCGACCTCCTGATCTCTCGGGCGACATGCTCGCCGGAAACGACGCGCCGCCATGCGCGGCATCGTGACGCGTCGGCTACTCTGCCGTGACGAGGTCCGTCACCGCGAGCGTCGCCCCCTGCGCCGTCGGCGGGAGATGCAGCGCGCGTCCCGACGTGCCGCACGTCGCGGCGGCGGATTCCATCGCCGCGAGCACCGCGTCGACGCGCTCCGGCGCGACCAGCGCGAGCACCGTCGGACCGGCTCCGCTCAGGCACGCGCCGATCGCCCCCGCCTCCTTCGCCGCCGCCTTCAGCGCCGTCAGATGCGTGAAGAGGCGCGCGCGGTACGGTTCGTGCAGCTTGTCGTTCATCGAGGCACCGATCAGCGTCGCGTCGCCCGTCAGCAAGCCGACCGCGAGGCCACTCGCTGTCGCGACATTGAATGCCGCATCCGCATGCGGAAGCTCGGTCGGGAGTGCCGCGCGCGCCGCCCAGGTCGCGCCGGTCTCCTCCGGTATGAACACGACCGAGGTGTAGCCACGATCCTCCCCCGCCCACAGGCGCGTCGCGTACGGGACGCCCGGCACCGCGAGGATCGCGCCGCCGTAGAGCGCCGCGCCAACGTTGTCGCCGTGCCCCTCGATCCGCCAGACGCGCGCGAAGATCTCCTCCTGCGAGAGGTTCAGATCGAGCAGATGATTCGCCGCGACCAATCCCGCCACGAGCGCCGCCGCCGACGAACCGAGACCGCGCGCGATCGGGATCTCCGTCTCCGCGTGAAGCGCGAAGTCCGGGAGCGGTTTGCCGAACTCCCGTGCGAGCGTCTTCATCGCCTTGATCGTCAGGTTCTCGCGCCCCTCGAGCAGCGCGCCCTCGGAGCCGCTGTTCGTGACCTCGCCCGCCGGACCATCGGTGTCGATGGTGACGGTGTTCCAGAGATCGAGCGCGATGCCGATGGCGTCGAAGCCGGGACCGAGATTCGCCGAGGACGCGGGTGCCTTAACCGAGAACTGCATCGTTGAGGACCTTCTTGAGCGCATCGAGATCGGCCGGGATCTGCACCGGACGATTCGCGAGCGGATGGCGCGGTTCGTCGTCGAAGTGGTACTTCACGACGGAGTCGGTGTCCTTGAGGACATGTCCCGTCACGACGCCCACGACGGTCGCATCCGGCGAGACCTTGCCCGCGGCGACGAGCTTGCGGATGCCCGCGAGCGAGGCCGCCGACGCCGGCTCGCAGCCAATGCCGACGCGATCGATCTGCGCCTTCGCGTCCATGATCTCGTCATCGCTCACCGCCGCGACGATACCGTTCGTGAGCTGGATCGTCTCGCGTGCCTGCTCGATGCTGGCGGGATCGCCGATCTTGATGGCGGTCGCGATGGTGTCAGCATGCACCGGCTCGTAATGATCGAAGCCGGACTCGAAGTAGTTCACGAATGGGGCCGCACCCGCCGCCTGGATCGTCACCACCTGCGGCAGCTTCGGGATCAGCCCGACCGCGTACGCCTCGGAGAGCGCCTTGCCGAAGGCGCGCGTGTTGCCGAGATTGCCACCCGGCAGCGCGATGATGTCTGGCACCTGCCAGTCGAGCTGGGCGAGGATCTCGAAGACGATCGTCTTCTGGCCCTCGGGGCGATACGGATTCACGGAGTTCGCGAGGTAGACATTCTCGGTCTCGACGAGCTCGCGGAGCAGCTTCAGCGCGCGATCGAAGTCGCCATCGATCTGCACGACGGTCGCGCCGTAGGCGATCGTCTGGCCGAGCTTGCTGTAGCTGATCTTCCCTTCCGGCACGAGCACGATCGCCGGGATGCCCGCCGTCGCCGCGTACGACGCGAGCGAGGCCGACGTGTTCCCGGTCGAGGCGCAGGCGATCACGCGCGCGCCGACGGCATTCGCGTGGCTCACCGCGACCGTCATGCCGCGATCCTTGAAGGAGGCCGTCGGGTTGTGCCCCTCGTGCTTCACACCGAAGCGACCGCTGGTGAGACCGGCGTAATCGGAGAGCCGCTGATCCCAGTAGAGGGGCGTATTGCCCTCCCAGCGGGAGACGATCTTGTCCTCCGGGATCTCCGGGAGCAGCGATGCGAAGCGCCAGACGCCCGAGCGCTCGGCGAGGGTGCCGGGGGTGCGCGGGAAGTCCGCCGCGGTGAGCGTGCGCTCCGTGTTGATGGAGACGGTGAACGTCTCCGGGTTCGTGCGCTGCTCGCGGGAAGATGGAGTGTTGTCCTGAACCGACGCCATGCGTTGACCTCTCCCGAAAATCGGGACTGAAACCTGCTGGTTGGTGGCCCTTCCGGTGACGGAGAATGCACAGATTCGGGACCGGACACGCCAGTTGGGAGGATACCACGCCATCACACGTCATTTGCTCGCGACGTCCGGGATGGGGCGAACGGTTCATGGGATTCCGGGCATAGTGTGCGTATGCTGGCGAGATGATGTGTGACGCGCGAGCGCGTTCGCGGATTCCGGAGCGGCGGCCGTCACGACCGCCCACATCGGGTGGGGCTCGATCCGGATCACGCGTCGGCGTGCAGTTGGTGTTGGGGAGGTGAGGGCTGGGCATGGCGAAGTGGGATGTCACCGTCGTCGGATCGGGGCCGAACGGCCTCGCCGCGGCCGTCACGATGGCGCGCGCCGGACTCTCCGTGCGCGTCGTCGAGCGGATGGATGCGATCGGGGGTGGCGCGCGCACGGCGGAGCTGACGCTCCCCGGCTTCCGGCACGACGTCTGTTCCGCCGTGCATCCGATGGCGCTCGCGTCGCCGTTCTTCCGTGCGTTCGGGCTCGCCGAGCGGATCGAGCTCGCCGTGCCGGAGATCTCCTACGCGCATCCGCTGGATGGTGGGCGCGCCGGTCTCGCCTGGCACGACATCGCGCGCACCGAGGAAGCGCTCGGTGTGGATGGTCGCGCCTGGCGGCAGCTTTTCGATGCGCTCGTGCATGACATCGACAACGTCGCGGAGATCGCCGGCTCGTCGATGCTGCAGATCCCGCGGCATCCGATCACGATGGCGAAGCTTGGGATGCGCGTCCTCGAGCAGGGATCGCCGGTATGGAATGTGCGCTTTCGTGATGCCATCGCCCCCGCGATGATCGCCGGCGTTGGCGCGCACGCGATCGGGCGGATGCCGCGCCTCGGGACGTCTTCCGTCGGGATGGTGCTCGCGGCGCACGCGCACGCGCGCGGCTGGCCGATCCCGATCGGCGGCAGCCAGGCGATCGCCGATGCGCTGGCCGACGATCTGCGGGTGCACGGTGGCACGATCGAGACGGGCGTCGAGATCACGGATCTGGGGGAGATCGCGGATTCGCGCGCGGTGCTGCTCGATGTCTCGGTGCGCGGATTGCTTGGCATCGCGGGGGATCGGCTACCCGATCGCTACATCGCGGCGCTGCGACGCTATCGCTACGGGAACGGTGTCGCGAAGGTGGACTTCGCGCTCTCGGAGCCGGTGCCGTGGACGCATCCGGAATTGCACAAGGCGGGGACGCTTCACCTCGGTGGCACGCGCGCGGAGATCGCGCGGGCGGAGGGGGAAGTCGCGAAGGGACGTCACAGTGCGAATCCGTACGTGCTGATTTCCCAGCCGGGCGCTCACGACAGCTCGCGCGCACCGTCGGGGAAGACGGTCCTCTGGGCCTACACGCACGTGCCGCACGGCTCGAACATCGATCAGACGGAGGCGATCATCCGGCAGATCGAGCGCTTCGCGCCCGGTTTCCGCGAGACGATCCTCGCGACCGCGAGCAAGACGGCGACGGCGCTCGATGCCTACAACCCGAACTACGTCGGCGGCGACATCTCGTCCGGCGCGATGACGATGTTCCAGCTGGTGAAGCGCCCGGTGCTCGCGCCGAATCCGTGGCGGACACCGATCGCGGGCGTCTACCTCTGCTCGTCGGCGACGCCGCCGGGGCCATCAGTACATGGGCTGTGCGGGTGGTACGCGGCGGAATCCGCGCTGCGCGATGTGTTCGGCATCCGCGAGCTGCCGTCGCTCGCACCCGGTGCGTGAACGACCATGAGGGCATCCCATCAGCGGGATGCCCTCGTTCGGTGTGCGGGTGCTACAGATACGTCTCGTCGCGCTTCGGGAGGACGATGCCGAGCGTGATGTACAGCGCCACGATCGGCCAGACGCTCACACCCGGCAGGATGATCGCGCCGACCACGGTCGCGAGGCGCACCCAGAACGGGCTCACATCCAGCTGCTCGGCGATGCCACCGCAGACGCCGAAGATCATCTTGTGCTTGCGCGAACGATAGAGTCCGATGTTGAACATGAGATTCTGGTCCTTTCAGCCGTCGTCAGGCGATCGGCAGCAGTGGCGATCAGGTCATTGCGTAAACGTTGGGTTGGTCACAATTGATCCTCGTCGCGGAACACGTATCGGTCCCACAATCCGATCCCGGATGTCGCGAACCATGGCAGCAATCCCCACGGCGTGAACCCGACCCGCATCAACGGTCGGATCGCGCGCTGATTCGCGCCCGGCAGATCGCAGCGCCAGATCAGGCGCTCCGCGTGTGGCACGCCGCGTGCGAGCTGCAGCGCGTGCCGAAGCACGATGTCGAAGTCCTCGCCTGTCCGCGCGACGACCGGGCCGATCCGCCCGACCCGATCGTCGATCGAGATCAGCGCGTAGCCGACCGGCTCGCCCGTCTCGCGCCGCGTGACGATCGCGCCGGATGTCTGCTCCTCGCGGAACCACCGGCGGATGTCGGCGGATCGCGTCGCGCCCTTCACTTCGGCATCGAGTGCCGCGAGGATCGCGAGCTGCGCGTCGGTGACCTCCGTGAGCGCGATCGCGTCGTGCGTCACCGGGAGTGCCTCGGGCGGGACGGTCAGGGCTGGCGCGCGCATCGAGATGATCGGCGCGCCGGGATGCAATCCCAGCGCGAGGTAGCGTCGCCACGCGCGGCGATCCTCCGACGCGGTGAGCGTCACGACCTCGCAGTCGGCATCGACGATCACGCGCTGGAGGCGATCGAGCAGCATCCGCCCGAAGCCCTGATCCTGCACCGTCGGATCGACGAAGAGGAAGAGGATGTGGGCGTGCCGCTCGCGGATCACCACCGCGCCGACGGCGATCACGATGCCGTTCTGCGCGATCACCTGCACCGCTTCCGGGCGCTCCTCGTGGATGCGTGTGAGCGCGTCGACGGCGGCACGGAGATCGATGGCGCGGGCGTCGGCGTTGTGCCATGGATTCGGCTCGGCGAGGCGCGCATCGTGCTGGGCGGAGGCGGCTGCCTGATAGACCTGCGCCGCGGAAACGAGGTCATCAGGCAGCGCGGGACGGATCTGCGGAGATGACATCGGGGAGGGAAGGGGGGAGGGGGATGTCATCTCCATGCCTCGAGTATGGCGTTGTGCGTGTGAATCCACATACCGGTCATCCCCCAACTGCAAGCGGCTGTTTCCCGGCAGGTGGACCGGGTGGCTATCCCTGCACAACGGAGTCAGACGCGATGGTGTGCGTTGGTGACTCGTGCTGACGCAGATCGTACACCGTTGTGGAGCGACAGGGAGCAGGTGATGCATGGTCGGGTGGTGACCGCGACGTTGGGGCTGTTCGCCGGGGCGGTCGTCGTGCTGGCGGTGTGCACGGACGAGACGCCGACGAAGGGGATCATCCACGTCACATACGAGACGGATGACGAGCGCGAGGGCATCGATGCGATCCTGGCGACGTCGTCGGGGTACGGCGCGGCGGTCGAGCTGGTTGGTGATTGACGCCGGGGATGGCGTCAGGGGATCTTCGGGGACGTGACGCGGCGTTCCCCCCCGGGGATCGGGTTGCGCCCGAGGTGGGCGGCCTTCATGGCCGCCACCACAGGGTGTGCGGGATGTGGCGGTTACGCCTTCAGGTTCGCGCGGACGACGGTGCGCGAGAGGTATTCTCCGTTGACATAATCGAACTCGCCGCCGCACGTCAGAATCGTCACCACCGACGATGTCGTCGGCGAGACGACGTCGGCCAGCTTGCCGCCGACCAGCTCCTGCACGCCATACACATCGTTCGAGACAACCGCGTACGTGTAGGTCGTGCCGTTCTCACCCGTCAGCACGATCTCGTCGTCCGCGACCAGGTTGCGCAGGTTGTAGAAGACCGACGGTCCCACGTTCCAGTAGTCGACGTGACCGGCCAGCACCACGTTGCCGACCTCGCCGAGCTCCGCCGTCTGCTGATACCACGAGACGATCCACGGACCGGTTGGATTCTCCATCGCCCCGTTCACGATGTTCAGCGTCTCGATCTCCGCATCGATCTGTGCCCTGGCGATCTGGATGTTCGCGGGGATCGTCGCCGTCGCGGCGATCACGCCCTGCGGCTGCGTGCCGACCGGCAGGCCGCGGATCGCGCCCGTCGTCGGCATCTCGCCGACGACCGTCGATTCGATCAGCGCGGCGGGGGAGCCTTCCGCCTCCGGCGTGCCCTCATCCTCCTGCGCGGAGGCGTGCGCATGCAGCGCGAGCGCGGCGGCGACACCGGCGCTGGCCGTCAGTACGTCGAGCGTCCGACGTCGCGTGAGTGTCGGGGGTGTGGATTCGCGGTGATCATCGTGAGTCTGCGTCATGGCGCGCTCCTGACTGGGACGAGAGATCGGATGCCACAGGTCGGTCGGGTTCGGGCTCGTCATGAGGACCCGCTGCTACTATCAAGGACGCACGAGCGCGGTGTTTCGTGTCTGCTTCCCAGCATAGGAACTGATGCTCATGCTGTCGAGCGGGTGTGATGTGGATCGGGAGGTCTCGTGACGGAATCGTTGGGGATGCAGACGCTGGAGCGACTGCTCGCGGAGGTCTGGGGCGGTGCGCCGATATCGCTGACACCACTCGCGGGCGGGACGGTCAATCGCGTCTGGCGCATCGATCGGGGGGACGAGGCGTTCGTGCTGCGCATCGCGCCGTCGGATGCCGAGGCCGACGCCGGTCCGAGCTGGCTGACCTCGCGGGGATTGCGTCGCGAGCTCGCCGCGATCGCGCTGCTCGCGGAGTTGCGTGAGGTGCTGCCCGAGACGATCCACGCCGATCTCTCCCGCGAGGTGATCGCGAGCGACTGGGTCGTGCAGCGCCTTGTGCCGGGACACGCCTGGAGCGAGGTCGACGCGTCGTTGACGGCGGATCAGCGCGTCGATCTCTGGCGGCAGACGGGAGCGCTCTGCCGCCGCATCCATGCGGTGACGTCCCCGACATTCGGGCCGGCAGGGGAGGCGATGTTCGCGCGCTGGTCCGATCTCCTCGTGCATGATGCCGCCGGCTTCGTCGCCGATGCGGATCGCTTCGCGCTCGATCCCGCGCTCATGACGCGCCTCGCCGACGCGATCGCGTACCACCGCGCGACGCTCGATCTGGTGACGACGGGGTCGCTCATCCACAGCGATCTCGGGCCGCGCCATCTCTTCGTCGCACCGGATGCGGACGGTCGGTTCACGATCACGGGCGTGATCGATCTCGAGTTCGCGCGCTTCGCCGATCCGATGTCGGAGAGCGTGATCGAGCTGTTCGGCATGCTGCCGCACGACCCCGCGCACGAGGCGGCATTCTGGAAGGGCTACGGGTCGCGTGCGGCGATCCCCGGGGAGGATATCCGCGCGACGCTCCACGAGGCGATCGTGCTTGGGTGGACGCTCTCGGATGTCGCGCGGCTCGGGCAGCGCGATCAGATCGCGTCGCTTGCGGGCGAGCTGATCGCGAGGCTGGATCGGCTCGATGCTACTGGGTAACGATCTTTGCGGCGGTGATGGTTGCCGCGAGGGCCTCGAGGATTGGCGTCACGCCCTGGTACGACGAGACATATTCCACGGTCCACGCACCGATCTGCCCAGCCTGCGCCGCCGGCAGCAGGGCGAACGTCGGGATCGCGAGCAGCTCGTCGGTCGGCATGCTCATGATGCGGTCGTCGCTGAGGACCAGATCGGCGTTGTACCGGTTGATCTGCTCCCAGCTGACTTCGCCGAACATGCCGCTGACCTCATCGGCAGTGCCGATCACGTCGAGCAGATTCACCCCGAGTTCGCGGAAGAACATCAGGTCCGACGTGACTGCCGGATTGCCGATGTAGGCGAGATCCGGGTCCGGCGAAATCGCGACCGCGGTGAGCCCCGGCTTCTCCGCGGCGGCGCTGCGCACGGCCTCCGCCGCCTGTGTGAACGCCTCGCGCGCCGCCACGACATTCGGGGCATCCAGATCCGCGCCGAGCAATCCGGCGAGCTCCTCGAAACGATCGATCTGATCCACCAGCGATAGCTCCAGCGCGCGGATGCCGATGGTCGGGGCGATCTGCAGGAGACCCGGCAGCTCGTTCTCGTCCACCCCGCCGAAGTCGTTGTTGGTGACGGTGTCCCAACTCTGCGAGACGATCAGATCGGGATGCAGGGCCGCGACGGCCTCGATATCGAGCCCGGCTTCGAGGTCGAGGAACGGCACGTCGGCCAGCTCGTCCGGGATCGCGAAGATGCCGGCATATCCCGCGAGGCCGACCGGTTTGATGCCGAGATCCCACAGGGCGAGTCCGGCACCGGAATCCGCGAAGATGCGCGTCGGTGTGGACGGCAGGGTCACGGTGCGCCCGCGATCATCGGTGAAGGTCCACGTGTCACCGACGGGGGACGCGCTCGGCGTGGACTGCGCGGTGGCGAGGTGCACGCCAAGGGCGGTCGTTGCGGACACGGCGGCGGTGGAGGTGAGGAGGGTTCGACGTGAACGCGTGGTCATGAATAGGACCCCATTGCTGACAGAATGCATGCATATTCTGCCGAGTATCCCACATCTCTCACGCGTTCACGCCTGATGGGTGTTATCGCTGAAGTACGGCCGACGTCGTGTTCGCGGCGACGGCTTCGATCTCGCTGCGCGTCGCGCACAGGAAGTCGCCAGGCATCGTGTGCTTGAGCGCCTGCGCGGCGGTGCCGAGGGCGACGGCGCGCGTCAGGGCGTGCGGATTCTCGAGATACCCGGTGATGAAGCCCGCGGCGTAGGCATCGCCGCCACCGAGGCGATCGACCACTTCGAGATCGCGCCAGTCGGACGAGGCGAGCACGCCCGACGGACCGAGCGCGAAGTTCTGCACCTTGAGGCGGCGGCTGCCCTTCGTGCGCTTGCGCGAGAGGGTCGCCGCGGCGACGCCGAGCTTCTCGATCGCGAGCTTGAGGACCTCCTCGTGAGATCCCTCGATGCCATAGAACGTGCCGAGCCCTCCGCGCGAGGCGAAGAGGATGTCCACGAACGGGATGATCTCGACGAAGGCGGCGCGGGCATCGGCCTCGGACCACAGCTTCGAGCGGTAGTTCAGGTCGAAGGAGACGAGGACGCCGAGTTCCCCGGCAACGCGCACGGCCTCCATCGCCTCGGCGCGGGCGCCGGCGGAGATCGCGAGCGTGATGCCCGAGATGTGCAGCGCGCCGGCCCCGTCGAGGAGCGTCTTCCAGTCGAAGTCGCCCGGGCGGACGTTCGCGATGGCGGTGTTCTGGCGATCGTAGGTCACGGACGATGGGCGCGGATCGACGCCTTCTTCAAGGAAATAGAGGCCTGCGCGTCCCTCGTCCTCGGGCACCCACTTCATGCCGGAGATGTCGACGCCATTCGCCTGCGCCTGCCGGGCGATGAAGCGCCCGAGGCTGGACTGCGGCAGGGCGGATACCCACGACGTCGGGATGTCGAGGCATCGCAAGCCGACGGCGGTGTTGAGCTCGGCGCCACCGGCGGTGACATCGAGCGAGACGGTGCGTTCGAGCCGCTCGTTGCGCGGCGGCGTGAGGCGGACCATCGCCTCGCCGAAGGTGACGACCTTCTGCGCAGGCTGCCTGGTGGTGAAGGCGGCGAGCGCCGCGGTCACATCCTGCTGCTCGTCACGCGGTTCTTCGGCTGGCCGTGCGGCGCCAGATGCTTCGGTCACGATGATGCTCCCTTTCACTCATGCTTTGTACGCGTGCCGTTTGGAACGGCCCAGTTGTCAGGATTTTCCGGGATGGTCGAGATGCCGGGAGACCCGGACCGCGACATCGCTCGGTATCGTGCACATCGGTGCACTGTACCGCAGGTCAACGTCTTCACGATAGCGCGTTGACGTGGCGGGGAGATTATCGAGTTTGCAACATGTGGCGATGTCGTTACGAATCATCGTGCGAAGGTGAAGTATGAACATCCGGATGTGCGTAGGTTGTGCGTCTTGCTCGATTCCTGCTCTGCCAGAGCGCGTCTCACTCGAGGCCCGTCGCGGCACCCTTCATGGGTTCCCATCTCGATCCCATGCCGCGCCTTGGGGACACGCCCTCATGGCGTGCCCTACGTACGCACGCTCGCGCGGAAATCGTTCGGTCGTGCGGAGGGTCAGAGGGCATGTCCCGCCGCCGCCGCCTGAGCAATCACCGTGCCGCGACTGGTATCACGAGGACAGGAATGGAAGGGTGCGGAAGGCGATCATCGACGGGTGCAGGGCTCCCCGATTGGTGGGATCAACCGATCTCGTATCATGAGTCAGATGATGGGCGATCGGTTCGCGTACGCAGCATCCTCTCCATCACGAGCATCCGCCCATCGGAGACATCGTCCGTTTCCGACCCGTGCCTTATTGAAGGACCCGCCCCGCATGGACACCACCGAATCTGCCCAACGTGATGCGCGCCTGCAGGAACTCATCGCCGCCGTCATCCACACCGGCGAGCTTGTCACCGAGCCCGTGACCGTGCCCGGCGTCGCCACGCCGTTGCAGGTGACACGCCCCACCAACACCGATCTCCTGCTCGATCAGATCGCCGACGATCCTGAGCAGAATCTTCCGTACTGGGCGGAGCTCTGGCCGAGCGGCATCGCCCTCGCCGCGGCGATCGCACGCGAGCCGGAGCTCGTCGCCGGGCATCGCGCGCTCGAGCTGGGATGCGGCATCGGCATCACCGCCGCGATCGCCGTGCAGGCGGGGGCCGAGCTCATCGCCACCGACTACGCGCCGGAATCGTTGACCCTCACGCGCTACACCAGCCTCGCGAACGTCGGGGTCGAGCCGGAGACCCTCAAGGTCAACTGGCGCGATGCCGCCGATCAGGAGCGCCTCGTCGCGGCCGGACCGTTCCCGGTCGTCCTCGCCGCCGATGTCCTGTACGAGCGCCGCGACATCGAGCCGCTGCTCGATCTGCTCGATCGCCTCGTCGCATCGGGTGGGCTCTTCTGGCTCGCGCATCCGGGACGTCCGCCCGCCCGCGCCTTCCTGGAGGAGGCGACGCGCCGTGGCTGGACGTCCGAGACCACCGAGTACACCGGGCCGTGGCCGGATCCGAATGATGAATTCATTGTTGCGTACGTCCACCAACTCCGGCGTCATTCCTGAGCAATTCCGGACGGCGCGCACCAGACTGGGCGGACGGCTATTGACAATGCCGGCCGATTCATGCGACAAGATACGAATGCAGATCATAAAGCGCCGTGATTCTGCGGAAGGAACTGCACCGATCGCACAACTCCCGCACCGTGGAGATGCGTGTCGTAGGGCGCTTCGGAGTCGCGTAACCGGATGTCCCGGGTCAGACGTGGCGCTGTAATCGGTGAAGGAGCAACGCATGTCTCGCATCATTTTCGATAACGTCAGCAAGGTCTACCCGGGTGGGCAGGCCAACGCGGTCTCGAACCTCAACATCGAGATCGAGGATGAGGAGTTCCTCGTCGTCGTTGGTCCGTCGGGGTGCGGCAAGTCGACCGCCATGCGCATGGTCGCTGGTCTCGAGGAGATCTCGAGCGGGCGCATCATCATCGGCGATCGTGTCGTGAACGACCTTCCGCCGAAGGACCGCAACGTCGCCATGGTGTTCCAGAGCTACGCGCTCTACCCGCACATGAGCGTCCGCGACAACCTGGCCTATCCGCTGAAGCTCCGCAAGGTGCCGAAGGCCGAGCGCGAGCAGCGCGTCCGCGAGGCCGCTCGCATCCTCGACATCGAGCAGTACCTCGACCGCAAGCCGAAGGCGCTCTCCGGTGGTCAGCGACAGCGCGTGGCGCTCGGTCGCGCCATCGTGCGTAACGCCGACGTCTTCCTCATGGACGAGCCGCTGTCGAACCTCGACGCCAAGCTCCGCGTGCAGACGCGCGCCGAGCTCGTCAAGCTGCACGATCGTGTCCGCACGACGACGATCTACGTCACGCACGACCAGACGGAAGCCATGACGATGGGCGACCGCATCGCCGTCATGAGCCTCGGTGTGCTGCAGCAGCTCGACACCCCGCAGAACCTCTACGATTCCCCGGCGAACAAGTTCGTCGCCGGCTTCATGGGGTCGCCGTCGATGAACTTCGCCGACGTCACGATCTCCGCCGAGGGAGGCAAGCTCTTCGCTTCGGCGCCGGGCTTCAAGATCGCCGTCCCGGATTCCCGCGGCACCGGTCTCCAGCCGTACATTGGCAAGACCGTGACGCTCGGTATCCGCCCGGAGCACATCGTGGAGCGCTCGCGCGCTGGCGCCGCCGCCGCGCAGACGCTGATCCCGGTTACCGTTGACGTGGTCGAGCTTCTCGGTAACGAGATCTTCGTCTACCTCAACAACCAGAACACCACGCTGACCGCCCGCATGGATCCGGGCATCCGCCTGGAGCGCGGTCAGCAGATCGATGTCGCGTTCGAGCCGGAGAAGCTGCACTTCTTCGACACCGCGACCGAGCAGACGATCCGCTAATCGGAGCTCGTCGCCACGATCGACACACGACACGGCCGGTCGGGAGTGATCCCGACCGGCCGTTGCCGTTTCTCCCCATGTGGTGCATGGCGGACGGGACGGGCGCTCCCCCAGCCGGGAGCGCCCTCGTCGTGCCGGCGAGCTACTCGCTGGCGAGATTCCAGTTCGCGATGTTCCAGTACTGATAGTCGAACGGCGTGAACCCGAAGTTCTCCGCGTTCAGGCGCCGGGCGTGACCGATCGGCTGACCCACCTGCACCAGCGGGATGTTCGCGACATCGTTCACCGCGATGTCGTTCAGCTGGATCAGCTTCGCGGCGAGCGCGTCCGGATCCGTCTCGATCCGTGTCTCCTCGAGCAGCGCGTCGTACTCGGCATTCTGCCAGCGCGAGTAGTTGTTGCCACTCCAGCTGTTCGCCTTCTGCGCGATGTTCGATCCATCCGGCCCGGCATACAGGAAGTTCAGCCACGTCACCGGATAGGCGCTCAGGCTCGGACGTCCGTATTCCTGGATGTCCCACGGGAAATGCGTGATGTTCTGCGTGTTGCCCGCCGAGCCATCGAAGTACTGTCCGGCATCGACCTGCACGAGTTCGACCTTGATGCCGACATCCTCGAGCTGGGACTTCACCAGCTGCTGCGTCTTCTGGCGCACCTGATTCACGGATGTCGCATACGTGATGCTGAACTCGACGCCGTCCTTCTTGCGGACATCGCCATCAAGCACCCAGCCCGCCTCGTCGAGCAGCGCGGCGGCCTTCTCCGGCGAGAACTCGATCGACGTGTTCGGCGACTCCGTCAGCGGATTGCCGAGCACCACGTTCGCGATCGCCGGGTTGCCCGGCTGCAGGTAGAACGCCTCGGCGACCTGCTGCCGATCGATCGCGTAGCGCAGCGCCTGGCGGACCTTCAGATCGGAGAAGATCGGATGCGGCGTGTCCTTCTGCGAGACCTCGCCATCGACGTCCGTGCGCGGATCGGAGTGGTTGATCTCGATGTACTCCAGCGAGATCGTCGGTGAGACCACGACCACGCCCGGACCTTCCTCGCTCTGCAGACCGGCGAGCACTTCCGGCTCGACCTGCAGGTTCCACGCGAAGTCGTACTCGCCCGTCTGCAGGACGGCGCGTGCGGCGGAGGCGGCATCACCGCCACCCTTGAGGAGGACGCTCGCGAAGAACGGCTTGTTCGGCTCGCGGTAGTTCTCGTTGGCGAGATACGTCACCTGATCGCCCGGCGTGAAGACGTCGACCACGAACGGGCCGGTGCCGATCGGCTTGAGCGCGAAGGCATCGTTCACCTCGGTGCCGCCGGCTTCGAGCACGTGCTTCGGGAAGAGCAGCCCGGTCGACGGATTCGCGAAGATGTCGAACCAGACCGGGTTCGGCTGCGCGAAGGTGACGACGGCGGTGAGGTCGTCCGGCGTGTCGATCGCGGTGATCAGGTTCCACTCGTCGAAGCTGAACGAGGCGTTGTCCGGATTCGTGTGCCACTGCCACGTGAACTGGAGGTCGGCGGAGGTGACCGGCTCGCCATCGCTCCAGAGGAGATCCGGCAGGAAGGTGAACGTGAGGGACGTCAGATCCTCGGCGATCGTGCCGTTCGCCTGCGACGGGACTTCGGTGACGAGGAGCGGCGCGAAGGAGCCATCGGCCAGCGTGCGGAGCAGCGGCTCGAGCACGAGCGAGGCGGCGAGGGTGTCCTTGGTGCCGGTCGAAACGCTCGGATTGAGGAGCGTGGCGGCCTGCCACTGGAGGATGCGGAGCTCGCCACCTTCGCCGCGCGTCTGGTTCTCGGTACCGACGGACGGGATCGTGCCGGTGGCGACGGGGGAAGCCTCGGGTGTGGCA
>Ga0164243_10001264_pt1 | contig 43523 bp, 43 predicted proteins | sample OricompcompostOP_FD_108781 | JGI IMG/M metagenome (GOLD analysis project Ga0164243, IMG submission 108781) | Organic Plus compost microbial communities from Emeryville, California, USA - Original compost - Organic plus compost (OP) | ecosystem: Engineered > Solid waste > Mixed feedstock >...
ATGCGATCGCATCATCGTTCTGGAACATGGCCGCATCGTCGAGCAGGGCACGCATGACGAACTCGCCGCATCCGGCGGGCTCTATGCGCGGCTCGCCAAGCTGCAATTCGACATTCACTGATGAGTGTGAAGCGCGGCGCGCAGATGACAGGCGCGCCGCCAGTTGTGACGCGCTTCAGGGGTCGACATCCTCGATGTTATCCTTGAAGTGCAAATAGCCCGGATCGAAACCGGACATCGCCTTCAGCGCATCCCAGTTCAAAATCTCGATCAGGCTCGGATCACGCCCGATTAATTCCTGCGCCTTCAGTGTCTGCAAGGTCTTGTTGACATGCACGAGTGAAAGCCCGGTGGCATCGGCGATATCGGTCTGGGTGATGTAGAACTTCGCCGAGTTTTTCACCTCGGCCAGGCCCACGGCCTTGAGGCGCGTATATTGCTCGCAGATCAGATGGCCGATGCGTTCGCGCGCGCTGCGGCGGCCGGCATTGACGATATTCATATTGAGGATCGCGGTGTCGACCAGCGAGTCGCGCCACAACGTGTAGGCGAGATTGGGGTAGGTCTCGCACAAACGGCGTACGGATTCGTGCGGGATATGCGCGACCTCACATCGTGTCACCGCGCCGATGCCGTGATCGAGCTTCTTCAGCACATAACTGTAGAGATCGGTGACATCGCCAGGAAATTGAAAGATCAGGATCTGGCGGCGTCCGCCCTTCAGCATCTTGTAGCGGCAGGCAACGCCGGACAGGATAACGGTCGAGTGTGTAGGGCAGCTGCCATCGGCAGCAATGTCATGGCCGCGCTCAACAAAGCGCGTCATGCTGATCGAAGAGATCAGCGCAATCTGCTCTTCGTCAGACAACGAGTGAAGGGATTGCAGCTTTCGGAGAAGGACATGCATTCGGTCAACGCTGAATTATATGGAATAAAGAGAGAACGATTGTTCCGTTAAAAAGTTCCATAATGGGAACTCAGCGCGCTCGACAAGAAAAAACGATATGTCTTTTTATAAAGACAAACCGCGTGCAAAGCCCGACTGGGTCGCCGGAATGATTAGGCGTTCACCAGCGTAAACACCTTAACTTATTTAAGTATTCCGACGGGATTACTTCGCTGATCAGCCCGGCTGCCATGTCATTTTATAAACAGGTGCACCGGAATGCGGATTAACGTCGTTGCCGCTGATGACGAATTCGCACTTTTCATAAAGCCGGATCGCGCGTTCATTGTCCCTGTTCACATGCAGGTCGATGCGGTGCGGTGACAAGCGTTTGGCTTCGTCGATCAATAACGACGCGAGGCCCTGACCCCACACCTCCGGCGCAATGACAAGCTGATCGAGATAACCGGTCTTGCGATCGATGGTGACAAAGCCGGTGAGCGCTTCGTCCTGCTCCAGCATGATAATCGTTGCGACCGGCACGAGGTCATCGCGCCAGCGTGCACGCCACCATTCGGTGCGCTTGGCGAATGCAATCTGCGGATAGGCCACTTGCCAGGCGCGCTGCCATAGCGCGATGGCGGCCTCTTCGTCAGACGCTCGATAAGCGCGCAGTGTGTGCGTCACCGCTCGGTCAGCTTCAATTCGATGCGGCGATTGCGGCGGAAGGCTTCTTCGGTCTTGTCGGTGTCGAGCGGCTGATATTCGCCGAAGCCCGCTGCAACAAGACGCTGCGGAGAAACGCCGCGCGAGATCATATATTGCACGACGGCGATCGCGCGCGCAGCCGACAATTCCCAGTTCGAGGGAAATTGCGCAGAGGAGATCGGCCGGATGTCGGTGTGGCCGTCGACACGCATCACCCAGGCGAGGTCTTTGGGGATTTTCTTTTCCAGTTCGGTCAGCGCCTCGACGATCTTGTCGATCTCGGCATGGCCTTCCTGCTTCAGCACCGCCTGGCCGGGATCGAAGAACACTTCGGACTGAAACACGAAGCGGTCGCCGACGATGCGCACATCCGGTCGATCGCCGAGGATTTGCCGCAGCCGGCCGAAAAAGTCCGAACGGAAGCGCTGCAATTCCTGCACGCGCTGCGCCAGCGCGAGATTGAGGCGGTTGCCGAGTTCGGCGATGCGGGTTTGTGAATCGCGCTCGCGCTTTTCCGACACTTCCAGCGCGGCTTCCAGTGCGCCGAGCTGGCGGCGCAACGCGGCAATCTGCTGGTTCAGCAATTCCACCTGCGCCAGCGCCCGGCTGACGCTCTGCTTTTCGAGATCGAGCTGGGTCGCCAGTTCATTGGCGCGGCCCTGCGCAGCGGCGGCATTGCCGGCGCCTTCGGCGGCGCCGCGCAGCTTGTCGCGCTCGGCTTCGGTGGCGGCGAGATTGGAGCGGACGCTGGCCAGCAATTCTTCCAGATCGGTGCGGCCGGTTCGCTCCAGCGCCAGCAGATCGGTGAGCTGCGCGATCTGCGCATTGAGACGCTGTAACGCCGTGTCCTTGCCGCTGATTTCCTGCGACAGATAAAACTGCACGATCGAGAAAATCGACAGCAGGAAGATGATGCCGAGCAGCAGCGTCGAGAGCGCGTCGACAAAGCCCGGCCAGTAATCGACGCCGCGTTCGCGGCGATTGCGCGCGAGTGCCATGAGCGTTTACGTCGTGATCTTCACCTCTCCCATGGGGAGAGGTCGACGCGTGAAACGCGTCGGGTGAGGGGTTGCAATGCTATTGAGAGAGACGATCCCCCTCACCCCAACCCTCTCCCCACAGGGGAGAGGGAGCCCAGTGAGGCCGTTGAGATCATTCTGGCTCAAAGCCGCGCTCCTCATTCAGGTTTTCTCTCGCGCCAGCACTTCCAGCACGCGGCGGATTTCCTGGTTCTGCTCGGCCTGCGAATCTGCCCAGTCGCGGATCATCTGCTGCTCCGTGCGCATATGATGGACGAGGCCCTGAATGGCTTCGGCGAGATTCGACATGGCGGCGGTGGCCGCCTTGTTGCCGCCGGTCTCCGCCACCGTTTCGCGCAGGCGCTCGATCGCAGCGCGCATGTCGTTGGACAGCGGCGCGGCGGAGGCCGCAGCCGAAGGCTCAGCGCCGATGTCATGCACGGTGGTCGAAAGCCAGTCTTCGAGGTCGGTATAGAAACGGTTCTGCGCCTGGCTCATCTGCAGATCGAGGAAGCCCAGCACCAGCGAGCCGGCGAGACCGAACAGCGAGGAGGAAAAGGCGATGCCCATGCCGCCGAGCGGAGCGGCGAGGCCCTCGCGCAACGTCTCGAAAACTGAGCCGGCATCACCGCCGGGCTTCAACGTCTCCACCACCTTGCCGACCGAGCCCACGGTCTCGATCAGGCCCCAGAAGGTGCCGAGAAGGCCAAGAAAGATCAAAAGGCCGGTCATGTAGCGCGACAGGTCGCGCGCCTCGTCGAGACGGGTAGCGATCGAATCGAGCAGGCCGCGCATCATCGGCGTCGAGATCGCCATGCGGCCGAGCCGGTCGCCGAGGATCGCTGCCATAGGCGCCAGCAGTACCGGCGCGCGGTCGACGGTCAGACCGGGATCGGCAAGGCGGAAATTATTGACCCAGGCGACCTCCGGAAACAGGCGGATCACCTGCCGAAAGGCGAGGATGATACCGATGACCAGCACGCCCATGATCAGGCCGTTCAGGCCGGGATTGGCCATGAAGGCGGCGATGATCGGCTGGTGCAGGATGAGGGCGATCAGGCCGCCCAGCACCAGAAACACCAGCATCCGGACAAGGAAGATGCGGGGCGAGGACAGCTTGTGAGGGTCGTATGTCTTCCGAGCCATTGTCTGAAGGCCAGCCTTTCAATGACAAAGCGTTGCAGCACTATGGCACAGACACCGCAAAAGAGAACCCGAGCGGATCGGCCGGTCTGTTGGAAACGCGATCCGCGCCTGCCCGTCTTTTGAGCGGGCAGGGCGTCGGCAAACCGCGCCCGTCCCGTGAATTCGGTCGCGTGAATCAAGTTCCTTGAATAAGCACCGCTGTCGCAGCCTATTCGGGCGGTATGACAGCGGAAATGCGGCCGGCTGAACCGGCCTGCGTACTTAGCCGGCTCTGCCGGATTGACGCAGGATCGCCAGCAGGTCTTTCTGCAGCGTCTCATTGCCGGCGACGATATGACCCTTGGTCAGCATCGCGTCGTTGCCGTCGCAATCGCTGACATAGCCGCCGGCTTCGCGCACGAGGAGGATGCCCGCCGCCATGTCCCAGGATTGCAGATTGCGCTCCCAGTAAAGATCGAAGCGGCCGGCCGCGACAAAGGCCAGATCGAGCGCCGCCGAACCGAACCGGCGCAGGCCCGCCACGCGCTCCTGCACGGCGGCAAATTCGGTGCGGAATTCCGCAAGGCCGCCACGGCCGCGATGCGGCAGACCGCAGGCCACCACCGCGTCTTCCATCGACCGGCGGCCGGCGACGCGCAGCCGCTGGTCGTTGACGAAGGCACCCTTGCCGCGCTCGGCGATAAACATCTCGTCGCTGATCGGATTGTAGACCAGCGCGGCGATCATCGTGCCTTCGCGTTCGAGGCCGATCGAGATCGCGAATTGCGGAATGCCGTGCAGGAAGTTGGTGGTGCCGTCGAGCGGATCGACATACCAGGTGTGGGTCTTGTCGGTGCCGTCGAGGCGGCCGCCTTCCTCGCCGACAAAGGAATAGCCCGGACGTGCCGCCATCAATTCGTCGCGCAACACCTGCTCGGCCCTGCGGTCGGCGGCGGTGACGAAATTGGCGGGGCCTTTCAGCGAAACCTGCAGCTTCTCGACTTCGCCGAAATCGCGAATGAGGCCGCGCGCCGCCTTGCGAGCGGCTTTCATCATCACGTTGAGCAGAGCGGAATGAAGCATGGCATCTCTTTTATCCCTCCCCCTTGGGGGAGGGTGGGTTCTCGCGAAGCGAGAACCGGGTGGGGGCTGCTTCGACGAAGGTCTGCGACTGGTACCCCACCCCGCCTGCCGTCACTGTCGTTCGGCAGGCGACCCTCCCCTGAAGGGGAGGGATGAAGAAATTACTCCGCCCGGCGGACGTAGGTCACTTCGTTGGTATCGACGACGATCTTTTCGCCGGCGGTGATGAAGGGCGGCACCATCACCCGCAGACCGTTGTCCATCTTGGCCGGCTTGTAGGAGGATGACGCGGTCTGACCCTTCACGACCGGATCGGCCTCGACCACTTCGAGCACCACCTGGTCGGGCAGCTTGATGCTGATCGGGCGCTCGTCGTGCATTTCCAGCGTCACGGTCATGCCATCCTGCAGGAAGGCGGCGCGCTCGCCGACAAAGTCTTCCTGCAGTTCGGTCTGCTCGTAGGTGTCGTTGTCCATGAACACGAGGCTGTTGTCCTGCTTGTACAGGAACTGGAAGTCCTTCTGTTCAAGACGGACGCGCTCGACCTTCTCATCCGAGCCGAAGCGGTTGTTGAGCTTGCGGCCGTCGATCAGGTTCTTGAGTTCGACCTGATTATAGGCCGGGCCCTTGCCGGGCTTCACCGCCATGGTCTTCACCGAGATCCAGAGCGTGTCCTGGTATTCGATCACGTAGCCGGGACGAATTTCGTTGCCATTGATCTTGGCCATGAGGCGTTCCAAAGGTTTTTCAGGGGATGTGTTTCGGGGGCAGGTGTGCCCCGCCGGCTCCGCTGTCGTCAAGTGCGAGGCGGGTCAGGATCTGGAATTGGCGATCAGGTAGAGCCAGGGCTGGGCTTCTTTCTGCGCCGCCGCCCGGATTTCCGGGGTCTGTTTGGACATGAACTCGTCGAGCCAGGGGTCGCTCGCCCCTGCCGCCTTGGAAATGATGTGCCACTTCACCGCTTCCTTCGGATCGGCGGGCAGGCCACGGCCGGTGGCGAGAATGCGGGCGAGCCGGTTCTGGGCGATCGGAGCGCCGCGCTGGGCGGCCTTGCGCAGGATCTGGGTGGCAGCCGCCTCGTCCTTGGCGATGCCGGTGCCGTTGAACAAAGCGATGGCATATTCCACCTGCGCATCGAGGTGGTCGGCGAGCGCGGCGGCAGCGAGGAGGCGGGTCGCCTCGGCGTCGTTCTTCTCGACGCCGCGCCCGGATTTATACATCGTCGCCAGCGCATATTGCGCCTCGCGATTACCGGCCTTGGCGGCGATGCCGAACAATTCCGCCGCCCGCTTCTCGTCGCGCGGGAATTGCATGCCCTCAAGATAGAGAAGCCCGAGATTATAGGCGGCGGCCGGCTGGCCGAGCTTGGCGGCGCTGGCGAATAGCCTTGCGGCCTCGTCCCGATCCTTCGGCCCGCCGCGCCCGGCAATGCGCATCATCGCCAGCGACAGCATCGCCTCGCGGTCGCCGCGATCGGCCGCGAGCTTGTACCATTCGACCGCCTTGGCATCGTCCTGGATGATGCCGAGCCCACCGGAATAGAGAACGCCAAGCAGCGTCATTGCCTTCGGATCGCCATTCGCCTCGACGCGCTTGGTGGCTTCATGAAAGGCGGTGAGATAGCGGCCGCGCTGGAAGGCGCCGAAGGCGGTGTCGGCATTGGGATCGACCGGCGCGGGCTCGGCAGAAGCGGGCGGCGTCGGCGGGGCCGATTTTTTCGACGGCGCCGCGCCCGCTGCTAGCGGGGTCAGCAGCAGCGCCATTGCAAGAGGCCAACGCAGGAGGGTCATGTCACCTCCTTGATGGTCAGGCGGCTGGCGGCGTCTGTCACAGCATCGGCGACGCCGCGCGGATCGGCAAAGATGAAATCGCCGAGCGCGATGAAATCGGCGCCGGCCTCCGACAGCGGGCTGACCTCGTCGAGGCTGCCAGCATAGGCGACGCAGGGCGCCTCGAACACTTCGGCCCACCAAGCCACCCGCTCGGTCAGCGCCGACAGCGCCGGACGTTCGCCCATGGCATCGGGCTCACCGAACATCACGTAATCGGCACCGCGTTCGGCCGCCAGCATCGCGTCATGGCGCGTGACAAGGCCGCCGGCGCCGGCAATGCGGTCGGGCTGCAGGGCGTCCACCGCTTCTTCGAATTCGGTGATGCTGCGCAGATGGGCGCCATCGGCGCCGCCGCGGGCAACGATGGCCGGCTGGCCTTCGACGATGACGGCGGCGTCAGCGCGCTGGATGGTCGGCGCCAGCGCCTTGACGCGGTTGATCAGCGCGCGATCGTCCTCCGCCGGCAGCCGCAGCAGCACGGCGGCGATATCGGCGCTGTCCAGCGCGGCCAGAAGATCGAGTTGAAGTTTGGCGGGGTCGGCCGCAACCGGCGTCACGAGATAGAGACGCGGCTGCGGACGATCTTGTGATGGTTGCCGAGGTGCCATTTTATGCCGTTTCAATGCCATTCCGGCAGAAAGGCTGCGGTTCTCTCCCTCGCCCCGCTGTAGCGGGGAGAGGATGGCGAGGCGAAGCCGAGCCGGGAGAGGGGCGGGGCTTATCATGCCCCTCTCCCGCCTCGAGCCTCACGGCTCTCGGCACCTTCTCCCCATCTTGATGGGGAGAAGGAAAGTTACGCCGCCTTCTTTTCCAGATCCTGCTTCCATTCGCCGAGCGAGGCGAGTCCGTTCATCATCGCCCGATGGGTGAAGGCGCGCTGGGCAGCAGCGGTATTCTCGGCCTTGCCGCTCCAGGCTTTCTGCGGCGCGGCTTGCAGCGCGCGGCCATAGGAGAAGGTCAGCTTCCAGGGCAGGTTGCGGATCTTGTTCATGGCGTCGAGATGGGCGGTGGCTTCCTCATCGGACTGGCCGCCCGACAGGAAAGCGATGCCCGGCACCGCACCCGGCACGCAAGCCTTGAGCAGCTTCACGGTCTTCTCGGCGACTTCTTCGACCGACGCTTTCTTCGAAGATTTCTTGCCGGGTACAACCATGTTGGGCTTTAGCACGATGCCTTCGAGCGCGACCTTTTGGTAGTAGAGCTGCTGGAAGGTTTCCTTGAGCATGAACTCGGTGACCATGTAGCACTGGTCGGCGTCGTGATCGCCGTCCATCAGCACTTCCGGCTCAACGATCGGCACGATCTGCGCCGCCTGGCAGAGCGCGGCATAGCGCGCCAGCGCATGCGCATTCGTCGAGATCGCGGTGTAGCTCGGAATGCCTTGACCGATGTCGAGCACCGCGCGCCATTTCGCAAAGCGGGCGCCGCGCTCGTAATATTTCGGCAGGCGATCGGCCAGTTTGTCGAGGCCGACGGTGATCAGTTCGCCCGGGCATTGCGGCAGCGGCTTGGTGCCTTCATCGACCTTGATACCGGGAATGGAGCCGGCCTTGGTGATGAGATCGACGAGCGGGGTGCCGTCCTTGGCATTCTGCCAGATGGTCTCGTCATAGAGGATGACGCCGGAGATGTATTTCATCGCCTCGGTGCTGCGGAACATCAGCTCGCGATAATCTCTACGATTGTCTTCGGTGTTTTCCGTGCCGATGGCGTCGAAACGCTTCTTGATCGTGCCAGTGGATTCGTCAGCGGCAAGAATACCCTTACCCGGGGCAACCATGGCGACGGCGATCTTGTTGAGGTCTGCGAGATTCATGGGTTGCTCCATCGAAAGCACGCCGGGAAACCGGCCTGTTGGTGATATTTATATCGGCTGCCGCCGTGGCGGGAAGAGGGCGGCGCGTCTTTGGATTATTTTGCGCGCAACACTTCCACGCCCGGCAGGACCTTACCCTCAAGAAATTCCAGAAACGCACCGCCGGCGGTTGAAATATAGGTGAAATCCTCCGCCACGCCGGCATGGTTCAGGGCCGCGACGGTGTCGCCACCGCCGGCGATCGAGACAAGCTTGCCGGCCTTGGTGCGTTCCGCGGCGTGACGGGCGGCCGCGACCGTGCCCTTGTCGAAGGGCGTCAGCTCGAAGGCGCCGAGCGGGCCGTTCCAGAGCAGCGTTGATGCGTCATCGATCGCCGCCTTGACGCGGTCGATCGAGAGCGGGCCGACATCGAGGATCATGCCATCAGCCGGGATGGCGTCGAGGCCATAGGCCTGTGACGGAGCATTGGCCTCGAAATGGAAGGCGACCACGGCATCGACCGGCAGGATGATCGCGCATTTGGCCTCTTCGGCCTTGGCCATGATACGGCGGGCGAGATCGGCGAGGTCACGTTCGGCCAGCGACTTGCCGACATTGATCCCCTGCGCATGCAGGAAGGTGTTGGCCATGCCGCCGCCGATCACCAGCGCATCGACCTTGTCGATCATGTTCTCCAGAAGCTCGATCTTGGTCGAGACCTTGGCGCCGCCGACAATGGCGATCACCGGCTTCTTCGGCGCCACCAGCGCCTTTGACAGCGCGTCGAGTTCGGCCTGCATGGTGCGGCCGGCATAGGCCGGCAGCTTGTGGCCAAGGCCTTCGGTCGAGGCATGCGCCCGGTGCGCGGCCGAGAAGGCGTCGTTGACGTAAATATCGCCGAGCGCGGCCAGCTGTTCGACAAAGGCCGGATCGTTCTTTTCTTCCTGCGGATGGAAGCGGGTGTTTTCCAGCACCAGAATGTCGCCCGCCTTCATCGCATCGACGGCAGTCTTGGCGGCGTCGCCGACGCAGTCGCCGGCAAAGGCGACCGGGCGCTTGATGACCTGCGACAGCGCCTCGGCCACCGGCTTCAGCGAGTTCTTTTCGTCGCGACCCTTCGGCCGGCCAAAATGCGCGAGGATGATGACCTTGCCGCCCTTGTCCGCGATCTCGGTGATGGTCGGCACGACGCGCTCGATGCGGGTGGCGTCGGTGACCTTGCCGTTTTCCATCGGCACGTTGAGATCGACGCGCAACAGGACGCGCTTGTTGTTGAGATCGGCGTTGTCGAGGGTCCGGAAGGTCATGGGTATCCTGTCGCCGCTATCGTCATTGCGAGCGAAGCGAAGCAATCCAGAATGCCGAAGCGCTGGATTGCTTCGTCGCTTGCGCTCCTCGCAATGACGAGGGGGTGCGTGAAATTTTAGATCAGCTTGCCCATCGCAACCGCGGTATCGGACATGCGGTTGGAGAAGCCCCATTCGTTGTCGTACCACGACATGACGCGCACCAGCGTGCCGTCCATCACCTTGGTCTGGTCCATATGGAAGATCGAGGAATGGGCGTCGTGGTTGAAGTCGATCGACACGTTCGGATCGGTCGTGAAACCGAGAATGCCCTTCAGCTGCTGGGCCGAAGCGCTCTTGATCGCGGCGTTGATCTCGTCCTTGTCGGTCTTCTTCTTGGCGATGAATTTGAAATCCACCACCGAGACATTCGGAGTCGGCACACGGATGGCGACGCCGTCGAGCTTGCCGTTCAGTTCCGGCAGCACGAGGCCGACAGCCTTGGCGGCGCCGGTCGAGGTCGGGATCATCGACAGTGCCGCAGCACGGGCGCGGTAGAGATCCTTGTGCATGGTGTCGAGCGTCGGCTGATCGCCGGTATAGGCATGGATCGTGGTCATGAAGCCCTTCTCGATGCCGACGGTATCGTTCAGCACCTTGGCCACCGGCGCGAGGCAATTGGTGGTGCAGGAGGCGTTCGAGACGACCACGTGATCCTTGGTCAGCTTGTCGTGATTGACGCCGAACACGACCGTCAGGTCAGCGCCGTCGGCCGGGGCCGAGACCAGCACGCGCTTGGCGCCGGCGGTCAGATGGGCCGAAGCCTTGTCCTTGGCGGTAAAGATGCCGGTACATTCCATGGCGATATCGACGCCGAGCTCTTTCCACGGCAGCGTCGACGGATCCTTGATCGCCGTCACCTTGATCGGGCCGGTGCCGACATCGATGGTGTCGCCCTTGACGGTGACGGTGCCGGGGAAGCGGCCATGCACGGAATCGTAGCGCAGGAGATGCGCGTTGGTTTCCACCGGTCCGAGATCGTTGATGCCCACCACCTCGATGTCCTTGCGGCCCGATTCAGCGATGGCGCGCAGAACATTGCGGCCAATGCGGCCAAATCCGTTGATGGCGACCCGTACCGTCATGGTCTCGTAACTCCCGACTGATGTTGTATGCGGCCTCGTATAGCGGGATTTTGTCCCAACTCAACTCGCTGGCGTGATTTAGGGACGTTTAAGAGCCAAAACAGGCGGCAAAACGTCCCTCGACCATGATCAGGGCCGAAACTTGCTTAACGCGGCGGCCGCGATGGCTTCCGGCGTGATGCCGAAATGGTTGTAGAGGTCCTTGTAAGGCGCGCTGGCGCCGAACCCGGTCATGCCGATGAACACGCCGTCCGAACCGATGATGGCGTCCCAGCCCTGACGAATGCCGGCCTCGACGCCGACATTCACCTCGGCGCCGCCGATGATGGCGTGGCGTTCCTTGGCCGGCAGCCTGGCGAACAGTTCGAAGGAGGGGACGGAGACGACGCGGGTCGGCTTGCCTTGGCGGTTGAGAAGCTGCGCGGCCTCGACCGCGATCGACACTTCCGAGCCGGTGGCGAAGATCGATACATCGACGTTATCGCCATCGACGCCCATGATTTCATACGCGCCGGCCGCACAGCGATTGTCCGGTGTATAGGTGGTGCGCAGCTGCGGCAGGTTCTGGCGGGTCAGCGCCAGCACGCTCGGACGGCCGTCGCGCAGCGCCAGCTCCCAGCACTCGACAGCTTCCACCGCATCGCAGGGCCGGAACACATTGACATTGGGGATCGCCCGCAAGGCGGCGAGATGCTCGACCGGCTGATGGGTCGGGCCGTCTTCCCCAAGGCCGATCGAGTCATGCGTCAGCACATGGATGACGCGCTCGCCCATCAGCGCGGCAAGGCGAATGGCCGGCCGGCAATAATCGGAGAAGACGAGGAACGTGCCGGAATAGGGGATGATGCCGCCATGCAGCGTCATGCCGTTCATGGCCGCAGCCATGCCGTGTTCGCGGATGCCGTAATGGATGAAACGGCCGGAGAAATCGGAGGCCGACATCGCCTTCATCGATTTGGTGCGGGTGTTGTTCGAGCCGGTGAGATCGGCCGAGCCGCCGACCATTTCCGGCACCGCCGCGCATAAGGCTTCCAGCGCAAATTCCGAGGAGGAGCGGGTGGCGATGTCCTTCGGGGTCTTGTCGAGCGTTTCCTTGACGCTCTTGACCGCCTCGGCGAGCGCAGCCGGTACCTGTCCCGACAGCCGGCGTTCGAATTCGCTTCTCTGTTCCGCCGGCAAGGCGGCGAGTTTGTCAGTCCAGGCCTTGCGCGCGGCTTGGGAGCGCTGCCCGGCTTCCAGCCAGAGCTTGCGGATGTCGTCCGGCACATGGAACGGAGCGTGGTCCCAGCCCAAAGCCTTGCGGGTGCCGGCGATTTCGTCGGCGCCGAGCGGCGAGCCATGCGACTTCTCGCTGCCGGCCTTGTTGGGCGCGCCGTAACCGATCGTGGTCTTGCAGGCGATCATGGTCGGGCGATCGGCCGCTTGCGCCTTCTTCAACGCGGCGGCGATCGCTTCCGGATCATGGCCGTCGATGCGTTCGGCGATCCAGCCGGCGGATTCAAAACGCTTCACCTGATCGACCGAGTCCGACAGCGACAGTTTGCCGTCGATGGTGATGCCGTTGTCGTCGAACAGCACGATCAGCCGGTTGAGCTTGAGATGGCCGGCCAGCGCAATGGCTTCCTGGCTGATGCCTTCCATCAGGTCGCCATCCGAACACAGCACATAGGTGCGGTGGTCGACCACATCGCCGAAGGTGGCGGCGAGATGCCGCTCCGCAATCGCCATGCCGACGGCATTGGCGATGCCCTGGCCGAGTGGGCCGGTGGTGGTCTCGACGCCTTCGGTGATGAAGTTTTCCGGATGGCCGGGGGTCTTGGAGTTGAGCTTGCGGAAGTTCTTCAGCTCCTCCAGCGGCATCGATTTGTAGCCGGTCAGATGCAGCAGGGCGTAGATCAGCATCGAGCCATGGCCGGCGGACAGCACGAAGCGGTCGCGGTCCGGCCATTTCGGATCGGCCGGATCGAATTTCAAAAATTGCGAGAACAGCACCGTGGCGATGTCGGCTGCGCCCATCGGCAGGCCCGGATGGCCGGATTTGGCCTGTTCCACGGCGTCCATCGCCAGGACGCGGATTGCGTTGGCCATGCGGTCATGTTGTGCGCGAGACATCGAGACTGTTCCGGTTGCCCGCGACTGGGCCGCGGCTCTTGGCGATCGGGAATGGATGCGGCGGGACATATCCGCAGGGGGCCGCTTGAGTCCAGTGCGGGGCAGCATTCCGCCACGCCTTTGCACAAATCGGCGAGCGAAACCGCCGCAATCTCTGGGGACGGCAGGCCGCCAAGCGTTGACGCGGTTGAAGCGGGAATTTAGGCTGGCCGGGTTAAGGCCTTGGCCTTTCTAGCGTTTTATCGCCTGTCCGGCGTCTTTTGAAGGCCCGGCAGGCCGATGTCGGGTGAGTGCAGCGACCATGACCGATGCCGGCACATCAATGCCGTCGCAAGGCCCTTTACAGTCGCAGAGCCCGCTGGATGCGGCCGCCCTGCGGCTGGCATTGGCGCTCGACGCATTGCAGGCGGCGCTGGCGCGCAAGCGGGACGCCGAGACCGGCGGGGAATCGGTGCAGGCGCAGTTGCATGTGCTCGGGGTCGATAGGCTGCGGCTGGCTTCGGAACTCGACAATACGGCGGCGCAGGCGCGCAAGCTGTCCGATACCAACCGCGAGGTGGCGCGCCGCATCGACATCGCGATGGGCACGATCAAGACGCTGCTCGACGAGCATGATCGCTAACACTGGGCTCAGCGCCGGATGGTGAAGTCATGGCTCAGGTGAATGTCACGATCAACGGCCGCCAGTATCGCATGGGATGCGAGGACGGCCAGGAAGACCACGTGACGATGCTCGCGCAGGAAATCGACGAGCGTATCGAGCATTTGCGCCGTGCGCATGGTGAGATCGGCGACCAGCGCCTGACCGTTATGGCGGCGCTCACCGTTGCAGACGAACTTGCCGAATCCTCTGCCCGCATCCGCCGGCTGGAAGAAGAGATCGCCGGCATGCAGGATGCGCGCGTGCAGATCCTCGATCGCGCGCAGCAGGCGCAGGATGCGGTGGTCGCCGCGCTGAATGCCGCCGCCGAGCGGATTGAGGAGATGACCCGCGAGATCAACGACTCGATCAGCGACGATACCGGCGTGGTGCCGGGTTAAGCCTAAGCGCGGCTGAATTTGCGGGATGTGCCGCGAAGATCACTGGCGGGACGCGCGCCGACGCATTACATTGGCGATGCGGGGCTGCGAGGTGCGACCGGAAATATCATATCCCCGGGGCCTTACGATCCTCAAGGGAGCTGTCCCTGGCCGGGTCCGTGGATCCGGTTATATGGCGCCCACCTACTTTTGTAGGTTCCCGGGATCGAACATTCCGACGGCCATTGTGGCTCCGCACTTTCCTTCTTCTTTTCTCCATTCATTCCCGCACTTGCCGTCATTCCGGGGCGTATGCGAAGCATACGAGCCCGGAATCCAGAATGTCCGCCTGAGGATGCAGTCTGGATTCCGGGTTCGCACTTCGTGCGCCCCGGAATGACTGCGAGTTTTTCAGCGATGCCCTCGCCTGAACCAGCCACCGACAAACCCGCCTTGCGCGCGCAAGCACTTGCCCGGCGCGATGCCATGCCGGCGGCCGAGCGCGCCCAGGCCGTCGAGGCGGTGACGCAGCGCGGCTTTCCCGTCGCCATCGGCGCAGGTCTCATCGTCTCCGGCTATTCGCCGATGAAAAGTGAATTCAATCCCGTTCCCTTGATGCGGAAAGCCACCGATAGCGGGGCGACGCTGGCTTTGCCGGTGACGCCCAAGCGCGGCAATCCGCTGATCATGCGCGCCTGGGCCTTCGGCGACGAGATGGCCGAAGGCGTCTGGGGCATCCGCGAGCCGAAATCCGATGCACCGGAGGTGTTTCCCGACATCATGCTGGTGCCGCTCGCCGCCTTCGATCGGAACGGCCAGCGCATCGGCTATGGCGCCGGCTATTATGACCGCACCATCACCCGTATCCGCGCGATGAAGCCCGTGCTGACGATTGGCCTCGCCTTTGCGGTGCAGGAGGTGGCGAAGGTGCCGGCCACCGAACATGACGCAAGACTTGACCTGATCCTCACGGAACGCGAGATCATCGATTTCCGTTGATCCGGTACGATCTTGCGGCGAATCTGTCCAAAGTCATAACCGGAGAGGCGGCTTTCTTTTAGCTCGTCCTTTGCCGGCCGCTCTTTCTCTGCCAGCTTTGACGGCGCCTCTAGGAGTTCGATACTTGCGGATCTTGTTTATCGGGGATGTCGTCGGCCGGGCGGGGCGGGCAATCGTCAATCAGAAACTGCCGGGCCTGATTTCGGACTGGAAGCTCGATCTCGTCGTTCTCAATGGCGAAAACTCGGCCGGTGGCTTCGGCATCACCGAAAACATCTTTCGTGAATTCATCGATAGCGGCGTCGATGTGGTGACGCTCGGCAATCACGCTTGGGATCAGCGCGAGGCGCTGGTTTTCATCGAGCGTTGCCCGCAACTCATTCGCCCGATCAATTATCCCAAAGGCACGCCCGGCCGCGGCGTTGCGATGATCGATGCCAAAAACGGCGCGCGCGTCCTCGTCATCAATGCGATGGGCCGCATCTTCCTTGATCCGCTCGATGATCCCTTCACCGCCATCGATCGCGAACTCGATCTGTGCGCGCTCAAGCGCGATGCCGATGCGATCCTTGTCGACTTTCATGCCGAGGTGACGAGCGAGAAACAGGCGATGGGCCATTTCCTCGATGGCCGCGTCAGCGTCGTCGTCGGCACGCATACGCATGTCCCCACCGGCGATCATCGCATCCTGCCGGGCGGCACCGCATTCCAGACCGATGCCGGCATGACGGGCGATTATGATTCCGTCATCGGCATGGTGAAGGACGAGCCACTGTCGCGGTTCCTGCGCCGCATCCCGTCGTCCAAATTCGAGGCGGCGATGGGGCCGGCGACGCTGTGCGGCCTCGCGGTCGAAACCGACGATGCCACCGGCCTCGCCCAAAAGGTTTCGGCGGTGCGGATCGGCGCTCGCCTCGATGAGGCGGTGCCGCATTTCTGGCTCCCGGCTTAAGCTGTCAGCGCGCGTTTTCTTGCCGCGAACCGCTTTTCACTTCGATCGAAAACGCTTTATAACCCGGCGCGAAACTCCAACGAAAACGTTCGGTTCGGCACATGGCAGGTCATTCCCAATTTAAGAACATCATGCACCGCAAGGGGCGGCAGGATAAGATCCGCGCCAAGCTGTTCTCCAAGCTCGGTCGCGAAATCACCGTCGCCGCCAAGATGGGCATGCCCGACCCCGAATTTAATCCGCGCCTGCGCGCCGCGATCATTGCCGCCCGCGCGGAGAATATGCCCAAGGACAATATCGAACGCGCCATCAAGAAGAGTCAGGGCGGCGATTCGGAAAACTATGACGAGGTGCGTTACGAGGGCTATGGCCCGGGCGGCGTCGCCATCATCGTCGAGGTGCTGACCGACAATCGCAACCGTACCGCCAGCGACGTGCGCACCGCCTTCACCAAGAACGGCGGCAACATGGCTGAGACGGGCGCGGTGTCCTTCATGTTCGATCATGTCGGCGTCGTCGAATTCAACGCCGATGTCGCCAGCGCCGATGACATGCTGGAAGCGGCGATCGAGGCTGGCGCCGACGACGTGGTGTCGGGCGAGAATGGTCACGAGATCTACACCGCGCAGGACGCGCTGGCGGAAGTCTCCAAGGCACTGGAAGCCAGGTTCGGCGAGCCGCGCAAGTCGGCGCTGATCTGGAAGCCGCAAAACACGCTCGCGGTCGATGACGATCAGGGCGAGAAGCTGCTGCGCATGATCGAAGTGCTGGAAGAAAGCGACGACGTGCAGAATGTCTATGCGAATTTCGAATTGTCGGATTCGCTGATGGCAAAGATGAGCGCGTAATCCACGCGCGTTATGGATGGGAGGCTGGCGCGTTCCTGCGCCGCCGTGACATCAATCCGTCATAGGCCATCGGTCTAAACTGCCGTTGGTCTTATGCTGTTCGCTCGCCGCGCGAGCATGCGGGGTGAGGGGCGAGATGGCGAACGGAGAGATGGCCAAGACTGATCCGTCGTCCGTTTCCGGTTCGACGCCGCTGTCGGAGATTTTCGCAGTCTTTCTGCGGCTCGGCCTGACCAGCTTCGGCGGCCCGATCGCCCATCTCGGTTACTTCCGCGAGGAGTTTGTCGCCCGCCGCAAATGGCTGGACGACAAGACCTATGCCGATCTCGTCGCTTTGTGCCAGTTCCTGCCGGGACCCGCGAGCAGCCAGATCGGCATCGCCGTCGGCCTGTTGCGTGGTGGCTATGCCGGCAGTCTGCTGGCCTGGCTCGGCTTCACGCTGCCATCTGCCATCCTCATGGTGTTGTTCGCCTTCAGCGTTGCCAGCATCGGCGATGCGCTCGGCAGTGGCTGGCTGCATGGGTTGAAGATCGCCGCGGTCGCGGTCGTCGCGCAGGCCTTGCTTGGTATGGCGCGCAGCCTCACGCCCGATCGCGAACGCGCAACGCTCGCGGTCGCCGCCGCCGCCTTGACGCTGGCAGTGCCGACGGCCTGGGGGCAGGTGGGGGCGATCCTGCTAGGCGGGGTCGTCGGCATGGCGCTGTTGCGCAATGGTGTGCGCGACGATCACGTTGACTTGCCGTCACCGGTCACTCGGCGGGCGGCGTTCGCTTCGCTGGCTTTGTTCTTTGCCTTGCTGATCGGCCTGCCGCTGGCGTCCTCGGCTTTCCCGAACCAGAGCCTTGCGGTGTTCGATGCCTTTTATCGCGCCGGATCGCTGGTGTTCGGCGGCGGTCATGTGGTGCTACCGCTGTTGCAGGCCGAAGTCGTGCCGCCCGGCTGGGTGTCGAACGATGCTTTCCTCGCCGGCTATGGCGCGGCACAGGCTCTGCCGGGTCCGCTCTTCGCCTTTGCCGGCTTCCTCGGCGCGGCGATGGGGTCTGCACCGAATGGCCTGACGGGCGCTGTGCTCTGCCTCGTCGCGGTGTTCCTGCCGTCATTTCTGCTGATCATCGGTGCGCTTCCCTTCTGGACGCTGCTGCGCGCGCGGCCGGCCGCGCAGGCAGCGCTGAAAGGCGTCAATGCCGCGGTGGTCGGACTGCTGCTGGCGGCGTTCTATCATCCGGTCTGGACATCGGGGATCATGGACCGGTGGGATTTCGCCATCGGCGCCGCCGCCTTCCTGTTGCTGACGATGTGGAAGACGCCGCCATGGCTGGTCGTCATTCTCTGCGCGCTCGCCGGCGCGGTCGTCAGCCCCTAGCGGAACAGCGCATCGAACAGCGGCAGGCTTAACAAGGCCGATGCGGCGATGATGACATAGGCGATGCGGCGATAGCCGCGATCGGATGTGCGGCCGAACAGGCCTGCACCGACATAGACCGAGATCATGTAGAGCGGCCAGATCAGCACGGCGATCGCGATCGGCACAGCCTTGAACAGATCCTGCACCATATAGCTGACCACCAGCATGAAGCCGATCAAGGCGAGACACGCCATCAGGTTGAAGCGAACGACCGGCGCCGGATGCGGGCCGCTCAGCCAGAACAGGATCAGCGGCGGCCCGGACATCTGCGTTGCGCCGCCGGCAATACCCGACAACGCGCCCGCGCCGATCGCACCCGGCGCGCCGGCATTGCCGCGATAGCGCCAGCCGCTCGCCAGCAAAATCACGAACAGCGTGACGAAGGCGCACATGCCCCAGCGGAGCGCGACCGGATCGACACTCGTCTGCAGCATGGTGCCGATCGGCACCGTCACCGCCGCCGCCAGCACCGCCGGCGTCACGTCGCGCCAATGGCAATTGCGAAAGGCCTGCACGAAATAAGGCGCGGCACTGAAATAATCGGCGATGACGAACGACACGGTGGCGATCTTCGGATCGTAGATCGCGGCCATCAGCGGCACATAGATCAGCGCCGAGCCGAAGCCGGAAAAGCCGCGCACGACTCCAGCCAGAATGGCGGTCGCCGCCCCGGCGATGAAGCGGGGTTCGGCCAGAACGTCGGAAAAGGTCGTCAGTGTCGGAAATTCGATCACGGGGCCCCCAAGGCAGGCCTTGCTTATCAGCCCGGCACCCGGCGCAGGAAGGGGCGGCGGCGCGCACCATCCATGCGGCGCGCTTGTTAACGGCGCGGGTGGCCTTGGCGTGCTATCAGTCCGCCAGCATGAACGCTCCGATTCGCATCCTCGGCATCGATCCCGGCCTCCGCCGCACCGGTTGGGGCGTGATCACCTGCGAGGGCAACCGGCTGGTATTTCTGGCCTGCGGCTCGGTGGAAACGCATGAGAAAGCGGCGCTCGCCGAGCGGCTGGTCGCGATCCATGACGGGCTGGTCAAGGTGGTCGAGGAGTTTCTGCCCGATGAAGCGGCGGTGGAATCCACCTTCGTCAATCGCGATGGTGCCTCCACGTTGAAGCTTGGCCAGGCGCGCGGCATCGCCATGCTGATCCCGGCGCGGGCCGGACTCGCCGTTGCCGAATACGCGCCCAATCTCGTGAAGAAGACGGTGGTCGGCGCCGGCCATGCCGAAAAGGCGCAGATTCGCATGATGATCGATGTGCTGCTGCCGAAGGCCAATCCGCGCACGCATGACGCCGCTGATGCGCTGGCGATCGCGATTACCCATGCGCATCATCGCGGCCGCGCGCAGCTGCGCGTGGTGGCGGGTTAATTGAAGCTGCCGCTCGTCCCGGCGAAGGCCGGGACCCAGAGTCATGAACATCGGTCTCGCGGAAACATTCTGGATCCCGGCCTTCGCCGGGATGAGCGGAGAGACTTACTTCTTCAGGTTCGCCTCAAAGTCATACAAATCCGCATCGACATCGCGACGGCCGGTCAGCGCGCCGGTGATGATCTCGGCGGAGATGCGCGAATAGGTGATGCCGTTGCCGCCATAGCCGAGCGCGGCAAAGCAATGCTTCATGCCGGGAATGGCGCCGATGCGCGGCAGGCCAGTGCTGCTTTGTCCGAACGAACCGGTCCAGGCGAAATCGATTTTGGTCGACAGCTCCGGAAACATCTTGGCGAGCTTGCCCCGCAGCGTTTGCGTCTTCCGCGCCAGCATGGCGTCGCGCTTGTTCTCGTCGGAAAATTCCTCGTCCTCGCCGCCGCAAATCACGCGGCCTTCCGGCGTCGTGCGCAGATAGAGATACGGCTCGGACGCTTCCCAGATCAGGCATTGTTCAGGCCACAGTTTGCGCTTCTGCGGCACCGTGGCGATGGCGAACGTGGAAATGATCTTGTGGCCGCGCATCGGCACGCTGTCCGGCTGCTCATAACCGGTCGCGAACACGACATAACTGCAATCGATCCGCCTGCCGTTATTGCTATGGATGGTCGCGCCGCGCGCGTGGCAATCGACATCCTCCACCGTCACCGGGGCGAATACTTTCGCCCCGTTGCGCAAAGCCGCCGCCAGCAGCGCCAGCGCCGTCTTGCGCGGATCGATGGCGAGATTGCCATAGCCGAGCAATGCCGCCTGCCGGGCAATGCCGAACCGCTCCTTCAGCGCCTTGCGGGTGAGAAAGCGCGTGACGATGCCGGCATCCTCGCGGGCCGCGCCTTCGCGCGCCAGCCCCTCCGCGTCCAGCGCATCGCCGGCAAGATAAAGGCTGTCGCGGCGCACGACATCCGGCACTTTCAATTCGCCCAGTCGAGCGGCGATCGATTCCACCGCGAGGCGCGAGCGTCGCCAGGCGCGCACCGCCCTGTCCGCGCCGATCCGGCCTTTCAGCATGGTCAGCGGGGTATCGACCTCATATTGCACGAGCGCGGTGCTGGCGACGGTCGAGCCCTTGACTGGATCATCCCTGCGGTCGAGCACGATCACGCGCAGTTTGGCATCGGCCAGTGCATCGGCGATCATCGCCCCGGTGATGCCGGCGCCGATCACCACCACATCGGTTTGCAGATTGCGGGCGAGCGGCCCATGCGGAATCCTGTCGGCGTGGCGCCCTTCCCAGACCGAGCGCCCGGTCCGCAAATCCCTGTCGGTGGTGACCATATGAAGTCCAGCGTGGAAGCGCAGCCTAACGCGCAACACCCCGATTCGATCCAGCCGCGCCTCACCCGCCATTGGCGCCTCTTGCACAATGGCCCCGGGTCGGCTCCGCTGCCCCGCTCACGACAATGACAAGCGATTCGCGTCTGAAACACCGATGATTGGCAAGCTCAAAGGCACTATCGATTCCTACGGCGAGGATTATGTGATCCTCGACGTGCATGGCGTCGGCTATCAGGTTCACTGTTCGGGGCGCACGCTGCAGGCGCTGCCCTCGGCCGGCGAGGCGGCGACGCTGTCGATCGAGACCCATGTGCGCGAGGATCAGATCCGGCTGTTCGGATTTGTCAGCGATGTCGAGCGGGAATGGTTCCGGTTATTGCAGACGGTGCAGGGAGTGGGCGCCAAGGTGGCGCTGGCGGTGCTCGGCACGCTGCGGCCGGCCGATCTTGCGAATGCCATCGCCCTGCGCGACAAGGCGGCAATCGCGCGCACGCCCGGCGTCGGTCCGCGGGTGGCCGAGCGCATCGTCACCGAATTGAAGGAGAAGGTGCCGGCCTTCAGCGATGTCGACCCGGCGGTAGTGAAGCTGTCCGGCGATATGGAAGACAACCGCGCGCCGCAGCCGGTCCGCGATGCGATCTCGGCTTTGGTCAATCTGGGCTATGGTCAGCCGCAGGCCGCCGCTGCCATTGCCGCTGCGGCCAGCAGCGCCGGCGAGGGCGCCGAGACCGCGCAACTGATCCGGCTGGGACTGAAGGAACTGGCGAAGTAGTTCTATACAGGGTGCAAACGTGTCGAAGCTGAGTAACAACGACAAGGAGCTGATCGCCGCCGCGAGCGAAGCGATCAAGAGCCGCTATCGCAATGACTGGCAGGAAGTCGGCGCGGCGATGCGCACGCGCGACGGTCGCATCATCACCGGCGTCAATATCGACGCCTATCTCGGCCGCATGGCGGTGTGCGCGGAAGCCATCGCCATCGGCCGGTCGATCACCGAAGGCGGCGACAAGGGCATCGAGACGATCGTCGCCGTGCGCCATCCACGCCCGCATGAAGCCGATCAGAACATCCGCGTGGTGTCGCCCTGCGGCTCATGCCGCGAACTGATCCACGATTACGATGCCAAGGCGCGGGTGATCGTGCCGGATGCGAAGGAGCCCGCTGTCGTGGCGATCGGCGAGTTGCTGCCGAACAAATACACGCGGGGTGAGGGCTAGTATGTGACGCAAACCTCTCTCAGGGCTCGGGTCACTGAAGTCGCCAAAGCGGCGCTTGTCTTTTCCTTTTTCGGTCCGGTTGTTGGCCTGATTATCTTTACCGTCGGCTATTTCACCTTTGAGAGTGGCCCGTTCACAGCAGTAGTAGGAGCATTACTGCTGTTCTTTTTGCCGCCCTTTGTCGGATTTTCTGCGCTGCCATTCGCATACTATATGGGGGTCATTCCGGCGCTTGTGTCTGGGCTTTTCCTGGGGCTTTATGCGGCCGTTAAAGGGAGCCCGCATTGGCCGATCGTGCTCGCAAGCGGATTGGCGGCAGGGCTCTTTCAAGTGCTTTTCATCGGTGTTGGCGATCTGCCGTCGCCGCGCTACCTGATCGTCTCTCGGCTTGACCCGCTGCTGGGTGTGAAGATGCTGACGCTCGCGACTTGTATTGCCGCGACGATGATCTGCTGGGGAGGCTTGCGCATGTGGAATTCAAAAGTGACGGACGTTGTGACCAATCCAAAGGCTGAAAATTGACCACCTCCCGTCTGATCGATCCCGAAAAGCGCGAAGACGACGACAGCGACACCTCGCTGCGGCCGCTGAAGCTTGGCGATTTCATCGGCCAGGAAAAGGCGCGCGCCAATCTCGATATCTTCATCAGCGCCGCCAAGGCGCGCAAGGATGCGCTCGATCACGTGCTGTTTGTCGGCCCGCCCGGCCTAGGCAAAACCACGCTGGCGCAGATCGTCGCGCGCGAACTCGGCGTCAATTTCCGCGCCACCTCAGGCCCGGTGATTTCCAAGGCCGGCGATCTTGCCGCGCTCCTCACCAATCTCGAAGAGCGCGATGTTCTCTTCATCGACGAAATCCATCGTCTCAATCCGCAGGTTGAGGAAGTGCTCTATCCGGCGATGGAGGATTTCCAGCTTGATCTCATCATCGGTGAAGGACCGGCGGCGCGGTCGGTGAAAATCGAATTGTCGAAATTCACGCTGGTCGGCGCGACGACGCGCGCGGGGCTCCTGACCAATCCTTTGCGCGATCGCTTCGGCATACCGGTGCGGCTGAATTTTTATACCGAGGCCGAACTCGAACTGATCGTCACGCGTGGCGCGCGCGTGCTCGGCGTCGGCATCACCAAGGATGGCGCCAACGAGATCGCGCGCAGGGCGCGCGGCACGCCGCGCATTGCCGGGCGGCTTCTGCGCCGCTTGCGCGATTTTGCGATGATGGATGGCAACAAGGCGATCGATCGTGCGGTTGCCGATAAGGCGCTGAGCGCGCTGGAAGTCGACAATGCCGGCCTTGATGCGATGGACCGGCGCTATCTGAAAATGATCGCGCTCAATTATGGAGGCGGCCCGGTCGGCGTCGAAACCATCGCCGCGGCCTTGTCGGAGCCGCGCGATGCGATCGAGGATATCATCGAGCCGTTCCTCATCCAGAAAGGCTTTGTGCAGCGCACGCCGCGCGGCCGGCTGTTGACCAACCACGCCTTCCGCCATCTCGGCCTTGCCGAACCCTCACGCGACCCGGCGCAATTTGGCATGTTCGGCCAGGACGACGATGCGTGAGTGAGGGGGGATATCGCTGGCTTGCCGAGATGCAGGCTGTGATGATCAGTGCTTTGCGATGTGGTAGCCTAAAGGCTCATCTTGCGAAACGAGCGTAATTGCGCTTACACGGCCGCCGAAATAATTGGATAGCCTGCAGTGACATCCATCCCTCTCGACGGCGAATTGCGCGACGGCCGCCACACCTTCATCGTCCGCGTTTATTATGAAGACACCGATTTCACCGGCATCGTCTATCACGCCAATTATCTGCGTTACATGGAGCGGGCGCGCACCAATTATCTGCGGCTGATCGGCAACGACCATCGCGCGCTGTTTGAAGAGACGCAGGCGGAAGCGCCGGGCTTTGCCTTCGTCGTGCGGTCGATGACGCTGGATTTTCTGAAGCCGGCGCGGATGGACGATCTCCTCACCGTCATCAGCGAGCCTAATGAGGTGAAGGGCGCGTCGGCGACGATCCGCCAGCGGGTGATGCGCGGCGATGATCTGCTGGTGAAGGCCGATGTGCGGGTGGCCTTCGTTTCGGAAGGGCGGGCGAAGCCGATCCCGAAACCACTGCGCATCGCCATGAAGGCGGACCAGGACGCCGCCGGCGGCTGACGCCGAAGAACATCACAGTTCGGAATGCGCGAGCATGATGCTCGCGGGCGCTGGCCGCCTGTAGATCTGCATTTCTAGCAGCATGAACGCGGGCGGCCGGGCCATTTTTCGCGGCAGCCATCGACGCGGCACGACGACGCATGTTAATGCGCTTCACATGAGATGGTCGAAAGGCGACGGCGAACGGGGCTATCATCACGGCAACCTGAAGGAGGCTTTGGTGCGCGCCGCACTCGCGTTGATTGCAGAAAAGGGCCCGGCGGGCTTCACTTTTGCCGATGCCGCGCGCTGGGCGGGCGTCAGTCCGGCGGCGCCCTATCGGCATTATCGCGATCGCGATGAATTGCTGGCCGATGTCGCGCGGCGCGGCTTCGAGCAATTCGAGCAGCGGCTGGCGGACGCCTGGAACGACGGAAAACCTGCGCCAAAGCTGGCTTTCGAGCGCCTCGGCAAAGCCTATCTCGCCTTCGCGCGGTCCGAGCCATCCTATTATTCGGCGATGTTCGAGGCCGGCATCCCGGCCGATGCCAGCCCGGAATTGCGCGCGGCCGGCGACCGCGCCTTCGCGGTCGTGCGCCGGGCGTGTGAGGCGATCACGGAAACGTTCCCGCCCGGACAGCGCCCGCCGGCGCTGATGATGGCGCTGCATATCTGGGCTATGTCCCATGGAATTGCTTCGCTTTTTGCCCGCGGCGATGGTGCGCAGCGGTCTTTGCCGATGCCGGCGGAAGACCTGTTGGAAGCGGCCGTGCTTGTCTATCTGTCTGGTCTCGGCTCACCCGCTTCATAAGTGCTGCCGAGAGCGGGGTCCGGTTTGGCTGACGAAACCGTGACAAAGCGCGCCGGTCCGGTTCTTGACAGCGAAAAATGCCGGTCCTATGTAAATGTTATTAACATTCACATCTCGGCCATGAGGATGCGATGACTCTCACTGACAAGATTGACGAATACGGCAGGCCAGCCTGGATCGCAGCCACGGTCCTGGGTTTCATCGTTTGGTGGCCTGTCGGTCTGAGCCTTCTGGCCTTCTCACTATGGAGCGGACGAATGGGATGCGGGCGCAACGGCATGGATCGCTGGCAGGCGAAGATCAATCGCATGCAGGAAAAGATGGATCGCGCGCGTGAGCGCGGGGGCTTCGGTTTCGGCCCGGGCTTTGGCTTCGGTCAGGGCTTTGGCGGCGGTTTCCGTCCCTCGGGCAATAAGGCTTTCGACGAATATCGCGCCGAAACCCTGCGTCGTCTCGAGGAAGAACAGCAGGAATTCCAGGATTTCCTCGGCCGTCTGCGTGAAGCCAAGGACAAGGCTGAATTCGATCAGTTCATGGCCGACCGCCGCAGCCGCGGAACGACGCCGCAGCCGCCGCAAGGCCAGTCCTAAGAATTCCGTCCAGACTTAAGTGTCTCGCCCGCCGCACCCGTTGCGGCGGGCTTTTTCATGCGCAAGCCGTTGCGCCGCCGATACACGACATTGCGATCACGACCTTTACGCTTCCTTAACCACAATCGGCGCTGGTTAGTCGGTGATAGCCTTGAGCCTTGCGCCCTAGTTTGGCCAAGTTTCACGGGGATTTCGTCGGTATTGCCGGGGTGGCGAACGGCGTCGTCTTTGTGACAATCGGGAACGTCAGCGCTGTCAGCGGCGCTTTCGCCTCCGTGGTCGGATGTGGCGCGCAGGCTCTTGGCGCGCAGGATCTTGGCGCGCAACAGTCGAGCCGAGAGCTGGACAGTGAAGCGAGACGACGTGCCGAACGCAATTCCGAAGAGGACATTTCCATGAATCCAGCCGACGTGGCGCAGTCGGCCCTGCCGGTCACCGCCGATCTTTCGATCTTTGGCCTGTTCATGCAGGCCCATTGGGTCGTCAAACTGGTGATGATCGGCCTGTTGGCCTGTTCGGTCTGGGTCTGGGCGATCGCGATCGACAAATTGTTCCTGTTCGCGCGCACCAAGCGGGCTATGGACCGGTTCGAGCAGGCATTCTGGTCCGGCCAGTCGCTGGAAGAGCTTTATCGCGCGCTATCCGCCCGCCCGACTCACTCGATGGCGTCGCTGTTCGTCGCCGCCATGCGGGAATGGAAGCGCAGCTTCGAAGGTCCGGCGCGGTCCTTTGCCGGCCTGCAGACCCGCATCGACAAGGTGATGGATGTCACCATCACCCGCGAGATCGATCGTCTTGAACGCCGGCTGCTGGTGCTCGCGACTGTGGGTTCCGCCGGCCCTTTTGTCGGCCTGTTCGGCACCGTCTGGGGCATCATGAACAGCTTCCAGTCGATCGCTGCGTCAAAGAACACATCGCTGGCCGTTGTCGCGCCCGGTATCGCCGAAGCGCTGTTCGCAACAGCAATTGGCCTCGTTGCCGCCATTCCGGCGACGATTTTCTATAACAAGTTCGTCGCCGAGGTGAACAAACAGGCCCATCGCCTGGAAGGCTTCGCCGACGAGTTTTCTGCCATCCTGTCGCGGCAGATCGACGAACGCGGCTGACGGAAGGATCGCAGGGATGGGCATGGGTGGTGGCGGCAGCGCCGGAGTGAGCGGGGGCGGTCGGCGGCGACACAGCCGCAAGCCGGTCATGGCCGAAATCAACGTCACGCCGATGGTCGACGTGATGCTGGTGCTGCTGATCATTTTCATGGTCTCGGCGCCGCTTTTGACGGTGGGCGTGCAGATCGATCTGCCGCAGACGCAGGCGAAAAGTATCGATCAGGATCGCGAGCCGCTGACGATTTCGGTGAATACCAAGGGCGAAGTCTACTTGATGAATTCCGAAGTCAATGTCGACGAGCTGGTCGCGAAACTGAAGGCCGTTACCGATACCCGTGGCGGCACCGAAGAACGCATCTTTGTCCGCGGCGACAAGGGCGTGAATTACGGCACGGTGATGCGTGTCATGGGACGGTTATCGGCGGCGGGATTCCGGCGGGTGGCGCTGGTGACCGAGGTCGAACAGGGGACGTGATTATCGGGGAATGAGGACGGGACTCACCATATCGAGCGTGGCGCATGCCGGCGCGTTGCTGTGGGCGATGCTGACCTTCAGCGCCGATCCGCTGCAATCGGCGCAGTCCGATTCGGTGCCGGTCGAAATCCTGTCGACCACCGAATTCACCCAGATGACGCAAGGGTCGAAGACGGCAAAGAAGCAGGACGATCCCAAGCCGCTGGTCGAGAAGCAGGGCGAGAAGAAGCCCACGCCCGAGCCCGTGCAGAAGGTCACCGAGAAAAAGGAAATCGAGGCGACCAAGAGCGAGCCGACGCCGCCGGTCGAGCAGCCCGAAGACAAACCCGAGCCCAAACCGGAGCCGCCCAAGCCGCAGCCCAAGGCCGAGAAGCCTGAGCCGAAAAAGCCCGATCCGAAGCCGGAACCCAAGGCTGAAGCCAAGGCCGAGCCGAAAAAGCCCGAACCCAAGCCCGATCCGATTGCCGAAGCCCTGAAGAAGGACGACAGCAAGAAGAAGGAAGAGCAAAAGAAGCTGGCCGAGGCCCCAAAGCCGACGCCCACGCCGCCGAAGAAACCGGAGCCGCCGAAGCCACAGCCGAAATTCGATCCGTCAAAGATCTCGGCATTGCTCGACAAGCGCGATCCGCAGCGTCAGGCCGCGACTGGCGACACCATCAACCGCACGGCTTCGCTCGGCACGCCGACCGGCGCAGCGGCAACGCTATCGCAGAGCGATATCGACGCCTTGCGCGCGCAGATCCAGGCCTGCTGGAACCCGCCGCCCGGCGCACTGGAAGCGCGTGAGCTGGTGGTCGATGTGCGCCTTCAGCTCAATCGGGATGGCAGCGTCTCATCGGAGCCTCAGGTCATGAATCGTGGTAATCACCCGCAATTCATGGTCGCTGCCGAAGCGGCCCGCCGCGCCATCAAGCGCTGCGCGCCCTACAAGATGCCGGTTGCCAAATACGACCTTTGGTCGGACGTTGAAGTGCGCTTCGATCCGCGCGAAATGTATCGAGGCTGACGGTTTTCCCACGATGACCAGTGAATATTCACCGATGCTGAAAACACCATTGTCCTCTCTTCACCCTTCGCTGACACGCCGCAAGGTGCTGACGATCGGCGCCGGCTCGGCCTTGATGGCCGCAACGACGCTTCGCCCCGCCCATGCCGTGCTGAAACTCGACGTCACGCAAGGCAACATCCAGCCGATGCCGATCGCGCTGCCGGATTTTGCCGGCGGCACCGGCGCGGATGCGGAACAGGCGCGCAACGTCACCGGCATTATCGCCAACAATCTGCGCCGCTCCGGCCTGTTCGCGCCGATCGATCCGGCCGCCTATATCGAAAAGATCTCCAATCCGGATGTGCCGCCGCGCTTTCCCGACTGGCGCGCGATCAATGCGCAGGCGCTGGTTACCGGTCGCGTCACGCGGCAGGGCGATGGCCGTTTGCGCGCCGAATTCCGCCTCTGGGACGTGTTCGCCGGCCAGCAGCAGGCTGGCCAGCAATATTTCACCAGCGCCGACAACTGGCGCCGCATCGGCCACATCATCTCCGACGCGATCTACGAGCGTCTGACCGGTGAAAAGGGCTATTTCGATTCGCGCATCGTCTTTGTCGATGAAAGCGGGCCGAAGGATCGCCGTGTGAAGCGCCTCGCCATCATGGATCAGGATGGCGCCAATGTGCGCTACCTGACGCGCGGGGATGACCTTGTGCTGACGCCGCGCTTTTCGCCGTCGACGCAGGAAATCACCTACATGTCGTTCGGCCAAAGCGAGCCGCGCGTCTATCTGCTCAACATCGACACCAACCAGCGTGAAGTTGTCGGCAATTTCCCCGGCATGACCTTCTCGCCGCGTTTCTCGCCGGATGGCCAGCGCGTGATCATGAGCCTGCAGCAGGGCTCCAATTCCAACCTGTTCACGCTTGACCTGCGCTCGCGCAATACCACGCGGCTCACGCAGTCACCGGCCATTGATACCGCGCCGTCTTATTCGCCGGATGGCAGCCGGATCTGTTTTGAATCCGATCGCGGCGGCTCGCAGCAGATCTATGTGATGTCGTCGACCGGCGGCAATGCACAGCGGATCAGCTTCGGCGAGGGCTCCTACTCGACGCCGGTCTGGTCGCCGCGCGGCGACGCCATTGCCTTCACCAAGCAGGGCGGTGGCCGGTTTGCGATCGGCATCATGCGCACTGACGGGTCGGGCGAGCGCATCCTCACTGAAGGTTATCACAATGAGGGGCCGACCTTCGCGCCGAACGGCCGCGTGCTGATGTTCTTCCGCGATTCCGGCGGCGGGCCGCAGCTCTATTCGGTCGATATCACTGGCCGCAACGAGCAGCGCATTCCGACGCCGGGCTTTGCATCCGATCCGGCCTGGTCGCCGCTTCTGTCCTAACGCGCATTTATGCGGTTGCCTGTTGGCCACACCCGAGAGGGATCGGGCCGCAGGCCGGTTTTGCCGCATTTTCGGCGTTAACCATCTGCTAACCATTAATATTAGTTTGCGACGATCAGTCGCTTTTGGGGTGCGGTCGCAAGGTGGCGTCAAGGTTGATGGAATGTTTGCTTAACCAACGCGCGGTAAGACCTTTCGAAAGTGTCCGGTAAAGTAAATGGAGTCACCGGGATGATTGCAGTTAGACGGTCCCTGCGCGTTCTGAGCCTCATCGGCGTTCTCGCCGCCTCTCTTGCCGTGTCCGCTTGTGCGAACAAGCCCGGCGACGGAATGGCGGGCGGCGCAGGAGGTCCCGGCGGCCCCGCTGTGCCAGGCAGCCAGCAGGACTTCGTGGTCAATGTCGGTGACCGCGTGTTCTTCGAATCCGATCAGACGACGCTGACGCCGCAGGGCCGGGCGACGCTCGACAATCAGGCGCAGTGGCTGAACCGCTACTCGCAATATTCCTTCACGATCGAAGGCCATGCCGACGAACGCGGCACCCGCGAATACAATATCGCGCTGGGTGCCCGCCGCGCCCAGACCGTGCGCGAATATCTCGCCTCGCGCGGCATCAACCCGCAGCGGATGCGCACGATCTCCTACGGCAAGGAACGCCCGGTGGCGGTGTGTAACGACATCTCCTGCTGGTCGCAGAACCGCCGCGCGGTGACGGTGCTGAACGCCAGTTCGTAACGTTCAGAGCATGATGCCGAAAAGCGTGAAGCGGTTTTCGGACCACGTCATGCTCTAAGATTCGAGCGTAAGCGATTGAGCCGGCGTCCACGCGCAAAACGCATGTGGGCGCCGGTTTTGTTTTGGCCTTGCGCTTATGCATCAGTCATAATTTCGACGCGACCACGTTTATGCTATGGCCACTTGTCCTTCCCTCATTCGCCGGGTCTGTCCATGCGCCTGAAGCCGCGTCTGCTTGTAATGGGTCTGTCATTTCTGCTGGCTGCGTCGATGCCTGCGGCTGCGCAGATGTCCGGCTCGGATCTGGTGATGCGGCTGGATATGCTGGAGAACCAGGTTCGCCAGATGACCGGTCAGATCGAGCAACTGCAATACCGCAATCAGCAGCTTGAGCAGCAACTGCGCCGCACCACCGAGGACAACGAATTCCGTTTCCAGGAATTGGGTGGGAAGGGCGCTGCTCCCCGGGCGGCCCAGCCGCAGCGCTCCGCGCCGCAGCCCCAGCCAATGCCGCAGCAGCCGGCGCCCGGCCGGCGCTCGGAGATCGATCAGGATCAGGATCCGCGCAGCGATCCGCGAACGGCGCAGCGTATGGACCCGCGTGAGGCGCCGACTTACGCGCCGGCCCCCAATGTGGGCGGCGGGCGTGGCGATGCCTTCGATCCCAATGCCAATCCGACCGCGCCGGGCGCGCCGCGGGCGCTCGGTTCGCTGCCGCCGGGCCAGCCTTCGGTCCCGGCCCCCCGCGCCGAAGCGGATGACGAATCCGGCTCGATCGGCGCCCGTGGCGGCCGCGAACCCGGCCAGCCGCTCGATCTGTCGTCGATGGCCAGCAATGCCGTGAATGATCCGTCGCTGCGCCGTGGCGCGTCGTCTTCGCAGATGGCGTCGGTGCTGCCGCCTGGTGCCTCGCCGCGCGATCATTTCGATCTCGGCTATGGCTATATCCAGCGCAAGGATTACGCCTCCGCCGAACAGACCTTGCGCGATTTTCTGCAGCGCTATCCCAATGACCGCATGGCCGCCGATGCCAGCTACTGGCTGGGCGAGAGCCTGTTTCAGCGACAGCGTTATCAGGATGCGGCGGAAGCCTATCTCGTCGTGACGACCAAGTATGAAACGACCGGCCGCGCGCCGGATGCGCTGTTGCGGCTCGGCCAATCGCTGTCGGCGATCGGCCAGAAGGAAATGGCCTGCGCCTCCTTCGCCGAAGTCGCACGCAAATATCCGCGGTCCTCGATCGCCGTGAAGCAGGGCGTTGAGCGCGAGCAGAAGCGCGCCCGCTGCTGAAACGCTTGAGCCGGCGGACAGGACGACGCATCGTCATGTCCATGTCGCGCTCCGCTAAACCACCATCATCGCCAGCCCAGCCGGTCACGCTCGCGCAAGCGCATCAGCTGTTTGCGGCTTTCACGGGCGAACCCGCCCTCGCGATTGCCGTCTCCGGCGGCCCCGATTCTATGGCGCTGCTCTGGTTGATCGCCCACTGGCGCGCTGCGCTGAAAAGCGGACCAGCCCTCACAGCTCTCACCGTCGATCACGGTCTGCGCGCGGAAGCTGCCGACGAAGCCAAGGCGGTGAAGCGTTTCGCGCAAAAGCTCAGTGTCCAGCATCGCACGTTGCGCTGGACCGGCGACAAGCCGGAGACCGGCCTGCAGGAAGCCGCGCGCAATGCCCGCTATGGCTTGCTCGCCAAGGCGATGGCGAAAGCCGGTGCCCGCATCCTTCTCACTGCCCATACGCTCGACGATCAGGCCGAAACCGTCCTGCTGCGGCTGTTGCGCGGCAGCGGACTGTCCGGGCTGCAGGCGATGACGACGATCGCGCCCTATCCAAACGCGCCGAAGCTCGCCCTGGCGCGGCCGCTGCTCAGCATTCCCAAGGCGCGGCTGATTGCCACGCTGGAGGCGAACGCCATCGCCTATGCTGATGACCCCAGCAACCACGACCCGCGCCACACCCGCGTGCGCCTGCGGATGTTGATGCCAGCCTTGCTGGAAGAAGGCCTTACCGCCCAGCGGATCGCCCAGCTGGCCGAGCGGATGCAGCGGGCGGAGGCGGCATTACGCGCATCTGTCACCGAGGCGGAAGGCAGGTTGCTGTCGTCCGACGCGCCGACGCGGCTGCGGATCGACCGTGCCGGCTTCTCGCAATTGCCGGCCGAGATCGGATTGCGGCTGCTCGGCCTCGCCATTGACCGGGTGGGCGATGAGGGGCCGGCCGAACTCGGCAAGCTCGAAAGCCTTTACGCGGCGCTGGCGCAGGCCGGCCCGTCGTTCCGCCGCACCCTCGCGGGCGCCATGGTCACCGTGAAACAAGCGCAAATCCTGGTCGAGCGGGCGCCGCCGCGTGGGGCCAGCCGGCGGCGCGCTGGAAGCAATACCTTAACCACGGCAAAAACTTAAGCGCTGGCGTGTCGCAAGAGCGGCTACAATGCGGCGTGAAACATGGGGAAGCTGTGGGACCGGCGGTATTCTGACGCGTTCCCAAACGCGCTCGCTTCAGGCAGGTCTCGCGCGGCATTTCTCTTGGGGTAGTTCTCGGGGGCATTCTCTTGGCAGGCGATGCCGGCAGACATACATTGGCCACCACGGGGACAATACCGTCGCTCCCGCGATATCTGATCAAGACACTCCGCGCGCCATCGCGGATCAATAAGGACAGGTGATGAACGCCAACCTCCGCAACTTTGCCCTGTGGGTCATTATCGTCCTGCTGGTGCTTGCGTTATTCACCTTGTTCCAGTCGCCGAACCAGCGACAGGCCGCGCAGGACATTTCTTTCTCGCAACTGCTGACCGAGGTCGATCAGGGCCGCGTCCGCGAGGTGGTGATCCAGGGCCCCGAAATTCACGGCAGCTTCACCGATGGCAAGCCGTTCAACACCTATGCCCCGAATGACCCGACACTGGTGCAGCGCCTCTATGGCAAGGGCGTGCAGATCAGTGCGCGGTCGCCGACCGAGCAGGTGCCGTATCTCGTGTCACTGTTGCTCTCCTGGTTGCCGTTCATCGCGCTGATCGGCGTGTGGATCTTCCTGTCGCGACAGATGCAAGGCGGTGCCGGCAAGGCCATGGGCTTCGGCAAGTCCCGCGCCAAGCTGCTGACCGAGGCGCATGGCCGCGTCACCTTTGAAGATGTCGCCGGCGTCGATGAAGCCAAGCAGGATTTGCATGAGATCGTCGAATTCTTGCGCGACCCCTCGAAATTCCAGCGCCTCGGCGGACGCATTCCGCGCGGCGTGCTGCTGGTCGGCCCTCCCGGTACCGGTAAGACGCTGATCGCCCGCGCGGTCGCCGGCGAAGCCAATGTGCCGTTCTTCACCATCTCGGGTTCGGACTTCGTCGAAATGTTCGTCGGCGTCGGCGCCAGCCGCGTCCGCGACATGTTTGAACAGGCCAAGAAGAACGCGCCCTGCATCATCTTCATCGACGAAATCGATGCGGTCGGCCGTCATCGCGGCGCCGGTCTCGGCGGCGGCAATGACGAGCGCGAGCAGACTCTGAACCAGTTGCTGGTGGAGATGGACGGCTTTGAAGCCAATGAGGGCATCATCCTCATCGCCGCCACCAACCGTCCTGACGTGCTCGATCCGGCGCTGCTGCGTCCGGGCCGCTTCGACCGTCAGGTGATCGTGCCGAACCCGGATGTGGTCGGCCGCGAGCAGATCCTGAAGGTGCATGTCCGCAAGGTGCCGCTGGCGCCGGACGTGAACCTGAAGACCATCGCGCGCGGCACGCCGGGCTTCTCGGGCGCCGACCTGATGAACCTCGTCAACGAAGCTGCGCTCATGGCCGCGCGCCGCAACAAGCGCATGGTCACGCAGCACGAATTCGAAGACGCCAAGGACAAGGTGATGATGGGCGCCGAGCGTAAATCGCTCGTCATGACCGAAGAAGAAAAGATGCTGACCGCCTATCACGAAGGCGGCCACGCCATCGTCGCCTTCAACGTGCCGGCGACCGACCCCGTGCATAAGGCCACCATCATTCCGCGCGGCCGTGCGCTCGGCATGGTCATGCAGTTGCCGGAACGCGACAAGCTGTCGATGAGCTTCGAGCAGATGACCTCGCGCCTTGCCATCATGATGGGTGGCCGTATCGCCGAAGAGATGATCTTCGGCCACGACAAGGTCACGTCTGGCGCGCAGTCGGACATCGAGCAGGCCACCCGCCTTGCCCGCATGATGGTGACGCGCTGGGGCTTCTCGCCCGAGCTTGGCACCGTCGCCTATGGCGAAAACCAGGAAGAGGTTTTCCTGGGTCATTCGGTATCGCGTCAGCAGAATATCTCTGAATCGACCGCGCAGAAGATCGACAACGAAGTGCGTCGTCTGGTCGAGCAGGGTCTGTCGGAAGCGCGCCGCATCCTCACCGAGAAGCGCGCCGATCTCGAAACGCTGGCCCGCGGCCTTCTCGAATACGAGACGCTGTCCGGCGACGAGATCCGTGATCTGCTCGATGGCAAGCCACCGGTGCGCGAAGGCTTCTCGGAGCCGTCAGCGCCGCGCGCCTCCGCCGTTCCGCCGGCTGGCAAGAGCCGGCCGCGTCAGGAGCCGGATGCCGGCATGGAGCCGCAGCCGCAGGCTTGATGGTTATTGGTTCGTTGAAACGAAAATGCCCGGTCCTGCCGGGCATTTTTTTTGGCGCTAGTCGTGGGAGCTTTCGCGATAGGGGATCGTTGGACCTATGCGCTCAGTGGTGGTTATAGGTCCCCGCTTTCGCGGGGACGACTGTTGTGACGTGAGCGATGTAGTATTAGCGGCGGTGACGCTGCGCTCCCTCTCCCCGTTTACGGGGAGAGGGTCGGGGTGAGGGGGCTATTCTTGAGTTGCGCGCTTTGCCCCTCACCCGGCTCGCTTTGCGCTCGCCACCCTCTCCCCGTAAACGGGGAGAGGGAAAGGAAGAAGCATCATACCGCCTCGGCTTTGATCAATTGACTGCGGAGCGTCTTGGACCGCAGCCAGGCTTGATGGATTAATGAGTTTGGTCGTCCCCGCGAAGGCGGGGACCCATACTCCGTAGCTTCTCAGCATAATTCCAGTCAGTCATTCCATATCATGACCTACGGTGGTTATGGGTCCCCGCCTTCGCGGGGACGACCTCTGGACTTGAGCCATGCCTCTCCAAAACCTTGTTTCCCCCCTCGGAGACTTGTTCGCGCATCCGGCGCGCGGTTTGTTCATGGGCAATCGCGGCGGCCGGCTTCACGACGACAAGCAACATCTCGGCACACGGCGCTGGGTCTCCAAGCAATGGATCTGCTGCGTCCTTGATTTCAAAAACCGCCGGCGTACGGTCTGGGGCGACAGCTACACCGAATTGTTCTTCCTTGATGAAGTGACCGCGCTCGCAGCCGGGCACAGACCCTGTTTCGAATGCCGGCGACGCGATGCAATGGCTTTCGCGCAAGCCTGGAGCGCCGACGATCGCAAGCCAAGCGCCGCCGAGATGGATCGAGTCCTTCACAATGAGCGACTGAAGGGACGCGAAAAGCGCATGCATTGCGCTTCGCTCGACGATCTGCCGGATGGCGCGATGATCCTATGCGATGGCGCGACTTATGCTGTGAGGGGCGATGCGCTGCTATCGTGGTCGCCAGCGGGCTATGTCGCGCGTGCGTCACGCGGGCGAGACACGACGGTTGACGTTCTGACGCCGCCGGCCATTCTCAACGTGTTGTCATCTGGCTATCAGCCGCACTGGCATCCCAGCGCGGCTGATTGTGTCGAAGGCAATCAGCTTTAGAGTCTGACAGGAAATGTAGTCAATCAAATCAGCGCTTTCTATGGCCTCGTCATGCCCGCGCTTGTCGCGGGCATCCACGTCTTAATTGAGGATCTGCAAGAAAGACGTGGATGGCCGGGACAAGCCCGGCCATGACGAAAATAAGTCTTTTCAAACCATTGAAGACCCCTGATGGCCTTTTGAGTGGACTCTTAAGCCGCGCGCAGTCTTGGGATCAGCCGCAGCGCGTTGTCGCGATCGACAGCCTTCAGGTCATCGCCCTTGAAGAAGGCCGAAACGCCCTTGGTGTGATCGGCGGCCGTGCGGTAGGGGAAGTCAGTGCCGTAAACAATCTGCGAGATCGGCACCATCTTCTGCAGCGCTGACAGTGTGACTTCGTTCGGCACCGCTGCGGTGTCGTAATAGAAGCGGCGCAACTGCTTCTCGACCTGATCGCGGGTGAACTTGCCCTTGACCGGCGGCCGCATCAGCGACTGCACCGTGAAGCGTTCATAGAAGGCGGTGGTCGAGCCGCCGCCATGCGAGAAGATCCAGTTGATGTCCGGATATTTCTCGGCGAAGCCACCAAAGATGATGGTGAAGATGGTGCGGGTGGTATCGGTGCCGAATTCGATCAGCGCATCATCGACGCCGCGGACGAGATTGACGCAGCAATTCGCGCCGGTCGGATGCGTGTAGACGACAGCCTTGCGGCGATTCAGTTCGGCCCAGACCGGCTCGAATTCCTCATAGCCGAGCCATTTGTCGCCATAGCTCGTCATGCAACCGATGCCGTCGACTTTCAGCGTATCGAAAGCGTATTCGATTTCCTTCAGGCTCTCGTCGATATGCGGCAGCGGCAGCATCGCGAAGGTGCCGAAGCGACCTGGATATTGGGTTTCCAGCTTCTTGGCATATTCGTTGGATTCGCGCGCCAGCCGTGCTGACTCGGCGGCATCCAGTCCCTGCAATTGCGGCGTGGTCGGCGAAGTGATCGAGGTGGCGACGCCACCCTGGTCCATGTCGTCGATGGTCTTCTGAATCGTCCAGCTCGACATCGGGAAGTTGTCGCGCTTGATGCGTTTCATCGCGTCAAGCCAGGTCGGCGGCGAAATGTGATGATGCACGTCGATGCGATGCGGCGCCGGCTGCGCCGCTTGCGCGAAGGCGCGTCCGTTGTTGGTTGCGGTTGCCGCAGCGAAGGCGGCTGCCGCGCCGCCGGCCAGCAATTGCCGCCGGCTGAGGCCGACCGTCTGGGGTGAATGGGGTTGTCCGCAGGCGCAGGATGACAAGAAGCGAAAACGCGAGGGCGATATCGACATAACCGAATGTTCCTTCCCTGCTGTTGAGTCTGGCGCTCAATCAGAATGGCGGAACGATAGCATCGCGTATCGGACAGAGAAAGCTGTTGTTGCTATTTCGAATAGCGGAATGACCTTGCATATTTTTGCGTCAGGCTGTGCGCCAGGCATACCGGATCATGCTGCCCATGATCGCCAGCATGATGAGGATCAATGTGACGGTGCCGGTCCAGGCAAAGTCGTTCCACAACAGGCCGGCGATCAATCCGCCGAAACTGCCGCCGATGTAAAATGACGTGACGTAAAGCCCGATCGCCGATGACGTACCTTCACGCACATACGTCGCGACGAAACTCTGCGAGCAGGTCTGCACCAGAAAGCCGCTGCCGGCGGCGATGGTGAGGCCGAGCACGATCACGGCGACCGAGGGCACGAGCGTCAAAAGGATGCCGCAGGCCCAGGTGAGGATGGCGATCAGCCCGAAATTGCGGCGGCCGAAAATGCGCACAAGCCTTCCGGCAAAGGGCGTCGTGACGAGGCTGATGAGATAGGTGATGAATACCGCGCCGATCTGCATCGCTGAGAGATTGAACGGCGGCGCTGCCAAGACGAAGCCGATAAAGGTGAAGGCGGCGATGAAGTTGAACATGATGCCGAAACCGACGCAGAAGGTTGCGAGCAATCGGGGGTCGCGCAAATGACGCGTCATCTGGCGGAGCGATGCTGTCAGCGTCGTGGCGGCGACGAAATTGCGCTCGCGCGGCAATAGAGAGATCAACATGATGGCGCAGAGCGCGGTAATCGCGGCTTGCGCGAACAAGGCTGTCCGCCAGCCGAACGGCTCGGCGAGCGTCGCCGTCAGCATACGGCCGATAAAGCCGCCGGTGGCCGTCGCGGTGATGAACAGACCGGTGACGCCGGTGGCCTCGGCGGCGGGCCATTCGCCGCCAATATAGGCGATCGAGACTGCGAAGATCGGCGGCAGCATCAAACCCTGTGCGAAGCGCCAGAACAGCACCGCTTCGAGGCTGTTCGAAAACGCCATCATCAAGTCCGGGAGGATCAGCATCACCATCGCAACGGCGATCACCGAGCGGCGGCCGAGCACGTCGGCGACGACGCCGGTAAAGGGCGCGGTCAGCGCCACCGCCAGCGCGTTGACCGTCATGATCTGGCTGATGCCGGCGGGGCCGACCGAAAATTCCTGCGCCAGCAGCGGCAGCACCGCCTGCGGCGCATACATGTTCAGCATGGCGGTGAAGCCAGCGGTCGCGATCGCGACGCGGGGCATAGAAACGGGCATGAGCGGAACCAGACAGAAGATGGGGCCGCAACATTGCCCAGCCGCGACGGCTTTGCTAGGGCTCACGCCCCCGCTCACGACATGACGTCCATGCAGCCTGTGGCCAGCGACGGCGCGCCCGCGCCCTATTGGAGTATGGCCGGCATTCTTGCCGGCGCCCGCGTGATGATTCCGGCCTTGCCCGGCGCCGTGGTGTTCGCGGCCGCTTTTGGCGCGCTCGCCGCGCAAAAGGGGCTGACGCCGCTCGAAGGCGTGCTGATGAGCGCCTTTGTGTTTGCCGGCGTCTCGCAATTCGTGGCGATGGAAATCTGGTCGCCGCAGATGACGGCGTCGGTGATCTTCGCGATCGCGGTCTCAACGCTGGTCGTCAATCTGCGCATGGTGCTGATGAGCGCATCGCTGCAGCCCTGGATCGCCGGCTCGCCGGCCTGGCAGCTTTATCCCAGTCTGATGCTGCTGACTGATGGCAACTGGGTGGCGTCCGCGCGCTACCGCAGGGAGGGTGGCGCCGATGTCGGCTATCTGTTCGGCAGCGGTCTCATGATCTGGCTGTTCTGGGTGCCGGCGACATTGATCGGGCAGATGTTCGGCAGCGTGCTCAGCGATCCGAAACGCTTCGGCATCGACCTGATCGTGCCGCTTTATTTCGTCGCTTTGCTGGCGCCGATGCTTGACCTGTCGCGGCGTTCGCTGGCCTGGATGTCGGCCGGCGTCACCGCGACCGCGCTGTTCTATCTCGTGCCCGGCCATTGGTTCGTCATCATCGGCGCATTGACGGGCGCGATTGTCGCGGGCTTTTTCGGCGATGACTAACGTCGTCTCCCTCGGCGCATTGCTGGCGATCGCCGCGATGGCAGGCGTGACCTTGCTGACGCGCCTCGCCGGTCACTGGATGATGGGGCAGGTGACGCTGACGCCGCGCATCCGCCGCATGCTGGAAGCCTTGCCCGGCAGCGTGGTGGCGGCTTTGGTGATGCCGGTGATGGTGAAAGAGGGGCTGCCCGCCATCATCGCGGTTGTCGCAGTAGCATTGCTGATGATCTGGCGGCGCAACGAATTTCTGGCGCTGGCTTGCGGCATTGCCATCGCGGCGGGATTGCGCGCGCTCTACTGATCGCTCTCAGCCAGCGCCTTGCGGGCCCGCGCCAGCGTGTCGTCCGGCGTGCTCGAGGCATCGACCTCATGCCAGGTCATGGCGCCAAGATCGTATTCATCCTGCCGGCGCACGACATCTTCATTGGCGTCCGATGCATCGCCCTTGCGCGCGCCGACCCGCGCAAGCCGCGTCGAAAGATCAGCGGTCAGGAACAGGCCATGAAACGGCACCCGCGCGGCCTTTGCCAGATCGGCTACCGGCTCGCGTTCGGATGCTTTCGCGAAGACCGCATCGATGATCGCCGAATGGCCGGCAGCGAGCACACGCTGCGCCTGCTCATACAGCCTGTTGTAAATCGTCACCGACACCTCCGGCGCATAAGCCTGCGCCGGCAGCCGCTCGGTCTCGCCGACATCGAACAAGCGCTTGCGCATCACATCAGACCGCAGCAGCACGGCACCGGGCTCCGGCAGAATGAAAGCGGCGAGGCCCCGCGCCAGCACTGATTTTCCAGTGCCGGATAATCCGCCGACCGCGACCAGCATCGGCTGTACCGGTTGCAGCAGCTTCACCGCCAGCTGGAAATAGTCGCGCGCGCTTGTCTCGATACTCTCTTTCTTGTCATCGCCGGCATCGTTCAGCTTCGCCGCCGTCACCTTGGCGCGGATCGCCGCGCGCATCGCCATGAAGAAAGGCAGGGCCGCCAGCGCGTCGAGATCGTCATCGCGCCTCGTCTCGGTGAGATAGCGATTGAGCACGATATTGGCCTGCGGTCGTAGATCGCGCTCGACAAGATCCATCAACAGGAAAGCCACATCATACAGGACGTCGCCCGATGCCACGACCGGATCGAACTCGATCGCATCGAACAGCACCGGCGCGCCATCGATCAGCGCGATATTGCCAAGATGCAGATCGCCATGGCCGCGCCGGATGAGGCCCATCTCGCCGCGCTCACGCAGCAAAGGCTGCAGCCGCTTCAGCGCCGCACGGCTCGACGCCGTGAAGGCTTTCGCCGCATCGGTGGGAAACAGCGCCGGCCATTGCCCGAAGGCTTCGTCATTTTGCGCTACATAATCGCCGAGCGCCGTGATCCATTTATCCGCATCGGCGGCGGGCGCCTTTTCATGCGCTTTTGCAATCACGCGCCCGAGCTCGTCGGCAAGCGCCCGATCGATCCCGCCCTTTTCGGCAACACGATCGAGCGTCGCGTTCTCGTCGAACCGCACCATCTCCAGCGCCCATTCGACCACCTCGCCATCGCCGCCGATCGTCAGCGCGCCGGATGGCTCTTTCGTGATGGCAACAAGCCCGCGATAGATCTGCGGCGCGAAGGGGCGATTGACCTCAAGCTCGGCTTCGCAGGCGGCCTTGCGTTTGGCCAGCGTCGAATAGTCGAGAAAGGGAAAGCGCACAGCGCGCTTGACTTTCAACACGCGATCACCACTCAGGAACACCGCAGCGCCATGGGTGTCGATCCGTGCGACGCTATGCCCCCCATGCGCTTTGGGATCGGACAGAAACTGAAAGACTTTCTCTTGAGACGTCGATTCGGAGGGCAAGGCTTGTCCTTGAGATTCGGAGAAACGCAAGGTTGCGATTGTGAAAGGAGAGCACGGTGCCGGCATGATTGCAAAGGCGCATGACAGCAATGCGGCTCTGGATCCTGTTCTGCGCCGGGGCGAGCGGAGCTTGTGGCTTGACCTTGAGCCATTGAGGCGGACAATGCCGCCGCCAGATTAGGCTGGTATCGTCGTCAAGGAGAGAGCGAACGTGCTCATCGATCACAGAACTTACACCGTCCGACCGGGCTGCACGCAGGCCCATCTCGAGATCTATGAGCAATATGGCCTCGCCACGCAGGTCAAGCATCTTGGCGAGCCGCTCGCTTACATGTTTGCCGAGACCGGCGAACTCAACACCATTGTCCACATCTGGGCCTATGAGAATGCGGCCGATCGCGAGAAGCGCCGCGCGGCGATGCTGGCCGATCCGGACTGGCAAACCTATCTGCGCAAGAATCGCGAGGCGGGCTATCTCGTCAGTCAGGTCACCAAGCTGATGACGCCGGCGAAATTCGCCAAGATGGCGCGGAAGTAGATGCGGAGCATGATGCCGATCGGCCTCATGGTGAGGAGCCACCGCTAGGTGGCGTCTCGAACCATCGAGGCCGCCCATCCTTCGAGACGCGCGCTGCGCGCGCTCCTCAGGATGAGGGCGGTACGGATCGAAGAAGCGCGATGAAAGAAAGCAGAGACATCACCATGCACAGCAGCAACACATCGCGAACCGGTGGCGAGATCCTCGTCGATCAGCTGGCCGTGCATGGTGTTCGCCATGTCTTCTGCGTTCCCGGCGAAAGCTATCTCGCCGCGCTCGATGCCTTTCATGATCGCGCGATCGAACTGACGGTGTGTCGGCAGGAAGGCGGCGCGGCGATGATGGCGGAAGCCGTTGGCAAGGCAACCGGCCGGCCCGGCATCTGCTTTGTCACGCGCGGGCCGGGCGCCACCAATGCGTCGGCCGGCATTCATATCGCGCGGCAGGATTCCACGCCGATGATCGTGTTTGTCGGGCAGGTGGCGCGCGACATGCGCGAGCGCGAAGCCTTTCAGGAGCTGGATTATCGCGCGGTGTTCGGCACCATGGCGAAATGGGCGACTGAGATCGACGACATCGCGCGCATTCCGGAAATCGTGTCGCGCGCCTTTCACGTCGCGACCAATGGCCGGCCGGGCCCTGTGGTGATCGCGCTGCCGGAAGACATGCTGACGGAGCGTGCGCATGTGAAAGACGCACCGGCTTTCGCGGCCGTCGAGACCTCACCGGGCCGCACGGAGATGGCGCGCCTGCAGGAAATGCTGAGCGCCGCGAAAAAGCCGATCATGCTGCTCGGCGGCAGCCGCTGGTCCGATGAGGCCGTCGCTGCCATCAAAAACTTTTCCGAGCGTTTCGATCTGCCGGTGGCGACCACCATGCGCCGCCATCATCTGTTCGATCAGACCCATTGCAATTATGCCGGCGATCTCGGCATCGGCGCCAATCCGGCCTTGCTCGCGCGGGTGAAAGAATCGGATCTCGTCATTCTCGTCGGCGGCCGCATGGGCGAAATGCCGAGCCAGAGTTACACGCTGTTCGATATTCCTGCGCCGCAGCAGCCGCTGGTGCATGTGTATCCCGATATCGGCGAACTTGGCCGCGTCTACAGCCCGGCGCTGGCGATCCATGCGTCGCCCACCGCTTTCGCAGCGGCGCTGCAAGAGATGCAGCCGCCAAAGGCGATCATTTGGTCGGACGAAACGCGCAAGGCCAATGCCGCCTATCGCGCCTTCACCGATGTGGCGACGCCAATGCCGGGCGGCGTCAATCTCGGAGAGATCGTCGTGTGGCTGCGCGAGACATTATCGGCCGATGACATCATCTGCACCGGCGCTGGAAATTTCGCCGCCTGGCTCAATCGCTTCTATCGCTTCCGGCGTCATAACACATTCTTCGGCCCGACATCGGGCTCGATGGGTTACGGCGTGCCGGCGGCGGTCGGCGTCAAGCGGCTGCATCCCGATCGCAATGTGGTCTGCTTTGCTGGCGACGGCGATTTCCTGATGAACGGACAGGATTTTATGACCGCCGTGCAATACGAATTGCCGCTGGTCATCATCGTCGTCGATAACGGCATGTATGGCACCATCCGCATGCATCAGGAGCGCGAATATCCCG
>Ga0164243_10001265_pt1 | contig 43485 bp, 36 predicted proteins | sample OricompcompostOP_FD_108781 | JGI IMG/M metagenome (GOLD analysis project Ga0164243, IMG submission 108781) | Organic Plus compost microbial communities from Emeryville, California, USA - Original compost - Organic plus compost (OP) | ecosystem: Engineered > Solid waste > Mixed feedstock >...
GACGGCGACCGGCCGTAGGCTCCGGATGCCCGCATCCGGCCGCCGCCCTCGGTTCCGGGTGCCCTCATCCGGAACAAGGGAGTGACCGCATGTCCTTCACGCCGCTCGCCAGCGACTTCTACGACTTCGAGAGCCAGCTCACGGACGCGGAGCGCGAGGCGCTCGCGGGGCTGCGCGTCTGGCTCGAGACCGACGTGAAGCCCCTCGTGAACGACCACTGGGATCGCGCCGAGTTCCCGCATGACATCCTGCCCGCTTTCCATCGTCACCCTGTCTTCGGCATGCAGTGGGATGAGACCAAGCGCTTCGAGAACTCCGCGGTGTATCGCGGGTGGGTCGCCCTCGAGCTCGCGCGCGTGGACGCGTCGATCGCGACCTACGTCGGCGTGCAGAACGGCCTCGCGCTCGGTGCCGTCGCGGTGTGCGGCTCGCCCGAGCAGCGCGCCGAGTGGCTTCCGAAGCTCGCATCGGGCGAGGTCATCGGCGCGTTCGGCCTCACGGAGCCCCTCTCGGGCTCGGACTCGGCCCAGGGACTGCGCACGACGGCGACGCGCGCGGGCGACGAGTGGATCCTGAACGGGGCGAAGCGCTGGATCGGCAACGCGACGTTCAGCGACATCACCGTGATCTGGGCGAAGGACACCGCGGACGGGCAGGTTAAGGGCTTCATCGTGCCCACTTCGACTCCCGGCTACACGGCCACGAAGATCGAGCGCAAGCAGGCCCTCCGCATCGTGCAGAACGCCGACATCGTGCTCGAGGACGTCCGCGTGCCCGAGGCGCTGCGCCTGCAGAATGCGAACTCGTTCCGCGACACGGCGGCCGTGCTGCGTCTCACGCGCGCCGAGGTCGCATGGGCGGCCGTCGGAGTCGCGGTCGGCGCCTATGAGAGTGCGCTCGCGTACGCGAAGGAGCGCGTCCAGTTCGGCAAGCCCATCGCATCCCACCAGCTCGTGCAGCAGCACCTCGCCGCGATGATCGGCGACATCACGGCCTCCATCGCACTCTGCACGCGCGTCTCCGCGATGCTCGACGAGGGCACCCAGAAGGACGAGCACGCCGCGCTCGCCAAGGCCTTCGCCACCGCCCGGATGCGCGACACCGTCGCGCGCGCCCGCGAGGTCATGGGGGGCAACGGCATCGTGCTCGACTACGACGTGACGCGCTTCTTCAACGACGCGGAGGCCCTTTACTCCTACGAGGGAACGCGGGAGATGAACACCCTTATCGTGGGGCGCGCGCTCACCGGTATCGCCGCTTTCGTGTGAGGGCTCGGCACCACCGGATCGCGGCGACAGCCGTGCGTGGACCGCGCCCCGCTAGCCTGAACGCATGAAGGCCGCCACGAGCTATCAGCGCGCCCTCGCGGTGCTCTGCTTCCTGGTTCTCGCAGCCGGCGACTTCTGGCGCTACCTGCTCAGCTGGTGGGGATGGGGCGCACTCGCCGCGCTCGTCGTCACGCTCTCGGTGGTCGAACTCGTGCGACAGCGCGTCGACCCGCGTCGGCTGCCATTCTGGCTGCTCGCGTTCCTCGGCTTCGCCGCGCTCTCCATCGCGTGGTCGGCATACCCCGGGGCGTCGGCTCTCGGCGTCCTGCTCACGCTGGCGACCACGACAGTCGCCGCCTTCCTCGCGACGTGCCTGAGCTGGGAGGAGGTACTCGAGACCTTCAGCGACGCGATGCGCTGGATCCTCGGGCTGTCGCTTGTCTTCGAGCTCGTCGTCGCGGCCTTCATCCGCCGCCCGGTGCTGCCGTTCTGGGTCGACTACAGCCATCTCGAGACCGTCCCGCGCGCGTTCTATTGGTCGCGCAGCCTCCTGTTCGAGGGTGGCCGCATCCAGGGGATCGTCGGCAACGCCAACATCCTCGGGATGCTGTCCCTCCTGGCTCTCATCGTCTTCGTCGTGCGTCTCCTGGCTCGCAAGGGTTCCCCCGCGTGGGCGTGGTTCTGGGTGCTCCTCGCGCTTGCGACCCTCGCGCTCACGCGCTCGTCGACCGTCATCGTCGCGGGTGTCGTCGTCGCGTTGGTCAGCGGTTTCCTGTGGGTCGTCCGCCGCGCCTCCGGGCGCGCGCGCCTCGTGGTGTTCACGTGCGGTGTGGGGCTCGCCGTCGCGGTGGCCGTCGGCGCCTTCGCGGCACGCGGGCCCCTCCTCGGGTTGCTCGGCAAGACCTCGGACCTCACGAACCGGCTCGACATCTGGGAGACCGTGGGCGCCCTCGCCGTGCAGCGTCCCGTCGCGGGCTGGGGCTGGATCAGCTATTGGGCTCCCTGGGTCGAGCCGTTCGACGGCCTCGTCGTCATCAAGGGCGTCACCTACCTCCAGGCCCACAATGCCTGGCTCGACGTCTTCCTCCAGCTCGGCGCGATCGGAGTGGCGCTCTTCGCGCTCCTCGTGCTCGGAGCGCTCGTGCGCGGCTGGGGCATGGCCGCGGAGATCTCCCGCATCCGGTACGCGCCCACCGACCTGCGCTGGCCCGAGAACGCCGCCCCGCTTCTGCTGCTCGTCGCTCTGCTGGTCCAGAGTCTCGCCGAGAGCCGGCTCATCATCGAGCTCGGCCTCGCGCTGCTCGTCGTCATCGCCGTGAAGACAGGCTGGCGCGATCCGGAACGCGCGGAGGGAGTCGAGGCGTGAACGCCCGACCGGGACCGCGCGAGGTGGCTGCCGCATTCGCAGGGCTGCTCCGCAGCCCGCGGTTCTCGGCGGCGCTCGCGACCGCGGGCGTGGGCGTCGCAGCCCTCAGCTATCCGCTCATCCGGCTCACGGGGTGGGCCGGATACCTCGCTGCTCTCGTGGGACTCGTCGTGCTCATGGGCGTCGTGCTGGTTGCGCGTCGCGCCGAGCTCGACGGGGAGATCCCGCCCATCTCGCTTCTCGTGTTCCTCGCGTGGGCGGGCATCTCGGTCGTCTGGAGCGACTACCAGTGGGGCACGCTCGGCGGCGCCGCGTACCTCGTTGCCTATGCATTCGTGGGCGTATTCATCGCGTACACGCGCGACACGATCCAGATCGTCCGCACGTGGGGCGACGTCTTGCGCGTCGTCCTGGGTACGTCGCTCGCCATCGAGGTGTTCTCGGGAATCCTCATCGATGCACCCATCCCGTTCTTGAGCGTGCAGGGGAGGATCGCGGAGCTCGGGCCGATCTCGGGCGTGCTGCAGACGCGGAATCAGCTCGGGCTCGTGGCGCTCGTGGGCGCCGTGAGTTTCGCCACCGAGTTGCGGACCCGGTCCGTGCGACCCCTTGTCGGCGTGCTCTCGCTCATCGGCGCGGGGCTCTGCATCGCGCTCACGCGCTCTCCCATCGTGCTCGGCACCGCAGCCGTCGTAGCCGTCGCAGCCGCCGTCCTCTACGGCATCCGGCGGGTGCGGCCCGAACGTCGCCAGGCCTGGCAGCTCACCGTGCTGGGCGCCGCGGTGGTACTCATCGCGGTCGCGTGGGTCTTCCGGGGTGTCCTCGTGCGCGCCTTCAACGCGGAGGGCGCGCTCGACTATCGACTGCACCTCTGGCAGAAGATCGTCGCGCTCCTGCCCGGCAACACCATCGAGGGCTGGGGCTGGACCGGGCGATGGCATCCGAACATCGCGCCCTATGTCGCGCTCACCGTCACGGGAGACCGCCCGGCGTCGTCGGCCCTGAACGCCTTCCTCGACGTGTGGTTCCAACTCGGCATCATCGGGCTCGTGATCTTCGTCGGGATGCTCGGGCTCGCCTTCGTACGATCGTGGCTGCTTGCGGGTCGGCGCCGCAGCGTCATCTACGCATGGCCCGCCCTCGTTCTCATCGTGCTGCTGCTGATCTCCCTCGCCGAGAGCACGGTGCTCGTGGAGTTCGGATGGCTCACCTTCGTCGTGTGCTGCGTGACGGCTTCGCGGGAGCTGAGCTGGAGATCGGCGCTCGCGCGCATCACGCCCGCGTCGCTCCCCCACGAGCCCGAGTGATCGTGCCGCGTGCGCTCACGGGATTTGACAGAATATGGTCATGCCTCGGCCCGAACCGACACCGCGTGTTGTCCCCCATCGACGCGCGGGTGACCGGTGAGCGACACGACGCTCGACATCCTGCTTCCGTTCTACGGGGATCCCGAGTACTTGCGAATCGCGGTGGAGAGCGTGCTCGCGCAGGACGACCCCTACTGGACGCTCACGGTGATCGACGACCGCTATCCCGATCCCGCACCCGCCGCGTACGTACGCGGGATCCGCGACGATCGGGTTCGGTATCTCGTCAATGACACGAATCTCGGGGTCGCGGGCAACTTCCAGCGCGCGGCCGAACTCGCGACGGCGCCGTACTGCGTGATCTTCGGTGGCGACGACGTGATGCTGCCGGGCTACGTGAGGCGGATGCGGGAGCTCGTCTCCGCGATGCCCGACGCCGACGTCGTGCAGCCAGGAGTGCGCGTCATCGACGAGCACGGCCGAATCGTGCGTCCGCTTGCCGATCGTGTGAAGTCCCTCTACCGGCCGCGCGGGCGCGGGCCGCACGTGCTCAGTGGTGAGGAGCTTGCGTCGAGCCTTCTCCGGGGCCTGTGGACCTACTTCCCCTCGGTCGTCTGGAAGACATCGACTCTCCAGCGTCACGGCTTCACCGCTCGGTTCGAGGTCGCCCTCGATGCGACACTCCTCCTCGGGATCGCTCTCGGCGACGGGGTTCTCGTCGCGGACGACGAGATCGTCTTCCACTACCGGCGCCATCGCGAGAGCGTGTCCTCGACCGCAGCCGTCGACGGCAGCCGGTTCACCGAGGAGCGGGCCTTCTTCGTCGATGCTGAGCGCCTGTGCCGCGAGCGAGGCTGGCGACGGGCGGCGCGCATCGCGAGGCATCACGTGTCGTCCCGGCTCAACGCTCTGAGCCAGCTGCCACGCGCGATCGTCGGGGGCGACGGGGCCGGCGCGCTCGCCCTCGCACGCCACGCGTTCGGCACGCCTCCGCACGAAGTTAGGATCGAGGCATGACCGTCGCGGCGCGGACCCTCGTCGTCATGCCCGCGTTGAACGAGTCGGCCTCCGTTGCGGGCGTCATCGCCGAGGTGCGCGAGGCGCTCCCGGACGTCGAATGCCTCGTCGTCGACGACGGCTCGCGTGACGACACGAGCCGGGTGGCCCGCGCAGCGGGGGCGAGGGTCGCCCAGCTGCCCTTCAACCTCGGCGTCGGGGGCGCCATGCGGCTGGGCTTCCGCTACGCCCTCGCCAACGGCTTCGACAACGTCGTGCAGATCGACGCAGACGGCCAGCACGATCCCCGCGACGTCCCGCGACTGCTCGAGGGCCTGGAATCGGCCGACGTCGTCATCGGCGCGCGCTTCGCCGGCACAGGGGACTACGAGGTGCGGGGCGCCCGCAAGTGGGCGATGCGTCTGCTCAGCCGCACCCTGAGCGTCGCAACCAAGACGACGCTGACCGACACGACATCCGGGCTCAAGGCGTCGGGACCGCGAGCCGTCGAGCTGTTCGCGGAGCACTACCCCGCGGAGTACCTCGGCGACACGATCGAAGCGCTCGTGCTCGCGGTGCGCAACGGATGCCGGGTCGCCCAGGTGCCGGTCGCGATGCGCCCGCGCGCGGCGGGCATCCCCTCGCACAATCCCGCCAAGTCGGGCATCTACCTGCTTCGCGCGGTGCTCGCCCTGCTCGTGGCGTTCGTGCGCCCCGTGGAACGCCCCCATGCCGAAGGAGCGTCATGAGCCTGACCAGCTACCTCCTCGGAGTCGCCGCAGCACTCGCGACGATCATCGTCGTCATCGAGCTCCTCCGCAGGCGGCGACTGCGCGAGCGCCACGCGATCTGGTGGCTGCTCGGCGGCACTCTCGCGCTTGTTACGGGCCTGTTCCCCGGCATCCTCGACTGGGCGGCGGGCCTCCTCGGCATCTCGCTCCCGGTCAATCTCGTCTTCTTCGTGAGCATCGCCATCCTCGTGCTCGTGTGCATCCAGCATTCCTCCGAGCTCACGCGAGCGGAGGCACGCAATCGCACACTCGCTGAGAACGCGGCGCTCCTCGAGATGCGGGTTCGCGCGCTCGAGGAGCAGGCAGACGCCCGGGAAGCCGACGCATGACGAGCGCGCGCGCGACCGTGCGGGTGCTCCTGCTCAGCTGGCTCGCGCTCGTCCTCGCGGGCACGGCGTGGGCGCTCGCGACGCCGATCGCCGGTTCGCCAGATGAGCCCGCGCATCTCGTCAAGGCGGCCTCCGTCGTGCGCGGGGAATGGGTCGGGACGCCGAGTCCCGTCGGCCATGAGGTCACGGTGCCGCAATACGTCGCGTGGAGTCATGCGTGGACGTGCTACGCATTCAACGCCGAGGTACCGGCGTCGTGCGTTCCCGAGATGCCCGGCGACCCCGCCGAACTCGTCACGTCAGTGACGATGGCCGGACTGTACAACCCCGTCTACTACCTCATCGTCGGATGGCCGAGTCTCGTCTTCGGAGACGAGTCGGGAATCTACGCGATGCGCATCGTGAGCACGGTGGTCACGACGTTCTTCGTCGCCGCCGCGGTCTCCCTCATCGCTCGGTGGCGGCGGCCCGTACTCCCGCTCCTCGCGATCGCGGTGACCATGACGCCGACCCTCCTCTTCCTGAGCTCGGCGGTCAATCCGAACGCTCTCGAGGCGACGACGGCGATCGCGGTGCTCGCAGGCATGTACACCCTGCTGCGTGAGAACCCCCGCTCCCGCTGGGCGGTCGCCCTCGTGATCATCGCGGCCAGCCTCGGTGTGACGGCACGCGGCCTGTCACCCATGTGGATCGCTCTCGCGCTCGTGCCGCCCTTGATGCTCGTTCGGTGGCGCGAGGCAGTGGCGTTCCTCCGCCGGCGAGACGTCGCCGTGGGGATCGCCGTCATCGGGCTCGCGACGGCGGCCTCGCTCGCATGGACGCTCGGCTCCAACTCCCTCCTGGCGGGCGCGACGGATCCCGACATCCACATCATCTATCCGGGCGCCGGCTCGTCGCCGATCTCCGGCTTCTTCTACATCCTCGTTCGCACGGTCGACTTCGCCCAGCAGCTCGTCGGACTCTTCGGCTGGATGGAGACGTGGGCCCCCTCGGCCGTGTTCCTCGTCTACACGACGCTCATCGGCGGGCTGCTCGCCGTCGCGGTCGTCGTGCTCCGGAAGCGCGCCTTCTGGCACGTCATCGCCCTTCTCGGTGCGCTCGTCTTCCTTCCCGCCATCGTTCAGGCGGCCTACGTCACGACGGGCGGCTACATCTGGCAGGGCCGCTACAGCTTGCCGATCTTCGCGATGCTCATGCTCGCGGCAGCCACGATGCTCGCGGACCGCTTGCCGACGTCGAGCCGGACGACCCTCCTGCGGACGGTGTGGCTGTGCAGCGCTGCCATCGCGGCCGCTCAGGTGACCGCCTTCGTCTTCGTCCTGAAACGCTATGCGGTCGGTTCGACGGGGGCCTGGGGGGATTTCGTCCGTTCCCCATCGTGGGCTCCGCCGCTCGGCACGGTCGGGCTCAGCGCGTGCTTCGCGGCCCTATGCGTCGCCGCGGGCGTCGCCGGAGCCCTCGCCCTGCTGCGCGCGGCGCACGAGCAGCGCGAGCGCGTGGATGCCGATGCCGACCAGCGGGCCGATCGCGAGGCCGAGCACCACGCGCTCTGAGAGCGGCAGGGGCAACGCGAGCAGCGCGATGAGAGCGACAGCCGCTGCGACCGTCCACCCCGCGACGTAATAGCCGTGCCGCGACGCCGCGAGAGCACCCGCACCCGTGACGGCGAGAAGCGCGGTGCACAGCGACGCCAGCACGAGCAAGGTCACGAGCCAGGGGTCGATCGCGTACTCCTCCCCCGCGAGGGCCACGATGACCGGGACTCCCACGAGACGCACGGCGATTGCGAAGAGGATGCCGAAGCCGGTCACGAGGGCGAGCAGCTGCACGACCGCGCGGCCGAGCGACGAGTGACCGCGCAACCACACGACGAGGAAGCTCTGCAGGGCGAGCACGCCGACCACGAGCGGCGCCCGCGTGAGGGTCAGAGCGAATACGAGCGGGCCGATGCCTCCGGCCTGCGGCCCCGCGGCGAGGCCGATGAGCAGTGGCGCGCCGCTCACGAGCGCCGCCGTCCCGACCGCTGCGCCGACTGTGCTGAGGGTGTTGATCGCCAGGCGCCTGCCGTGCGCGTCCAGCGCGAATGGGCTGCGGCGCGTGGCCAGGAGGAGGAACACCAGCACCAACGGATATGGCGCGACGGCGGCCCAGCTCGCAGCGATCGAGCCGCCTCCCGTCGTGAGCGCGATCCCGATGAAGACGAGCCGCAGCGCGACGTCGCCGACGATCACCGTGACGATCACGCGCCACGCGTGGAGCCCGTACTGGATGCCCGTGAGCAGCGCGATCACGGCGCTCATCGCCGATCCGGCGATGAGCGCGACGGCAGTGTGCAGGGCTCCCTGAGGAAAGAGGGCGACGACGATGGGAACGACAGCCGCCGCTACCGCAACGGCCCCGAGCACCGAAGCGGCAGGGGCGAAGCGCCGCACCGTCGATGCCGCATGACGGGCTGCGGTCACGTCCGACGCCACGACGCTCGCGCGGCTGAACTCCTGCTGGATGCCGGAGAGCGCGCCGACAGAGAGGAACAGCGCCCCCCAGAAGATCGCGAAATGCGAATACTCCGCCGGCGTGAGGCCGCGCGCCGCGAGAGTCGTGATGGCATAGCCACCGAGTCCGGCGATCGCGGTGGCCACCGTGACAGCACCGAAACCACGGCGAGCTCCATCAGCCACGCGAATCCACCTCCCACGACAGATCGCCGCACACCGCTTCCAGTTCGCCGGACAGCCCCGGATCGCGGGTGTGCACCACGACCTGACCGCCCCACGCGCGGATGACTCCGCACACCTGGTTCGGATCGTTCACGTCGAGACCGAACGCGTACGCGCGAACAGGCTCGGCGCTCGACTCGGACTCGAGTTGCAGGAGCCACAGGTTGAGGAAGCCGTCGTCGCCGCTGTAGCGCGCGGCGACGGACTTCACGCCCGGACGAGCGACGGCGAACAGGGCCTCGGCGGATTCCGCGGGCGCGGCGACCCCCGTGCCGCGTGCGACGTCCACCCAGGGGATCAGATTGGCGATGACCGGTTGACGCAGCGGCGGGACGAGAACCATGCAACCTGCGAGGGCGACGGCACCCGTCGCAGCGAGCGCGACCGAGCGCAGGCGCACCGACCGGTCGACGGGCACGATCGCGCACACGCTCCCGACGGCGATCACGATGAGCAAGACGAGTACGAGCCACGCCATCTTCGCCGGGTAGTAGCCCCAGGGCACGCCCGTGGGCATCCGCTGCGCGACGAGGTAGCCCACCCCGACCGCCCCGGCGACGACGAGCGCCGCGACGCCGATGAGGCGGTGGCGATCGCCGGCGTTCAGGGCGACGAGGCCGATGATCGTGACGGCGACGCCCGTTGTGACGACGGTGTCGCCGAAGCCCAGCGCGGGGAAGCCGCCGTTGACGGCGAGAGCGGCGCCATCGCGTCTGAAGTCGTCGAGAGTGACGACGAGGACGTAGAGCGGCACGGGGAGCGCCACGGCCACCCACGCCGCGACGGCGCCGAGGCTGCGGCGCAGCCGCCGACGGTCTGCGATGAGCGCAGCGACCGCGAAGGCGGAGGGAACCGCCGCGAGAGGGGCCCACGTAGCGAGGAGGGCGACCGCCGTCACGCTCAGCAGGGCGGCTCCCCGCAAGGGCGAGATGCGGCACTCGAGCCACGCGATCCACGACGCGAGCAGGAGCACGAGCGCGATGGGCGCGTTGAGGAAGCCGAGCTCCCACGAGAAGCCCATGACGTACCAGCTCAGGGGCACGAGGCCGGCGACGATTCCGGCGACCCATCGGCCGACACGGGTGAGCTTGGGCGTGTGCACCGCGACGAGCGCCGCCATGACGGAGGCGAGCAGCGCGAACACGATCCACAGCTGAGCAAGCCGATCGACGTCGTGCCGCAGCAAGTCGGCGGGCACGACGACGTCGCGACCGACGGATGCGACCACGGCGAGCAGAGCGGCCGCAGCCGGCGAGGAGTTCGGGTGCAGCTCCGGCCGCATGCCGCCGTCGTCCAGCATGAAGCGCGCCGTGACGAGATTCCAGACGGCGTCGCCGTGCATCGCCCATACGACGCCGCGTGAACCGAGCTGCTCGGCGACCAGCAGGGTCAGCACCGCGATGCCCGGCGTGACCGTGGCCGCGATGGCCCGCGCGAACGCGGGCGGGTTCGTGCGATGCCGTGGCGGTGCAGCGATCACGACGGATGCCGCGAGCCCGATCGCGACGAGGCACCACATCGCGACGTGCTCGATGCTTCCGCCCGTCAACGGCGAGGCCCGCACCGACACGACCGCCACGAGGACGAGCAGCACGGATGCCACGGCGATCGCGAAGGTGCCCGACGCATACTGTGCGAGGGCCAAGACGACGATCGCGGAGGCGCCCGCGATGAGCGGCCACGGCGTGTCGGCGCCGAGCCACAGCGTCACGCCGACCGCCACGAGGAGCAGCCCGACGCCGCTCGCGATCCACCGGAGGCGTTGCCCGTCGGTCATCATCCGGCGATCGTATCCTGAGCGATGCTTGCGCCCAGCATCGGGGCGGGCGTCGGATGCTGACGTCACCACGGCTGCAGGAGGTCGCGGAGCACGTCGGCCCGGCCTCGGCTCGCGAAGCGCGCGTACTCGCCGCGTGACAGCATCCGCAGCACGCCGGGGATCCGCAGCACACGAGTGCGCGGCAACGCGGCGCGTGCGGCCTCGAATCGCCGCTTGGATGCCGCGTCGGCCCGAAGCTCGGTGGGCACGTCAAGGCCTGACAGGCGCTGCTCGAGCGACGCCGACCGCTCGGCGAGCACCCGGTTGCGGTCGCCGCGCGGAGCGAGCACACGACGCACCTTCGTCGCCACCCGGGGTTCCGCCACGCCGATCTCGTTCGCCCCGTGCTGCCGATAGTCGATGAGCTGGCGGTCGACGAGCGTCAGACGACCGAGAGACGCTGCGACGATCGCGAGCCACTCGTCATGGATCCAGCCCACCGGCACGGGGAGAGCGAGATCGCGCAGCTCGCGCCGGATCGCCATGGTCGCCCCCGTCGCGAGATTGCGACGCAGGAAGAGCGGAAACGCGTCGCCACGGGCGATTCGCGAGCGATCCATCGGGGACACCTCGAGCGCGTCGAGCAGCTTGAGCCCGATCGGCTCTCCTGTCGTGTCGATGAGCCGGGCGTCCGAGTGCATCGCGAGCCAGTGTTCGTCCTCCAAGACCGCCAGACTCGCTGCGACGCGATCCGCGTGCCAGACGTCGTCCTGGTCCGAGAGGAGGATGACGTCGCCCGTGCACGCCGCGAGCGCGTTCGTGAAGTTGCCGACGACGCCGAGGGGCGGGTCGTTGCGCAGGATCGTCACGTCGAGCGCGCTCTCCGAGAGCCGCCGCTCGAGGATGTCGAGGGTGGCATCCGACGACGCATCGTCCGAGACGACGAGCTCATCGACGGGCCGCGTCTGGGTGAGGATGCTCTGCAGTTGCTCGTCGAAGAACCGTGCCCCATTGCGCGTCGCGATGGCTACCGAGACGCGCACCGACTCGGTCACCTCTTGAGCCCGAGCCTGCGGGCTACCTTCGCGAAGACGGTTCGAGGGCCCGAGTGTCGCAGGTGGAAGAAGAACTGCCGGACGTCGTGCCTGAACCCGCTCCGCCGCCGACGGCGCGGCGCCTTCTGGCCGCGACCGGTTCCGGAGGCGGCCAACGCCCGCACCCTGTCGGCCGCCGGATGAGGGCTGCGCACGAACGCGACCAGCGGCTCGAGAGCGCGGTCCCACGTGTAGCGTTCACGCACGACGCGGATGCGCTCGCGCGCCTCCGCGGCGAACGCATCATCGAACAGCACGCGCTCGAGCCCGTCGACGAGAGCATCGACATCTTCCGCCGGGACGACGACCCCGAGCTGCTCGCGCTCCACGAGCTCCGCGAAGTGATCCCCCGCGGTCACGACCATCGGGAGCTCGGCCCACAGGTAGTCGAGGATCCGCGTGCGGAAGGAGTACGTCGTCTCGATGTGCGCGTGGTGCGTGCTCACGCCGGCATCGGCCTCCGTGAGGTAGTTCTGCCGCTCTGCGAACTCCACCCAGGTGTCGTTGAAGAAGACGTTCCGGTCGAGCACTCCGAGCGACGCCGCAAGCTCGCGTGCCCGCGCGACGATGGCCATCTCCGGCACGTGCGGGTGCGGGTGCTTGGTGCCCTGGAAGAAGAGCCTCACGTTGGGGCGCCGCTCGGCGAGGGCTGCGACGGCGCGGATGAGCGTGAGGGGATCGAACCAGTTGTAGAGGCCCCCGCTCCAGAGCAGCAGCTTGTCGTCGGTTGCGATGCCATCGCGCACGCCCTTGACGACGGCGCGCTCATGGCGCGGCGGCGTCGACGAGAGCCCGAACGGCGAGATGTCGATGAGGCCCCGCAGATCGGGATCGCCGACGTAGGTCGTCGGGTTGATCCGGCCGAGAGCGGCGAGCTGACCGAGGTAGAAGTGACGCTGACGCTCGGATGCGCAGAGGAAGAAATCGCCGCGCTCGAGTTGTTCATTGAGCACATCCGTCGCGTCGGAGACCTGCTTCGCCCACACGGGTGCCGCGAGCTCGCGGCCCTGTTCGAGCTGCTCGAGGTGCATGGGATCGTAGATGTCGACGACGAGGATCTTGTCGCTCATGCGCAGGCTCTCGAACACGGCCATGGCATGACCCTGGAACACGACGATGTCGGCTTCGCGCTCGAGCGGCTCGAACCGAGCGTCGTCGCCCGGACGGATGTGCACGATCTCGAAGGGGGCGTCGACAGGGCTCACCCCCGCGAGCGAGACGAGCGTCACCTCGTTCTCGCGCGACAGGAGCTCGGCCATGTTCCAGGCGCGGATGGCCGGCCCCGCCAGGCGCGGTCCGATCGGATCGCCCGTGACGATCACGACGCGCGTCGTGCGGGGGCGCTCGCTTACATCGAAGGCCTCAACGAGGTTCTCGTACCCGCGGAGGAAGGGCGGGTCGTGCAGCACGGAGACGTCGGCATTGCCGAACAGCTTCCACAGCACGCCGTCGCTGATCGTGCGCGAGCCCTGTACGACCTCCCGGGAACGACGAAGAGCCGGCAGCATCTCGACGAACTGGTCGATCGCGAAGAGCGGTGCGACCGCCTCCGTCGAGATCGAGGTGACGGGATCGTCGCTCCCGCCGTTGCGGAGATCGAAGCCGGTCGAGTCCTCTCCGCCGAGCGTGACCCCTCGGCGCACCGCGAGCGCCATGGCGGCGGGAAGCGCCTGCGCGAGCTGCTCGTCGCCGAGGTTCTTGTACAGGGTCGCGAGAGCGTTCCGCTCGAGGAGGTAGCGCTCCTTGTGCGAGCCGTACGACGACATCGAGGCGTGATGTTTGTGATAGGCGAGCGACCTCGGTTCGTAACGGAAGCGCCATCCGAGCAGGTTCAAGCGCCAGCCGAGGTCGACATCCTCGAAGAACATGAAGTACGACTCGTCGAAGCCCCCGAGCGCGTCGTACACCTCACGGCGCACGAACATCGCCGAACCCGTCCCGAAGAGCACATCACGTGGGGGGTCATCGACGCGCGGAATCGGCTCGCCCGTGAACGGCTTGTACCCCATGCCGAACCACGTGAGAGCCGAGCCCATGTAGTCGACGAGCTGCCCCTCCCAGTCGAGAACGCGACTCGCGACGGCACCGACGCGGGGCGCCGACGCGAATGCGTCGACGGCTGCGGAGACCCACGCGGCGTCAGGGCGCGCGTCGTTGTTGAGGAAGGCCACGAACTCACCGTGCGAACGGGAGACGCCCAGATTGCAGCCGCCCGCGAACCCGAGGTTCGTCGCGGACTCGACGAGGGTGACATCCGGCGCGCCTGCGCGCAGCTTCTCGAGACTGTCGTCTCCCGACGCGTTCTCGACGACGACGATCTCGAGCCGATCGGAGGGCCAATCGAGGTCGCGGAGGTGACGGATCGCTTCGAGCGTGTCGTCAGCCCCGCGGAAGTTCACGAGGATCACCGAGACGACTCCCGGTTGCAGCTTCGCCATGGACGCCTTTCTGGGAGCGGATGACCGCCGGGAAGTCTACCGGGTCAGGCCCGGGAGGCCGCTGTGGCCACGGCGGAGTGCAGGATGGCGTCGAGATCGTGGCGGGCCTGCCAACCGAGCTCGCGACGGATGCGGGCAACATCCGCGACGACCACGGCTGGGTCGCCGGCGCGGCGCGGGGCGACGACGGGGTCGACTGCGGATCCGATCAGACGGATGAGGTTCTCGACCACCTCGAGCACGGTGGCGCCCCGACCCGTACCGACGTTGAAGACCCGGTGCGATGCGCCGGACCCGAGCGCGCGCAGGGCGACGAGGTGCGCGTCGGCCACGTCGGCCACGTGGATGAAGTCGCGCACGCACGAGCCATCGGCGGTCGGGTAGTCGCCGCCGTAGACGACGGGCGGCGTGCCGGAGGCGAGCGCCTCGACGACGATCGGGATGAGGTTGTGCGCCTCGCGCTCCGCGAGCTCGGCGGAGGCGGCCCCTGCGACGTTGAAGTACCGCAGGCTCACGGCGCGGGCGCCGGTCTCGCTCGCGAAGCGCTCCACGAGCCGCTCCCCCTCGAGCTTGGTGGCGCCGTAGGGGTTGGCTGGGGCGAGCTCGGCGTCCTCGGTGACGGGGTGGTCGGACGAGGCGTAGACGGCCGCGGTCGACGAGAACACGAAGCGCGTGACGCCCGCCGCGCGGGATGCCGCGAGCACGGTCTCGAGCCCCCCGACGTTCTGCCGGTGGTACCACTCGGGCCGCTCGACGGACTCGTCGGCCCGCTTGCGCGCCGCGAGGTGCACGACCGCGTCCACGCCCTGCGTGCGCGCGAAGTCGGCGACCGCATCGGCCGCGCCGGCGTCCGTCAGGTCCACGCCGAGGAACGGCACGTCGACCCGCGCGGCGGTCTCCGGGAGGTCGACGACGGCGACGGACTCCCCCGCGGCCGCGAGGGCCTGCACGAGGTGACGCCCGATGTAGCCGGCTCCGCCGGTGACGAGGATGGTCACCGGTTCAGTCTAGGGAGCGGTCAGTGGGCCGAGCTCGCGCCAGAGCTCGGGGGCGAGGAGCTCGACAAAGCTGGCGGTGAGGTGGTGCGCGTCCCGGTACAGCAGCCGGTCGTCGATGATGAGGCCGCAGCTCTCGGCGTCGCAGAGGTAGTCGGTGAAGTCGGCGACGCTCGCTCCGGATGCGGTGGCCGTCGCGGTCTCCTCCGCCGCCCATCCGGCCTTCACCACCTCGGCCCGCGGGCGGGAGCAGGTCAGGGCATCGCTCACGTGCACCGACAGGCAGGTCGCAGGCGTTGCCGGGAACGCGGGGGTGTCCGAGATCACGAGCACCCGCGTCGAGGCGGGGAATGCCGCGATCGTGGCGGCGAGACCGTCGTTCCACGTCGCGGCGTCGATGCTCGTCGTGCCGTACTCGTCGTACCGCGCGAAGCCGGAGATCACCACCACGTCGGGCGCGGCGTCCTTCAGACGCTGCACGACGGAGGCGCGCCACTGCGCACACGAGGTGTCCTCCACCCCGTCCGTCACCATCACGACCTCCGCGGCGGGGCATGACGACTTGGTGTAGTTGTCGAGTCGGAACCCCTCCCGCTCCCCCAGCACCGCGAGCGCCGGGAACCACTGCGCCGCATGGGAGTCCCCGAACAGGGCGACCACGGTCGGGGCGTCCGTGTCACCGAAGGAGCATCCGTCTGGGACGTCGGGCGACGACCCGTTGACGTGGCAGCCGTCCGCGTAGGTGGCGGGCAGGTCGGCGGCGACATCGGCGAGCGACGGCGTCATGTTGCTCGGCACGACATCCGAGAACTGCGGAGGCGACGTCACCGCGACGAGGCGCGGGTTGGCGACCCCCGCGTCGAGCGGCCGGTTCGCGATCCCGTAGGCGGCCCCGCCCGACACCGAGATGGCCACGACGCTCGCGGCGAGCGCGGACAGGAGCACCGTGCGGGGCCGGCGCCGCGTCGACCACCGCGCGCGCTGGAACGGCGTCTCGACGAAGCGGTAGAGCAGCCAGGCGAGGGGCACCGAGAGCAGGGTGACACCGACGGCCCACCAGACGTGCAGGAGGGTGCCTGCACCGCCCGCGGTCGCGGGGATGACGAGGAGGGGCCAGTGCACGAGGTAGAGCGAGTACGAGATGCGGCCGATGAACTGCACGGGCGACCAGGCCAGCACCGCATCGAGCACGGGTACCCGCGTGGCGGTGCCCGCCGCGATCACGGCGGCGGTGCCCAGCACGGGTGCGAGAGCGAGAACACCGGGGAACGGCTGCGAGCCGTCGATGAGCACCATCGAGGCGACGACGATCGCGATCCCGAGCCAGCCGACGACAGTCGCGACCGGGCGCCGCCATCCGGAGATCCACGGCACGAGGATCGCCACGAGGCCGCCGACTAGCAGCTCCCACGCGCGCGTCGGCAGGGAGAAGAAGGCCCACGGCTGCAACGCCGAGAAGGTCATCGCGACCGCCGCGGCGCACGAGCCGATCGCGAGCAGGCTCGTGCCGAGGACGACCCCCGGGCGGCGCTTGCGCAGCCCCAACCAGAGAGCCATCAGCAGCAGCGGCCAGAACAGGTAGAACTGCTCCTCGACGCCGAGCGACCAGTAGTGCTGCAGCGGGGACGGGGCCGTCTCGGCGAGGTAGTCGGTCCCCTGGATCGCGAAGAAGATGTTCGGGATATAGACGGCGGTCGCCGCGGCGTCGCGCAGGAACCCGGGCTGCAGCGACGGGGGGACCCAGATCAAGATGCCCGCGATGGTGAGCGCCAGGACCACGAACGAGGCCGGCAGGATGCGGCGGGCCCGACGCGCGTAGAACGTCGCGAAGCCGATGCGCCCGTCCCTGTCGAGCGAGCGGACCAGGTGGCTCGTGATGAGGAACCCGGAGATGACGAAGAAGACGTCGACGCCGACGAACCCGCCGTCCACGAAGGGGATGGCCGCGTGGTAGAGCAGCACGCCGCCCACGGCGATCGCGCGCAGCCCTTGGATATCGGACCGAAAGGCGGTGCGCTCACCGCCGCGCGCGTCGACATTCAGTGCCGCGCCGCTCATACGGTGATCGTGCCGCCCTGGAACTCCTGCGAGCACACACCCGCCTCGCATACTTGAGGACCCACGGGCCATCCGTAAGAGCCGCCGTTGCCGCCGACCGCGAAATACGCGTCTCGCATCGGTCGGAGCACGGCGTACGTCCCGGCGGCACTGGAGTAGATCGTGCCGTTGGCGAACACCTGACCGGAGCCGTCTCCGTTCGGATTACCGGTGACATCGACCCGCTTCCCCGTGGGAACTCCGAGCACGGCCGAGCCGCCCGCCCGATCGAACTCGCTGAGGTAGTCACCCCAGACCGCGCGAGCCCCTCGCACCTCCGATTCGTAAATGATCGCCCGCTGGAACGTCTGCACGCATTCCCCCGCGTCGCAGGTCCGGGCTCCCGTCGGCCACCCCGGCGCACCACCGTTGCCCCCGGCCGCCATGTACTCGGCGCGCGTGTTCCCCGACACCGCGAAGGTGCCGGCGGCGCTCGAGTACACGGTCCCTTGAGCGAAGATCTGACCGGAGCCGTTGCCGTTGGCAGCGGTCGTCACGGCGACGACACCCGAGCGAGCCCCGCCCAGCACGTCCCATCCGCCGCCCGCACGGTAGGCGTCCAGGAAGGCACCCTCCACCAACCAGGCGCTGCTGCCGTCGGTGAAAATGACACCGCCCTGGAACTCCTGGTAGCAATCCGTGCCGTCGCACACGCGGGCTTTCGTCGGCCAGCCGAGCCGTCCCTGGTAGCTGCCCGCGGAGCCATACACGTCCCTGATCGGACGCAGGACGACGAATGCGCCAGGAGACCCCCTGTAGATCGTTCCGTTCGCGAACGTCTGACCAGTCCCGCTGTCACCGCGGACGCCCACGAGCGTCACCTGATTGGCGAGAGGGGCGCCCAAGCCGCTGTCGCCGTTCGCGTAGAGGGCGTTGAACTCTCCGGAGACCGTGCGACCGCCGCGAACCGCCGAGTAGAAGATCGTGCCGTTCTCGAACCTCTGAACACACTCCCCGCCCGCGCAACTCTGCTCGCCGATCGGCCAACCGACCGCGCCGCCGTTCCTCCCCTGGGCCACGTATTCGGTGCGGAGGGGGGCGAGCACTGCGAAGGTCCCGCCCGCGTTCGAATAGATGGTGCCCTTGCTGAAGGACTGCCCGTAGCCGCCGCCGTTCTCGGGGAGCTGCACGACCGAGCCGACGGGCGCCCCGAGCGGCCCGCTCGGTCCGCCGGTCGCGAGCCAGTACTTGTAGATCGTGTTGTACGGGTTGGTGGACTTCAGGACGCCGCCCTGGAATCGCTGCGAGCACTCGTCTGCGCTGCAGGTCTGCGCCGCGATCGGCCAGCCGTAGGTGCCCTTGTTTCCCCCTGAGGAGAAATAGAGCTCCCGCAGCGGTCGGATGACGGCGAAGGTCCCCGCCGATGAGGTGTAGATGGTCCCGTTCTGGAAGGTCTGCCCGGAACCGTTGCCGTTGGACGGCGTACTGACCTCAACACGGTCGATCAAGGGCAGCCCCATGATCTCCATGCCACCGGCCCCGTCCCAGACCTCGAGGTAGTCCTCCATCACGACCCATGCACCGGTCTCCGTGGAGGTGAAGATCGTCCCGTACTGGAACGTCTGCGTGCAGTATCGCGTCGTGCATTCGCGGTCCGCGGTCGGCCACCCAAGGTCGCCCTTGTACTTGCCCAACGCCGCGTACTTCGTCTTGAACTCGCCCGCGACGCCGAAGGTGCCGTGCTCGGTCGAGAAGATCGTGCCCCCGATGAACGACTGGCCGGTCGCCGGGCCGTGCGGAGAGTCCGGGATCGTCACCTTGGCCGCGATGGGCATGCCCATGGCCGCCACACCGCCGGCCCGCGTGTACGCGTCGATGTAGTCGGCGCCCGTGAGCACCTGACCGGTCGCCCCGTCGGAGAATACGATGCCGCCCTGGAACGGCTGGCTGCAGACTGTGCCGCTGCACGACTGATTGGCCGTCGGCCATCCGAGCGACCCGCCGACGCTGCCGCGCGCCCAGAACGTCGCGCGGAGCGGGTTCGCCACGGTGAACGTGCCAGCAGCAGAACGGTAAATTGACCCCTTCTCGAAGGCCTGCCCGGAGCCTCCGGTCACGTCGGCAGGGTTGCCAGTCGGCCTGCCGAGAAGGCTCGATCCATGGGTGGAGTACTCGGTCCAGTAGTCCCCGGTGATGGCGAACGCGCCGCGCTCGGCGGTCCAGTAGATCGCGCCGTTGTCGTAGCGCTGGTGGCAGAGCAGTCGAGTCCCGCAGGACCCGGCCGGCTCGATCGGGTCGCCTAGAGCGTTCTTGTGCTGGTCGTACGCCGCTTTGATCGCGGCGTCGCCGGCGCCGGCCAGTGAATTGCCGAACCACTCATTGAAGAACCGCCAGAAGTTGCGGTTGCCGTACGACGAGCAACCATCCCCGGTCCCGTAGAGGTTGTTCAGAGCGGCGACGTTCGGGGTGTAGGGCGTGTAGTAGTAGAGTGCGGCCGTCGCGCGGTTCTGGATGAGCACGGGAACACTGCCGCAAGCTGCGCTCGGGTGGTAGCGCACTGCCGACACCTGACCCACGGGGTACCAAGTGAGGCCGGTCCCCGGCTGGCCGTAGCGCTTGAATTGGCGCGCCGCCTGATAGACCTGGTTAAAGAACCCGAAGTAGGTGCTGTCGCACGCCGCCGTATCCGGGCACCCATACCCCATCGCGATCCGGATCGTTCCCGCGCTCGGAGCCGGGTTCGTGATCAGTCCCTGTTCCTTCTGGAGCGTCACGAGGATCGCACGCGCGCTGATCCCGCACGCGCGCTGCACCTTGAAGACGATGGCCGCGGCGGACTCGCTCGGGGAGCCGGAGTAGGCGGCGCACCAGGTGTCGGCGGGCTTGGAGGTGGATGCCGAGTTGTATCCGGCGAGGCAGTAGCTGTTCCCACAGGATCCGACCATGCGCGCGAGGAAGGCCTGGATCTCTGCCTGCGTCATCGCACTGTTGTCGAAAAACAGGGCGTCGCTGACGATCAGGCCGGGGTTGAACGACGAACCCGAGAGCGCAGCCGCTGCGGTCGCGGACCCGGCCACACCAATGGAGGACGCCGCCCCCGGCGAGGCTCCCACCGTTGCGGAGTAGGGAGCCGCCTGCGTCGGCGACACCGCTCCGAGAGTCATCGAAGTGCCCATCGTGGCGAGCGCTACGGCGAGCACCACGATGCGTCGTAGACCTTTCATCGACAAGGCTCCCCCTGATCCCTCTACACCCCAGGTTACGCAACGACCGCTGCGGATCGGCCGAAGGTCGGGTGGCTGTGTCTCGGGCGCCGACCGCATATCGCCTTCGAACTAGATTGATCTCATGACCGCCAGTCGAGAACTCGACCGCGCAGCGCTCGTCATCTCCTACTCGGACATCGCGAACGACCCGCGGGTCCGTCGGCAGATCGACTGGCTGGTGTCGACCGGGATGCGCGTCGACACCCTGGGGCTCGGCGCCCGCCCGCCCGAGAAGGTCCGGAGCCACTTCACCATTGACGCGCTCCCGCGGTGGGCGTCCACCCTGTGGGGTGCGGCACTCATCCACCTCCTCCTTCCGGGATCCCTGCAGTTCCGCATCCTGGGGAGCAGCCGGATCCCCCGCGAGCTGCGAGCGCGTCTCGTCGACGGCGGATACGACGTCGCGGTGTTCAATGAATACGAGTTCACCCCCTGGCCCTCGGACCGACGTCTCTTCGACCCCGAGCGGATGCGCATCCATCTCGATCTGCACGAGTTCCGGGAGCCTGGGCGCCGAGGACGCTCCCGCTGGGCCCGGCTCACCCAGCGCCACTACCGCTGGGTGCGGCGGCACATCGGGTCCTCCGCCTTCACCAGTCGTTCGACGGTGTCGAGCGGCATCGCAGCGCAGTACGAGCACGAGTTCGGGTTCGCCCCGATGACAGTCATCCGGAGCACCCCCGACTACGTGGACCAGCAGCCCTCCGATGTCGACCCGGAGCACATCAGGCTTCTCTACCACGGGATGGCCGCATGGTCCCGCGGTCTGCCTCAGATCGCGCAGGCCGTCGCGGGACTCCCCGATCGCTTCGACATGACGTTCATGCTGACCGAGCCGCGCTCGCAGATCGATCGACTCCGATCGCTCATCGACGAGCTGGGGATCGCCTCCCGCGCCCGGATCGTCCCCGCGGTGCCCATGCGCGAGGTCGCGCAGCGCATCAACGAGTACGACCTCGAGCTGATCTTCTTTCCGCCGATCTCCACGAACATCGAGTTCGCGCTCCCGAACAAGATCTTCGAGGCGATCCAGGGGCGTCTAGGGCTCGTCATCGGTCGGAGTCCGATGCTCGTCGACGTCGTGGAACGCTACGGCAACGGCGTCATCGCGGAGGGCTGGGATCCAGAAGACCTTCGCGCCGCCCTGGACTCCTTGGACGCGGAGCACATCCGGCGCCTCAAGCTCGCCTCGGCCAGCGCCGCGCTCGAGCTGAACGCCGAGCGCGAGGGGGAGGCTTTTCTGCGGGCGCTCGACCTTCTCGAACACGGGCTACGCTGAGGCGGTGTCCCAACCGCAGGATCGCGCGAAACGCGCACTCGTCCTGGTTCGGTCGGTGATCTCGCGAGACGGTCGCGTGCGGCGGCAGATCGACTGGCTCACCGCCGCAGGGTGGACCGTTGACACCGTCGGCGTCGGCGATGGCCAGGTGAGGGGCGTACGTCGCCACTATCCGATCCATCCACCCCGCCGGTGGACGCTGACACCCTTCGGCACGGTTGCCCTCTACCTGCTCTCGAGCCGCGCCATGAGGTTCCGCCGCCTCGTCACGGATGGGATAGACCGAGCGCTCCACGAGGACATCCGCCGCGGCGTCTATGACCTGTTCGTCTTCAACGACCACCACCTGATGCCGTGGGTGAAGGATCGGCGCGTCTTCACCGCTGCGGCGCTAGCGGCCCGCATCCACGCGGATGTCCACGAGTACTTCCCGCCGCGCTATTCCCGGAGAACCTGGTGGGCGCGAATCACCGGCCCGCACCACGACTGGGTGCGCTCGCTGATCGGCGACCCTATGTTCACCACACGCTCCGTCGTGGTTGATGAAATCGCCGACCTCTACGAGAGCGAGTTTCAGATCCCTCGGCCAGAGGTCATCATGAGCGCCCCGGCGTTCGCCGAACTCGAGCCCACTCCGGTGCACACGCCGATCCGCCTGGTTCACCACGGCAAGAGCGAACTGACGCGCGGCCTCGTCGAGCTCGTGGACGCGGTGGGCGTGCTGGACGACCGTTTCGAGCTCACGATGTACCTGGTCGGCGGCGAGGCCGTGGCCGACGCGCTGCGGGAGCGAGCGCGCCCGTTCTCCGACCGGGTCACGATCCTCCCCGCGGTCCCATACGACGACCTCTGTGCCACGCTCAACCAGCACGATGTCGAGGTGGCGTTCTTCCCGCCGACGACAAAGAATCTCGAGCTGGCCATGCCGAACAAGCTCTTCGAAGCGATCCAGGCTCGCCTCGGCATGATCATCGGCGAGACGGCGCCGATGGTTCGGATCGTCGAGAAGTATCAGGTGGGCGGCATCGCTCGGGGGTGGTCGGCTGACGCCCTTGCCGATGCGCTTTCCACCATTACTCCTGAGGACGTCAGCAGGTGGAAGGCCGCTACCACCCACGCGGCTCGGGACCTGAACGCGGAGGCGGAGGGAAGGCGGTTCCTGCAGATCATCGGAGGCGACGGCGATGAAGGCTAGACTTCACGCCAGCTCACGGAGGACCGGAAGAGCATGAAGTCGATCTGGCGGTTGTATCGCGATGTGGTGGAGATCCTCCCCGGTCGCGCCCAGCGCTTCCTGCTGGGCTATGCGATCGCCCTGGCTCTTCTGTCGCTGTTGGACGGCGCGGCCCTCGCGCTCCTCGCACTGGCCATAAGCCCGCTCGCGTCGGGCGGGAACGTCTCCCTGCCCGTCATTGGAGACCTGGACACCGCCGGGATGATCTGGCTCGTCGCCGTCATCTGCCTGCTGATCCTGGCGAAGAGCGCCACCGCCATACTGCTTCTCTGGCGCACGACCCGCACCTTCTCGTCCTACGAGCTCGAGCTCGGTCATCGACTGTTCAGCGCCTACATCAGGTCACCCTGGGTCGAGCGGCTCAAGCGCAACTCCGCCGACATCGTGCGCACCACCGACAGCAGCGTCTCGACCACCATCTCGGGATTCGTCCTGCCTGCGTCGACACTCATCGGGGAGATCATGACGTCGGTGACGCTCGTCAGCGTGCTCGCCGTGGCCCAGCCCGCCGTCGCAGCGATCACGATCGTCTACCTCGGCGCGCTCGCCCTGTGCCTCTACTACATGGTCGCGCGGCGCACCCGCCAAGCCGGCCTCGTCGCCCTGCGCTACTCCTTGCGCTCGTCACGGCTCATCACGGAGATGGTGGGGGCGCTTAAGGAGGTCACCCTGCGCGACGCAACGAGCGCTGTCGCGGAGGTAGTGCGCGCGAACCGTCGGTTCTCGACGAGGGCGCGCGCCAACATGCAGTTCCTCGGCCAGATCCCGCGATACGCACTCGATGCCGGCATCGTCGGCGGCTTCGTCCTCGTCGCCGCCGTCGGCTTCGCCACCGGGGGGCCGGCCGGTGCGGCGACGGCGATCGCCCTGTTCGGCCTTGCCGGCTTCCGGATGGCACCGTCCCTGGTCCGCATCCAGGGCGTCTTCAACCAGCTCAACGTCAGCAAGCCGCACGCCGAGCTCGTCGTGAGCCAAATCCATGCGTCGGAGGCCCTGGCCGCCGAAGCTACCGCCGACCGGAAGACACTTGAGCTGCCGCCTCACCCCAAATCGCTCCGCTTCAACTCCGTTTCGTTCCGCTACTCCCCCGAGGCTCCGTTCGCGGTCCGGGACGTGGATCTCTCCATCCCGTTCGGTGCCTCCGTCGCCATCGTGGGCGCCTCCGGTGCCGGCAAGTCCACCGTCGTGGATCTGCTGCTGGGGCTCATCGAGCCGACCAGCGGCTCCATCGAGATCGACGGGGAGCGGCTGGTGGACTACACCGCCTCATGGCGCTCCCGCGTCGCGTACGTGCCGCAGGACGTCTCGATCTTCGACTCGACGATCGCGCAGAATGTCGCGCTCACCTGGGGCGACGACTTCGACGTCGAGCGGGTGGAGGGCGCGCTGGCCCGCGCCCAGCTGCTCGACCTCGTCGAAACGCGTCTGGGAGGCATCAACGGTCGCGTCGGCGAGCGCGGGCTCAAATTGTCCGGCGGCCAGCGCCAGCGTCTCGGCATCGCCCGGGCCCTCTACGCCGATCCGCTCGTGCTCGTGATGGACGAGGCGACGAGCGCCCTCGACACTGCGACCGAGGCGGCAGTGACGGAGGCCGTGCGTGCCCTCCACGGCGAGGTGACGGTCGTCATGGTCGCGCATCGGCTGGCCACGATCGTCCACGCGGACATCGTCTTCTTCTTCAGTGACGGACGGCTAGTGGCGCAGGGCACCTTCGCAGAGCTCGTCGAGCGGATTCCGGAGTTCAAGGCGCAGGCAGCCCTGGCGGGGCTACTGGACTAGTTGTCTACCCGCCGGAGAGAAGCGCGTCGGCCACGACCTCGGCCGCGTTGCCGCCGCCGTACGGCGCCGCGTCGGTCGGCGCCGGCGCGGGGCGCGCCACGACATCCCGGAGGGCCGCCACATCGGCGCCCACGAGCACGTTCCAGCCCAACTCCACCGTCTCGACCCACTCCGTCTCCGACCGCACGGTTGTGCACGGCACGCGCAGGAGGAAGGCCTCCTTCTGCAGTCCGCCAGAGTCGGTCACGACGCCGGCACTCTTCATCACTGCGGACACGAGGTCGGGGTATGGGAGAGGAGCGACGGAACGGACCGCACCTCGCGTCAGCTTCAGCCCGGCCTCCCCGGCGAGCCGGGCGAGCCGGGGATGGGTCAGGAGCAGCACCGGGCGACTGAGGCCCGCGAGCTGATCGATGATCGCTCGTAGCCGCTCGGGATCGTCGGTGTTGTCAGGTCGATGCAGCGTGGCGATGTAGTAGTCGCCCGGCCGCACGCCCTCGGGCACCGGGGCGGCGTCAACGGAATCCCGTATCGAGTACAGGACGTCGGTCATCACGTCGCCCACCAGGAGGCCCTTCTCCGCGAGACCCTCGTCCGCGAGATGGCGCATCGCGGCCTCTGTCGGTGCGAGCAGGAGATCGGACGCGTGATCGGTGAGCACGCGGTTGTGCTCCTCCGGCATCTGGCGGTTGAAGGACCGCAAGCCCGCCTCGAGATGGGCCACCGGGAGATGGATCTTCACTGCGGCGATCGCGGCGGCGAGCGTGGAGTTCGTGTCCCCGTACACGAGGATCCAGTCGGGGCGATACCGTTCGAAGACGATCTCAAGACCTGCGAGCATCGCACCCGTCTGCGCTCCGTGCGAACCCGATCCGACGGCGAGGTTCTCGTCCGGGCGAGGGATGCCGAGGTCCCGGAAGAACACATCGCTCATGAGCTCGTCATAGTGCTGGCCCGTGTGCACGATGACATGCTCCGCACGACCCTCGAGGGCGTGAGCGATGGGCGCGAGCTTCACGAACTGAGGACGGGCACCGACGACGCTCAGAATACGCACCTCACGATCGTAGACTTCTCGGGTGCCCGAGCCATCCCCTACCGAGATTCGCGGGGACGCACCGCACGTTCTGTACGTCGCCTGGGGCTACCCTCCGTCGCGTGGGGCTGGCATGTACCGCGCGCTTGCGACCGCCAACGCCTTCGCTCGCGAAGGCTGGCGAGTGACCGTGCTGACGGCGACCCGCGACACTTTCGAGCGCCTCACCGGCAGCGACCCGGAAACCGAGCGGGAGATCGATCCGCGCATCGAGGTGGTGCGCGTGCCGTTCGACCCTGAGCGCGGCGAGACCGACCTCAGCCGCTGGTCGAGGCTGCACGTGTTCTCGCCTCTCCTCTGGAACTTCCTTCGCAGCCTCCGCGCCCGCGTGGGGTTCCCGGAGAACAACTACGCGATCTGGGCGAAGCCCCTCGCCCGTGCGACTGAGGAGATCCACGCGCGCGAACCAGTCGACCTCGTCGTGGGTTCGGCGAACCCGAGCGTCGACTTCGTGCCCGGCGACGTTCTGCATCGGCGCGCTGGGGTGCCATACGTGATGGACCACCGAGACGCCTGGCATCTCGACGTCTACACGGGCAAGCGGATCGGTACGACGCGCAGCCGATCGGCACGACTCGAACGCCGCCTCATGGCCCGCGCCACGGAAGCGTGGTGGGTCAACGCGCCCATCCGGGACTGGCACGCGCAGCAGTTCCCGAACCTGGCCGACCGGTTCCACGTGGTCGCGAACGGCTACGACCCCGCCTTCATGCCGCCCGAGCATCCCCGCCTCCCGGATCCCGCCTCCCTCGTCTTCGGTTACCTCGGCACCATCTACGGCCCGATCCCGTTGAGGGAGTCGCTCGAGGCATGGCGACTCGCCCGCAGCCGCTCGCCACTGGTCGCCTCCGCGCGCCTGGAGTTCCGGGGTCGCCTCGGCCACTTCGCCGAACAGGACGTCGAGGCCGCAAGACTTCTGGACGAGTTCCGAGCGGACGGCGTCGAATACAAGGGGCCGGTTAGCAAGACCAAGGTGAGCGAGGTATATCAGGGCCTCGACGCGCTGTTGCTCATCATCTCTCGCAGCCGGTACGTCACGAGCGGCAAGGTGTTTGAGTATGCGGCGTCCGGGCTCCCGATCGCCGCGCTGCACCACCCGGAGACCGCGAGCACAGAGGTGCTCGCAGGGCGCCCGGGATGGTTCCCGGCCGCCGAGGTGAGCGTCGAGGCGTTCGCCGACGCGATCGTCGCGACAGCGGACGCGGCCGCTTCTCTCACCCAGCAGGACATCGAGGCCGCACAGACCCGGTCGATCCCCCTGCAGCGCGATCAACAGCTGCTCCCCCGCATCCGTGCACTCCGCGAGCTCGTGGAAGGGAGACGGTCATGACGACAAGGTTCGTCGTCACCGTGCTGTTCGGGGCGGGTATCGAGTCCGGCCAGCAGGCCGCACTCGAGACGGAACGCTCGCTGCTCGAGCAGTTATGCGACGCGCACGGTGATGCGGTCGAGCTTCGGGTGGTGTCACGCGGTGTCGCGCGTTCGCCGCTGACCACGGACACCCACATCCAGCTCGGCGACGAGCAACCGGGATGGCCCGATCGTCTGCTCACGGCCTTGGGTGGCGAGAAGATCCGAGCGCGTTTCGCGACCTTCCCTCTTGGCAGGCTGCTCAACTCCATGGGGCCGCTCGACCCCGGTCGCATCTTCTGGCGCGCCGTGCGACGCAACCCCGCGGCCCTCCACGCGATCCGAACGTCCGATGCCGTATACGCCGCAGATCTCGCCGGAGTCAAGACCGCCTGGATCGCGGTGCGACGCGGATGGGTGCCCGAGGGGCGATACGACCACCGGGCGTCGTCGTTGCGTCGCTGAGACCTACGCGGGGCCTCATTCGACCGCATGCATCACCGGCCGGCCTCCTCGACGACGTCGGCACCGCGCTGCGCCACGACGTCCCCGGATGCGGCGCGCCGCGCCCATGTCTCGATCGCGGCGCGTCGTGCGGGATCGGGCTCGGCGTCGAGCGCCGCGAGCATCGCCTCCGCGACGGCGTCCTCCTCATAGGGGACCGCCACCCCGGCCGTGCCCTCGGCGAGGAAGCCGGCGGCCGGCCCCGCCCCGGCGAAGATCGCCGGCGTGCCGCAGAGCGCGGCGGCGTAGAGCTTGGTCGGGAACGCGAAGCCGTAGCCCGTGTCGGGCTTGACGCTCGCAAGCGCCGCCCGCGCACCGCGCAGCCACTCAGCGACGGCGGCCGGCTGCACGCGGGGCACGAGCCGGATGGCCCCCTCCGGGAGGGTACGAGCGAGCTCGGCGAGCACCGCCCAGTCCGAGCCCTGGCCGACGTAGACGAGCACGGCGTCCGGTCGGCGCGCGTGCACCTTCGCGAAGGCCCGCGCGAAGACGTCCGCCCCATGCACCTCCGAGGCGGTACCCGTGTAGACGAGGTAAGGCGCGCCGAGGTCGACGACCGCGCCGTCGCGGCCGAACCGCGCCGTGTCGACGCCGTTGCCGATCGTGCGGACCCGCTCCGAGATCCCCAGCTCCGCGAGGCGGGCTGTCATGGCGTCCGACACCGAGAGCACCGCGCGCGCACCGCGCCACGCGAAGCGCTCGAGCACCCGGACGACGCGGAGCACGAAACCAGACGATGTCGCGTTGGCCGCGGCATCCGCCCACACGTCCGCCGCGTAGTACACGTACGCGATCCGTCGCAGCGCGCAGACGAGCCGCACGACGGCGCCGGTCGTGGGCGGGGGCTCGACCACGACGACATCTGGACGCCGGACGAAGAGCAGGCGGAAGAGGAGCGGCACGTCGAAGCTCATGTACTGCAGATAGCCGCGCACGTAGCCGTCACGGTCGCGGAGGACCCGCGCTCGACGGACGTCGACACCCGTCGGATCGTCGACTGGATTTCCCGCGGGAGGGCAACTGGTCAGCACCGTCACCTGCGCGCCTCGTGCGGCCAGGGCGGTCGCGAGCGACCCCAGCCGCAGGGACGCCGCGGCCGGCTCGGGAAGGAAGATCCGCGACGCGATGACGACGCGCATGGATCAGAGATCGACCGAGCGGCCCGATGCCGCGGACTCCAGGACGGCCTCGACGACGGCGAGCGTGCGGAGCCCCTGCTCCATGGTGACGACCTCGTTGGGCTCACCGAGGATCGCGTCGCGGAAGGCCTCGTGCTCCACACGCAGCGGCTCACGCTTCTGGATCGCGTAGCGGATCATGTCGCCCTCGCTGACGCCGCGGAACGCCGTCACCGACTCCCACTGCAGTGGGAAGGTGCCATTCGCGTGGAAGGTCAGGTCACCCGTCGACGTGTCGGCGATGAAGGTTCCCTTCTCCCCTGTGATGATCGTCAGACGCTCCTTCATGGGGCTCAACCAGTTGACCACGTGGTTCACGATGATGCCGTTCTCGAGCCGTCCGGTGGCGAGGATCATGTCCTCGTGCGGGCGGCCGCTCTTCAGCGCCACCTGTCCGAATACGTTCGTGTAGCGGGAGCTGGCGACCCAGGCGGTGAGGTCGATGTCGTGAGACGCGAGATCCTTGCCGACCCCCACATCCGCGATGCGCGACGGAAACGGCCCTTGCCGCCGGGTGGCGATCTGGTACACCGCTCCAAGATCGCCATCAGCGACGCGCCGACGCGCCTCGAGGAGCGCCGGGTTGAAGCGCTCGACGTGCCCGACCGCGCCGACGAGGCCGCGCGAAGCGAAGGCGTCGACCATCCGCTGGCCCGCCTCGACGGTGTCGGCGATGGGCTTTTCGACGAGCGTGTGCACGCCTGCCTCGGCGAGCGCGAGGGCCGCCTCCTCGTGGAAGCGCGTCGGCACGGCCACGACGGCCATGTCGATGCCCGCCTCGATGAGCGCGGCGACGTCGGGCAGCACCGGCAGGTCGCCCGCGACGCCGTGCGGGTCGCCGCCGGGGTCGGCGATGGCGACGAGCTCGACGCCCGGCACCTCGCGCAGCACGCGCGCATGGTGGCGTCCCATCATGCCGACGCCGAGCAGTCCGGCGCGAAGGGTGCTCATCAGGCGCCCGCCCCGGCGACCGCGTTGACCGCGGCGACGATGCGCTCGAGGTCGCCCTCGGTGAGCGACGGGTGCACGGGCAGCGAGACGACTTCGGCCGCGGCGCGCTCGGTCTCGGGCAGCTCGAGGCCCAGCGCGTACGGCGCGAGCGAGGGCAGCCGGTGATTCGGGATCGGGTAGTACACGCCCGATCCCACGGCGTGCTCTTCCCGGAGCGCGGTGACGAACCCGTCGCGATCGTCGACGACGCGGATCGTGTACTGGTGGTAGACGTGCTCGGCATCGCTCGCGACGGGCGGTACGACGACGCCCCGCAGGTTCGCGTCGAGGAACGCGGCATTGCGGCGACGCTGCTCGGTCCACGCGTCGACCTTGGTGAGCTGCACGCGGCCGATGGCTGCGTGGATGTCGGTCATGCGTGCGTTGAAGCCCACGACCTCGTTGCGGTACTGCTGCTCCATGCCCTGGTTGCGCAACAGACGGGCGTTACGAGCGAGCTCCGCCGTCTCGGCGACGATCATGCCGCCCTCACCAGAGGTCATGTTCTTCGTCGGGTACAGACTGAACATCGCAAAGCGGCCGAAGGTGCCCACCTTGCGTCCGCCGAGGGTCGCACCATGAGCCTGAGCGGCATCCTCGAAGATCAGCAGCGCGTGCTTCTCGGCGATCGCCATCAGCTCGGTCATGTGCGCGGGATGCCCGTAGAGGTGCACGGGCATGATCGCCTTCGTGCGGGGCGTGATGGACGCTTCGACGGATGCCGGGTCGAGCGTGAAGTGCTCGGGCTCGATGTCAGCGAACACGGGCGTCGCACCCGTGAGGGCCACCGAGTTGCCCGTGGCGGCGAACGTGAACGAAGGCACGATGACCTCGTCGCCGGGACCGATGCCCGCTGCGAGGAGCCCGAGGTGCAGGCCGGAGGTTCCCGAGTTGACGGCGACCGTCTCGCGCCCGTCGACGAAGTGGGCGCCGAACTCCGATTCGAATGCGGCGACCTCCGGACCCTGCGCGACCATGCCTGACTGGAGTACGCGGTCGACCGCTTCGCGTTCCTCCTCGCCGATGATGGGCTTCGCGGCCGGGATGAAATCGCTCACTGCTCAACCTCTCGCAGGCCGTCGCCTGCCTTCTCGTAGTACGCCCCCGTCGCCGGGCAGCGGAAACGGTCGCCCTCGGGCACGAGCGGCACGCCGGCGCGACCCACCCAGCCGAGCTGGCGCGCGGGCACGCCCGCGACGAGCGCATGCGGCGGCACGTCCTTCGTCACGACGGCGCCCGCGGCGACCGTCGCCCACGCGCCGATCGTCACCGGAGCGACGCATACCGCCCGTGCGCCGATCGACGCGCCACGTTCGATCGTCACGCCGACCGGTTCCCAGTCATGCGCGCTCTTGAGCGAGCCGTCGGGGTTGATCGCACGCGGGTAGGTGTCGTTCGTGAGCACGACCGCGGGGCCGATGAAGACCCCGTCCGCGAGCGTTGCCGGCTCGTAGACGAGTGCGTAATTCTGCACCTTGCAGTTGTCGCCGAGCGTCACGCCGGTGCCGATGTAGGCACCACGACCGACGATGCAGTTCTCACCGAGGACCGCGTGCTCGCGCACTTGCGCGAGATGCCAGATCGAGCTGCCCACCCCGATACGGGCCGATGGTGCGACGTCTGCCGAGTCGACAATGCGCACGCTACCGCCAGTGTTCACAGCAGAAGATTTCCCGTCGTCAAGGGTCGGTGGGGACCCGGCAAGGCTATCGCGTTCTGTCAGAATGGAGCATATGAACGACGTCCCCTCAGGCGGTACGACCGCGGGGGCACCGGACCCGACGGCATGGATCGTCATCCCCCTCTATAACGAAGCGAGCGTCATCGGCGACGTCGTCCGGGAACTGCGGGAGCACTTCGTCCACGTCGTCTGTGTCGACGATGGCTCAAACGACGGATCGGCGACCGCGGCAGAGCGCGCGGGCGCGCGCGTGCTGCGCCATCCCATCAACCTCGGCCAAGGCGCGGCCCTTCAGACCGGCATCGCGTACGCACGCGAGCACGACGACTGCGAATTCATCGTCACGTTCGACGCCGACGGTCAGCACCGCCTCGTAGACGCGCAGGCGATGGTCGCGCGCGCACGCGCCGAGGATGTCGCGATCGTGTTCGGTTCGCGCTTCCTCGACGACCGCACCCGGCCCGGGGCACTCAAGAAGCTCGTGCTCAAGACGGCCGTCATCGTCACGAACTGGACGACGGGGCTCAAGCTCACCGACGCGCACAACGGATTGCGAGTGATCCGCATCGATGCCGCGCGCGGCATCGAGCTGCAGCAGGATCGGATGGCGCACGCGACCGAGATCGTGCTGCAGCTACGGCGCACGCGTCTGCCGTGGCGTGAGCACCCCGTCGAGGTGCTCTACACCGACTACTCCAAGGCGAAGGGTCAATCGCTGCTCAACGCGATCAACATCCTCGTCGACCTCATCGTGAACTAGGAGCACGGCCATGTGGTTCCAGATCATCCTCATCGTGGCGATGGCAGCGATCGCCGCCTACCTGCTGCGGGCGACGCCGACGCCCAAGCACCTCGCGATCCGCCGCCTACTCGTGCTGCTCGCCCTCGTGGCCGCGGTGGTCGTCGTGATCTGGCCGGGCGTGCTCACCTGGCTCGCACGCGGAGTGGGCATCGGCCGCGGCGCCGATCTGCTCTTCTACGCCGCGATCGTCGCGTTCCTCTTCTACGTCGTCGTCGACTACAAGCGCTCGCTCCAGGCGGCGCGCGCGACCACGCGTCTCGCGCGCGAGCTGACCCTCGCCGAGGCCCGGTTGCAGGACGCCCTCGCGGCGCAGCGCGAGAACCGCTCGGTAGAATCGTGACTTCGCCCTCAAGGAGAGTGCCTTCGTGAAGATCGCCGTCATCGCGCTGGGGAAGATCGGCCTCCCCCTCGCCGTCCAGTTCGCCTCCAAGGGGCACGACGTCGTCGGCGTCGATGTGAATCCGACGACGGTCGAGCTCGTCAACAAGGGAGTCGAGCCGTTCCCGGGCGAGGCGCACCTGCAGGCGAAGCTCGCGGAGCTCGTGCCGGCCGGTCGTCTGAGGGCCACGACCGAATACGCCGATGCCGTACCCGGGGCCGACGCCGTCGTGCTCGTCGTGCCGCTCTTCGTCGACGAGCAGACTGCCGAGCCCGACTTCGGCTGGATGGATGCCGCGACCCGCTCCTTGGGCGAGCACCTGACAGCGGGCACGCTCGTCGCCTACGAGACGACCCTCCCCGTCGGCACGACGCGTAACCGCTGGAAGCCGCTTCTCGAGGAGGTGTCGAACCTCACCGAGGGCGAGGACTTCCATCTCGTCTTCTCGCCCGAGCGCGTGCTCACGGGCCGCGTCTTCGAGGATCTGCGCAAATACCCCAAGCTGGTGGGCGGTCTCTCGGAAGAGGGCGCCCGGCGCGCCGTGGAGTTCTACGAGGCGGTGCTCGACTTCGACGAGCGCGACGACCTCCCCCGACCCAACGGTGTGTGGGACCTCGGATCGGCGGAGGCCTCCGAGCTCGCGAAGCTCGCCGAGACCACCTACCGCGACGTCAACATCGGCCTTGCCAACCAGTTCGCCCGCTACGCGGAGACGATCGGCGTCGACGTCTACCAGGTGATCGACGCCTCGAACTCGCAGCCCTACAGCCACATCCACCGCCCGGGCATCGCGGTCGGCGGCCACTGCATCCCCGTCTACCCGCGCCTCTACCTCTGGAACGACCCGGACGCGACGGTCGTGCGCGCCGCGCGTGAAGCCAACGCAGGCATGCCGCATCACGCGGTAACGCTGCTTGAAGGGGCGTACGGCGACCTGAGAGGGGCGCGTGTCGCCGTGCTGGGCGCGGCCTACCGCGGCGGCGTGAAGGAGACCGCGTTCTCGGGCGTCTTCGCGACCGTCGAGGCGCTGCGCGCCGCGGGTGCCGTGCCGGTCGTGCAGGACCCGCTCTACAGCGACGAGGAGCTCGTGAAGCTCGGCTTCGAGCCTTATCACCTGGGCGAGCCGGCCGACGCCGTCATCATCCAGGCCGATCACGCCGGGTACCGCGACGTGACGAACGCGCAGGTCCCCGGTGTCAAAGCGGTCATCGACGGCCGCCGCGTCAGCTCGGCCGATGCATGGGATGGCGCGGCATACCGCGTCATCGGACGTGCGGCGGGCTGACAGGAGTTCTGTGCGCGCAGCGAAGTGGATCGTGGGCAGAGCACTGCGGCTCATCCCCGAGTCCGTGCGCGGCCGGGTCCTGCCTGGTGCGTTCCGCTTCGACCCCAGCCAGAGACCCGAGGTGCCCGTCGCACGGCCCGCACCGACCCGCCTCCTCATCGCTCCCGTCAACTATGCGGGCCAGGGGATGCAGTGGGCACGCGCGCTGCGCGAGCATGCTGCGGGCACATGGGCCATGAACATGGTCGTCCGCACACCCCGTGATTTTCGCCACCCCGCGGACCTCACGATCCCGCTCGGCTTCTACGCCGCGTCGACGCGTTGGCAGAAGGCAGCTTTCGCATCCGTTGCCGCCGGCTTCAGCCACGTCATGATCGAGGCCGAGAAGCAGCCGTTCGGGGCGGTGCTCGACGAGACCACAACCCAACAGGCACGTCGGCTCCGACGCCACGGCGTCGGTGTCGTCATGCTGTGCCACGGTACCGATGTGCGTTCGCCGCGTCGGCACATGGCGACGGAGCCGTACTCGCCCTTCCGGGATGCGATGAAGCGAGAGGCCGTCGCATTCGAGCGGATCGCAGCCGCTAATCGACGAACGCTCGACGAGATCGCCGCACCGGTTCTCGTCTCGACGCCTGGCCTGCTCGACGATGTACCGGATGCACAATGGCTGCCGGTCGTCGTGGACGTGGAGGCGTGGCGCTCGGACGCGCCGGTCGGTGCCGGTGCGCGGCTAGTGGTCGCGCATGCGCCCAGCAATTCGGCAGTCAAGGGATCCGATGTCGTCGATCGGGTGCTCGGAGGCCTCGAGCGCGCAGGGCTCGTGGAGTACCGCCGGCTGACCGGGATCCCGTACAACGAGATGCCCTTGGCGTACCGCGACGCCGACGTGGTCGTCGACCAATTGCGCCTCGGCGACTACGGCGTCGCCGCGTGCGAGGCGATGGCGGCCGGTCGGCTGGTCGTTGGGCACGTCAGCGCACGTGTCCGTGAATATGTACGTGCCGCGGCCGGCGTCGAGCTCCCGATCCTCGAGGCCGATCCTTCCAGCCTCGAGGAGGTCATGCGCGACCTCGCCGCGGATCACGCCCGTGCTGCGAAACTCGCCGCGGGCGGAGTCGCCTTCGCGCAACGTGTGCACGACGGGCGGATGTCGGCGGCAGTCCTCAGCAAGGCTCTTGCCCGCGCGACGCCCAGCTAACGGACGAGCTCGGCCCCGCGAGCGCCCGTGAGAGCGGAGCGGGACTCCCGCCTCACGAGAGCGAGCGCCGCGGTCGCCGCAGCAGCGAAGGCGACTGTGCCGACGGCGAACACAGCCATCGGTGACGGCGCCACGGCCCACCACCACTCCGCGCGCGCGTCGAGGTTGAGACCGCCGACATCAAGGCCCGTCGTGTACCGACGGATCATCGCGTGCAGATCGAGGGCATACGCGACGACGAGCGTGACTCCCAACACCACTGACTGGGCAAGTGAGAGTCGCAGGGCTCGATCCGATCGCTCGTTCGTGAGCGCGACGCCGAGCAGCAAGACGACGAGAGGCACGAGATACCGCGGCTGCACCGCCTGCCCCACCCATGCCTCGCTCTTGAACAGGACGTAGAGCGGCACGACCACCAGCATCGCGGCGACGCCGGTCAGCATGAGCGCCTTGCGCCAGCCGGTACGACCGAGTCCGAAGAACAAGACACCGAGGAACGCGATGAGCACGAGGAACTGCGCGAGCTGCGGCAGTGTGACATCCTGCCAGCCGAGACCCCAGCTCCCGCTGATCGCACCGTTCCACAGCACAGGAAGGTTGAGAAGGTTCGGCAGCAGCTGTGCGACTGGATCGACCGCTTCGAGGCCCTCGCCGCGATCGTTCTTCCACCCCGAGAAGCCCTCGACGCCGGATGCCACCTGCCCGGCGGCGGAGAGGAAGCACACGATCGCCACGAGCACGAGGGCGAGGAGCGGCAGCATCCTCATGAGCACGATGCGGTCCTTGCGCAGCGCGAGCACCGATCCGATACCGACGGCGATGATCGAGTAGACGGCCGCATCACCGCGCGAGCCGGCGGCGAGCACCGTCGATACCGCTGCGACGCTGAACAGGCCGATCATCCGTCCGCGAGTGGACGCCTCAAGGTAGCCGAGGACGGCGAGCCACAGCGTCCCCGCGCCGATCACGGCCCAACCGCTCGGGTTGTTCGATGCGACGAGCGATGCTCCCATGGGGACGGCGATGACAAGCCACGTGAGCAGCAGGGTTCCCCGGCGGCCGGCGGGCAGAAGCCACCAGAGAGCACCCACGAGTCCGAGCAAGATCACAACGCTCACGAGCCTCATCGTGACGGCCGACACGGCGATATCCGTGCTCGCGAAGGGGTTCATGAGGGCGTAGTAGACGGGAGGGTACCCCCCGGCGAAGTTGCCACGCCGCGTCTCGGTGTCCGGCGACGAATCGGAGAGGTCTTGGCACGCTGCGCTGCGCGCCGCGTCGAATGCGAAGCACTCCTTGATGTCCACGAGCGACTCGCCCACTTCCCGCGTGGCCGCTGTGGCCCCGGGCGCGCAGAGGTCGGTGCGTGCCTCGTTGGCGCACCAGACGCTCACCAGGTGGAAGTCCTCATCGGCGCCTCCCCCGGGCGGCGAGGCGAACGCCCAGGCACCAAAGGCCAGGAAAGCCGAGACCGCGAGCAGGATGGGGAGCAGCGTACGCGAGGCGATCGCCCGTCGCGGGAGCGACCCCTTGTCACTCAACCTCGTGCCTCCTCCGTTGGGCTGCGTACTCCGGCAGCCGGAGATCACGCTGACCGACAAGGGCCTTCACATACGGATCCACCTGCGGACGTCCCCAGCGACGTCGCAGCACTCGCACCTCTTTCGGGTCGACCGAGCGATCACGCGTGCGCGACTCGAAGTGGTACGCACGGGCGGCGTGCGCCCAGACGACGCGCATACCCTCGCTGCGCACCTTGAGCGAGAGGTCGACGTCGTTGAAATTCACGGGAAGATCCTCGCTCATGCCGCCCACGGCGATGTAGTCGGAGCGACGGATGGCGGCGAGCGCCGCGGTCACGCCCGACACCTCGCGGTCGATCATGAGCGCGGCGGAGGGCCCGGGGTCACCGTCGCGGAACCCGGTCATCGCGTGACGGAAGCCGCCCTCGGAATACTGGTGACCTGCGTGCTGCACGTGCCCGTCCTCGTAAAGCAGGTAGGCGCCCACCATCCCGATCTCGCGCTCTTCAAGGGGCCCGACGAGCGCAGTGAGCGTCTCGTCGCTGAGCAATTGGATGTCATCGTTGCACAGCACGATGACGTCGCCCGTTGCTCGCGCGACGCCCATGTTGCACTTCTCGCTGAAGTTGAACGGATGCGCGTAGGGCACGAGACGCACCCGCGGCGAGGCTTGGCGCAACCGTCGCAGCACGTCCTCCGGCGTCCCGTCCGTGTCGTAGACGATGACGATCTCGAGCTTGTCGTGCTTCGCATGGGCGAGGATCGAGCGCACGGCCTCGATCACGAAGACGCGGCGCGCGCCGAAGACGGTCCCCGCCGAGCCACGCGTCGGGATGACAAAGCTCACCGAGGTCTCGGGGTCGAGCGAGCGCTCGACAGCGATGCAGTTGGGCCACCCGGCGTGCCGCGCGACGGCTCGGACACCGAGCCGGTCGAGGTGGTCCTGCACGGCGCGGACCCCGGCGTCCCAGGTGTACGGTTTCGCGTCCGCCGTCGACGCCGTCGACTGCGAATGCGCACGCCAGCGGTAGAGCAACTCGGGGATGTGGTGCACGGTGCGCGCGCGTTCGGTCACGCGCAGCGCGAGGTCGTGATCCTGAGACCCGTCGTACTCAGGGCGGAAGCCGCCGACCTCGTCGACGATGGAGCGGCGCATGGCCGACAGATGACCGAGGTACATCTGGCCCCGCAGCCGTTCAGGCGACCAGTCCGGCTTGGCGAACGCGTCGAAGAGCCGCCCGTCCTCGTCGACCTTCTCCTCGTCGGTATAGACGTAGTCGATCGTCTCGTCGGCGGCGACCGCGTCGGCGATGGCCCGCAGGGCCCCGGCCGCGAGCAGGTCGTCGTGGTCGAGCAGGGCGATGAACTCGCCGCTCGCCACGGCGAGGGCGTCGTTCGAGGCGCGCGAGATGCCACCGTTCTCGGTCCGTCGCACGACGCGTACGCGCGCGTCCTCGGCGGCGAGCTCGGCGAGCACGTCGGCGAGGCCCTCGCGATCGGATGCGTCATCGACGAGGATCAGTTCCCACGCCTCGAAGGTCTGCCGATGAACGGAGTCGACCGCGGCACGCAGCATCGTCGGATCGGTGTTGTACACCGGCACGACGATCGAGAAGAACGGAGTGGAGCTGCCCATCAGCGGGGACGCCGGATCCGACGTGCGACCGAGAGCGGCGAGAGCACGAGTCGACCGACACGCCATGTTCGGGAGGCACGCATCTCCTCCGCGACCTCCTCGATGCGATCGTGCAGGTAGGCCACGGTGTTGATGAGCCCCTCGCGTTGGTCTTCGAGTTCCTCGATGCGCGTGTAGGCCGCCTCGATCGGCTGATCCCGGAAGAACGCGAGCTGCTCGCGCAGTCGATCGTTCTCCGCCCGCAGCCCCAGGATCCGATCGTGCGCGTTCATGAGCTGATGCTCGAGGTCCGCGATCTCCGATCGTGACGGGTCTGTCATGTGGATGAGCCCTCCCGAGGTGATGCCATGAGACGGGCGGACGCCCATGACCGCGTCAGTATGCCATGCGACTCGTGAATGTTCCCTGAGCACCCGGTGCTACCGCTCGCGATACGCCTCGATGACGGCGGACGGATCGCCGACCTCCCGGACCTTGCCGTGCGCCAACCACACGAGGCGGTCGCACATGTTTGCGAGGGTGTCGAGTGAGTGGCTGACGATGATCACCGTCTTGCCCCGCTCGCGGAACTCCACGAATTTCTGGGCGCACTTGGCCTGGAAGGCCTCGTCGCCCACGGCGAGGACCTCGTCGACGAGCAGCACGTCGGGGTCCACGTTGATCGCGACGGAGAACCCGAGGCGCACGTACATGCCCGAGGAGTAGTTCTTCACCGGCTGGTCGATGAACTCGCGCACGCCCGAGAAGTCCACGATCTCGTCGAACTTCGCGTCGATCTCCTTGCGGCTCATGCCGAGGATCGAGCCGTTGAGGTAGACGTTCTCGCGACCCGAGAGCTCGGGATGGAAGCCCGAGCCGACCTCGAGCAGAGCCGCGACGGTGCCGTCGATGGCGATGCGCCCCTTGTCGGGATACAGGATCTTCGCCATGCATTTGAGCAGGGTCGACTTGCCTGAGCCGTTGTCCCCGATGAGACCGACCGTCTCGCCGGCGGGGATGTCGAGCTCGACGTCGTCGAGGGCCCAGAAGTCCTCGTGCACTGAGATCCGACGACGCATGACGGCCGACTTCAGCGATTGGTTGCGCTCGTGATAGAGCCGGAACTTCTTCGAGACGTGGTCGACGCGTACGGCGATGTCGTTCACAGCAGCTCCGCCAGCTTCTTCTCGTGTCGGCTGAAGACGAGCCACCCGATGGTGAGGCTCACGATGGCCCACACCGCGCACGACACGACGTCGTCGACTCTCGGCCACGCGTTGTCGTACAGCAACGAGCGGAAGATCTCCGCGAATCGCGCGAACGGATTGAGCTGATAGATCTGCAGAAGCGTCACGTCGCCGAAGAGGGGGCCGATGCGATCCGACTGCTGGGCCACCATCGAGATGGGATAGATGATCGGGGCGAGGTAGAGACCGAGCTGCAGGAGGATCGTCACAAGGTACTGGGTGTCACGGAAGTACACGTTCGCGATCGCGAGCATGAGCGTGATGCCGAGCGTGAACGCCGCCAGTATGAGCATCGCGACGAGCACCGCGGGCGTCCATAGCAGCACCTGCCACGCACCCGCGATGACGATGGCGATGACGAGAACCACCATCTCGGTGATCCAGTTCACGACGACGGCGGCGGCCGACGAGAAGACGAGCAGGTACCGCGGGAAGTAGACCTTCTTGATGAGCGCTTCGTTGGTGATGAGCGACCCCATGCCCTGGTTCACCGTATTGGCGAAGTACAGCCAAGGCAGGAGTCCGCAGAGCAGCCACAGGGGGAACACGTTGAGGCCGCTCGGATCACCGGGATCGGGCGTCGCACGGATGATGAACGCGAACACGAACGAGTAGACGACCATGAGCGCGAGCGGGTTCGCGAGCGACCACAGCCGCCCGAGCACTGTGCGCTTGTACTTCCCCTTCAGCTCACGCTGCGTGAGGTTGATGAAGAGTTCGCGCCGACGACGAAGTTCCTCGACGAGTGACACGACAACCTCTCAGGGCTGAAACGAAACGGGCTCCGACAACCCTACAACGAGCGTTCTGGACGATCCGCCTAGGATGGAACGGCCCATGGTCGCCCTCACTCCTGCGGACGCGCAGACCTCCGACGCCGACGCCACCGTCGCAGTCGTCACGGTGAGCTATGCGTCGGACGAGGTGCTGCCGGCCTTCCTCGCGACGATCGACGATGTGCACGGTCGAAGGCCACTCATCGTCGTGGCGGATAACAAGCCGGATGCCTCCATCGCGCAGATCACCGGGCACGCGCATGCGCGCTACTTGCCGCTGCCGGAGAACCGGGGATACGGAAGCGCCGTCAACGCCGCCATCGCCTCGCTGCCGTCGTCGGTGCGGTGGGTGCTCATCTCGAACCCGGATGTGACGCTCGGAGCTTCCGCCCTCGCGACGCTCGTCGCGACCGCGGAGGAATCCGACGACATCGCGTCCGTCGGCCCGGCCGTGCGCACGCCGGAGGGCGACCTCTACCCCTCAGCCCGACGCGTCCCGTCGATCCGCCTCGGCGTCGGACACGCCCTGTTCTCCGGCCTCTGGCCGACGAACCCGTGGTCGCGGCGCTATCGGCAGGAGAAGGATGCGTACCGGCGCGACGCGGGATGGCTGTCGGGATCCTGCTTGCTCGTCCGCCGCTCGGCGTTCGAGCAGATCGGCGGGTTCGACGAGGGCTACTTCATGTACTTCGAGGATGTCGACCTCGGCTACCGCTTCGGCCTCGCCGGCTTCCGCAACGTGTACCAGCCGGCTGCGGAGGTCACGCACGTGGGCGGACATGCGACACGGGAGACGTCCGCGGCGATGATCGAGGCCCATCACCGCAGCGCTCGACGCTTCGTCGCGTCGAAGTACCGCGGCCCGATGCTCGCGCCGGTGAGGTGGGCGCTCGGCGTCGGCATCGCCGTGCGCTCCTGGCTCGTGCGTCGACGGCTCGACGCCTGACGTCAGGCGGTTGCGAGCAGACGCTGCAGGTACTCGCCGTAACCGCTCTTGACCAAGGGGGCGGCCAGCCGCCCCAGCTGCTCGTCGTCGATCCAGCCCGCCCGCCAGGCGATCTCCTCGATGCAGCCGATCTTGAACCCCTGGCGGTCCTCGATGACGCGCACGTACTCCGATGCCTGCATCATCGACTCGAAGGTGCCGGTGTCGAGCCAGGCCGTGCCGCGGTCGAGAACGTGCACCTGGAGCTTGCCGGCCTGGAGGTACCGCTCATTCACCGTCGAGATCTCGAGCTCACCGCGCGCGCTCGGCTCGATGCTCTTGGCGACGCCGATGACGTCGTTGTCGTAGAAGTAGAGGCCGGGTACCGCGTAATTGCTCTTCGGCCTCGCGGGCTTCTCCTCGATCGACACCGCGCGGAGGTGGTCGTCGAACTCGACGACGCCGTACGCGGCCGGATCGGCCACCTGATAAGCGAAGATGAGCCCGCCGTCGATGTCGCCATGCTCGCGCAACGACGACCCGAGTCCCGCGCCGTGGAAGATGTTGTCGCCCAGCACGAGCGCGACGGAGTCGTCGCCGATGAACTCCTCGCCGATGATGAACGCTTGGGCGAGCCCGTCGGGCGAGGGCTGCACCGCGTACTCGATGCTCATGCCGAGGTCGGAACCGTCCCCGAGAAGGGCCCGGAACTGCTCGTTGTACTCGGGCGTCGTGATGACGAGGACCTCCCGGATGTCGGCCATCATGAGCGTCGAGAGCGGGTAGTAGACCATCGGCTTGTCGTAGATGGGCATGAGTTGCTTCGAGATGCCCTTGGTGATGGGCCACAAGCGCGTGCCCGACCCGCCGGCGAGGATGATGCCCTTCATCGTGCGCCCTCCCGAAGCGTCTCGTAATAGTCCCGCACCTGTGCGTAGTCGGGCAGCAGTCCCGACGCGGCCGCCTCGTCGAGCGTGGGCGCGTCGGTGTCCTTGGACGACAGGACGAGCTCGGAGGCGTCGAAGGGGAACTCGAGCCCGACCGTCGGATCGACGGGCGAGATGCCGTGCTCGGCAGTGGGGGTATAGGTGTCCGAGACGAGGTAGCTGACCGTCGCGTCGTCGGTGAGCGCGACGAAGGCGTGCCCGAGACCCTCCGCGAGATAGATCGCCCGACGATCGACGTCGTCGAGCAGCACCGAGTCCCATTTCCCGAAGGTCGGCGATCCGACGCGGATGTCGACGGCGAAGTCGATCACGGCACCGCGCATGGTGGTGACGTATTTCGCCTGACCGCGCGGCACATCCGCGAAGTGGATGCCACGGACGACGCCGCGGCGCGACACCGAGGCGTTCGCCTGGCGCAGCTCGAGCGGATGCCCGACCACCTCCGCGAGTCTGTCGAAGCGGTACCACTCGAGGAACACGCCGCGGTCGTCGCCGAACTGCTTCGGAGTGATCTCGTAGGCGTCCGGGATGGAGAGCTCTCGGATCTGCACCCGAGGAGCCTACCAATCCCCGCCCGATAGAATCGGCCCGGCCCTCCCCGCCCAGAACGGAACCCCATGCGCATCCTCGTCACCGGCGGAGCCGGTTTCATCGGCTCGAACTTCGTGCACCACCTCGTGGAGAACACGGACCACACGGTCACCGTCCTCGACAAGCTCACGTACGCCGGCAACCTCGCCTCGCTCGAGGGCCTGCCTGCCGATCGGTACGCCTTCGTGCAGGGCGATATCGCGGACGCGGGCCTCGTCGATGAGCTCTTCGCCCGTCACGACGCCGTCGTGCACTACGCCGCCGAGAGCCACAACGACAACTCGCTGGGCGATCCGCGGCCCTTCCTCGAGACGAACATCGTCGGCACCTACACGCTGCTCGAGGCGGCGCGCAGGCACGGCATCCGCTTCCACCACATCTCGACCGACGAGGTCTACGGCGACCTCGAGCTGGACGACCCGCAGCGCTTCACCGAGAGCACCCCGTACAACCCCTCGAGCCCATACTCGTCCACGAAGGCCGGAAGCGATCTGCTCGTGCGCGCGTGGGTGCGCTCCTTCGGCGTGCAGGCGACCATCTCGAACTGCTCCAACAACTACGGGCCGTACCAGCACGTCGAGAAGTTCATTCCGCGTCAGATCACGAACGTGCTGCGCGGCGAGCGCCCGAAGCTCTACGGCACGGGTGAGAACGTGCGCGACTGGATCCACGCCGACGACCACTCCTCGGCCGTGCTCACGATCCTCGAGAACGGGCGCATCGGCGAGACCTACCTCATC